>Ga0209018_1000355_pt1 | contig 43591 bp, 33 predicted proteins | sample YNPBryBLVA2012_FD_185814 | JGI IMG/M metagenome (GOLD analysis project Ga0209018, IMG submission 185814) | Anoxygenic and chlorotrophic microbial mat microbial communities from Yellowstone National Park, USA - YNP Bryant BLVA 2012 (SPAdes)... ...
GGCGATGACCTCGCCATCTCCGCTCCCTGAGGGAGCAGGGGCAGGGGGTGAGGGTCATGCTGCTCTTTAGCCCGGTCATCCTGCGCCTGGGGCGGCGCTACGTCAGCCGTCGCCTGTTCCAAAGCGTGCTGCTCGTGTTCGGCGTGGCGTTGGGTGTGGCGGTCGGCGTCGCCATCGACCTGGCGAACGGCTCTGCGCGCCGCGCCTTTACCCTCAGTGCCGAGAGCATCGCCGGGCGGGCCACACATCAGATCGTCGGCGGGCCGAGCGGCCTGCCTTCTGAGCTATACCGCCAGGTGCGTGTGGAACTCGGCTTACGCGCCAGCGCGCCGATTATCGAATCCTATGTGCGCGCCGTCAGTCTGGATAACCGTCCGCTGCGCCTGTTAGGTGTCGATCCCTTTGCCGAAGCGCCCTTCCGTGATTACCTGACCACCGCCCGGCTCGAAGGCGCCAATCAGGCCGCCTTCGACGCGCTGAACGCCTTCATCACCCAGCCGGGCACGGTATTGATCAGCCACACGCTGGCAGACCGCTTCGGTCTGCAAGCCGGGGATGCGCTCACGCTGCAAGTGGGCGTACAGCGCATCGACGCGCGGATCGCGGGCATCCTGCTGCCGGAAGACGCTATAAGCGCTCAGGCGCTCGATACCCTGCTGCTGGCAGACATCGCCACCGCGCAGGAATTGGTCGGGCAGCCGGGAACACTCAGCCGGATCGACCTGATCCTGCCGCCGGAATACGACCTGGAGCGCCTCCGGGCGATCCTGCCGCCAGGAGCAATCCTCACCACCCCCTCCGCCAGCAGCGGCGCGCTGGACCAGATGATCGCCGCCTTCGACCTCAACCTGCGCGCCCTCAGCCTGTTGGCGCTGGTGGTGGGCGTCTTTCTCATCTACAACACGGTCGCGTTCAGTGTGGTGCAGCGCCGCCCGGTGATTGGGGTGCTGCGTGCGCTTGGCGCAACGCGGGCGCAGGTGTTCGCTTTTATCCTGGGCGAAGCCTCCCTGCTCGGCCTGATCGGGACGGTGCTCGGCCTGGCGCTGGGCATCATCCTGGGGCGGGCAGTGGTCGGCGTGGTAGCGCAGACGATCAGCGACCTGTATTTCGCCGTGAGCGTGGAGCGCGTGACCGTCGCGCCGGGCACGCTGATCACCGGGACGATTGTGGGCCTGCTCGCCAGCGTGATCGGAGCCGCGGTGCCCGCCTGGGACGCCACGCGCACCCCACCCGCCGGGACATTGCGCCGCTCTGACACTGAACAGGGGATGCGGCGGGCTATCCCACTCATCACAGGCAGCGGGGTTGCCTTGAACCTGGGCGGACTGTTGCTGTTGAACCTGCCCACGCAGAGCGTGGCGGTCAGTTTTGCCGCCCTGGCCACCATCGTGATCGGCTGCACGTTGTTCACACCGCTGGCGCTGGTGATCGGGATGCGTCTGCTCGCCCCGCTTACGGCGCGGCTGTTCGGTCTGTTGGGACGGATGGCCCCCCGCGCCGTGTCGCGCTCCCTCAGCCGGACCGCCGTCGCGGTGGCGGCACTGACCATCGCCGTGAGCGTGATCGTCGGCGTGGGTGTGATGGTGGAGAGCTTCCGCGCCACCGTGTCCGACTGGCTGGCCGTGACGCTTGGATCGGACATCTTCGTGTCGCCGCCTTCGATCACGGCCAACCGCGTGATCGCCAACGTCGATCCGGCGCTGGTGGATCGCCTGCTGGGAGTCGAAGGTGTGGCCTCTGCCAACCATGTGCGCAATGTGACCGTCCTCGCACCAGATTACCCTGACCTGCCGCCGGTCAACCTGACCGCGCCGAGCGAGGACATCAGTCACGGGCGGCGGCGCTTCGTGTGGAACCATGCGCCGGACGGGGATTTTTGGGCGGCGCTGCAAGCCGGGCAGGTTATGGTCAGCGAGCCGTTCGCCTTCCGGCGCGGCATCACGCCGGAACGCAACACGATCACCCTGCTGACGGATCGCGGGCCGCGGACCTTCACCGTGTTCGGCGTGTTCTACGACTATTCCACCGACCAGGGCACGCTCTGGATGGCCGACGCCGTGTACCGCCGCTTCTTCGACGATCCTTACCTCTCGTCCATCGGCCTCAATCTCGCCCCCGGCGCGGACCTGGACGCGACTATCGAGCGCGTGCAGGCAGCGGTGAGCGGGCAGGATTTGATCGTGCGCAGCAACCGCGCCTTGCGCCAGAGCGCGCTGGACGTGTTCGACCGGACGTTTGCCATCACCGGGGCGCTGCAACTGCTGGCAACCGTCGTCGCGTTCATCGGTATCCTGTCGGCGTTGATGTCCCTGCAACTGGAACAGACGCGGCAGTACGGCACGCTGCGCGCGGTCGGGCTGACGCCGCGCCAGTTGGGACGCTACACCCTGCTCCAGACCGGGCTGATGGGCGCGACGGCGGGCCTGCTGGCGCTGCCCATCGGCGTGATCCTGGCGCTGGTGCTGATCGCGGTGATCAACGTGCGCTCGTTCGGCTGGACGATGCAGCTCACCCTGCCGCCGGGCGAATTCGCGCAGGCGTTTGCGGTGGCGCTGGCGGCGGCGCTGCTGGCCGGACTCTACCCCGCATGGCGGATCGGGCGGCTGGCCGTCGGCGCGGCGCTGCGGATGGAGTGAGTAACCTTCACCCCCGGCTCCTTTCAGCACAAAGGGGAAACAAAAGCCGTTCCCGGTGTAAAATAAGGTCATGACACAGCAAACGCGGGTCTGGACCACAAGCGAAATCCTGAACACCCTGACGGCGCACGGCGATCAATTCCGCGCGATGGGCGCGCGCAGACTCGGCCTGTTCGGGTCGTATCGTCGCGGAACGCCGAAGCCCGACAGCGACATGGACTTCCTGATCACCCTGGAGCGACCGTCCTTTGATGACTACATGAACGTCAAGTTCCTGCTGGAAGACCTGTTCGGCTGCGAAGTGGACCTAGTGCTGGAACACACCCTCAAGCCGCGCCTGCGCCCGGCCATCCTGAGCGAGGTCGTTTATGCCGAGGGAATATAGGCAGTATTTGGAGGACATCCTCAAATCGGCGCGAAAGATCGAGACCCGTGTGCAAGGATTGTCCTTCGAGCAGTTCCAGGCAGATGAGACGTTATCTGAATCGGTGCTTTACAACCTGTTCATTATCGGGGAAGCCGTCAAGAACCTGTCACCTGAACTCCGCGAACAGCATTCCCAGGTAGAGTGGCGCAAGATTGCCGGGTTGCGAGACATCATCGGACACGCCTACTTCGGTGTCGATCTGGCGATCATCTGAGACGCCATTCAGAACAAACTTCCGGGCTTGCAGGCTACTGTCGCCGAAATCCTGGCGCGGGAAAGTGACTGAGGGCGGCTGGCCATCGGCACGACGATGCGGATGGAGTAGAACAGGGGGCGGTTTTCTCTTTTCTCGGTCACTGTGCCCGTCCTGCCCGGCGCGATACAATGCTGTCGCAGGTTGTCGTGAGAGTCGGGGAAGACAAGATGACTCAAGTAGCCGAGATGAAATTTGAAGACCTTCAAAAGATGATTGACGATGCCGTAGAACGCAAACTGAGGGAACTGCTGTTTCTGCCCGTCGAATCCCGCAGTTTGGATGAAGTTCTGGATGCGATAGATCGTCATCGTTGGACACCTCCACCAGGATCGAAATCGACTCTGGAACTGCTGCGGGAGGATCGGGACAACTGATGGCAACTTATGTCGTTGATGCGAGTGTCATTACCCAGGTTCTCATCACCGACACCGATACACCCCGTGCCATTGCCCTGTTTCGGCAGATTAAGCCATCAGATCGTATTCACGTGCCGGAGTTTTGCCGTCTGGAATGCGCCAATGCCCTCTGGAAACAGGTTCGTTTCCAGGGAATGCCGCAAACCGAAGCCGAACAACCGGCCGATGACCTGCTGGCCCTGCCACTCCGTGTAATCCCTGTAACCGGGTTGCTCAAGCAAGCCCTACCAATCGGACTTGCAAATCAACTCGCCCTCTACGACTCCGTTTACATCGCGCTAGCACACCACCTGGACTGCCCGCTGATTACCGCCGACCAGCGTCAACTTCGAGCAGCCCTCACGGCAGGGATAGCAGCAAAGCCGATTACGGACTTCTTGATACCTGGCACATAAATCGACGTGGCCCACACCCTCTCCCCCCTCGTCCTGCTGACCGACTTCGGGCTGCAAGACGCCTACGTGGGCGTGATGAAAGGCGTCATTTTGCGGCTGTGCCCCGGTGTGCCGCTCATCGACCTGACCCACGCCATCCGCCCGCAGGATGTACGACAGGCGGCCTTCGTGCTGCAAACGTCTTACCGCTACTTTCCGCCGGAGAGTGTCTTTCTGGTGGTGGTCGATCCTGGGGTAGGATCATCGCGCCGCCCCATCGCCATCGAAACCGAGGGAGGGCGCTTCGTTGGACCGGATAACGGCGTGTTCAGCGGCGTACTGGCGGAAGCGCCCTTCTGGAACGCCGTCGAAATCGACCCGGCGCGCGTCGCCCTGAACGGCCTGAGCTTCACCTTTCACGGGCGCGACCTGTTCGCCCCGGCGGCGGCGCGGCTGGCGCGCGGCGACGCCCTGGACTCGCTCGGTTCGCCCGCCGGGAATCCGGTGATGCTGCCGCCGCCGCATCTCGTGATCGGCACGGAGGCCATCCAGGGTGAGGTGATCACGGCAGATCACTTCGGCAACATCATCACCAGCATCAGCCCGCTGCACTGGCGAGAAGACGATGCGCTCGAACTCCGCCCACGCGACCCGCCGGAAGCACTGCCCCTCATCATCGATCCGAAGCGGGCATACGTCGAGATCGGCGAGCGGGTGTTGAACCGCATCAGTCGCACTTATGCGCAAGTCCCGCCGGGACAGATCACGGCGCTGGTGAACAGCATCCATCACCTGGAAATCGCGGTCAACGGCGGCGACGCCCAGGCCACGCTTGGGGTAGAATGGGGCGAGAAGGTCATCCTGCATTTCGCTTAGGGGGACGCCATGACGTGCCCCTGCCAGCTCCAAATAGAGGCCGGCGTGGAACGCTTTATCATCGAGGGCGGACATCCGCTCAAAGGCGAGGTGACGGTCAGCGGCAACAAGAACGCCGCGCTCAAGATGCTGCCCGCCTGCCTGCTGACCGACGAGCCGGTGACGCTGCACAACGTCCCCGACATTGCCGACGTGCGCGTAACGGCAGACATTCTGCGGGAACTGGGCGTGGAGATCACGCCGTTAGATGTGCACACCTGGCGCGTGCACGCCCAGGACCTGCGCACCACGCGCATCCCGGCGGAAAAAGCCCGCCTGATCCGCAGCAGCATGGTCCTGGCCGGACCGCTGCTGGGGCGTACCGGCAGCCTGGAACTGCCCGTCCCCGGCGGCGATGTGATCGGCGCGCGGCGGCTGGATACGCACGTGCTGGCGCTGCAAAAGCTCGGCGCGAACATCGAGTTCAAGGATGGCGCGTTCCATATGAACACCGACGGCCTGCGCGGGGCCGACATCCTGCTGGACGAGGCCAGCGTCACGGCGACGGAAAATGCCGTGATGGCGGCGGCGCTGGCAAAAGGGACAACGGTCATCCGCAACGCCGCCTGTGAGCCGCACGTGCAAAACCTGTGCCACATGCTGGTGAGCATGGGTGCACAGATCGAGGGCATCGGCTCGAACCAGATCACCGTGCACGGCGTGGAACGGCTGAGCGGCGGCGAGGTCCGCATCGGAGCAGATTATCTGGAAGTGGGCAGCTTTATCGGCGCGGCGGCAGTGACGGGCGGCGAGATCACCATCTGCCAGGCCGACCCCGCCTACCTCGACATGATCGCGCTGGTCTTCGCCAGGCTGGGCGTGACATGGGAAACGCGCGGCCAAGACATCTTCGTCCCCGCCGACCAGAGCCTGACCATCGTCAAAGACCTGGGCGACCGCATCCCGACGATCAAGGCGCAGCCCTGGCCCGCCTTCCCTTCTGACCTGATGAGCATTGCCCTCACGGTAGCGACCCAGGCCGCCGGTGCTGTGCTGTTCCACGAATGGATGTACGACGGGCGCTTTTATTTCACCGACAAACTGACCGGCATGGGCGCGCGGATCGTGCTGTGCGATCCGCACCGCGCGCTGGTGCACGGCCCGACGGCGCTCCATGCCGTGCCGGACATCTCCAGCCCGGACATCCGCGCGGGCATGGCGATTTTGCTGGCGGCACTGGCAGCGCGGGGAACTACCGTGATCCACAACATCCGCCAAATTGACCGGGGTTACGAGCGGGTTGAAGAAAAGCTCCAGCGATTGGGAGCGCACATCGAGCGCGTCGTCTCCTAGCGGCTGCTTCGACGCCTCAGAAGGTACCTTTGGGATAGTAGCGGTACTCGCGGTTAGGAAACAGGGTTTCCAGCACGGCCAGCGTCGTGGGCCAGGTGATCGCCGTCTCGATCAGCAGGTGAGACAGGTCCGCCTGGCCGAAGATCAGGTCGATGGCCTGGGGATGAGTCAGGCGCATACGGATAGTCGGTGTCGCGGTGTAAAGGGCGACGCCCAACCGCCCATTTTGCGCGCGGAGGTAGGTGTCGCCCACTGGGCTTTCCACACGGATACTGCCCGCCCAGTCGCGGACCGGGGCGGCTTTCCAACGCATTTGCATTTGAGGCAGCAGTTTTTCCATCAGCGAAGACAGCCGGATAATGCGGTACAGATAGCCACTGCTCTTCTCGCGGTTCAGTCGCAGCCCGGCAGCCTCCAACTGCGCACGGAACGGCTCCAACGCGACGGCGTACACCTCGCGGGCGCCTGCCAACCGCGCCTCTCGACAGGCGTGGAACACCAACGCCAGCGCCGCGTCGCCTGCGTCGCGCCGGAAGCCGACTTCCAGAATGGCCCGATAGAAGCCGTTGCGCAGGTAGGCAACGATTTCTCCATCGCACTCGGCCACGTAGAACATCGGGTAGTCGAATTCCGAATCCGACAGCCAGTACATGCCGTACTCGCTCCAGAAATCACGTGTGCGCACGATCAACCCGGTGGTATCCCGGTTATACTGGTCATGGATCGCCATGATGGTGTCCAGGTCACGCGCCCAATCGATGGAGCGGATGAGGCCGGCAAAGCGCGGGGCAGGCACCTGGGGCGGCAGTTCGAGCCGGGCGTAGTAAAAGTGCTGGAAGTTGCACCACCCGGCTCGTTCGTAGAAGGCTTCCAACCCTTCGCCGGGCACCAGCGACAGGTCATATCCCTCGCGCTCCATATAACTGACCGCATCCTGGAGCAATAACGAAGCATAGCCATGCCGCCGGTGACCGGGCAGCACGCCCAGCCAGGGAATGAAGCCGACGCGAACCGGCGCGCCATCGATGAGCATCCGGCGGTCGGCGATGTGCAGCACCCCCACCACCCGCCCGCCGGATACCGCTAAACGGGTATTTTCCGGCGCGAAGTGGGTATCGGTCGTCAGGCTGCGCTGGAAGGCATACATCAGGTCCGGCAGTTCGCCGGGGTTATCCGTGAACGCCGCCGCGATACACCGCGCCGCCGCGTCGAGTTCGTCCTTATGTGCGCCGCGTACTTCCAGCATGGCAACCTCTTGGTGGTTGACTCCTGGTGAGAACTCTACGCCGGTATCTCGTACTGCTCAATATTCGCCACCGGCGGTGGATACGCCGGCCTCATCTTCTCCATCGTCTCGACCAGGACCTGCGAGATGGCGAAGTCCCGATACCATTTGCGGTTGGCCGGGATGACGTACCAGGGCGCAGCCTCGGTGTTGCATTTCGTCAGCGCGTCCTCAAAGGCTTGCATGTAGGCGTCCCAGCGGGTGCGCTCTTCCAGGTCGCCGGGCGCAAACTTCCACTGCTTAGAAGGCGTCACCTGCCGCTCGCGCAGGCGTTTGGCCTGCTCCTCCTTGCTGATGTGCAGATAAAACTTGACCATCGTCACGCCGCTGGTAGCCAGCAGGCGCTCGAAGGCGTTGATGTGAGCGTAGCGCTGCTTCCAGACCTCCTCCGGCGCCAGGCCCTTCACGCGCACCACCAGCACATCCTCGTAATGGGAGCGATTGAAAATGCCGATCATGCCGCGCCGAGGCGCCGCCTTGTGAACGCGCCATAGGAAGTCGTGGGCCAGTTCTTCCTCGGTCGGAACCTTGAAGGCCGTGACCTGCACGCCCTGCGGGTTGAACGCGCCCATCACGTGCTCGATGGCGCCGTCCTTGCCGCCTGCGTCCATCGCCTGCAAGATGACCAGCAGGGCATGTTCACCCTGCGCATAAAGCATCTCTTGCAGCTCGTGCAGCCGTTCGAGATTCTTCGCCGTCGCTTTCTCAGCGTCGCCCTTCTTTTTGAAGGGGCCGGTGAAATCCGGGTCGAAGTCCTGAAGACGGAATTTCTTGCCGGGCGGCAGGGTCAGAGGTTGATCGACCATCGCTTTCCTCCACAAAGGTGTCCGGTAAGGCCACGTCATGCCGTGCCCCTACCTCAATCTCGACGATCATCTTAACCCGCAGAACGGTAGCGCGCCATGACGCGCTGAAGCTCGTCCAGCGGCAGGGCGTGAACGACGCGATCCCGCTGCCCGGTCATCGTCTCGGCGGCGGTGAGCGCGTTCAGGATCGCCTCCTCGGTCGCCTCGGCGGCGGCTTCCAGCAGCGGATCGATCTGATGCGTCGGCAGCATCTTCACGTCGAACGGGGCATCGGCGTAACGCGGCAGGTGATTGCCGGTGGCAAAAGCCAGGAAAATGTCGCCGCTGAAGGTTTGCCCCAGGCCGCCTGCCCGCGCCAGCCCGACCGTCGCACGGCGGGCCAGGCGTTTGCACTGCGCGGCCAGCAGCGGCGCGTCGGTGGCGATGACGGCGATGATCGAAGTACCATCCGGCATGGCCTCCCAGGGCGTGGGCACGCGCTCCGGCCCGATCTCGCGGCCCACCGGCACCCCGTCCACGCGCAGGGAAAAGCGCTCGCCGTAATTCGACTGTACCAGCACGCCGACCGTATACACGCCGCCGGGGGTTTCTGCCCGGCGAGAAGCCGTACCGATCCCGCCCTTGAACTCGTGGCAGATCATGCCCGTGCCGCCGCCGACGTTGCCCTCTGCTACCGGGCCACCACGCGCCGACGCAATCGCCGCGAAGACGTGTTCCCGCCGCACGTGGAAGCCGCCGCCATCGTTCAGCCAGCCGTCGTGCGTCTCCGCCACGACGGGCAGCAGGTTGGGATGGCCGTTTTCCGCCGCGTAGGCCACCAGCGCGTCGTGCGCTGCGCCGACGCTGTAAGTGCTGGTGAGGGCAATCGCCGTGCCCAACGTGCCGGATTCTTCCAGCCACAACAGGCCGGTCATTTCGCCGCAGCCGTTGAAGGCATAATGCCCAGCAAAGACGAAATCCCGCCAGATGTCGCCGTCACGCGGCAAGATCACGGTGACACCCGTGCGCGCCACGCGCGGCCCGTCGTGGATGATCGTGCTGTGTCCGACCAACACACCCGGCACGTCGGTGATGGCGTTGTGCGGCCCGGTCGGCAGCCGCCCGATGGTGATACCCAAATCGCGTAATCGGACCCGGCTCATCGTTGCTCCTTGCAAAGACAATGTGAGGGGCGTAACCTGCTGCGCCCCTATGACGATGTCACGCGCAATGCGGCGGCAAGAACGGCTTCCGGCGGGATGTCGCGCACACAGGGATGACAGGCCGGGTCGTCGTCCGGCCAGTCGAGGATGCGGCAGGGCCGGCAGCCGATGTCGCCCGTCACAACGGCGTGTCGCGCCGGATCGCCCCAGGGGCCGAACTCCGCCGGGTCGGCAGGGCCGTAGAGGTGCACCGTGGGCGTCCCGACAGCGGCGGCCAGGTGCAGCGGACCGCTGTCGGGGCCAAGCACAACCTTCGCTCCTGCATACAGAGCGGCAAGCTGGCCCACCGTCGTTTCGCCTGCTAGGATGATCGCCGGAGACGCCATCCGGTCTGTGATGTGCTGAATGAGCAGCAGTTCGTGGTCGCCGCCGGTGAAGATGATCGGCGCGCCCCACTGCGCCGCCAGTCGATCTGCCACGCGCGCCCAGTGATCCACCGACCACTGTTTGATCAAGGTCCCTGAACCGGGATGAATAATCACACGCGGCGCGCCGTCTGGGAAACCGCGCACGGCCAGACGCTCCCGCACATCCTGGCGATCCACCTCCTCCACAGGAAACGTAACCTGCACGTCGTGTGGATTGATCGGCCCGGTCCAGGGAGCAACCAGCGCCAGATTACGTTCGACGGCATGACCAGGACAAAAGGAGATTGCCCGGCTGAGAAAGGGTGTCACGTCTGGCAGATCGAAGCCGACCCGCTCTGGGATGCCGGCCAGATAGACCAGCAGCGCGCCCCACCAGTGATCGGGCCGGAAGAGAATGGCCGTGCTGGCCCGCACCTGTCGCAGCCGCAGGGCCGATCTGACGGCCAGGAGGTAAGGCTGAATCGAAGTCCGCGCCGGATGGCGCGAAAAGCCGGGGAACGGCAACGTCAGCGTGAGGGCGATCTCCGGGAAGGCACTGATTACCCCGGCGGACCAGGGGCCGACCAGAGCTACCAGCCGCGCACCGGGTTGCGCCTGCGCCAGCGCGCGAATGGCCGGGCCGGTCAGGAGTACATCACCCAGGTGATCCGGGCGAATCAGCAAGATCGTCCGCCCATCGGTCAGGGCCGGTGAGATCGGCAGATGAGCAGCCAGCCACAGCAGCACACCGCGTGTATTCTGTCGATGGGTACGGAGGTGTTTTTCGGTGGCAAGCTGCCAGTTGCGCAGCGCCAGGGCCTCTTTGTCGATCATGGTATGAATCCGCCGTCAGGACAGCTCAGGCGTCGCCCTCACGACACGAACGCCTCTCTACAACACACCCAATTCCCCGTAGACCTGCATCAGCCTGGGCAGCAAGACGGACCAGTCGTAATACTGCCTCACGAACTCTTCGGCACGGCGCCCCATCGCGGCGGCTCTTTCACGGTTCTTTTGCAGCTCAACGACAGCCTGAGCAAACTCCCTGGAGGTATCCGCCAGGATCACTTCCTGCCCGTCGGTGACGTTCAACCCCTGGACGCCGATCCGGGTCGAGATGATGGGCCGGGCAGCCGCCATCGCTTCCAACACCTTGAGACGCGTGCCGCTGCCCATGCGCAGCGGCACCACAAACACACTCGCCGCATGCAGGTAAGGCACAATATCCGGCACCAGGCCGGTCAGGGTGATGCCGGGCTGCCCACGCAGCACGTCCAGACGCGGATGCGGCGATTGCCCCGCCACATAAAAATGCGCATTGGGCACGTCCTGCCGCACGAGCGGCAAGATTTCCTCGGCAAACCACAACGCTGCGTCCACATTCGGGCGAAAATCCATCTTGCCGGTAAAGACCAGCGCCGCGTCGCCCAGGTCAATCGGCTCGTCTGCCGGGCGGTACAGCCGGGTAGAGATGCCATTCGGCACAACCGCGATGGGGGTGCGGATGTCGAGCGCGCGCAGGAGATCGGCGTCGGTATCCGAAACGGCCACGACGTAGTTCACATCCCGGCAAACCTGCCGCTCGAAGCGGCGCAGCCTTTGCGATTGAATGTACGAATAGAGGGCCACGTGCAGCCGTGACGTGGTAGCCCGATCGGACTCGTAAATACGCCGCTGCAAAGCATATTCGGCGTTGTGCGCATCATAGACGATGGGCGTGTCCGGCTGCACTTCCCGGATCACGGGTAGATAGACCGCCATCTCCAGGTTTTCAATTTGAATGAGGTCGAATGCCTGCTGCTGAAGCAACTGGCGAAGTTCCTGGGCATAGCGTGGTGAATAGCGGCGAAAGGCCATATCCGGCTGGTGAGACAGCGCCAGGCCGCGCAGCCGATCCCGCGTCGAGCGCAACGGCGCAGGGACGGTGATCACCCGCCTGCACAAACGGCCCAACGGCGTCTGCGCCGGATCGACCCTGGCGATAGTGAAGGACATCAGCCAGATGGCGTGTTCAGCCAGCCCTTCGATCAGGCCGAAGATGCGCAACGGCGCGCCGGCGTAAGGCGGATACGGCAAGTCGGCAGTCAGGAACAGGATTCGCACGCGCGGTCCTCCTCAACCGGCCACGCGCCGGTAAACCTCGCGCACGATCTCCGCCGTGCGCTGCCAGGTGAACAGTCTGGCCCGCGCCAGGCCGGCGGTGCTCATTTCGGCCCACAGCACGGGATCGGTGAGCAGGCGGCGCAGGCCGTCGGCGATACTGTCAGCGTCATCGGGGTTCACCAAGACCGCCGCCCCACCCGCCACTTCCGGCAAAGAACTGCGGTCGGCCGCCACGACGGGCGTCCCACAAGCCATCGCTTCCAGCACGGTCAGGCCGAAGCCTTCATAAAAAGACGGTGCGACCAGGATACTGGCCCCGTTGTAAAGAGCAGGCATCAGCGCAGACGGAGGATTCTCCTGCCAGTGGACGCGCGCCTCCAACCCCAGTCGTTTGACCTGCACGGCCAGGTCGTCGGTCAGCCAGCCCTGCCGCCCGGCCAGGACCAACGGCGGCACATCCGACAGATCGGCACACAGGCGGTGGTAGGCTTCCAGCAGACCGGGGATGTTCTTGCGCGGCTCGAAGGTGCCCACGAACAGGATATATTCAGGCGGCAGGTGCAGGGTTCTACGTGCCGTTTCCACCTCTTCTTCCGGCAGGCGTTTGAAGCGCGGCTCAACTCCCAACGGGTGCACGGTGATCTTATCCGACGGGGCGTTCAGCAGACGCATCAGGTCGGCCTTCGTCGCTTCCGAATCGGCCAGGATGTGATCGGCCTGCCGCACAGCCCGCGCGATCTGGCCGTTGTAGTAGCGGCGGCTTTCTGCTGTGAGGAACTGCGGATAGTACAGGAAATTGAGGTCGTGCACCGTGATTACCTTGCGCCGCGCGCCCCACTGCGGCGGCACAAAGTCCGGGCTGTGCAGCAGGTCCAGGCGCAGCGGCAACAGTTCCACCGACAGCGCCCAACGCTCCAGGCGGTGATGACAGGGCGTCCACAAGTCGGCGCGCTGAAAGTTCGTCCCTGGGGCAAGGGTGTGAACATCTTTACGGCTATGCAACACGCGATAATCCGTCTGTGGGTCCAGGGCGGCCAGGGCTTCTACCAGGTGGCGCGTATAGGCGGCGATACCGCCTTCGCGGTAATAAAGCAGCCGGGCGTCGATTCCGATGCGCATAGGGAAAGTATAACGCAAAACAGGCGTTTCGTGCGGCAGAGGCCAGCCGGACGTTCGAGCAGCCCCCCTTTCTGCGCTATAATCAAGAAAAGCTGGTAGCCGGGAAGGAGACAACACGTGGACCTGAATCAAGCCGCGCGGATGATCGAATGGCTGGACGAGGAGCGTCGGCGCGACAAGGCAACGATTGCGGCGCTGGAAGAACGCACCCAACAGCAGCAAGAGATGATTACGCAACTGACCCGGCGGCTCAACGGCATCGAGAGCGACCAGGCGTCTATGCGCACCGCCTTTGTGCCCACCGGGCGCGACGCCGAACTGGCGAACATGCTGCGTCTGGAAATGCAACAATTGATCGAACAAACCGAGGCTAAGCGTCTGACTGCCGAACGTGAGGCAGAGCGCCGCCTGGCAATCTCGCGCGACAGCATCATCCGCCCGATCCGTGAGCTGGGTGAACGTTTAGACAGGCTGGAGCGCGCCCTGGACGAAATGGCCGCCATCCGCGCCGAACAAGACCGCCTGGCCGGGGCGATCCCGGTGTTGCAGCAGCGGGCGGAGGACCTTTCTAAGAAACTGGAAGAGCCAGACCGCCGGCTGGCTTTCCTGGAAGAGCAGCGCCGTGCCGACTCGCGTCGTCTGTCGGAACTGCAATCGGAACTGCCGGAGATTCAAAAGCAGATCGATGGCATCCGGCCCAAACTGGAACTGCTGGAAGACATGGCCCTGCGCAACGAAAAGCGTATCCTGGAAGTGCAGGGCGGCGAGCGCGAGCGCCGTGAACAGATTCAACAGTTCATCGACCAGCAGACCCTGATCATCCAGCAGCGCGATCAGCAGTTAGCCGACCTGGGCAAGCGCATCGGCATCTACGACGAGGACATGCGCCGTTATATCGAACGCTTCGAGACATGGTCCGAGACCTACCGCCAGATGAAGAAGATCGTCGAGGACTTCGAGCGCATCGGCGACCGGCTGGAACGGCGCATTAACGAGGTGGCGGAGATGCAGCGCCTGTCTGAGGACCGCTTCCGCCAGGAATGGAACGGCTGGACCGCCGACGACCAGAAACGTTGGAAGCAGTTCACCCTGACCAACGACGAAGCCTGGCGCAGCCACGACAAAGAGTTCGAGCAGTATACACGCCGCCTGGAAGACCTGGCCGCGCAGATTCCCCCACTGTACGAAAATATCCAACGCCTGTGGGCGCTGGAGCGCGCGCAGGCCGATCTATACCGCGAACGCTACCAGACGATCCTGGCGCAGTACGACTCGCAGGCCGGGAGCAGCGCCGCAACAGGCAACGGCGGCAATCCGACGGTGCGGTGAGGGTCGTCTAAAACAGATTGAACCCGATAGGGGCGCAGCGTGCTGCGCCCCTACGCTGTATGGTGGAGTGGACTCCTATGTACGTCATCGGGACGGCAGGACACGTCGATCACGGCAAATCCACGCTCGTGCGGGCACTCACCGGCATCGACCCGGACCGCCTGCGCGAGGAAAAAGAACGCGAGATGACCATCGACCTGGGATTCGCCTGGATGAACCTGGCGAACGGGGAGCAGGTCGGCATCGTGGACGTGCCGGGCCACCGCGATTTCATCGAAAACATGCTGGCCGGGGTCGGCGGGATCGACGCTGTGCTGTTCGTCGTGGCTGCCGACGAGGGGGTGATGCCCCAGACGCGCGAACATCTGGCTATCCTGGACCTGCTGGGTGTGCCTGGTGGGATCATCGTCCTGACCAAGACCGACCTGATCGATGACCCGGAATGGTTGGCGCTGGTGGAGATGGACATGCGCGAGATCGTGGCCGGGACAGTGCTGGCAGATGCACCTGTCGTGCCTGTTTCGGCGCGAAGTGGCGCCGGCCTGGACGAACTCAAAGCGGCGTTGACGACCTGCCTGTCAGCGCGCCCACCCCGTGCAGATCGCGGCCACCCCCGCCTGCCGATTGACCGCGTGTTCACCATGAGCGGCTTCGGCACGGTGGTCACGGGCACCCTGTCCGGTGGCAGTCTGGCCGTCGGCGATCCGGTTGAGCTTCAACCCGGAGGTCTGGCAGGCCGTATTCGCGGTTTGCAGGCATACAAGGTAAAGCTGGACCGCGTCGGGCCGGGCAGCCGCGTCGCCGTCAACCTGACCGGCATCGATAAGAGTGACGTGAAGCGTGGGCAGGTCCTGACAACACCCGGCTGGCTACGCGCAACAGCCCTGGCCGACGTGCATTTCCGCCACCTGCGCGATGCCAGTCGCCCGTTGAAGCACAATGCCGAGGTCAAGTTCTTTTCCGGTGCGGCAGAGGCGCGGGCTTACGTCCGCCTGCTGGACGCCGAGGAACTTCCCCCCGGCGCGGTGGGGTGGCTGCAAATCGTCCTGCTGGAGCCGCTGGCGCTGACGCGAGGAGATCGTTTCATTCTGCGCTATCCATCACCGGGGGAAACCATCGGCGGCGGCGTGGTCGTGGACCCGGCTCCGGGGCGGCGCTGGCGACGGAGACGCCCAGACGTGATCGCCCGATTGGAGACGCTGGCGCGCGGTACGCCGTCGGAACTCGTGGCACAGCTCCTGGAAAGCGCGGGAATGCCCCTCAAACTGGCAGAGATCAAAACACGCAGCGGGATGCCCGCCGCCGAGGTGGAGACGGCGCTGTCACAGGCAGCAGGCGAGAGGCTGGTTCACAACCTGGGTGGCGGCTGGTGGCTGGCGGCATCGGTGCTCCTGACCCTGCTCAAGCGCATCCGGGATGAACTGGCCGCCTATCACCGCGCCGAACCGCTGCGCCGGGGGATGCCGCGCGAACAACTGCGCAGCCGTCTTGGATTGGAACGTGCTGCCTTCGACCGGCTGCTGAGCCGCGCAGAGGACATCGCCGGGGCAGACGCCGATCTGGTGTGGGCAAAGGACTATACCGTGCACCTTGATGTGGCGCAGCAGGCAGCGGTAGACCGACTGCTGGCAGCGTTCGCCCGCGCGCCGTATGCACCGCCCTCATTCAGGGAATCGGTGGACCTGATTGGGGAAGACCTGGTGCGCTTTCTGCTGGAGCGCGGCGACCTAGTCATGGTGCAGCCGGATGTGCTGCTATCTGCCGAAGCCTACGCTGAAATGTTCCGCGCTATCGCCGACGCGCTGGACACACAGGGATCGATCTCCGCCGCCGAACTGCGCGACCGCTTCAACACCACACGCAAATATGCCATTGGGCTGCTGGAATACCTGGACGCGAAGGGCATCACCCGGCGTGAGGGTGACGTGCGCGTGTGGGGGCGCAGGCCGGAGCGTTAATTTCGTTTCCAGAGGATCAACGCTGCTGCATTCCTCAACGCATCCTCTATGCCTGTATGCGTTCACAAGGCTCAACCATAATGAAGGAGGCTGGCATGACGGTTGTGGTCACGGGCGCAACCGGACACGTGGGTGGAAACCTGGTTCGCGGCTTGCTGGATCGTGGGCGGCGTGTGCGTGCCCTGGTCCTGGAAGGCGAGGACCTGCGCCCGCTGGAAGGGCTGGACGTGGAGATCGTCACCGGCGACGTGCGAGAGGTCGAGTCGCTGCGACGCGCCTTTGCGGGGGCCGAGGTCGTCTATCATCTGGCAGCCTACATCTCGATCCGCCTGGACGAGGGACCGCTCCTGGAAGCGATCAATATCCGGGGCACGCGCAACGTGATCGATGTGTGCCTGGAACGCAGCGTACGCCGCCTGATCCACTTCAGTTCGATTGAAGCGTTCGCGGACGCGCCACACGACTGCCTGATCGACGAGAACGCGCCGCTGGCAGAATCGGAAGACTATTCGCCATACGCCCGCTCGAAAGCCGCCGCCGAAAAAGAAGTCCGCGCCGGGATCGCGCGCGGCCTGGATACTGTGATCCTCTATCCCACCGGCGTGATCGGCCCGCACGACTACCGCCCGTCGCACTTCGGCCAAGTGCTGTTGGATTTCAGCAGTGGCAGGCTGCCCGCGCTGGTCGAGGGTGGGTTCAACTGGGTGGATGTGCGCGATGTGGTCGAGGGCGCAATCCGGGCCGAAGAGAAGGCACCGACCGGCGGGCGGTACATCCTGGCCGGGCACTGGGTGTCGGTCGCCGAGTTGGCGACGCTGTTAGAAGAGATCGTCGGTGTGAAGCCGCCGCAACTCACCCTGCCGATGTGGCTGGCACGGATCAGCACGCCGGTCGTCATGGCCGTTGACCGGCTGGCCGGGCGGCGCTCGCTGTTGACGCCGGCCTCGCTCAAGCCATTGCGCGGCTACCGGCACATCAGCCATGCCTGTGCCGCACGTGATCTCGGCTACCAGCCACGTCCGTTCAAGGAAACGCTCATCGAGACCTTGCAGTGGTTCGAGGCCAACGGCAGCCTGCCGCGCCCGCTGCTGCCGCCCTATTCCCAGATGCACATCTCTGCAAGCACGCCAAACGCTTGAGTTTCTACCCGTTTTGTCCGATAGTTGGGTTAGAGGCCGCAAAACCGAACGGGAAAACCAGTACCCCAGGAGGAGCGCGCATGACCCAACTGGAACAACCGATCATCACGAAAGAAGAATTGCTCGAACGGGCCAAAAAACCCGCCGCAGACGCCCTGCGCCTGCATCCCTTTTATCGCGGCAAGGTGCAGACGGCGCTGCGGGCTAGCGTCCGCAGCTTCGACGACTTCGCCGTCTGGTATACGCCGGGCGTGGCTGCGCCCTGCCGGGCCATCGCCGAAGACCCCGAACTCGTCTACGAATATACCAGCAAGTGGAACACCATTGCGGTCGTCTCCGACGGCACGCGCGTGCTGGGCCTGGGCGACATCGGCCCGAAGGCCGGGCTGCCCGTGATGGAAGGCAAGGCGCTGCTTTTCAAGTACCTGGGCGGGGTGGACTGTGTGCCGATCACGCTGGCGACCAAAGACCCGGACGAGATCATTGACATCGTCCTGGCGTTGCAACCGGCTTTCGGCGGTATCAATCTGGAAGACATCGCGCAGCCCAAGTGCTTCCGCATCCTGGACACGTTGCGCGAGCGTGCCGAAATTCCGATCTGGCACGACGATCAGCAAGGGACGGCCAGCGTGATCCTGGCCGGGCTGATCAATGCGGCCAGAATCGTCGGTAAACGTCTGCACGACATGCGGATCGTCTTCGTCGGCGCGGGCGCGGGCAATGTGGCGTGTTCGCGCCTGGCCTTCGCCTACGGCGTCGATCCGGGCAACTGCCTGGTGGTAGACATCAACGGCATCCTGGGCAAGCACCGCCGGGACTTCGCCCTGCGCAAGACCGAGTATGTGCAACAGTGGCGGTTGTGCCAGATCACAAACGATGGGGAAATCGAAGGCGGCATCCCCGAAGCCCTGCGCGGCGCAGACGCCGTGATCGCCCTCTCGCAGCCCGGCCCCGGCGTGATCAGGCCGGAGTGGGTGCGCACGATGGCGAAGGATGCCATCGTCTTTGCTGCCGCCAATCCGATCCCCGAAATCTGGCCCTGGGAAGCCAAAGAAGCGGGCGCAGCCGTCGTCGCTACCGGGCGCTCCGACTTCGAGAATCAGGTGAATAACTCGCTCGGCTTTCCCGGTATCTTCCGGGGCACGCTGGACGTGCGTGCGCGGACGATCACCGACGAGATGGCAATTGCGGCGGCGGAATGTCTGGCGGGCATGGCCGAGGAACAGGGCCTTTCACCGGAGCATATCCTGCCGACGATGGAGGACTGGGAGGTGTTCCCGCGCGAGGCGGCAGCGGTGGCGATGAAAGCCGTCGAGCAGGGTATCGCCCGCCGTCCATGTACCTATGCTGAGGAACTGGAACGCGCCTCTACCATCATCCGACAGGCCCGCGAGATGACGCGCCTGCTGATGGACGAAGGCTTCATCCCGCCGCCGCCGGAAAACCAGGAGGAGAAATAGATGCACGACCTGATCATCATCGGCGGGGGGCCGGCAGGGTTGGCAGCGACGGCCTACGCCGTCCGTAAGCGCCTAGACGTGCTGCTCGTCTCACCGGGGCTGGGCGGGCGCACGAACCGCAAACTGGCCCTGCCCTGGGTAGACGACTACGACGTGCTGGTCGGCGAAGACATGGTCCAGCGTTTTCGCTCCCAGATCGAATACCTGGATTTTTTGCGCGTGCGAACCAAAGCCAGCAAGGTCACGCCCAAAGACGAGGGGTTCTGCGTCACGCTGGCAGACGGCAAAGAACTCTACGCGCGTACTGTGTTGCTGACGACCGGCGCGGTCGGGGAAATGCTCAACGTGCCGGGCGAAGCCGCGTTCGAGATGAAGGGCCTGTGTTACAGCACGATCACCTATGCGCCCCTGTTCATCGACCGGACGGCGGTGGTGGTCGGGGACACATGTCAGGCATTCCGGGCAGTGGCGGAGCTTCAGCGCATTGCCAGCCACGTCACGCTGATCGCGCCGACGCACGGCGAACTCGATCTCCAGGTGGCCCGCGAACTGGCGGCGCAGCGCAACGTCACGATTCTGGATGGCTACGAGGTGGTTGAGATCAAGGGCGACGACTTCGTGCGTGTGATTGTTATCCGCAAGGACGGTCAGACGACCGAGGTACGCACCGATGCCGTGTTCATCGAAAAGGGCCTCAAGCCACACTCCGAACTGCTGGCCGGGCTGGTGGAACTGGACGAGCGCGGCTTTGTGAAGATCGACGAGCGCAACCGGACCAGCTTCCCCGGCATTTACGCAGCAGGCGAAGTCACGACGGCGTATTCCGACCAGGTGCTTATCTCGATGGGCGAGGGGGCAAAAGCCGTTTTGAGCATTTACGATGACCTGATCGGCATCTGCTGATCGAGACGGCTTATATTGGCGAAAGGTGGGCAGGCCGTCTCCCTGCCCACTTTTGTTTCGCTTCGCAATAGCGCACGCGCCGTATGTCTTGTTACGCCAACAGGTTCCACGTTTGCGGCGCGTTTCTCTCAGGGCAAACCAAAGTCCTACTTGACGGCAACCCGAATCCTGCTAGGCTTTAATTACGAAACGTAACCTGACAAAACGTAACGCTCTTTTCGTATCAAGCGGCTGCGCGGATGCCGTGTACTTCAGGAGACGCTACAAAAGGGAGGCACCAATGTCGCTGCAACTCGAGTCGGTCAGGAAAGGCTATACCGTCGGCAGCGTGAAGGTCACGGCCCTGAGCGACGTGACCCTCGACGTGCCGACCGGGGAATTCGTGATCATCCTGGGGCCGAGCGGCTCCGGCAAGACGACGCTACTCAATCTGATCGGCGGCCTGGAAGCCGCCGACGGCGGCCAGATTCGCGTGGACGGCGAAGACATCACCCGCCTGCCGGAGGCAGGCCTGATGCGCTACCGGCGCTTCAAGGTCGGGCTGGTGTTCCAGTTCTTCAACCTGATCCCTTCGCTGACGGCGCTGGAAAACGTGGCTCTGGCAGCGCAGTTGGTCAACAGCCAGCAGCGCGACCCGCGCGAGGCACTCGAATGGGTGGGCCTGGGCGACCGGCTGGACCACTACCCCGGCCAGCTTTCCGGCGGGCAGCAGCAGCGCGTCGCCATCGCCCGCGCCCTGAGCAAGAACCCGGCCCTGGTGCTGTGCGACGAACCGACCGGCAGCCTGGATTACCAGACCGGGCGCGACGTGCTGTCGCTGATGCGCCGCCTGAACCGCGAGCACCGCCAGACGTTCGTGATCGTCACGCACAACGCCAACATCGCTCAAATGGCGGACCGCGTGGTGCGGCTGCGCGACGGCAGAGTCATGGATGTAACCCTTAACCCATCGCCTGTCGAACCTCAAGATCTGGATTGGTGAACCATGCGAACCAGCGTCCTGTTACGCAAACTGATCGGCGACATGCGCTTCAACCGGCGCGGCTTTCTGGCGGTGTGGCTGACCTTCGCTGTCGGGCTAACTTTTTACAATGCAACATACCCCGGCGGCAGGAATTTCGTTGCCTCAGTGGGGCGCTTCTGGGATCAAACCCACCTGGCAGACCTGTGGTTCGACCTGGATTCTGCCCCGGCGAATGTGGTCGAGAGCGTGCGCGCCATCGAAGGCGTCCGGGCAGCCAGCGGGCGGCTGGCGCTGGACCTGGGCCTGGAACGGGGCGGTTCGGCCCCGGTGGTGACGGTGCGCCTGATCTCCCTACCCGAATCCGAGGCGGACGTGAACAACATGGTCGTCGTCGAGGGACGGCTCCCCGCCGCCGGGGATGAGATCGCGCTGGCGCAGTCGTTCGCCCAGGCACAGGGCATCGCCCTCGGCGACACGCTAAGCCTGGTCGGCGGCGCGGACGGAGCAGCCTGGCCGGTGCGCGTGGCGGGATTTGCCGCCAGCGGCGAATATCTGATCGGCTCGCGCAGCCCGCTCCAGCCGTTCCCCACGTTGAGCACGTTCGGCGTCGGCTATGCCCCCTACGCCGCGCTGGTCGATCTGGCCGGGGTGGACGCGGAGACGATCAACAACATCGGCCTGATCCTCACCTCCGACGCAGACGTAAACACTGTGCGCGCTGCTGTCACGGAGGTTTTGCGCCCCTACGGGCTGCGCCTGATCCTGGATCGCCACCAGCAGCCCGCCGTCGCCACCCTGAAAGCCAACATGGACTCGAACACGCAGATCGGGCTGATCATGTCGCTGATTTTTCTGTTCGGATCGGGGGCGATCATGGGGGTGCTGCTGGCGCGGCAGGTCGATTCAGAGCGCCGGGCTATCGGCACGCTGCGCGCGTTGGGCTATTCGCGCGCCGAGGTGTTGGCCTACTACCTGGCCTTTGCCCTGATTATCGCCGTCACCGGGGTCATTGTCGCCACGCCTATCGGCTACCTGATCACCTGGCCGATCTTGGGCTTCTTCCAGACGGGCATTGTCGGCGGCCCGATCCCGTCGCTCAGCAACCCGCCGAACGCAGCTTTCATCCTGTTCGGAGCCTCCACGGGGCTGGCCCTGGCACTGCTGGCTGCGGCCCTGCCCGCCCGGCGCGCGGCCACGACCGATCCCGGCCTGGCGCTGCGCCCACCGACCCCGGCGGGCATCGGCAGTGTGGCACGGGTGCACGTTCCCGGCCTTTCGCTGTCTGGAAGGCAGGCCGTCCGCAACCTGCTGCGCGTACCCGTGCGCACGCTGAGCACAGTGCTCGGTGTGGTGTGCGGGCTGGCGATCATTGTAGTTGCATTTGCCATCTGGGATACCATCGACTACAATTTTAACGCCTATTACCGATCCATACAGTACGATTTCATTGTCACCACCGGTCAGCTCACCCCGGTAGACACACTGCGCGATCAGGTCGCCGGGATCGACGGTGTAACGGGTGTGGAAACGGGCCTGATCGCCCCGGTGACGGTCGCTCTGGCGGACCGCATGTACACAGCAGTCGGGATCGTGCTGGACGACGCGCAGACCTTTCACAGCTTCGACTCGCTCCGGGGCGCGCCCGCCCTGAGCAGCGCAGGTGTCTGGATCGGACACAACCTGGCCCGCACTCTGGGCGCGGATGTGGGAGACGTGCTGACGGCCAGCGCAGCGGGGATCACGCAGCAGGTGCAGGTCGTGGGGGTCGTCAAGCAGGTGCTCGGCGCGCCGCTGTACATTCCGATGTCCCTGTTCAGCCAGTGGACTCCGTTCGGTGTACGACCAGCCAACCAAGCCTATGTGCGCGCCGACCCGGCTCGGCGGCTGGAGGTGCAGCGGGCGCTATCCGACCTGCCCGGTGTGATCGGCGTAGAAGACTGGCAGAGCACCATCGCGGACATACAGCGCGTGGCTGCCTTCAACGGTAACTTCGCCTACATCTTCCTGGGCTTCGGCATGTTCCTGACCTTTGTGGTGCTGTTCAACACGATCAGCGCCAGCCTGTACGAGCGCCACAACGAACTGGCAATCATGCGGATGCAGGGCTTTTCCAGGGGAGAAATCCGGTCGCTGGTGACGTGGGAAACGTCCATCGCGGTGCTGCTCGGCCTGCTGATCGGCATCCTGCCGACCCTGCTGCTGGTGGATTACATCGTACAGCTTTACAACACCGACGTGGCGGGCAACGTCACCGCCATCTACCCGCCGACGTGGATTGCCGCCGTCGCCATCCTGGTGCTCACGGCGCTGGCGGCGCAGGTGCTGCCGCTGCGCAGCGTCTACGCCGTGAACATGGGCGATGTCAGCAAGTCGGTCAGTGTGTAGTCCTTCGCAGGGGCGAGGGATGCCTCGCCCCTCTCACCGCCCCCCGTATCTCTCGCTTACTCCGGCCCGCGCGGCGCGACCTCGAGCGGTTCCTCGTTACGGTACGTGACCATGCCGGGCTTGCCGCCCTTGATCTTGCGCACGTATTTGCGCCGCGTCACGTCCACCAGCACACGCCTTTCGTCCTGCGCGGTGCTGAAGTAAGCCGCCAGTTCCGCTGCCCGACGGATCACGGCATCCGGAACGACGCGGTTTTCCGTCTTGACGATGACGTGCGCGCCGGGCACGCCGCGCGCGTGCAGCCACAGGTCGTCCGACGCGCCTTTGGTGAACGTCACCTGGTCGTTCTGGCGGGAGTTGCGCCCCACCCAGATGGTAAAGCCTTCCGGCGTCGTCACCCGCAGCGGGCCAGACTGCCCACCTCTGGGGCGCGCCTGCCGGGGGCCACGCCAATAGCCTTCCCGCTCCAGCGCGTCGCGCACCTCGTCGATCTCCGGCCAGTTGGCGGCAAAGGTCAGGTCAGCGTCCAGCTGCCGGAGAAAGGCCAGTTCGTTTTCGGCAGCCCGCAAGAGTTCCGGCACACCTGCCAGCGCGCGCTTGGCCTTGTCGTACTGCTCGAAGTACTGCTTGGCGTTGTCCAACGGCGACAGGGATGGGTCGAGCGCGACCTCGACGGGCGGCTGGCCGGGATCGTACTCGGCGGAAAAGCGCGCCGCGCCGCGCGGGATGGTGTACTGGTAAGCCAGCAGCAGTTCCCCGGCCCGGCGCAGGTGAACCAGTTCCGCCTCCGACTTGAGCGACTCGCGCAGCGACTCGGCCTTGCGCTCCAGACGGGCTATCGCCTCGGCTAACTGCGCGCGCACGGGCACTTTGGCCGCCTCGTAAGCATCCGCCCCGGCAAGCGCGCCGTAGTAAGCCGCCAGCGCCGCACTGACCGTCTCGACCGGTTCCCAGCCGGGCAGGGACGTGATCGGGTAGACGGCGAAGGCCGTCACGCCGCTTTCGTCCCGCGTGACGCCCGGCTGCCATGCGCGGCGCAGCAATGGCGACCATACGTCCCGGATGGTCTTCAGCAGCGCCCGCGCGCTCGTATCGCCCGCTCTGGCCGTCGCGCTGCCCATTGCCCGGAAGACCAGCTCCCGCGCCAGCAGCGGACTCACGCCCAGCAACCCGCTCGTAAGAGCGCGCCAGGCGGGTTTGCCCGGCTCGGCGTCGAGCATGGCCTCCAGGTCCTCCAGCGCGGTCAGGTCCGGGCGGAGTTTGCCCACCTGCGGCGGCGGAGGGACATATTCATGGCCCGGCAGGCTCAGACGCACGCGGTTCTCCTGCGGCCCCACGCGCCGGATACAGTCGAGGATCACCCCGCCCTGCACCAACAGGATGTTGCTGCGCCGCTCCACTGCCTCGACGATCAGCTCGCTCACACCTTCCGGCCCATCTAGATGAAAGATGATCACGCGCTCCCAGGGCGGCTGAGTAACGTCGGTCAGTTCTGCGCCCTCAACATAGCGTCGCAGCAGTAGGCCCAATTGCGTCGGCCTGGGCAGTCCGCGCCGCAGCTTGCTTTCCACCAGGTGCACCCGTGGCGACCGGTGATCGGCGCTGAGCAGCAGGTAATGGCGGCGATGGTTCGCGTAAATCTCCAGGCCGACGGAGTCCTCGGTCAGGTCGAGCACGTCCTGCACCCGCCCGCCGACCAGCAGGGTGCGCAGTTCATCGACGACGGCGCCCGTCGTCAACACGTCGAAATACATCCTGCACCTGTCCTGAGCAGTACAGCACCACTGAATGCTAACTTACCGCAAACGCAGCCGATTGGCACGTGTTTGTGCGCAATGCTACAATGCCCGCGTCGGAACAGCCCATACACCACGTGATCAGCGCGCCAAACCCGGTCGAACGAAAGGCTACACCTTGAGCGAGAGCGATGTCATCGCCCGCACCGGAGAAATGCCCATCACCGTCGAATCGTTGATCGCCGACCTGCGTGCCCTGGGCCTGGCGATGGGAATGACTGTGCTGGTACATTCGTCGCTGAGTGCGCTAGGATGGGTGTGCGGCGGACCGGCGGCGGTGGTGCTGGCGCTGGAATCTGTACTGGGGGAAGAAGGGACGCTCGTCATGCCGACTCACTCCGGCGATCTGTCCGATCCGGCTCAATGGGTCAACCCGCCTGTGCCTGAAGCGTGGTGGGAGCCGATCCGCCGGACTATGCCCGCTTATGACCCCGACCTGACGCCGACGCGCGGCATGGGCGCCATCCCGGAGTGTTTCCGCAAGCAAAAGGACGTGCATCGTAGCGATCATCCGCAGGTGTCCTTCGCCGCATGGGGCAAACACGCCGCTCACATCACCGCCGATCACAGGCTTGAAGCCGGCCTGGGAGATGGCTCGCCGTTGGCAAAAATCTACGCCCTCGACGGGTGGGTGCTGCTGCTGGGAGTAGGGCACGACAGCAACACCTCGCTGCACCTGGCCGAATACCGCGCCAGTTATCCCGGCAAGCGCATCGTCACCAGCGGAACGCCCGTGAGGGTGAACGGCGCGCGGCAGTGGGTGACGTTCCAGGAGACTTGCTGGGACGAGACAGATTTCGGGCAGATCGGTGCAGCCTTCGCCGGGACGGGTGAAGTGCAGCGTGGGCGGGTCGGCTGCGCAGAGGTTGAGTTCTTCCGCCAACGCGCGCTGGTCGATTTCGGCGTGCAGTGGATGGAGATGCATCGCGGCTGAGCGTCATTTCGCGCGGCGGCAGGATCCCCACCGCTGCGCTCAACCGGAACTTGTGCGGGACGGGAGCGACGATGATGATGAAAAGAGCCTTTTACCTGTTTCTGATCGGTGCTGCGCTCGTGCTGGCTGCCTGCGGAGGAGGGGCGTCTCCCGCCCCCACCGGGGAAACGCCCGCCCCTGGCGCAGCCGTCCCGGCTACCGCAGCCGCCGTGCCCGCCCGCCCGGTGATCCGGCTGAGCGCGGACGGCGCATTGCACGAGGGTCTGCCGGGTGCGTACTGCTGGCTGCAAGCCCCCAACGACATCCGCTGCGAACCGGACCCGCTCGATCCGCAGCCCGAAACCGCCGTCCCCGTCCAGGCCGGGCAGACCATTACCTTCGCTGTTGAGAGCGAGGCCGGTCCGCCCGCTGCCTTTTATGTGACCTTTCTGGACGACCTGGATGCCGATGGCGATCCGCTACTGGTGGATTTCGGCGGCACGTCCAGCGCCGATTACACAGTGAATCTCGCTGCCGGCGTGCACCGCCTTAGCGTCGTGGCGGAGTTCCCGGATGTCAGTGGCGACAACAGCTTCGTGTCGAACATCTTTGCACTGGATGTTGCCGCCGCAGTCGCCATCAATCTGACGCCGCGCCCATCTGCCACCTCTGCCCCGCCCACCATGGCGACGGAAGAGGCCACCGCAGAGCCGACTAAAGATATAACGGCAACCGAAGAACCCCCGGATGCTGCCGCAGACCTGGCGGCGACGGCAACCGCCATCGCTGCACAGGTGGCAGGCAGCGACGGCGTAGGGGAGATGCCGGACCTGGCAGCAACGGCGACGGCCATCCTTGCAGGGGCGACAGAAACCGCCGACGCGAATGCTTTACAGGCAACGAGCACGGCTGCTACCCAGGTCACCGCCACAGAGATACCGCTCCCGACGCAGCAGCCGACCACTGCACCAGTGTTGCCCAGCCCGACCGCGACCCTGCCGCTGAGTGTGGACCTGTCGGAGTGGCCACCCAATGTGCTGGTGGTCAACGGCGGGCGGCAGTTCCGGCCTGCGGGACTGCATTACTGCTACAACGCCGCCGACGGGCAGGAAATCTGCGTCGATCAACCCGTCTCACCGAGCGTCGAGCACATCCAGATCAACAGCGGCGATACAATCCGTATCGATGCTGCCGGTGTTGGCCCATTGGCGCTGAGTGTCATCCTTGCCAGCACCGATCTGAGTCAGCAGTTCCAGCGCGCCGACCTGCCGGGCGGCCCTGTCTCCCTACAGGCATTCAGCGGTAGCCCCGGCAGCTACATTCTGGTGATCGAAACAACCTGGTCGCAGGGCCGGGCGACGTACTATTTCCGCCTGCAAATTGTGGGCTGAGCGCTAACTTCGGGTAAAATGACGCGGCGGCGGCCTGCGACAGGTGCGCCGCCCTGTTCTCCCACACCGCATTCAGACGAGGAAATCCATGCCCAAGATCACGTTCATCGGCGCGGGCAGCACGGTGTTCGCCAAGAACCTGCTCGGCGACATCCTGAGCTATCCCGAACTGGCCGACTCGACCATCAGCCTGCACGACATCGACGCGGAACGCCTGCGCACATCCGAAGTCGTGGCCCACAAGATCGCGCAAACGCTGGGCGTCCGTCCGACCATCGAAGCCACGCTCGACCGCCGCCGCTCCCTGGACGGCGCGGATTACGTCATCAGCATGTTCCAGATCGCCGGCTACGAACCGGGCACCGTCATCGACTTCGAGGTGCCCAAAAAGTACGGCCTGCGCCAGACTATCGGCGACACACTCGGCATCGGCGGCATCATGCGCGCCCAGCGCACCATCTACGAATTCCTGAAGATGTGCCGGGACATGGAAGAACTGTGCCCGGCTGTCTATCACCTGAATTACGTCAACCCGATGGCGATGATCTGCTGGGCACTCAACCGGGCCACCACAATCAAGACCGTTGGGCTGTGCCACAGCGTCCAGGGCACCGCCGAACAGATCGCTTACGACATCGGCGTGCCCATCGAGGAGATCAACTACTTCTGCGCGGGCATCAACCACATGGCCTTTTACCTGCGCTTTGAGCGGAACGGCGAGGACCTCTATCCGCTGATGCACCGCGTCATCGCAGAGGATCGCGTGCCGTCGTGGAACCGCGTGCGCTATGAGATGCTCAAGCGCCTGGGCTATTTCGTCACCGAATCGAGCGAGCACTTTAGCGAATATGTGCCCTGGTTCATCAAGCGCGACCGCCCGGACCTGATCACGCGCTTCAACATCCCGCTGGACGAATACATCACCCGCTGCATCGTCCAGATCGAGGGCTGGGAAGCCCTGCGCGCCGACCTGGAAGACCCCGCCACCACCCTGGCCGTTGAGCGCAGCATGGAATATGGCTCGCGCATCATCCACAGCATCGAGACAGGCGAACCGACCGTGATCAACGGCAACGTCACCAACAACGGCCTGATCGACAATCTGCCACAGGGCTGCTGTGTGGAAGTGCCCTGCCTGGTCGATAAGAACGGCATCCAGCCCGTGCGCGTCGGGGCGCTGCCGCCGCATCTGGCCGCGCTGATCCAGACCAACGTCAACGTACAGTCTCTGGCCGTCGAAGCCGCGTTGACGCTCAAGCGGGAACACCTCTACCACGCCGCCATGCTCGACCCGCACACCGCCGCCGAACTGGACCTAGACCAAATCTGGGCGCTGGTGGACGACCTGATCGCCGCACACGGCGACTGGCTGCCGGAATACCATTAGCGTTTTCGGCAGGGACACATCGGCGCGTGTGTTCCTGCCTTTCGGCCTCACAAGGAGCAGTCATGTCCTTTAATCCCGGTGAACATCCCCATCGCCGCTACAACGCCCTCACGGGCGAATGGGTGTTGGTGTCGCCGCACCGCACCCAGCGGCCCTGGCGCGGGCAGGTGGAGCGCCCGCCGCAAGAAGACCGCCCGACTTACGATCCCACCTGTTATCTGTGTCCCGGCAATGAGCGGGCAGGTGGCGCGCGCAACCCACCGTATGACAGCACTTTCGTGTTCACCAACGACTTTGCCGCGTTGCTGCCGGATACGCCGGCAGCCATCGAAGCGCCTCATCCCCTGCTGCGCGCTGAGAGCGAGACCGGCACCTGCCGCGTGATCTGCTTCTCGCCGCGCCACGACCTGACCCTGCCGCTGATGTCCGTCGCGGATATTCGCAAGGTAGTGGACATGTGGGCCGAGCAGGTTGTGGAACTCGGCGCGCGCTACCGCTGGGTACAGGTTTTCGAGACCAAAGGCGAGATTATGGGCACCTCAAATGCCCATCCGCACGGGCAGATTTGGGCCGGAAGCGCCCTGCCCAACGAACCGGCCAAAGAGGACCGCCAGCAGCGCGACTATTACACGGCGCACGGCTCACCCCTGCTGCTTGACTACGCGGACCTGGAGGCCGCGCGCCGCGAGCGTGTGGTCGTGGAAAACGATCACTGGCTGGTCGTGGTGCCTTACTGGGCCTACTGGCCCTTCGAGACGATCTTCCTGCCGCGCCGCCATGTGCTGCGCATTCCCGACCTGACCGACGGCGAGCGCGATGCCCTGGCAGACATCCTCAAGCGGATGTTGACGCGCTACGACAACCTGTTTGAGGTCTCCTTTCCTTATGGATCGGGCTGGCATGGCGCGCCGACCGGTCCCGGTGAGGGCAACTACGGCTACTGGCAGCTTCATTTGCACTACTATCCGCCGTTGCTCCGCTCGGCCACGATCAAAAAGTTCGTCGCCAGCTACGAACTGCTGGCCGAAGTTCAACGCGACCTGACGCCGGAACAGGCGGCGGCCCGTCTGCGTGACCTGCCCGAAAGGCACTATCGAGACAGCCTGTAACCCGGTGTGAGAACGGCCCGTTGTGTGGTACAATGCCGCTCGATATATCTTTTTGAAAGCAGCGACCATGTCTCAGGTCCAGGAACGGCATTCGCCCCGGCAGATTCACCGGCAAGAAGTGCGCAACCAGATCGTGCTGCCCATGCTGGGCGTAGTGGCGCTGCTGATTCTGGCGGTGCTGCTGATTTTTGCTCCTCTCAGCCCCACGCGCTTCTCAGCAGTATCCGATTTCGTGTTGACGATTTACATGCTCTGCCCGACGGTGCTGTGCTGCCTGATCCCGTTCGGCATTCTGGCGGCGGCGGCGGTGGGCCTGTGGGCAGGCAACGACCGGCTGGCCCCGCCGCTGCGGCGGCTGCGCACGCGCGTCGTAGGCGAACTGCGCCGCGTACAGACCGTCGTTCCGCGCGCCGCCGGACCGGTCGTCCGCATGGAAAGCAAACTCGCCTATTGGGAACGCTTTTTGGGAGCGCGCCCTGGTCGCGCGGATTCGACCTCCGATTCGGAAAAGGACTGATTCATGACCATGCAAGTGGATTCCACGCCATCGACCGAGACGCGCCCGCCGGCCCTGAGCTGGAAAACGCAAAGTTTGATCATCGGCGGGCTGATCGGCCTGGCACTGGGCCTGCTGGCCGCCTACCTGTACGTCCGCGCTGCCGGGGAAAACAATCGCATCGCGGGGCCAAAGAAGATGGAGACAATGGACGCGCTCAAGCTCGGTCTGGCCGCCCTGGGTCTCATCCGCCAGATCGCCGAAATCGGCGGCAAGTAAATCCTGCGTCCGGTCCCTTTCGCGTCGTATTTGCCTGCCAATGTAGCGGCGGACCGAATCCGCCGCTACCCTCGGCGCAAATTGTTCCCCAGATCAAACACCTCCCATGATTTTCTCCCCTCGCACCTGGCACGATCTCCGGCTAGTGGGCGTTTCACTGCCCATCTGGCGCGGTATTACCGTGCGGCTGGCGCTGGTGATCCTGGCGCTGGCCTGGCTACGCCCCGCGCCACCGCGTGCGGTCCTCGGTTCGGCGCAAACGGTGAGCACGACCCAGCCCTTGCTGTGTATGCACACTCGCCTGATCGACGAGGTGGACGAGTGGAAAATCCAACGCTCACTGGAACTGGTGCGCGAGATGGGCGCAGATACCATTGTGGAGTTTTTCCCCTGGGCCTACGTCGAAACAGAAGAGGGCGTTTACCACTGGGAGATCGTGGACCGCATCGTGCGCCACGCGCAAAACCAGGGATTGCACGTCATCGCCCGGCTGGGATTGGTCCCTCAGTGGGCACGGCCTGCGCTGGAGGAAGATGAATCCGGGCCGCAGGACGCCGGACGCAGCGGTGATACAACCATGAATTATCTGGCAGAAGAACACTTCCCCGACTTTGCCCGCTACGCCGCCGCTTTCGCTGCGCGCTACGCCGGCGTGGTGGATCGCCTGATCATCTGGAACGAGCCGAATCTGACTTTCGAGTGGGGCTACCGCATGGTCAGCCCGGCGGAGTATGTCGAACTGCTGCGGCAGAGCTATCTCGCCGTCAAGGCGGCCAGCCCGGACGCGGTCGTGCTGGCCGCGCCAATGGCGCCCACACTCGAACCCGCAGGCAGTCCCTGGGGGCTGCACGACCTGGAATTCATCACGCAGATGTACGCGGCAGGTGCGGCGGACTATTTCGACGCAATGGCCGTGCACACCTACGGCTTTACCTTTCCGCCGGAGGCCGAGCCGGGTTGGGATGTGCTGAACTTCCGGCGTATCGAATTGATCCGGCAGATCATGGTTGAGCACGGCGACGCCGACAAGCCCATCTTTGTCACCGAGTCTGGCTGGAACGACCACCCACGCTGGACCAAAGCCGTCCGCCCGGCACAACGCATCCGCTACACCATCGCAGCCTATGAGTGGACCGAGGCCCACATGCCTTATGTCGAGCGGCTCTGCCTGTGGGCCTTTCGCTATCCCGCGCCCACGCGCAGCTACCCGGATAACTTCACCTTCGTCACGCCGGATTTCCGTCTGCGCCCGATCTACCTGTTCCTACAAGCCTACGCGCGCGACGGGGTAAGCCCGGAGGCGTTGGAACTGCCGTGATCGCGCGCCTGAACGCCCTGCCCCGCCGCCAGCGGGCGCTGCTGATCGTCGTCGGACTCGTTGCATTGTTTGCCGCTTACCCTGCGGCGCGCTGGGTCTGGCGTACCTTTTTACGTCCGCCGATCAAGCACTGGGAGCCGCTGCTGCCCTACGGCGCATTGCGCGTCGGCATTGACGCCAGCTACCCGCCGTTCGGGGCGGATCCCGGCAATGGGGAGCTGTTCGGCCTGGACGTGGACCTGGCGCGCCTGGTCGCCGCTGAGATGGGCGTGCCGGTACGCTTCGTCAACATGGGCTACGACGGCCTGTACGACTCACTGGCGGCGAATCAGGCGGACGTGTTGTTTTCGGCGTTGCGCGTCGATCCGCTGCGCATGGATGCGGTCCGTTATACTGTGAGCTACTTCGACGCGGGCCAAGTGCTCGTGCGTCCGCCGGAGTCCGGTCTGAACCGCATGGCCGACCTGGAAGGGCTGGCGCTGGCGGTGGAGTTCGGCGCGGAAGGCGACGTGGAAGCGCGGACCTGGCAGCGGCGGCTACATACACTGGACATCAGCGCCTTCGAGACGGCAGCGGGCGCGCTGGAAGCCGTGCTCGCCGGGCAGGCTGACGCGGCCCTAGTGGACGCGATCTCGGCGCGGTTGTGGCTGCGCGACCACGATGGGCTGGAACTCGCGCCGGAATACGTCACCCACGACCCTTATGCAGCGGCGGTCCGCGCAGACAACGAGCGGCTGTGGGCAGCGCTCAACGCGGCGCTGACTACCCTGATCGAGCGCGGCGCAGTCGAAGAGGTCGTCAACCGTTGGCTGTAGATTCGGCTGCCAAGAAGCGCCCCGGACGATCAACCGGGCAGCGGCTCTGCCAGTGACCGGCGCGGCCAGGCTCCCGCCGCCCGGTAGTGCGCTTGCAGGCTGCGCACGCGCAGGTCGCGCACCCGCAGCGCCTGAATGCCGTTGATGGCCGCCTGCGCCGCGCTCAAGGTTGTCAGCAGCGGCACGCCGTAGCGCACAGCGGCAGTGCGGATGCGCATCCCGTCGTCATGGGCAGTTGGCCCCCAGGGAGTGTTGATGATCAGATCGATCTGGCCCTGTACAATCAGATCGATCACGTGCGGGCTGCCCTCGCTGACCTTGTTCACCGCCGTCACGTCCAGCCCGGCCCGCGCGCAGAAGGCCGCCGTGCCGCGCGTTGCCAGCAGGCGAAAACCTAACCGCTGCAAATCGCGGCCCAGCTTGAGCGCCGCGCTCTTGTCGAAGTCATTCACGCTGAGGAACACCGTCCCCGTCAGCGGCAGGCGATCCCCGGCGGCAAGCTGCGCCTTGGCGAAGGCGTGCCCGAAGTGCGCCGCGTGGCCCATCACCTCGCCCGTGCTGCGCATTTCCGGGCCAAGCAGGGCATCCACGCCCAGGAATTTCTTGAACGGCAGCACCGCCTCTTTGACAAAGAAGCCATCGACCTTCGGCATCTCGGTCAGCCCCAGGTCGTCCAGCGTCCGCCCACCGATCACCTGGGCAGCGATGCGCGCCAGCGGCACCCCCGTCGCCTTACTGACATAAGGAACAGTACGACTGGCACGCGGATTCACTTCCAACACATACACGATGTCGTCCTTGATGGCGAACTGGACGTTCATCAGCCCACGCACGCCGAGCGCCAGACCCAGCCGTTCGGTATATTCGACGATGTGCGCCTGGTGGAAGGCCGAGATTTTATACGGCGGGAGCACGCAGGCCGAGTCGCCGCTGTGCACCCCGGCCTCCTCGATATGCTGCATGATCCCCCCGATCACGACACGCTGCCCGTCGGCGACGGCATCGACATCAACCTCATAGGCGTCTTCCAGGTAGTGATCGATCAGGATGGACTGGCCGGAGGCGGCGGTCAGGGCGGTTTTGACGTAGCGTTCCAGATCGCTTTCGCCGTAGACGATTGCCATCGCCCGCCCGCCCAACACGTAAGATGGCCGCACGATGACCGGGTAACCGATCTTGCGTGCGATCTGCCGCGCTTCTTCTAAAGAAGCCGCCATACCATGTGCCGGGCAGGGAATCCCCAACTCGCCCAGCAGGGCACCGAACTGCTCACGATCCTCAGCAGCGGCAATAGCGTCCGGCGGCGTTCCCAGGATGGACACGCCGTTTGCCACGAGCGCAGCGGCCAGGTTCAACGGAGTCTGCCCGCCGAACTGCACCACCACGCCCTTGAGCGGCTGCTCGCGTTCCACGATGTTCAGGATGTGTTCCAGTGTGAGCGGCTCGAAGTAGAGGCGGTCGGAGGTGTCGTAATCGGTGCTGACCGTCTCCGGGTTGCAGTTGACCATGATTGCCTCGTAGCCGACGGCCCGGAACGCCTGGACGGCGTGCACGCAGCAGTAATCGAACTCGATGCCCTGGCCGATGCGGTTCGGCCCGCTGCCCAGGATGATCACCTTTTCGCGCGCCGTCGGCGGCGACTCGCTTTCCGTCTCATAGGCGCTGTACAGGTATGGCGTGTAGGACTCGAACTCAGAGGCACAGGTATCGACCACATGAAAGGTCGGCGCGATCCCCAGGTCTGCCCGCCGGGCGCGCACGTCGGCTTCAGCAGCCCCCAGCAACCAGGCGATGTGCGCGTCCCCGAACCCGGCGCGCTTGGCCGCGCGCAGCAGGTCGACAGGTACGTGGTCGAGCGCACCGCAGGCGGTGAGCTGCTGCTCCAGCGTTACAATCTCAGCCAGTTGGGCCACGAACCAGGGATCGATCCGGCTGGCTGCCGCGACTTCCGCACAGGTGCGGCCTGCGCGCAGCGCCTCCCACACCGCCCAGATGCGCTCGGCGCGCGGCAGCGCCAGGCTTTCCAGGCGACCGTCCCACACGGCGTGGACGGATGTCGGGTAGGGCGGACGGGACAGTTCCAGAGAGCGCAGTCCCTTGAGCAAAGCCTCCTTGAATGTGCGCCCGATGGACATCACCTCGCCGACCGACTTCATCTGCGGCCCCAGCGCCGGATCGACGCCGGGAAACTTCTCGAAGGCCCAGCGCGGCAGTTTCGCCACCACGTAATCGATGCTCGGCTCGAACGCCGCGACGGTCGTGCGCGTGATGTCGTTGCGCAGTTCGTCCAGGGTATAACCGACCGCCAGCAGCGCGGCCAGCTTGGCGATGGGAAAACCGGTTGCCTTGCTCGCCAGCGCCGACGAACGGCTGACGCGCGGATTCATCTCGATCACCAGCACGCGCCCATCGTCAGGGTTGACGGCGAACTGGACGTTGGACCCGCCCGTCTCGACGCCGACCGCTGCCATCACCGCGCGGGCCATGTCGCGCAGGCGCTGATACTCGCGGTCGGTCAGGGTCATGGCCGGCGCCACCGTGATCGAGTCGCCCGTGTGAACGCCCATCGGGTCGAGGTTTTCGATGGCGCAGACCACCACGAAGTTCCCAGCCCGGTCGCGCATCACCTCCAGCTCGAATTCTTTCCACCCGATCACGCTCTCTTCGATCAGCACGCTCCCGGCAGGACTCTCGCTCAGGCCGAAGGCGACTTTTTCATCGAACTCGCCCGCGTCGAAGGCGATGCCGCCACCGCTGCCGCCCAACGTAAAGGAAGGACGGATGAGCAGCGGAAAGCGCCCGATCCCGGCGGCGACGCTGCGCGCCTCCTCCACCGAGCGGGCCAGACCGCCGCGCGGCACGCCCAGCCCGGCGGCGAGCATGGCCTGTTGAAAGAGCAGCCGGTCCTCGGCCAGCCGCATCGCCCGCAGACTGGCCCCGATCAGCGCCACGCCGTAACGGTCCAGCACGCCGCTTTCGGCCAGCGCGACGGCGCTGTTCAGACCAGTCTGCCCGCCGACCGTCGGCAGCAGCGCGTCGGGCCGCTCGGCGGCGATGATCATCTCCAGCACATCCGGCGTAAGCGGTTCGATATACGTCGCGTCGGCCAGTTCGGGATCGGTCATGATGGTCGCCGGGTTGCTGTTCACCAGGACCACGCGGTAGCCCTCGGCCCGGAGCGCCTTGATCGCCTGCGTGCCGCTGTAGTCGAACTCGGCAGCCTGCCCGATGACAATCGGCCCCGCGCCGACGACCAGGATCGTCTTGAGGTCAGTGCGTCTAGGCATCGTTTATCTCCCTACCCGGCTCGCCGGTTGGCAGGTGATCATCATGCGCACGAATTCAGCAAAAAGCGGGTCGGCGTCGTGTGGGCCTGGCCCGGCTTCGGGATGGTACTGGATGCCGAGCGCGGGGAGATGTCGATGGCGTATCCCCTCGCAGCAACCGTCGTTGAGGTTGACGTGCGTCACCTCGACTTCCGGCGGCAGCGTGTCGGGATCGACGAAGAAGTTGTGGTTGTGGGCGCTGATCTCGACACGCCCGGTCGGGAGATGCTTCACGGGCTGGTTGCCGCCGTGATGCCCGAACTTCAAGCGGCGCGTCTTGCCGCCGAACGCCTGCCCCAAAATCTGGTGGCCCAGGCAGATACCGAACAGGGGAACACGCCCCAGTAGATCGCGCGCGGCCTGCACCGCGTAAGGCACGGCGGCGGGATCGCCGGGGCCGTTGCTCAACAGCACACCGTCCGGTTGCAACGCCAACACCTCTGCGGCAGAAGTCGTTGCCGGAACGACGGTCACGCCGCAGCCGTGAGCGCCGAGCCGCCGCAAGATGTTGCGCTTGACGCCGAAATCGTAAGCGACGACGTGCAGTCCCTTTGGCGGATCGCCCACGTCAGATTGTCCCTGCCAGTGCCGGAATTCCCAGACCGCATCGGTAGGGGCAGACCACGTGTAGGCGGTCTGGCAGGTGACGGTACGCGCCATGTCGATGCCGTCCAGACCGGGCCAGGCACGCGCCTGCGCCACCAACTCAGCATCAGTACAATCCGGCTCGGTCGTCAATACGCCTCTGAGCGTACCCCGGTCACGCAAGCGGCGGGTCAGGGCGCGGGTGTCCATCCCCGTGACGCCGATCACCCCTTGCGCGCTCAACCAGTCAGAAAGAGACATGGACGCGCGCCAGTTCGAGACGCACGGGCTGAGTTCCCGAACAAGAAGCCCGCTCAGAAAAACCCGGCGGGCTTCGTCGTCGTCAAGATTGATGCCGGTGTTGCCAATTTGCGGGGCGGTCATCACCACGATCTGCCCCGCGTAGCTGGGATCGGTCAGGATTTCCTGGTAGCCGGTCAGGCTGGTGTTGAAAACCACTTCGCCGGGGCGCGTCCCCGATGCGCCAAAGGCCGCGCCGCGCCACACACTGCCGTCTTCCAGCGCCAGGCGCGCTGTGGGTGTCATCATCGCCGGGAGCCTCTCTCCCACTCGGTCGAGTATGACACACATACCACGCGCGCGGTGGTTGTGGCTAGGTACAGTGTGACCAAAAACACCCGGTCCGGCTTTGCGGTAATCGCCCAAATGCGCCGGTTATGCCGGAAAGCGCCGTCGGGCCTCACGCTGCGATTCGTGGGGCACCAGCCCTTGCACAATGCCGCGCAGGCAACGCTGAACCTGTACCGGATACAGCCCGCCGGGACGCCAGACCTGTATCCATCCGGGCCGTTCCTGGAGCAGGTTCAGGCTGAATTCCGTCGCAGTGACGACGATGGTGGCCACACCGGCCAGTTGTGGGTCCGCGCACTTCTGCCGGAGCAAGTCCAGGGCATCAGGCTGATTGGTGCTGAGGTCCACAAAGACCAGGTCGATCCGGCGACGGTGCAGTTCGGCCAGTGCATCATCGCCGTTACAGGTATGGCGCGTCTGCACGGTGGGAATGGCCGACTGCAGGGCGCGCTCCAAAAACTGCACCATGCCGCGCTCCTCGCCCACAACCAGCACTTCCCGGACGTTTTCCAACTGCTGCACTTCCCTGGTCACATCTTCCACCGTGATCGGCTTGGATAGGCAGGCCGTGAGCCGGTATTCGTCCACCACCCACGACAGGCTGGGAATGGAGCAAAGGATCGAGGGCGCCGTCGAAGAGGCCAGCACGCTTTCGTCCGGCTGGCGGTCGGGCCGGACATTGCAGACGATGGCCGACGGCTTATCCAGGCGCTCCGCCACTGCTGCCTCGTCCAGGCTGTTCACCCGGACGATCTCATAGCCGTCCAGGGCACGGCCAATCAAGGCAGCGGCTTTGGGATCGGGTTCGACGACCAGGATACAGGGGCGCGCCGGGGAGAGCGGCGGCTCGGCAGGCCGTTCGGCGTCGGCGTAATGGGCTACCCTGGAATAGCGCGGGGGTAGCGTAAAGGTGAAGGTCGAGCCGGCCCCCTCCACGCTTTCTGCCCAGATGCGCCCGCCGTGCGCCTCAACAAACTGCCTGCTGATGGCAAGCCCCAACCCGGCCCCGCCATGCTTGCGGTTGAGCGAAAAATCCGCCTGATAGAACTCGTCGAAGATGTGCGCCAGTTGTTCGGCAGCGATCCCCTGTCCGGTGTCGCGGACGCGGATGGCGATGTCATCTCCAACCTGGGCGGCACTGAGCTGCACGTAGCCCCGCTCGGTGAAACGCCGTGCATTGCTGATCAAGTTCAGCAGCACCTGGCGGATGCGGGTGCGATCCATTTGCACAGACGGTAGCGGCGTTTCGAGCGCCAGTTCCAGCCGCACCGGCGAGCCGCGAAACAACGGGGCGGCGATTTCCAGCGCGTCGCGCAGGAATGGCTCCAGGGGCGTATCCTCGAAATGCAGCGTGAACTCGGTCATCTCAAGCTGCGATAGGTGAAGAATGTCGTCGATCATCTCCAGCAGGTGGCGGCTGCTGCGATAAATCTGATAAATGTCACGTGTGAGCAAAACCGGCCAGGTTGCGTTGCCGTAGGTTTCCGGTGAAAAGTACATCAGTTCGCTAAAGCCCAAAATGATGCTGAGGGGCGTGCGGAGTTCGTGGCTGATGTTGGCGGCGAAGCGTTCCTTGAGCCGCCGGGCCTGCTCGGCCTGTTCACGCGCCCAGATCAGGTTTTGTTGCAGGCGATGCTGGTTGTCATAGGCAATTTCCAGCGACTTCAGCGTTTGCTTCAGTTCGGCGCGGTTCGCGCGCGCTTCTTCCAGCAGTTTGCTGGCTTCCTTCTGCATATAGCCGTACCAGTGCAGCGCCGTGTAGAGCGTCTGCCGGATCAGGATCGTGGCAAGCAGGCCGAGGAACAGGCTGAGAAACAGACCAAACGGCAGATAGCCGCGTCCGGCAAATTCATTGAGCAGCAGGGCGGCAGCCAGAATAGCCCCAACAGGGATCAGTTCTCCCCAGGTGATCAGGAAACCGTAGACAAAGGCAAGTACAACACCCAGAAAGGGTATCCATGTGTCGTCAAACAACATCATGGTGACGAGCAGCCCCGCCAGCAACCACACCACCAGCGCGTAGCGGGCCACACACGGATAGCGACTGTTGATCGCCCGGATCGCCAGCGCCAGCCCGATGAGCGCGCCGCCGTACAATAGGATCGTCACTGCCGAGGATTTGGCCCGGATGGCGAACCACAGTCCCACACAGCCTCCGACCAGCAGCACCCACGCCAGCCGCCGAACCAACTGCTCGTACAGTTCGACCAACACATCGACCGGAAAAGCCTTGGGCATTAACATCACAATTTCCTTCTCCTGGCCGCCGCGGCAGGGAAGAGGCTGGGGTCAAACGATGCCCAGGCTCTTTAGTGCCGCCAGTACATCGTCCCGACGCACTGGCTTAGGCAGGAAGATCGAAGCCCCCAGCGAATAGGCCAGTTCGGGATCGTTGAACACCGTGCAGACCACGATGGGGACAGCGCGCGTAGCAGGATTAGTGCGCAGCCGTTGCAGCAGTTCCCAGCCGTCCATGCCCGGCATCATCACGTCTAGCACAATTGCGTCGGGGATCAGTTCTTGCGCCCGTTCCAGCCCTTCCTGGCCGGTCGCCGCCGTGAAAACGTGGCACATCTGACTGGAAAGATAGCGTTCCAGCAGCTCGACCAGCCCTTCGTTGTCATCGATGATGAGCACCTTCGAGGCGCGCGTAGTCAGGTGCAGGGTAAATTCACAGGCGTCCCCGGCATCGGCTTGTCGGATGTCCCACTTGAGGCGGGCCGTCAGTTCGGCCAGCATCGCGGTCAGCACATCCGATGAGCTGCCTTCCCGCACGGTATACCGGACACGCAGCAGGGGCATGTCGCCGTCCGACGACAGGGCAACCTGGACCTGATTACCCTGCGCATTCTGAATGGCATGGCTCAGCAGACGAACAAGCACCTGCTGGGCTACGACGGGGTCGGTCAGGGTAGACACATGTTCAGAGGGAGTTTCAACGCGCAGTTCGATGCCGTGCCGGGCCGCCAGGCTGTCTACGGCGCGCAAGGCGTTGTGCAACAGGACCGTCAGGTCGGTCATGCTGAACGTCGACCGCAGGCGCGATACTTCGGCCTGGAGGGAAGACAGATCATGGGTCGCTTCCACCGGGGCAAAAGCATGGGCATACCTGGCCCACAACAATGTCGCTGCGCTTTCCTGCGCCCGGCGCAGGTCACGGTAAGCCTGCCGTTCGGAGATACCCAGTTCGTAAGCCACTTCCTGGATCGTCATGCCCTCGACGTAATGCAGGTGCAACAGGCTATAAACGCGGGCATGGGGCAGGCGGAACGACACCCCGCTCCCCGGACTGAGTTGCTCGATAGCCTCGATGAGCTGGCGCCGCAACTGTTGCCCGGCGGCTTCACGGCTCTGTCGGAGTTCCGATTGCAGCCGTTTCGCCAACGGGCAGCGCTGAAGGGCGGGAAAGTCATAGAGCTTTTCTAACGCCTGTTTGACCTGTTCCAAAAATTCAGCCGGGATGCCGTTTGCCATTCCGGGCAGTTCTGGGCCATCTCCCATCTTGTCCCCCTCCGCTGCCAACCGACCGGACCGGTGTCAGCCGCGCGTCATGTTTTTGGCAAAACCACCATCGACGCTTGTGCGAAATAGTGTAGCATGAAATCAGGCGCGCTTCCGTCAGCCCTCACATAACTGCCCTGCCCCTGGGGGCATCCTGTCGCCGCCTCAGCGGGAGTCTCCCAGCGCGCCGCCGTGTGGTCGGCCAAGACACTTTTTCACACACTCCAAAACGCCTGTTTATCTGCTAAGGAGGAAATGATGCGAAGCAAGTTGTTGGTGGGTTTCGTCCTCGCCGCACTGCTGCTGGCGCTTGTGGGCGCTGCCGCCGCGCAGGGGCCGGCCCTGAGCGGCGAAATCGATGTGTATCCGCAGAACTACTACAACCCCGAATCCGACCCAGAGACGGCGGCGGTGATGGAGGAGATCGCGCAGGCGTATATGGACCTGCATCCCGGCGTGACCATCAACCTGATCCCGAACCTGCCCGCCGGAACCAACTACGACACCTGGCTGGCAGCGCGCATCGCCGCCGGAGAAGCCCCAGACATCGCCTGGGAGCAGTTCTACAGCCGCAACACCACCCATGCCGAGTGGTGGGTTCCGCTGAACGACTACTTTGAAATGCCCAACCCTTACATCGAAGCAGGCACGCCCGGCAGCGAACGCTGGATGGACTCCTTCCCCGACTACGTGATGAACCAGACCCGCGCCGCCGATGGAAACTGGTATCAAGTCTCGCTCGACTGGGTCGAAACCGCCCTTTACTGCAACACCGACCTGTTCGATGCCGCCGGAATTGAGATGGGCTGGGATGACTGGGCCAGCTTCGTGGCTGATATGACCGCGCTGCGGGACGCGACCGGCGCCGACCCTATCGCTGCCTACATGGCCGCGACGGGCTGGTCGATCTGGGTGTGGGCCGACGACGTATTCCTGAGCGCCGTTTGGGCCGACATGGCCTCGGAGCTTATGATGGAAGAATACACGGCGCTCCAGCCGGACCGCGACTTCCGCCAGTTGAACCCAGAAGAAATCGCCCGTGCGATCATCGACGGCACGCTCAACGCCACCGATCCACGCATGGACGAATACCTGCGCATCTCCCTGGACTTCGTGAGTCTGCTGCCGGTAGATTACACTGGGATCACGACCTACGACGACGCCCAGCGGCTATTCCTCAGTGAGCAGGCAGCGTGCTTCTGGGGCGGCACGTGGAGCAACAAACAGATTGAGGAATCCGCGCCGTTCGCCTGGACGGTGACGTATCTGCCACCGTTCACCGAGAACGACTTCCCCGGCGCGCCCGGCACGGCCTACCGCGTCGGCGGCCCCAGTTCGGCGGGCCAGTACGGCATCCCCGTGCGCACGCAGGAAGAGGGCAAGCTGGACCTGGCGGTCGATTTTCTGATGTACCTGGCGGCTCCGCAGAACTTCGGGCGGCTGGCAGCCACCTACCGCGCCTTCATCCCGATGGTTGCCGGGACCGAGGGCGGCGCGGTGGTGGAGAACTTCGCCGGGGTAGCGGCCCTGCCAGAGCGTCTGTTCACCGACCCCGCTGGCCGCCTGACCGCCGAAGCGGGCGACCAGTGGGCCACCGTGATGCAGGGATATTTCCTGGGAACGATAGACGCAGAGACCGCCAAGGCGCAACTCCAGGACATCTGGATGAACGGTGCGCTGGCGCTGTGCGCCGACCAGGGGTATGACTGGTGCCCGGCGCAGTAACCCTGTCCTGTTGACATCCTGAACCCATATATGCACACGCCGGGATCGGGGCTGCCCGGTCCCGGCGCCGACGTTGGAGGTGTGTGGTGGTTGATGAAACTGCCGTGCGGGCGCAGCCTCGCCTCAAAACCAGGGGCAGACGGCGTGCCCTGACCACCGGGCTGGTCCCGATCTACGTGCCGTTTATGTTCCTGCTGCCTGCGTTGATCTTGCTCATCATCTTCCGGTATTACCCGGCTTTTTCCGCGATCTACCACTCCTTCACCGTCTGGGAAATCCCGGCGCCGGGCGTGTTCGTCGGCTTGGAAAACTACACCAACCTGTTCAAGGATCCGGTCTTTTTGCAGTCCGTGCGCAACATCCTGATCTACACCGTAGACCGCACCCTGCTGACGGGGGTGATGGCTTTCGTGGGCGCGGAACTGGTCTATAACCTGCGCAACCAGCGCCTGCGGCAGTTCTGGAAACTGGTCTTCGTCGTGCCGATGGTGATTCCGGGCACGGTGGACCTGCTGATCTGGAAGCAGATTTATGCCGGGCGGCAGGGCCTGCTCAACGAATTCCTCACCAGCATCGGCGTGATCAGCCGTCCGATCCCCTGGCTGGGCCAACCCGATACCGCCCTGACGGCCCTGGTATTCATTGGCTTCCCGGTGGTGGCAGGATTCGGCTTCCTCATTTTGCTGGCCGCTTTGGAGAATCTGCCGCAGGAAGTCAACGACGCGGCCCTGATCGACGGTTGTTCGCGGCTGCGGCGCATCTTCGCCATCGACCTGCCCGCCATTCGCGGCCCGCTAACGCTGCTGCTGATCCTCAGCCTCAACGGCGGTTTGCAGCAGTTTGCCCCGATGCTCGTGGTGACGCAGGGCGGCCCGGTCAACGCGACCATGTCTCCCGGCTTCTACCTCTACAACCAGGCGTTTCTGTATGGCAAGTACGGCTATTCAACCGCTATCGGCACGGTCCTGATGCTCATGACGCTGGCCCTGAGCATCGTCATCCTGCGGATGCGCTACAGGAGGGCTTACGATGTGGCCGTTTA
>Ga0209018_1000357_pt1 | contig 43460 bp, 39 predicted proteins | sample YNPBryBLVA2012_FD_185814 | JGI IMG/M metagenome (GOLD analysis project Ga0209018, IMG submission 185814) | Anoxygenic and chlorotrophic microbial mat microbial communities from Yellowstone National Park, USA - YNP Bryant BLVA 2012 (SPAdes)... ...
GTGGACGTGCTGGCGCCCGAGGGCTACGGGGAGATCATCGGGGGCGGCCAGCGCATCCACGATCTGGATCTGCTGCTGCGGCGCATCGAGGAGCACAAGCTGCCGCGCGAGGCCTTCGACTGGTACGTTGACCTGCGCAAGTTCGGCAGCGTGCCGCACGGCGGCTTCGGCATGGGGATCGAACGCTGCGTCGCCTGGATCTGCGGACTGGAGCACGTCCGGGAGACCATCGCCTTTCCCCGCATGCTGTACCGGACGCGTCCCTGAGCCATGGGCGGCCGGCACATTGCGGTGATCGGCGCGCCGCTGGATCTGGGGACCAACCGGCGGGGCGTGGACATGGGGCCGTCGGCCATCCGAGTGGCCAATCTGGGGCCGCGGCTGGCCTCGCTGGGTTTCCAGGTGGAGGATTGGGGCAACGTGGCCGTCGAGCAGCCCGAGCGGGCCCCGCAAGGGCCGGCCAACGCCCGGTACCTGCCGCAGATCGCCCAGACCTGCCGGCGGCTGGCGCGCACCGTGGAGCAGGCTGCGGCGGCAGGCCAGATGCCCCTAGTGCTGGGGGGCGACCACTCGGTGGCGGTGGGAACGGTCTCGGGCGTGGCGCAGCACTTTCGCAAGCGCAAGGGGCGCATCGGGCTGATCTGGATTGACGCCCACCCGGACATGAACACGCCCCAGACCAGCCCCAGCGGCAACGTGCACGGCATGCCCCTGGCTTGCTGCGTGGGCATGGGGCCGCGGCCGCTGACCCACCTGTACGGCTACGCGCCCAAGGTGGATCCCAAGAACGTGGCCCTCATCGGGCTGCGCGACGTGGACAGCCTCGAGAAGCCGCACGTCAAGCGCTCGGGCGTGCGCGCCTTCACCATGCGCGACATTGACGAGCGGGGCATGCGGGCTGTGATGGCCGAGGCCATCGAGATCGCGGGCGCGGGCACGGAGGGTTTTCACGTCTCGCTCGACATGGACAGTCTGGATCCGCAGGAGGCGCCGGGGGTGGGCACGCCGGTGCGGGGCGGCTTGAACTACCGCGAGGCGCATCTGGCCATGGAGATGATCTGCGACGCGGCGCGGATGGTGTCGCTGGAGGTGGTCGAGGTCAACCCGGTGATTGACGAGGCCAATCGCACCGCCCTGCTGGCGGTGGAGCTGGTGATGTCGGCCTTGGGCAAGCGAATTCTTTGAGGGGGCAAGCGGCGTGAAGCTGCGGGTGGCGGTGCTCTACGGGGGGCGGAGCGGCGAGCACGAGGTCTCGATCCGCTCGGCGGAATCGGTGATGGCGGCCATGGATCGGGCCCGCTACCAGATCCTGCCCGTCTTTATCAGCAAGGAGGGACGCTGGGAGCCGCGCCCCATCCTGCCCGAGCCGGGCGCCAACCCCGACATAGACGTGGTCTTCCCCGTGCTGCACGGCACCTTCGGCGAGGACGGCACGGTGCAGGGGCTGCTGGAGCTGGCGGATCTGCCTTACGTGGGCGGCGGCGTGCTGGCCAGTTCGGTCTCGATGGACAAGGACGTCATGAAGCGGCTCTGCCGCGAGGCCGGTCTGCCCGTGGTGGACTACCTGCTCCAGCAGCGCGGAGCCTTGGATGTGGCGGCTGTCGAGCGGCGCTTCCGCTACCCGGTGTTCGTCAAGCCGGCGAACCTGGGTTCCTCGGTGGCGGTCTCCAAAGCCCGCGACCGGGCCGAGCTGGAGGCGGCGTTCGCGCTGGCGGCGCAGTACGACCGCAAGGTGATCGTCGAGCGCGCGATCGCAGGCCGGGAGCTGGAGTGCGCGGTGCTGGGCAACGAGCGCCCGGAGGCTTCCCTGCCCTGCGAAATCATTCCCTCGCGCGAGTTCTACGATTACGAGGACAAGTACCTGTTGGACCGGGCGCAATTGCTGGTTCCCGCCGCGCTGGCGCCCGAGCAGACCGAGGCCGTCCGGCGGCTGGCGGAAGCCTGCTATCGGGCGGTGGAATGTGAGGGAATGGCGCGGGTGGATTTCCTGCTGGAGGCCGCCACTCAGGCCGTCTACATCAACGAGATCAACACCATTCCGGGCTTCACCTCGATCAGCATGTTCCCGCGGATGTGGGAGGCCACCGGACTGCCCTATCCGCGCCTGATTGACCGGCTGATCGAGCTGGCCCTGGAACGCCACGCGGCGCGCCGGGCGACCCGGTACAGCATCTAACTGCGACGAGAGGGCCCGGATGCGGCACCTGTGGTATCCCGCGCTGGTGGCGGCGGTGGTGTGGGCGTTCGCCCGGCTGGATTCGCTATTCGGCTGGAAGGGGGTTCGCCTGCCCTGGGCGGGCTGGGCGTTGCTGGCGGCCGGGGCGGCCCTGGCCGCGTGGTGTTCCTGGCTGCTGGTCCGCCGCGGCCGGGGGACGCCTCATCCTTTCGCCGCCAAGACCAGGCGGCTGGTCAAGGAGGGCCCTTACGGGGTGGTGCGGAACCCGATGATGTGGGCGGTGGGTGCGATCCTGGCCGGGCTGGCCCTGGTGCGCGGCTCCCTGGGGCTGCTGCTCTGCCTGGCGGGCTTCCTGGTTTACATCCCGCTGTTCATCGCCCATTATGAGGAGCGCGACATGGAGCGCCGATTCGGCGAGGAATATCGGGAGTACTGCCGGAGGGTTCCGCGCTGGTGGCCCGGCGGGCGGCGCTCCCGCTGAAGGGGCGGCGGGTTACAATGCTCGGCATGGGAATCCCGACTTGCCTGCTCATCGTCCTGGCTCTGGCCGGGCAAGGCCCGCGTCCCGCCGACGAATTTCCGAGCGCGGCCGGGCCGGTGCGCATCACGCCCATCCGTCACGCCAGCCTCATGATCGAAGCGGCCGGCGCGGTGATCCACGTGGACCCGGTGGGCGAGGAGCTTTACCGCGAGCTGCCCCCGGCCGACCTGATCCTGCTGACCGACATCCACGGCGACCACCTGGACGCCAAGGTGCTGGCCAAACTGCGCAAGCCCGGCACGCAGGTGTTCGCGCCCGAAGCGGCCTTGAAGAGCGTGCCGGAGGCGGTCGTGATGCGCAACGGCGACAAGCGAACCTTCAGCCGCTGGGAAATCGAAGCCGTCCCGGCCTATAACATGGTGCGCGGACCCGCGCCCGGCCGCTTGTTTCACGAAAAAGGTCGGGGCAACGGCTATGTTCTGACTTACGGCGGCAAGCGTTTCTATATCTCGGGCGACACCGAGGCGATCCCCGAGATGAAGGCCCTGCGCGGGATTGACGTGGCCTTCCTGTGCATGAACCTGCCTTATACCATGCCGCCCGAGGAAGCGGCCGAGGCGGTTCGGGCCTTCAAGCCCAAGGTGGTTTACCCGTACCATTACCGCAACTCGGACCTGACGGCGTTCGAGAAAGCCCTGGCGGGCACAGGCATCGAGGTGCGGTTGCGCGACTGGTATCGCTGAAGTCCCGAGGCCCGGGTTGGAAAGGGTCAGACGGCCCTCCAGGGGAAACGAGAATGCAACGTGCCACCCTTACGCGGCGTACTTTCCTGAGCGCCGCCGCAGCGCCCGCGGTGATCCGCTCCCGTGCGGCGCGCCGGCCGAACATCCTGATCGCCATTTCCGACGATCAGTCCTACCCGCACACCGGGGCCATGGGGGACAGGGTCGTTCGGACGCCCGCCTTCGATCGAGTGGCGGCAGGGGGCGTGCTGTTCCGGCAATGCTACAGCCTCTCTCCCGGTTGTGCTCCGGCCCGCGCGGGGCTGCTCACGGGACGCTATCCGTGGCAGCTCGAAGAAGCCGGCACGCACGCCAGTCTGTTCCCCCGGAAATTCACCGTCTATCCGGACCTGCTCGAGCAAGCCGGCTACTTTGTAGGGCTCACCGGCAAGGGCGCCGGCCCCTGCAACTACCAGGACGCGGGCTGGCCGCACAACCCCGCCGGCCCGAGCTTCGACAACCACAAAGCGCCCAAGCCTCCGCCGGGCGTCAGCCCGAACGACTATGCGCGAAACTTCGAGGATTTTCTGAATGCCCGCCCCAAGCAGAAGCCGTTCTGCTTCTGGCACGGAGGCGCCGAACCGCACCGCAGCTACGAGAAGGGCGCCGGAGCCCGGTCCGGCAAACGCATCGAAGACGTGGCGGTTCCCTCTTTCCTGCCCGATAGCCCGGAGGTGCGCAGCGACATTCTGGACTACTACCGCGAGATCGAGCACTTCGATGCGCACCTGGCCCGCATGCTGGATCTGCTGGAGAAGCGGGGCGAACTGGAGAACACCCTGGTCGTGGTGACTTCCGACAACGGCATGTCGTTCCCCGGAGCTAAGGCGACCCTGTACGATTACGGCATCCACGTGCCGCTGGCCGTGATGTGGGAGGCGGAGTGCAAAGGCGGCCGGGTGTCGGACGACCTGATCAGCTTTGCCGACTTCGCGCCCACGTTCCTGGAGGCGGCGGGCCTCCGCATTCCGCCGCAAATGGTGGGCCGCAGCCTGGTGGCTTTGCTGCGCTCGGGCAGGTCCGGCGTGGTGGAACCGGAGCGCAGGCGGGTGTTCTCGGGCCGCGAACGGCATTCCCACGCCCGCTTCGACAACCTGGGCTATCCGGCGCGCGCGATGCGCGAGGGCAACTATTTGTACGTGTGGAACATGAAGCCGGAGCGCTGGCCGGCAGGGGATCCGGAGATCTTCGCCGATATTGACGAAGGGCCGACCAAGGAGTGGATGATGCAGCATCGCCGAGACCCGGCGGTTCGGCCGCTGTTCGAGCACGGCTTCGGCAAGCGTCCCGAGGAGCAGTTGTTCGACGTCGTCAGCGACCCGGGCTGCCGCAAGAATCTGGCCGGCCTTCCCGCTTACGAGAAAGTGCGCCGGTCCATGCGCGCCGCCTTGCAGAAGGCGCTGGCGGCGCATGGGGATCCGAGAATGTCCGGCAAAGGCGACATCTGGGAAAGCTACCCGCGCTTTTCGCCCATGCGGCCGCAACTGGGAGGTTTTGCCGAACGCGGACAGGTCAACCCCAAATACCTGAAATAGAGGCGAAGCGGGCGGGGATCGGGACCGAAGGGGGTGGATGGGGCCTCCGGGCGCTGCCCGGGCCGAGAGGTGAGGGGTCCCGAGAATTTCGGCCACAAACGGCCGGCTGGCACGTCATAGTGAAATGAGGAGGTTCGATGATGCGCGCCTTCTGGGAAGAGTTGCGGGACCTGGCGGCCGCCCCGGATTTCCTGGCTATCGTGCTGTTGTGCCTGCTGCTCGGCGCCGGCGGCCACATCGGCCGGCGCCTGGAATCCGACCTTCCCCGATGGCGGCTCCCCGCCCTGCCGGAAAGCATCTGGTCGCCGCCGCCTCTGCCCGAGCTGCTGGAAGAGCTGCGGGAGCAATTGCGGCTGCCGCTTTCGCGCTGACCCGGCGGGACGCACCCTTCATTACACTGGTGGTAATGCCAGTGCGCAGACTCACCGCCCACGTCAAGGCCGCCGGTTGAGCATCCAAGCTAGGTCCAAGGGTCTTGGACCAGGTGCTGGCCGGGCTGCCTCGGGTGGCCGACGAAAACGTGTTGGTGGGCTTTGACACCGCCGACGACGCGGGGGTGTACAAGCTGACGCCGGAGTGCGCCTTGGTTCAAACCGTGGACTTCTTCACGCCCATCGTGGACGATCCGTTCACCTTCGGGGCGATCGCCGCGGCCAACGCCCTGAGCGATATCTACGCCATGGGCGCGCGGCCCCTGTGCGCCCTTTCGATCGTGGCTTACCCGGCCAAGGGCGATCTGGAAGAGCTCCGGCAGATCCTGTGCGGGGGGGCGGAGAAGATGCGCGAAGCCGGCTGCGCCATCCTGGGCGGGCACAGCGTGGGAGACGAAGAAATCAAGTTCGGCTACGCCGTCACGGGCCTGGTACATCCGGAGCGCGTGCTGACCAAGGCCGGCGCGCGCCCCGGCGACCTGCTGGTCCTGACCAAGCCCATCGGCACGGGCGTGATTGCCACCGCCTTGAAGCGCGGCCTGGCGGCGGCGGCCCATGTGGAGGCCTCGACCGCCTCGATGCTGGCGTTGAACCGTCGGGCGGCCGAGGCGATCGAGGGTCTGGAGGCGCACGCGGTCACGGACGTCACCGGCTTCGGCCTGCTCGGCCACGCGCGGGAGATGGCGCTGGCGGGCGAGGTGACGCTGGAGATCCATAGCGGGGAAGTTCCCCTGCTTCCCGGGGTGCTCGACTACGCCCGGCAAGGCGCCCTGGCCGGCGGTCTGAAGAACAACCGCGAGTTCGTCTCTTGTGCCGTGGAGACGGTCCGAGAACTGCCCGAGGAGCTGGTGAACCTTCTCTACGACCCGCAGACTTCGGGCGGCCTGCTCATCGCGCTGCCGGAGGAGGAGGCCGGGCGGCTCGTCCAACGGCTGGAGGGAGCGCGCCGGGTGGGCCGCGTCGTGGCGCGCGGGCAGGCGCCGATCCGACTTCTATGAATCGCAACCCGATCATCGTCGCCCTGGATATGGAATCCGCCCAGGCGGCTGGCGAGCTGGTGGAGCGTCTGGGCGACGCAGTCTCCTTTTACAAGGTGGGGCTGGAGCTTTACGCCGCGGCGGGAATGGAGTTCGTCCGCGAGCTGATCGGCAGGGGTAAAGACGTGTTCCTCGATCTGAAGTTCTACGACATCGGGGAGACCGTGCGGCGCGCCACGATCCAAGCCGCCCGCAGCGGAGCCCGCTTCCTGACCGTGCACGGCAGCAAGGCGGTGATGCGGGCCGCGGTCGAGGGTCGGGGCGAATCGCCGCTAAAGCTGCTGGCGGTTACGGTCTTGACGAGCTTCGACCAGACGGACCTGGCCGAGCTCGGCTACCCCTGCGCGGTGGCGGAGTTGGTGTCGCTGCGCGTGCGCAATGCGCTGGAAGCGGGCCTGGACGGCATTGTCTGCTCGCCCCTGGAGGTGGCTTCGGTTCGCGCCCTGGCGCCCCAAGCCATCCTGGTGACGCCCGGGGTTCGCTCAGCCGGGGCGGGCCAAGGCGATCAGAAGCGGGTGGCCACGCCGGCCGAGGCCCTGCGGGCCGGCGCCGATTACCTGGTCATCGGCCGCCAGATCACCCGGGCGCCGGATCCCCGTCAGGAAGCCCTCAGGATCCTGGCCGAACTGGGCCTCAGCGCGCCGGCCGCCTGAGCGGCCGGGGCGGCCGAAGGCGCCACCGGCTCGCGCGAGGCCGTATCCAGGAAGCAGAACATCAGGAAGATCGCCAGCATCGCCATCCCGGTGAGGAAGATCACGGCGTTCATGGGCCGCTCGTGGCGCAGATGCATGAAGTAGAGCGCCACCAGCGAGCCCTTCAGGCTGGCGATCGCCAGCGCGATGACGACGTTGATCGAGGGGGCGCCGAAGTTCACGCCCGCCGCCAGCACCGTGACGGCGGTTAACGCCAGCAGGGCCGCCAGGACGCGCAGGTAAGTTCGGGGGCTGCTTTCCGCCTGGGACGCGGTGCTCATCGTATTGCTCCTAACTGATCAGATACAACATAGGGAACAGGTAGATCCAAATCATATCCACCAGGTGCCAGTAAAGGCCGGTCAGATCCACCGGAGTGTAGTAGCGGGCGGAAAATTCCCCCCGCCGGGCCCGGCGGAGCAGCCACGCGATGACGGCCATGCCGGCCGCAACGTGCAAGCCGTGCAGTCCCGTCATCAGAAAATAGAAACTGAAAAACATGAACTGGCCGGCCGTTGCGTCCCCGCGATGGGCATACAACCGGCCGGGGAGCAGTCCGTCGTGGAACTTATGGGAGTATTCGACGTACTTTACGCCCAAGAACACGCCGGCCAGGCTCAAGGTAAGAGCCAGGAACAGAACCAGTTTCCGGCGCTCGCCGCGGCGGGCGCTGTGAACGGCCATGGCCATGGTGAAGCTGGAAACCAGCAGGACGACGGTGTTGAGAGCGCCCAAGGCGCGATCCAAGTGCGCGTGAGCCTGATGGAAGGCCTCGGCATGGAGCATGCGCATGACGCCGTAGCCCGCAAACAGCCCGCCGAACAGCAGGATTTCCGTCACCAGGAAGAGCCACATGCCGATCTTGGAGGCCTCAGCCTGCTGCTCGGGCAGCGCGAAGTGATGTTGCAGGAAGGGCTGCTCGGTGTGCGGCTCGGCAGCGGCGCCCGACAGGCTCATCGCTGCCTCCCGGCGGCCGCCTCTTCGGAAACCAGGTGGAAGTCATACGGTCCGCCTTCCACCCGCGGCGTGCGCTCAAAATTGTGCGTGGGCGGCGGCGAGCCGGTCTGCCATTCCAGGGTCAAGCCGCCCCAAGGATTGGGGGGAGCGTCCGGCCGCCGCCGGAGCGACGCCAGCAGGTAACCGGCCATGATCAGCAGGCCGAGGGCCAGGACCCAGGAGCCCGCCGTCGAAAGGATGTGCAGCGGCTGAAACTCCGGCAAGTAGTTGTAATAGCGCCGCGGCATGCCCCGGCTGCCCATCACGAACTGGGCCAGGAAGGTGGCGTTGAAACCGACGAAAATCAGCGCCGCCGCCACCCGCGACCAGCGCTCCGAATACATGCGGCCGAACATCTTGGGCCACCAGTAATGCAACCCGGCCAGGAAGGCGATGACCGTGCCCCCCATCATTACGTAGTGAAAGTGGGCCACCACGAAGTAAGTGTCGTGCAGATGAACGTCGGTAGCCAGCGCACCCAGGAACAGCCCGGTGAGCCCGCCGATGGCGAACAGCAGCAGGAAGGAGATGGCGTACAGCATGGGCGCCTGCAAGGAAATCGAGCCGCGGTACATGGTGGCCACCCAGTTGAACACCTTCACCGCCGAGGGAATCGCCACCAGGAAAGTGAGAAAAGAGAAGATGGCCGAGGCCAGCACCGACTGCCCGCTCACGAACATGTGGTGCCCCCAGACCAGGAAGCTGACGCCGGCGATCGCTACGCTGGAGAAGGCGATCGCCCGGTAGCCGAAAATCGGACGCCGGGAGAAGACCGGGATCACTTCCGAAATGATCGCCATGCCCGGCAGGATCATGATGTAGACGGCCGGGTGGGAGTAGAACCAGAAGAAATGCTGGAACAGCACCGGATCGCCCCCCAGCTTGGGGTCGAAGATGCCGATGCCCAGCAGCCGCTCCATCAGTAACAGCAGCACGGTGATGCCCAGCACGGGCGTCGCCAGGATCTGGATGACGGCGGTGGCGTACATTCCCCAGACGAACAACGGCATGCGGAACCAGCTCATGCCCGGGGCCCGCAGTTTGTGCACCGTAGCGATGAAGTTGATGCCCGTGAAGATGGAAGAGAAGCCGAGCACAAAGACCGCCAGGGTCACCAGATTCACCGCCCCGCCGGTCGAGGTGCTGTAGGGGGTGTAGAACGTCCAGCCGGTATCAATGCCTCCCATGGCGAGCGTGGCCAGAGCCATCAGGGCGCCGGCCAGGTACAGGTAGTAACTGGCCAGGTTGAGGCGAGGGAACGCGACGTCCTTGGCGCCGAGCAACAGCGGCAGCACGAAGTTTCCCAGAGCGGCGGGAATCGAGGGAATGATGAAAAGGAAAATCATCACCGCGCCGTGCAGCGTGAACATCTTGTTGTACGTGTCGGCGCTCATCACGGTTTTTCCGGGCGTGAGCAGCTCCAGGCGGATGAGCAGGGCGAACACTCCGCCCAGGAAGAAGGCCAGCAAGGTGGACCACAAATACATCACGCCGATGCGCTTGTGGTCCCGTGTGGTCAGCCAGGACCACAGACCGCGCCGTTCGTTCAGATAATTCCGGCCCGTCACTTTTGCTCCTTGATAAACTCGATCAAGGCGGTGATTTCGCGCTCCCGGAGCAGGCCCTGAAAGGTAGGCATCACGGGCTGGAAGCCGGCCACCACCTTGGCCTGGGGCTGGACGATAGACTCGCGAAGATAGTTTTCGTCAGCCGTCACGGTCCGGCCGTCCGCCAGGCGCACCGGGTGTCCGAAGACGCCCCGGAAGCTGGGGCCTTCGCCCCGGCTGCCGTCCAGCGAGTGGCAGGCGTCGCAACCGTATTTGGTATAGAGCAGGCGCCCCAGTTGCGCGGCGGGGATGGCCTCGGCGCCTTCCCCGCCCTTCTCCAGCCATTGCGCGTACTCTTCCGCGCTCTGGACGTGAATGGCGCCCAGCATGTCGGAATGGCCCGTGCCGCAGTATTCGGCGCACAAGAGACGGTGCACGCCCGCCTCGGCGGCCTGGAACCACAACTGGGTGTACTTGCCGGGCAGCACGTCCTGCTTGATCCGAAAAGTCGGCACGTAAAAGCTGTGAATGACGTCCTCGGAGACCATGACGAGCTTCACCGGCTTGCCCAGAGGCACGTGCAACTCGTTGATGGTTCGCAAGCCGTTGGGATACTCGAACTGCCAGAGCCACTTCCGGCCGGTCACTTTAATTTCCAGGGCCTCGGCCGGCGGGACGGCTGCGTTGATGTAGCCGTGAAATCCCCAGAAAAAGATCACGATCACCAGGGCCAGCGGGATGACCGACCAGGCGACCTCCAGGCCCGTGTGCTGGCTGACGGCGGCGCCCCGGGCGGCTCCGCGCGCCCGCCGGTAGCGAACGACGAACCAGGCGGTGAGGCCCGCGATCAGCAGAAAGAAGAACAGCGTCAGGCCCGTCAGGAACACAAACAGATCGTCCACCTGCCGGGCGTACGCCGTGCCCGCGGCCGGCATCAACAGATCGCGCAGCCAGGAGATCATCCGCAGACCCCGCCGCCGGCCCCTGGGCCGCCTCGCGCCTCCCGGCGCCAGAGCCGGTACAGGACGGCCCCCAGGGCCAGCACGCTGAGCGCCGCACCTGCCCGCATGAAGTTGGTGGCGAACAGCACGTAGGAGCGCGCCTGGGGATCGTAATGGAAGCAGTACAGCAGCAAGCGGTCCACGCTGAAACGGGTCTTGGATCGCGCCGCCTCCGCCAGCGCCAGCCGCAAGTCCAAGGGCTTGAACTGCACGCCGTAGAGATAGCGGGCCACTTTCCCTTCCGGCGTCAGGATCATGATGGCCGCCGCATGCGCGTACTGGCGCGTGCGCGCGTCGTAACGGTAGCGGAAGCCGACCTGCTCGGCCAGCCTCTTCACGTTACCCTGATAGTCGGTCAGGAAGCGCCAGCCCGGCGCGGGGCGGCCGTAACTTTCCAGATAGACCGCCCGTTTCTGCCGCGCCAGATCGAAGGTCTCCGAGGGATCAATACTGACGGTCACGATCTCGAAATCCGTGCCCGGGCTTCCCGGGATCTGGCGCAGAGCGGCCGTCTGGCCGTTCAACAGCAAGTTACAAAGCATCGGGCAGGAGTAGTAGACCAGATTCAGGATCACGGGCCGGCTCTGCTGAAAATAGCGCCGGAGCGGCGCCGGGTATCCGTTCTCTGCGGTGAACTGCAAATCCAGGTCCACGCTCCGGCCGATCTGCTCGCTGATCCCTACGCCCTCCAACTCGGGCGGCAGGCCCGATTGAGCGGACCCCGCCGCGCCCCAAACCAGCGCCAGCACCGCCAGAAATCTAACGCTCATGTCCTCCTCCCTTTCGTTGTTCCGCGATCAGCAACTCCATGGCCCGGCGAATCGGGATCCGGACCCTGCCTTGCGCCTGATCCAGGTAGCCGTAAGAGTTCAATTCCGCATCCTCGCGCGTTCGCAAAGCGCGCAAGTCCTCCGAGACCGGTTCGAGCTGCTTGACGAAAACCTGCTGCTCGCGCGCCCGATCCACATAGGCCTGAAGGCCCAGGATCACGCCCGCCAGCACCACCAGGGTCAGCAGGCCGAAGAGCGCGATCAGGCGGGCTCGCGGCTCGCTGGCGTCGAATCCGACCTGATCCGGAAGGTTCGCTTGCTCAGACATTGTGAAACTCCAGCGACGCAGCCAGACGCGGGTCGCCGGCCGGGACCAGCGCTCCCCGCCCCAGGTGCGCCCAAAAGACCAGACCCACCGAGCCGGCCGTCGCCCCCAGCGCGGCCGCCTCCGGCCATCCCCACACCGGACCGGAGGAATGGAAGGCCGGCGCCACCAGCCAGTACAGATCCAGGTAATGCATGGCGAGCATCCAGACCGCCGCCGCGCCCAGCCAGGCGAGGTTTCGCTTGGCCGCCCGGGAAATCAAAGCGAAGAAGGGAATCAGAAAATGCCCCGCCCCGAGCAACACAGCGATCGGTCCCCAGCCGCCCTGGATGCGCATGCGGTACCAAACCGTTTCCTCGGGTAGATTGGCGTACCAAATCAGCATGTACTGGGAAAAGGCGATGTAGGCCCAGAAGACAATCAACGCAAACAACCACTTGCCCAGGTCGTGATAGTGATCCGCGCGCACGGCGTCTTGCAGGCGCCCCGCTCGCCGGAACATCAGCAAGACGGCGATCAGCGCAGCCAGGAAGCCCACCGCGCCCCCGGCGTAGAGGTAAATTCCGAAGACGGTCGAGTACCAGTGCGGCGTCAGGGACATGATCCAGTCAAAGGCGGCAAAGGTCACCGTGAGGATGGCGAGAATAAGACCAGCCGCGCTCCAGCGCGCCGCCGAGCGCAGGGTTTCGGGCCCGGCCCCGCGGTCCAGGGCCAGCGACAATCCGGCCAGCCGGCGGCTCCAGAAGGCCCAGATCAGCAGATACACGGCCGCCCGGGCCAGGAAGGCCGCCGGGTTCAAATAGAGCTGCTTGCCGCGCAGGATCGGATCGGCCAGGCCGGCATGGCTCCACTCGTAAAGCAGAGGGATGTTCAGGGCCACCGGCAGGAACAGCACCGGCGCTGCGAGCAGCGTCGCCATGCTGTTTTCAGCCATGCGCCGGCAGGTGACGCTCCAGACCGCCCCGGTCAGATGCTGCACCATCACGAAGAACAGCGCGCCCAGAGCCAGGGTCAAGAAATACAGGAAGGCGATCAGGTAGGCCGCCGCCATGCGTTTCGGCTCGGCCGCATAACCCAGGGCGCAAACGGCCCAGCCGGCCAGCGCCAGGGCGGCCAGGCGGTTGCGCCCGCGCCTCCAGCTCGCCGCGTCGAGCCGGTAGTCTTGCCAGACCGCGGCCTCGGTTTTCATCGCAACTGACTCCTGAGCTCCGGCGGCACGTCGTCCAGCGTCGCCGAGGCGGCGCGCTGCAAGGCGCGCAGGTAAGCGACGATCGCCCAGCGGTCGCGCTCCGGAATCTGGAAGCGATAGGCCGGCATGGTCCGCTTGCCCTGGGTGATAGTCGCAAAGATCTCGCCGTCGCCGGCCTGCCGCAGGCGGGCTTCGCGCAGATCGGCCGGGGCCCAAGCGCCCCGCAGGGCCACGATGCCTCGGCCCGAACCGGTGCGATCGTGACAGGGAGCGCAGTAAATGTCGTAGCGTTCGCGGCCCCGCTCGAGCAGTTCCAGGCTCAGCGGCCAGGGATTGCGCTGCGGCAGGGCGTCGGCGGCCGGCGCGCCGCGCGCCACCGTGCCGGGGACCGGCGGGCGCGTCATGCGCCGGTCGGGGAAGAAGTTCGTTTCCCCCTGGGCGCGGAACTTGGGCTGGCGGTCCATGTCGGCGATGAACTCGAGCGGCGGCTTGCGCGTGGTCCCGCCGCAGCCCGCCAGCACCATGACGCCCAGCAACCAGGCCGACCGCATCACTCCTCCAGCACCTCGGCCTGCCGGCCGCCCAAGGAACGCAACGCCTCCAGGGCGCGTTCGGGCTGGAACTGCGGGCCGTCGCTTTCAATGATCAACAGGAAGCGGTCGTCGCTGGCGCGACCAAAGCGCGAATGCCGGAGACTGGGGTGGTAGAGCCGGGGCAGCCCGTTCAGCGCCAGCATACCTCCGACGGCCGCGAACGAGGCCAGCAGCACCGCCAGTTCGAACGCCACCGGCACCGACACCTCGAGGGCGAAAAAGGGCTTGCCGCCGATCACCAGCGGGTAGGCGACGCTGCCCGTCCACCACTGGAGCAGCAACGCGCCGGACGCCCCGGCCAGCCCGGCCGCCAGCGCCGCCCAACCGAGGGGCGAGCGGCGCAGGCCCAGGGCCTCTTGGAGGCCGTGGACGGGAAAGGGCGTGCAGGCGTCCAACCGCTGATAGCCTCGCCGGCGCAACTCGTGCAGCGCATCGAGCAGGCGGGCGGCGTCTTCGAACTCGGCCGCCACGCCGTAAATCGGGGAGCCCGCCGGCCCGCCCCTCATGCGCCCTCCCGAGCGGCCATCATGCCCTTGACTTCACTCATGGAAATCAGGGGCAGGAAACGCACGAACAACAGGAACAGGGTGAGGAACAGGCCGAAGCTTCCGGCCAAGGTGAGCAAATCCACCCAGGTGGGCCGGAACATTCCCCAAGCCGAAGGCAGAAAGTCGCGGTGCAGCGAACTGACGATGATGACGAAGCGCTCGAACCACATGCCTATGTTGACCAGGATCGAAATCGCAAACATGGCCGGCACACTGGTGCGCAGGCGGCGGAACCAGAAACACTGCGGCGCCAGCACGTTGGCCCCCACCATGATCCAGTACGCCCAGGAGTAAGGCCCCAGCGCCCGGTTGACGAAGGCGAAGCGCTCGTAAGGATTGCCGCTGTACCAGGCGATGAAGAACTCCACCCCGTAGGCGTAGCCCACGATCAGGCCCGTGGCCAGCATCACCTTGTTCATGTTCTCCAGGTGCTTCATGGTCACCAGGTGTTGGAGTCCGAACGCCTGCCGGGCCACCACCATCAGAGTGACCACCATGGCAAATCCCGAAAAGATCGCCCCGGCCACAAAGTAGGGCGGAAAGATCGTGGTATGCCAGCCGGGCAGCAGCGAGACGGCAAAATCGAAGCTCACGATGGAGTGCACCGAAAGCACCAGGGGCGTCGAGAGCCCGGCCAGCAGCAAGTAAGCCATCTCGTAATGGTTCCAGTGCCGGGCCGAACCGCGCCAGCCCAGGCTGAGCACCCCGTAAATGACTTGCCGGGCCCGGGACTGCGCCCGATCGCGCAGCGTGGCCAGATCGGGAATCAAGCCTACGTACCAGAACAGCAGCGAGACCGTGCCGTAAGTGCTGACCGCGAAAACGTCCCAGATCAACGGGCTGCGAAAGTTGGGCCACAAGTCCAGCCAGGCATTCGGCGCCGGAAACAGCCAGTAGGCCCGCCAGGGCCGGCCCACATGGAACATGGGGAAAATCGCGGCGCAGGCCACCGCGAATAACGTCATGGCTTCGGCAAAGCGGTTGATCGAGGTCCGCCAGCGCTGGCGGAACAGATAGAGGATGGCCGAAATCAGCGTCCCGGCGTGCCCGATGCCGATCCAAAAGACGAAATTGGTGATGTCGAAGGCCCAGCCCACGGGCGAGTTATTGCCCCAGACGCCGATGCCGGTCGTCACCAGATAGCCCAGCATGGCGAGCAGCACCAGCGTGAGCGAGCCGGTCAGGGCAAAGGCCGCCCACCAGGCACGCGGCGTGCGCCGCTCGACGATGCCGGCCACCGTCCGAGTCACTTCGGCCAGGCTCGGCCGGCCCAGCACCAGGGCGCTTTCCGTCGAGGAGGACACGGTCGCCATGACTAACTGCTCTCCAAGCTTTCCATTTCGGGATTCGGGTTGCGCAGCTTCAGCAGATACGAGGTGCGGGGGCGCGTATTCAGCTCGCCCAGCAGGGAGTAATTGCGCGGATCCCGCTTGAGCCGCGAGACCCGGCTTTCGGGATCGTTCAAATCCCCGAAAACGATCGCCTCCGCCGGACAGGTCTGCTGGCAGGCGGTGAGAATCTCGCCGTCGCGCAGCGGCCGCCCCTCGGCCTTGGCTTGGATCTTCTTTTCCTCGATCCGCTGCACGCAGTAGGTGCACTTTTCCATCACGCCCCGCATGCGCACCGTCACATCGGGGTTATAGGCCATTTTCTGGACTTCCTCGAGGCCCTTGTGGTAATCGAGGAAATTGAACCGCCGCACTTTGTAAGGGCAGTTATTCGCGCAGTAGCGCGTTCCGATGCAGCGGTTGTAAGTCATGTCGTTCAGGCCTTCCGGACTGTGGTTGGTTGCGGCGACCGGACAGACCGTTTCGCAGGGCGCCATCTCGCATTGCTGGCAGGCGACCGGCTGCCAGACGACCTGCGGATCGTCCTCCCCTCCGGCGTAGTAACGGTCCAGGCGGATCCAGTGCATCTCGCGGCCCCGCCGGACCTGCTGCTTGCCCACGATGGGGATGTTGTTCTCGGCCTGGCAGGCCAGCAGGCAGGCGTTGCAACCGATGCAGGCGTTCAAGTCCACGGCCATGCCCCACTGATGGCCCTGGGTATAGGCGTGTTCGCGGAACAGCGAGAAGGGCTCGGTTTTGGGGCCCTGGCGGGCGGCGACGTCGGGCTGCCGGCGGAACTGTTCGAGCGTCGCCTCGCGCACCAGCGGGCGTCCCTCCATGCTGTGGTGCTCCTGGGTGACGGCCAGGGGGTACTTGCGGCCCAGCTTGCTGAGGCGCAGCGCGGCCGCCTCCGGGGCAGCGCCGCTCAGGCGCAGCGGGTAGGCGTTGTGACCGACGCCCCGGCCGACGCGCCCGCAGCGCAGCCGCCCGTAGCCCAGGGTCAGGGAGACGGCGCCGTCGGCGTGTCCCGGCTGGATCCACACCGGCATGACGATGCGCCGGCCGGCTCGCTCCAGAGTCGCCAGATCGCCCGCTTGCAGGCCCAACCGCCGCGCCGTGGCGGGACTGATCAGCGCGGCGTTGTCCCAGGTCAGCTTGGTGACGGGCTCGGGCGCCTCCTGGAGCCAGCCGTTGTTGGCGAAGCGCCCGTCGTAAGTGGAGGCGCTGGGCAGAAAGGTCACCTCGAGTTCTGCGCCGGCGGGAGGCGGCGCCGCCGACAGGGAGCGCAGCCGGGGCACGTCCGGGGCGGGCCGAATCTCCGGGAACGCAGTCTCGGGGATCACCCCGTCGTGCAAGCTGCGCCGCCAAATCCTTTCCGCGTCCCCCTTGGGCCATTGCGCCGTCCAGTATTCGTGCGCCAACTCGTAAGCGCGCTGCCGGGGATAGCCCGCGATCAGCGCCACCAGCTCGGCGGCCGTCTTTCCGCCGAAGAGCGGCTCGATGAGGGGTTGCTGGATGGAGGCGGTCCCATCGAGGGCCCGCCCGTCGCCCCAGGATTCCAGGAAGTGGGCCTCGGGCACATGCCAGGAAGCCAGTGCGGCGGTTTCGTCGGCCTCCGGTCCCAGATGAATGCTGACGGACGCCTTCCTCATCAGGGCGGCGAAATCCAGCTCCGCCGGCGCGTTGTACGCTGGATTGCCGCCCAGGATCACCAGGGTCCGCAGGCCGCCGGAGGCCGCCTCCGCAGCCAGATCGTGCAGCCTCTCGGCCTGAGTCCGAACCGCCGGCTCGGTGTAATAGACGGTTCGACCCACGTTGCCCAGCGCGTGGTTGATCCAATGCGCCAGCGCGTGAACGGCCGCCGGCTGTCGCGGACCGGCCAGCACCAGACAGCGCCCTCGATGCCGTTTGAGGTCCCGCGCCACCGCCTCCGCCCAACTGCGGGGCGCGCCGGGCTGCACCACCGGCAGGCTGGCCGCCAGGCCCAGCTCGCGCGCCAGTTCCTGCGCCAGTGCCGGAATCTCGCTGGGCCGCGCGCGCCGGCGGTGGTCGGCCATGGCTCCGGTGAGAGAATAGGCGGTCTCGACGACGTAGAGGCGGTTCATGCCGTCGCTCGGCGAGGAGACCCGGCGACGCCGGGCGAACGCCGTGATCCAGGCGGGCGCCAGGCAATCGAGTCCCAGGAAGTCGGCGTCGAGGGAGAGAATCACCTCCGCCTGATCGAAGCGGAATTGCGGTTGAAGCGCGCGGCCGAAGGCCAACCGGCTGCCTTCCAGTTCCTGCTCCCGGCCGAGGGGCTCGTATTCGATCCAATGCGCCCGCGGATGCTTCTCCAGCAGCAAGGCCTTCAGGCGGGCCAGGGAGGGCGAGCCGATCGCCGAGCTGACCAGCCACAGCCCTTCGCCGCGCCCGGCGGCCTCGAAGTGGCTCCGGAGGAAGCCGGCCAGTTCCTCCCAACTGGAACGCCGGCCCTGGCGCAGCACGCTGCGCGAGCGATCCGGATCGTACAGGCTCAGGATGGCGGCCTGAGCAAAGGCGGTGGCGGCGCCGCGGCTGGACGGATGTTCGGGGTTGCCCTCGATCTTAGTCGGGCGGCCTTCGTGGGTTTCCACCAGCAGCCCGGTCGCCAGCCCCGAGAGGGTCATGATGGTGGCGTAGTACAGCGGGCGGCCGGGCACATAGCCCTCGACGCCGCGGCCGGCGGGCAGAATCCTCTCGGCCGGACGCCGGCAGGCGGTGAGTCCGGCCAGCCCGAAAGAAGCCGCCATCAACCGCAGCAGCGTGCGGCGCGAGCCGGTCCATTCGGAAGCCTGCTCGGGAAACTCCCGCTCCAGCCACTGCCGGAATTCCGCCGACTCCCGCCGCTGGCCCAGGCTGCGCCAGTACTGTTTGCCGTTCATCGGTGACACCCCGAGCAATTCAGCGGCGGCCGGATGCCCCGGGCGGCCATCAGTTCGCCTCCCAGTTCCCGCGGATCGCGCTCGGGCTGCCAGTCCAGGCGCGTCACCAGCTCTCGGGGGCGAAGGAAGGGCGCCGGATCGCGGTGGCAATCCAGGCACCAGGCCATGCTCAATGGGGCGACTTGCCGGACCTCCGCCATCTGATCCACCCGGCCGTGGCAGGTGACGCAACTCACCCCTGCCAGCACGTGCGCCTGATGGTTGAAATGCACGTAGTCCGGCAGCCGGTGGATCCGCACCCAGGGCACCGGCCGGCCGCTCTGGTAGCTCTCCCGCACCTTCGCCAGCAGGGGGCTCTGACTCTTGACCCGGGCGTGACAGTTCATGCAGATCTCGGCGGCCGGGACTCCGGCCTGGGCGGACTGCTCCACGCCGGTGTGACAATAGCGGCAGTCCATCCCCAGGTTGCCGGCATGCAGTTTGTGGCTATAAGGCACGGGTTGAACGGGCGAGTAACCGATTTCGGTCGCCTGGGGGCGCGAATAAAAGGAAAAAAGAGTTATAGATCCTGTTATGATCAACAGGAAAGCCGAGAAAAAGATCCGCAAATTTCGGTCGGCAGACCTGGTAAATGGCAAAGGCATCCCCGGACTACGGTCTCTGATTCCTTTCTAACATGGCGCGGAGAGCGCCGCAATGAGGCGCGCTCAACCGTTTAGATGCGACCGGCCGCGGCCGGTCGCAGCATTTCGCATCTTCTGGGACCGGTCCCCTTTGCTATAGTCGTCCGATATGACGCGACGCGGCCTGATCGCGCTGTTGCTGGCCGCCGCCTGGGGCCGGGCGGCGGAGATCGCCCGCTGGGAAGCGGGCGGAGCGGCCGAGGGCTTGGAGCCCGTCCGGGCTCCGGAGGCCCAGTTCAGCGTCCAAACCGGCCTCCACGGTCCGGTCGCGGTCCTGGCGCCGGTGCACGATTACTTCCGCCGCGCAGCCTTCTTGCTGCGCTGTTCGCGAGCGATCCCCGGGCCGGTCTGGCTGGTGATCGAGCACCCGGACGCGGGCTACGGGCTGATCTCGGTGAGCGGGCCGGGTCTCGCCGTGCGCTCGCAGAACGGCAGTGCGCGGCTGAACACCGGCCGGCTGCGGCGGGCGGCGTTCGAGCTGGGCGGGATCGAGGCCGGGACCGTGCTTCGCATCGAGGGCCTGGAGCGGGTGCGCTCGATCGCGTTGGCGGACGCCGCGCCCCGGCTCGAGCCGCCGCCGCTGGTGGAACCGGCTCTCGGTTTCCGCCGGCCGTCCCAGCGGGTGATCACCGCGGGCGCCGACGCCGCCCGGCCCGAGGAGCTGCCCCAGGCCCTGGCTCGCCTGCGCGAACTGCTGCCCCTGGCCCGCGCCCTGGGCTTCAACGGCATCGAGAGCTACGTGAAATGGGATTTCGTCGAGCGCTCACCGGGCGTCTTCGATTGGAGCTTCTACGACGCCGTGGTGGCGGAGATCGAGCGGCACGGTCTTCGATGGTTTCCCCTGCTGATTGTCGGCTCGGCGTACACCCTGCCCGAGTGGTATTACCGCTCGAAGGAGAACGTGGGCTTCGAATGCCTGGAGCACCGCCTGCGCAACGACATCCAGTCCATCTTCTGCGAGAACCAGGTTAAATATGTGCGGCGCTTCCTGGCCGAATTCGGCAAGCACTACGGCGGGCGCCCAGTGCTGCTCGGGGTGCGACTGGGCCCCAGCGGCAATTACGGTGAGGCGCAGTATCCGGCCCGCGGAGAATGGGGCTGGCGGGGCTCGCCGATCCATACCCACATCGGCTACTGGGCGGGCGATCCCTACGCGCGTGCCGACTTCCGGCGCTGGCTCCGGCTGCGTTATCCGAGCCTCGAGGAGTTGAATCGGAGCTGGGGCGATCACTTTCAGTCCTTCGACCGGATCGAGCCCTTCCTGCCCGTCACCGCCCTGAGCCGGCGCAAACGGATAGACTTCGCAGACTGGTACATGGGGGCGATGAGCGACTGGTGCCGGAGGTGGGCCGAGTGGGCCCGCGAGGCCCTGCCCGAGGCGGTCATCCACCAGTCTTCGGGCGGATGGGGACCGATCGAGATCGGCACCGATTACACGCACCAGGCGCGCGTCATGGCGCGGCTGAAAGGCGGCCTCCGCCTGACCAACGAGAGCGACAACTACCCGCAGAATTTCGCCATTACGCGCATGGCCTCCTCGGCCGCGCGCTTCTACGGCGCCGCCCTGGGCTACGAACCGGGAGGCTTCGGCAGCGCGCGTGGCGTGGTGGCTCGCCTGTTCAACGCCGTCACCAATGACGGCGAGCACCTCTTTTACTACCACGCGAACCTTTACGACAACGACCAGGGCATCGCCGCCTGGCTGCGGCACGCCCCGTTGCTGGACCGCCGGGCCCGCCCGGTCGTGGATGTGGCGGCCTTCTATCCCGACACCGCCATCAAGCTGGACGACGAGGTCCTGCGCTACCTCTGGGCCTCGGCCTTCTTGAGCCGCGCCGAAGCCCTGCGCGCCTGGCTGGACTTTGATTACGTCAGCGAGCCGATGATCGAGGAGGGCGCGCTGGAACGCTTCCGGGTGCTGGTGTTCCTCTGGGGCCACGTCACCGAGCGGCGCATCCTCGAGCGCATCGCCCGTTGGGTGGAACAAGGGGGCGTGCTGATTTACCCCGAGCGCCCGCGCGGGTTGCTGGAGACCGTGGAAGGCGATCTCACCGTCTCGCGCCGCTGGCGGCAAGGCCTGACCGGCCAGGGGCGCGTCATCTTCTTTCGAGGCGATCCCGAGCCGGGCGAGCCCTACGCGCGCTTCGTGCGCGACCAGTTGCGGCAGCTTGATCAGCTCCGCCCCCCGATCCGCCGCGCGCTGCGGATGGACAAGCCGCCCTCGGTCTACTGGAGCGTGCTGGAGAGCGGCGCCCTGGCGTTGTTGAATTTCAGCGACGACCCGGCCCTGGTCCGCCTGGCCGACGGGCGGAGCCTGGAGTTGGATCCCTACACGGTTCGCCTGGAAGAATCCTGGTGAGCGGCGCCGCGGTTGCGGCGGCCTTCCGGCTTCTGAGACACTCAGGTTTCATGCGGTCCCGCACCCGCGTCCGCCGGATCGCCTGCGGCTTGCTGGCGGCCGCCATGGCCGTCCCTCAAGTGGCTACCGAGGCGCCCGAGAAGGCTGCGCCCTCGCCCGCTGCGGGGACCTTCTCGCTGCCCGGCAGCGAAGAACTCAGCTACCGCGCCGAATGGCGGCTGATCCACGCCGGCAACGCCCGCCTGAGCTGGAGCGCCGCGCCCGAAAGCGCCGGCTGGCGGGTGGGGCTGAAACTGGAGTCCGTCGGGCTGGTCTCGCGCCTCTATCGGGTTAACAACGAATACACGGCGGCGCTGGACGCCGGTCTGTGCGTCACCAGCTCGGTTCTGAAGGCCCGGGAAGGCCGCAGGCAGCGCGAGACGCTGGTGACTTTCGACGCCGTACGGGGCAAGGCTGCCTACTTGGAGCGCGACCTGGTCAGTGACTCGGTGGTCGGATCACAGGAAATTGACATCCCGGGTTGCGTGCACGACGTGATCGGCGGGCTGTACCGGCTGCGGGCCATGCGTCTGGAGCCCGGGCAGGCGGCCCAACTCCCCATCTGCGACGGCAAGAAGAGCGTACTGGCGCGCGTCGAAGCGCAGGAGCGCGAGACCTTGAGGATCGCCGGCGTCTCTTACCCGACCATCCGCTACGAAGCCTTTCTGTTCAACAACGTCTTGTACCGCCGCCGAGGCCGGCTGTTTGTCTGGCTCACCGACGACGAACGCCGCCTGCCCGTTCAGCTCCGGGTACGCCTGCCCTTCTATATCGGCACGGTCACCCTGGAGCTGGCCCCCGAGAGGAAGGCCCAGGCCGGCAGCGCGACCGGAAAGGAGAGTCAATGAGAGTGGTCATCGCAGGCATCGGATTGTGGCTCGCTGCGGCCGCCGCGGAGGCACAGCAGGGCGCCCTGCTCGCCTCCAAGGAATTGCTGGCTGCCTGCACTCAGGCGGGCAACCTGATGGAATCCACCGCCGCCGCGGTGCCCGAGTTAGTCCGGGCGAGCGCCCCCCTACTGGAGAACGCCCGCCAGGCCTGTCGCAACCTGAGCGCGATCTCGCCCCAGCACGGCCCGCTGACTTATCATCTGCTGGCTAACCTGCGGGCCTACCTGTCTCTGGCCGACGCTCTGCCCAAGCCGGAGCCCTTCCCGGCCGAGGCCCAAGCCCAGTTCGTCCAGTTGCGCGCCCTGGCCGGCCGCTTGGAGGCTCACTTCCGGGCCTTGCTCGAACAAAAGGAAATCGCCCTGCGCAACCCGGACCGCGACATCCTGCGCCGGTACGCGGAAGCCAACCGGAAGCTGCCGCCGCCTCAGCCTGGCCGCCCGCGCGTGGTCTTCCTGGGGGATTCCATCACCGACGGCTGGCGGCTGAACGAGTACTTCCCGGACCGCGACTTCGTCAACCGGGGCATCAGCGGCCAGATCACCGGCGAAATGCTGGGACGCATGAAGGCCGACGTGATTGACCTCAAGCCGGCGGCCGTGCTGGTGCTGGCCGGCACCAACGACCTCGCCCGCGGGGTCGAGCCGCAAACCATCCGCAACAACCTCACCATGATCGCCGACCTGGCCGAAGCCCACGGCATCAAGCCCCTGTTCGCCTCCCTGCTGCCGGTCTCCGATTACCACAAGGACAAGAACCCGGCCTGGGAGCAAACCCGGCGGCGCCCGCCGGAAGCGATCCGCGAGCTGAACGCCTGGATCGAAGCTTTCTGCCGCAAGCGCAACTTCGTTTACGTGGATTACTTCTCGCAGTTGGCGGACGCTGCCGGCCGGCTGCGCGCTGAATGGGCCGATGACGGATTGCATCCCAACGCGGCCGGCTACCGCGTCATGGCTCCCGTGGCCCTGGCGGCCATCGAGAAGGCGTTGGCCCCCGCGCCCCGCCGCCGCCGCTGAGAGCATTCGGCGCCTTGGCCCGAACGCGCCGCCCGGCTTGCGCGACAATGAAGACATGAGGCGCCAAGCGGCCCTGGCCCTGCTCGCCTTGCTTGTCTGCCTGGGGCAGGAGCGCTGGAGCATTCAGCAGTTGGTCGCTTTCGTGCGTTCCTCCATCCAATTGCGCCATCCGGACTCCCAAGTGGCGTCCTATCTCCGCAAGATCCAGCTCAGCGAGCGCCTGGAGGATCGCACCATCGAGCAACTGCAAGGCCTGGGCGCGGGGCCGCGCACCCTGGAGGCCCTTCGCGCCCTGCGGGACGCCTCGGCCGGTCTGCCGGCGCCGGCCGCCCCCGCCGCCAAACCGGCCGCGCCTCCGATTCCCCCGCCCAGCCCCGCCGAGCAGCAGCGCATCCTGCGGGAGGTCCGCGAGTACGCGCTCAACTACGTGCGGGGCCTGCCCGACTTCATCTGCACTCAGGTGACGCGCCGCTATCTGGATCCCACCGGCCTGGAGTTCTGGCGCCAGCAGGACGTCATCACCGCCCGGCTCACTTACTTCGAAAACCGGGAGGATTATAAAGTCGTTCTGATCAACAACCGCCCGGCCAATGTCAATTACCACGACTTAGGCGGCGCCACCTCGACCGGCGAGTTCGGCAGCATGATGCGCGAGCTGTTCGCGCCCGAAACCCAGGCCCGCTTCCGGTGGGAGCGCTGGGCGACCCTGCGCGGCCGCAGGGCCCACGTCTTCTCCTACCAGGTCGAGCAGCCGCGATCAAAGTGGCACATCACTTACCAGCGGACACTGGACATCGTGCCGGCTTACCAGGGCCTGGTCTATGTGGATCGCGACAGTCTGGCGGTAGTCCGCATCACCCTGGATGCGGTGGGCATCCCGCCCGATTTTCCCATCCAGCAGGCCTCCACGGTGCTTGATTACGACTACGTGGACATCGCCGGCCGGCAGTACTGGCTGCCGCTGCGCGCCGTGGTCCGCATGCGGGAAGGCAAGCTCCTGGTGCGCAACGAGGTCGAGTTTCGCATGTACCGCAAGTTCGCGGCGGAGGCCACCATCACCTTCGAGACTCCCGAGCCCTTGCCGGAAGAAAAGACCAAGGAGCAGCCGCCGCAATAGGCCTCCGCCGCCGGGCTACACTGGAGCCTTATGAGGACTGCGCCTGCTCTGCTCGCCCTGCCAGCGGCCGCCCTCCTGGCCGCTCCGCCCGAGTTCGTTACCTTCAACGACGACGGCGCCTGGTGTTGGTTCCGGGATGAGCGCGCCCTGATCGTGCGGGGCCGGTTGGTGATCGGGTCGGTCGCGGCCGGCGTCCACGATCCCGCTCGGCGAGGCGACATCGAGGTGGTCACTTACGATCTGCGCACCGGCCGGACGGCCCGCTTCGAGTTGCACGACCGGCTCCAACTCGACGACCACAACGCTCCCGCGCTGCTCGCTCTCCCCGGCGGGCATCTCCTGGCGGTTTACGCCAAGCACGGTCCGGAAAACCGCTTCTATTACCGCCTCTCCACGCGGCCTTACGATTCCACCGCCTGGCAGGACGAACAAACCTTCTCCCCCAGTCCCACGTCCCGCATCACGTACTCGAATTTGCTTTATCTCAGCCGGGAAAAGCGGGTCTACAACTTCTACCGCGGCCTGGAGAACAGCTTCAAGCCCTCCTATGCCTCTTCGGACGATTTCGGCCGCACCTGGAGGACCGGGACGGTTCTGATCCAGGTTCCCGGCGCATTCCGCCACCGCCCTTACGTCAAGTACGCCTCCGACGGCGCCGGCGCCCTTCACTTCTTTTACACCGAAGGACATCCGCGCGATTACGACAACAGCGCCTACCATATGTATTACCGGGCCGGGCGTCTGTATCGCTCGGACGGCTCGCTCATCGGCAGCCTGGCCGACGGCTTGAGCCGGCCCGAGCAGGGAACCCGCGTTTTCGCGGGCGACGCCGACAACGTCGCCTGGGTGAGCGACATTCAATTAGACCGCAGCGGCCGCCCCTACGTCGCTTACTCGGTGCAGAAGGGCGGCGCCGGGTTGCCCCGCGAGCGCCACGGCGAGGACCACCGCTATCGTTACGCCCGCTGGGCGGGCGCCCGCTGGGAGGATTACGAGATCGCTTACGCCGGCAGTAAGCTCTATCCCGGCGAGGACGACTATACAGGCAACATCACGTTGGATCCCGCCGATTCCGACACGGTCTACATCTCGACCAACGCCGATCCCCTCACCGGACGTCCCCTGGTCAGCCGCGCCGACGGCCGCCGGCACTGGGAGATCTTCCGGGGCCGTACCGCCGACGGAGGCAAAAGCTGGCGCTGGTCCGCCCTGACTGAAGACTCCGCCTCGGACAACATCCGCCCGCTTGTCCCTCGCCCGGAAAAAGGTTACGGCGCCGTGCTGTGGCTGCGAGGCACTTACTCGGCTTACACCAACTACGATATGGACGTGGTGGGTCTTATCTTCCGGCGCTGAGCGTGACCCGATTGTTGGCCTCGGTGATTTCCTCGCCGCCGCCCTCCTGGACCACCTCCAGGCGCAACCCGGGGCGCGCCCTCAAGCCTTCGAAACGCACCATCGCCACGCGAGGCTTCAAATCCAGCGGCGCCTCCAGCGGCGGGCAGCGCACTTCAGCCAGAACGCGGCCCTCCTCATCGCTTGCCCGCACCAGGAACGCTCCTGATGCCGCCGCCCCGATGTTGTGGACCGGCGCTTCCAGGATCCCCTCCGCACGGATCTCTTCGGCCGCCAGGGCCAAGTCCGGCAATTGATCGAGCGGCGTACCCCGCTCGAGCTCCCGGATCTCGAGCGTCGCCGTCCTGCGGCCCGGCAACTCCACCTCCAGCGGCGCGTAGCGCTTCAGGGAGGCCACCGCCTCCCACAACAACCCGCCCTCGGAATCGCGCAGCGTGACTCGATACCTTCCGTTTTCCAGCCGCCACACCCGCATTCTCACCCGGCGCGGTTTCGGCTCGCGGTTGAAAGCCTCCAGGCGCAGGAAATCCGGACGCGAGGCGGTGACCAGAGCCGCCACCGTGCCCTCGGTCTGTTCCCAGCTCACGGCGTGTCCCGGATAAATGTAGTTCCGATAGTGGGCCACTCCGCCCAACCGCTCGCGCTGCACCGAAAGCGTCGGGATCCAAATGCGGTCGGTGAATTGCTCGGCCTCGGTGTACAGATACATGTTCTGCGCCAGGTGCTGCACCAGGGCGGCCTGCGCTTCCTCCAGCAGCTCACGGCCGCCGCCGGCCTGCCAGGCCAACACCCGCGCTACCAGTCCGGCCTGGTCGGTTTGCAGATTGTGGTCGTGGACGTTGCGCCGCTGCGCCTCGGCCCGCAGGGCATCCGAAATTCCCGGAAACAGATCGAGCCACCAGCCGTTTGCATAGGCGGCGTTCGCGAAGTCGCCCGCCCGCACCGCTTGTTCAAGCAGCCAGAGATAGCGCCGATCGCCCGAGATTTCATATAGACCCCAGAACAGGTTGAAGGTCTCGCTGGCCGGTGGGGCCCGGCCCGCCACGCGATCGTCCGCGAAGAAGATCGTGCGGGCCAGGTTGGGGTAGCTCTCCCGGCGCCAGTGGTCCAGCAGGGAATCGGCGAATTCTTTGAGCAAGTCGGTTACAGCGGGCAGGCCGTTGTACCAGGCGACATACAAGCCGGGGTGCAAGATCAAGTGGCTGTAGATATCCTCCCGGGCGTGGTAGCCCTCTTCGACCAGATCCGTGGCGCTGTAGATATAAGAACGAAAATGCCGGTGTCCGGCAGCATTGACGCCCGTGAGCCGCCGGTAGTGCGCCGCGGTCTGCATCATGCGCTCCAGCAGGACCGGGTTGCCGTAGTCCAGCAGGAAAGCCGGCCCCAGGGCGTTCATGCCCTCCTCGTAAGCATGCAGCGCGTCGGTGCGCATGCGGTTCATGCCGTTCGTGATCATGCCCTGGGCATAGCAGGCTTCCAGCACCCGCCGGGCTGAGTGGCGCACCTGCTGCGCCGGGCCGTCCAGCAGCGCCACGGCCGGCCAGTTCTGGATCAGGTCGGTGTCGTCGCCCAGCCCCCCGCCCATCTCCCCGGTTTCGATCTGGCGATTCGCAATCCACCAATCGGTGATCCGGCGGAATTGTTCCAGCAGGATCAACTGCCGGTGCGCCCACAGGGGAGTGGAGGCATCCGACGGCGCAGGCGGCTGGAACGGCGGCGGCGCTTCCCGCCTGTTGACCCAGCCCCAGTAAGCTTGCCCGATCGGGTGGGCCGGATCCACGCGGCGCAAGTCCTCCATCAGGCTGTACAGTTCGTCCACCAGCTTGAGCTGCCGCCGCAACTGGGCGGCCGGCAGGCGGTTGGAGATCTGCATCCACGGGCGGGCCTCGCTCAGCATCTGGAAGCTGTCGCGCAGATGGAGCAGGCGCTCGGCCACATGCTCGCCGCGGGCTGCGTGCGGATCGGCGGCGATGATCTGCGCTTGCAACCGCCCGATCTGCGGCGTCGAGGCGGCCACGGTGAGCGCCAGAGTGGTTCCGGGCGGCGTCCAGAGGTCCGGGAAATCCAAAGTGACATCCAGGGACGAAGCCGTCGCTCGCACGTCCGCCTCGATCAAATGGCGCGAGGGATTGATCGGGTCGCTCACCGCGAAGTAATAATAGGCCGCCGGCCGGCTTTCCAGCCGCACGCGCACCGCCCCCAGCGGAGTCTCGCTCTCCAGGGGCAGCAAGTAGTGGTGGTAGCGCGGCCCGGAAGGGGCCGCCGCCGCCGGCCCCGGCCTCCAAACGGTGAAGGTTTCCGGATCGCGCCGGTCGCGCAAAAACTCGCCGGCAGCGGGCGAAAAGGTGATCCAACCTCGCCCTTCGGGTCCGGCGCCCGCTTCCAGGCGCAGGCACGCCAGGTCCCCGAGCGCCCCGGCGTCGCGCTCGATGGTGATCTCTTCCAGCGCGGCCGGGGCCGCCAGCCGGTAATAGTGCAGTTCGCCGCCGGGGCGCGCGTAACGGACGCTGTTCGGCGCCAGAGTGATCCGCCCGGCAAGATTTCCGGTCGTGCGGATCAGGTTCACCGGCTCGGCCGCCGGCCGGATCCGGTAGGTCCGACCTTCACCCGCGTACCCGTGGCTGATCATCGGCCAGAGCGTCTGGCGCTTGCCGTCCACGCCCTTGAGCCAGAACTTGCCCAGGTCTTTCGCTTCGAGCACCGGGACGCGCCGGATGACCAGCTCGCTGCCCCGAGGGACGCCTGCCGTCTCGCTCCAGCCAAAGCGCGCCGGCCAGTCGGACGGGCTCCGGCGCACCGGGCCGGGCTCCTCGCCGGCCGCCAGCCGCGCGATCTCCGCCGCGCCGAGCCAGACGCGGTAGATCCGGACGTCGCGTACCGCACCCGCGTTTTCGTTGCCTGCGGTGTGGTGGGGTGTGACCGCCCGCGTCAACAGGCCGAATTGGTCGAGGCCGGCGTCAAGCGCCAGCGGTCCGGCGGCGCGGCCCGCCGGCCGCCCATCCACGTAAAATGCCAGGCCGTCGGCCTCGCTCCAACTGACCGCCAGATGCATCCAATGCCCGACTTGGGGCCGGACGGCGGCTCGAACGGTTCGGCCCTCGGCATTGCGGTCGCTCACCCGCGCCATCAGCTCCGTCCCGCTCCAGCCGATGCGCAGAAAGTTGAAATCCCAACTGGAATGCTGCTCGTAAGAAACCAGCAGCAGGGGGAAGCTCACCCGTCCCAAAGGCTCGTCCGGCCGCCACCAGAAGCTCACGGCGCCCTGCTCGGCGTACAGGTTGCCGCGCGCGTCGTAGGTCAAGCGAGCGCCTGCGGGCAGCTCGGCTGCCTCCCGGAAGCGGATCCCCTGGGCCTGAAGCGGCCGCGGATCACCGGCGGCATACTCGGCCGTGGCCTCGCGCTCCAACGAGGCCCGGAAGAGCGATCCCCCGTCAGCCGCCCCAGCCAGCTCCCCCAGGAGCAGGGCCCAGAGAACTCTCCTCATGCGCCCTCCCGCGCGGATCGGCGCCGCCCGTGGCAGCCGGAGCGATCAATTCGGCTGCACCGTGCGGTCAGGCGGGATGCCCAGCTTCTCGTAGAGCTTGCGCCTTCCCGCCTTGTCGGAGTCCAGGATCTGCCGCGCGGCGCGCGCCACCGCTTCGGCGTGCTCCCTGGGCACCACCACCACGCCGTCTCCGTCAGCCACCACGACGTCTCCTGGCCGCACCAGCACGCCGCCGCACATGATCGGCTTGTTCACCGATTCGATTTCGTTGCGCCCCGGGCGTATGCCCCGTCCCGGCCGGCGATAATACAGCGGCACGCGCTCTTTGATGATCTCGTCGGTGTCCCGCGCTCCCCCGCTGGTCACCACACCTGCCATCCCGCGCAGCTTCCAGGCCAGAATGTTGTTGGAACCGATGGTCCCCGTGTCCCCGTCCTCGCCCCCGTCAATCACCAGGGCCGAGCCCGGACGCAACAGGCCGACGAACGGCTCGGGCGAGAGCTCCTTGTACCAGGCCGCCTCCCATCGGCGGAATTCCTCCGGCGTCATTTTCGAGGCCCGTTTGTTGGTAGGCACGTAGCGCGCCGTCACTGCGATGCCCACAAAGCGGTGCGTGAAGTTCTCCGTGTCCCGCCACAGCGGGCGGATCTCAGGATTCATCAAGCCCACGTCCTGAAGGCCCACGATGTCCAGCCCGTCGCTGACGTCGGCCACCCGCAGGCCCTCGTAAAGCTTGAGAATCTGCGCGTCCTCCTCGGCCGAGTAGGACCGGAACGCAATGTAATCCTTCCGGGCCGCTTCCTGCGCCCCGGCCAGCGCCGGCGCCAACAGCAGCGGCCACCACGTCGGAATCGCAAGGCGGATCATCCGCTCCACCTCCTTTACCGCAGTTGACTTTTCAGAAAGCGCCGCCCTCAGCCGGCGCGGTCCAACACTTCTCGCACCTTGCGCGCCAGCGTGTCGGGCAGGAAAGGTTTTTGCAGGCAGACCACGCCTGCGCTGGAGACGCCCTGCCGCACCACCGCGTCCTCGGTGTAGCCGGTCATGTACATCACCTTCAGACCGGGCAGCATGGCCAGAAGCTGTTCGGCCAGCTCCCGCCCGTTCATTTGCGGCATGACGATGTCGGTGAGCAGCAGGTCAATGCGCCCCGGGTGGCGTTCCACCAAACTGAGCGACTCGGCCGCGTCGCCCGCCTCCAGCACCTGGTAGCCTTGTTGGACCAGCATCTGGCGGACCAGCTTGCGCACTCCCGGTTCGTCCTCCACCAGCAGAATGGTCTCCCCGCCGCCCGGCGCGGCCTCTTCCTCCAGGCGCACCGGCAAGCTCACCGGCGCCGCCTCCGCCCGCGGCAGATAAATCGTGAACGTCGTTCCCTCGCCCGGGGCCGTCTCGACGGCGATCTCCCCGCCGCTCTGCTTGACCACCCCGTAGACGATGGAGAGTCCCAAACCCGTCCCTTTGCCCGGCCCTTTGGTGGTGAAGAAGGGTTCGAACAGGTGACTGCGCGTTTCAGCGTCCATGCCGTGACCGCTGTCGCGCACCTTCAACGCCACCCACCGCCCGGCGGGCGGGCCGCCCGGTTCCTCCTTGCTCACTTCCAGATTGGCGGTTTGCAGGCACACCTTCCCGCCCGAGGGCATGGCGTCGCGCGAGTTGATCACCAGGTTCATGATCACCTGCTCGAGCTGGGTCGGGTCCGCGCGGATCTTCTCCAGATCTTCGGCCAGCTCGGCGATCAGCTCGATATCCTCCCCGACCATGCGGCGCAACAGCCCCGCCATGTTCCGGACCACCTCGTTCAGGTCCACCAAGACCGGTTGGATCACCTGCCGCCGGCTGAAGGCCAGCAGCCGGTCGGTCAAGGCCGAGGCTCGCTCGGCAGCGGCCAGGATCTCCTGCCCGTAGCCTCGCACCGGGTGGTCCTCGGGCAGGTCCATCAACAGCATATGGCTGTAAGCCCCGATGATGGTCAGCAGGTTGTTGAAGTCGTGCGCGATGCCGCCGGCCAGCCGGCCGATCGCCTCGATCTTTTGCGACTGCCGGAGCTGCTCCTCCAGCCGCTTGCGCTCGGTCACCTCGCGCGCGATGCCCAGGGTCCCTACCGGCTTGCCGTCTTCGAACAGCAGGTGGCTGCTGACCTCCACGATCAGGCGCCGCCCGTCGCGCGTGAGGATGGCGGTTTCGTAAGTGGTAGGCCCTTCCCCCCCCAGCTTGCGGGCGATCATCTGCCGCGCCAGCTCGAGATGCTCCGGGGCCACCACGTCGGCGATGTTCATCCGCAGCCCCTCCTCGCGCGTATAGCCGGTGATGCGTTCGGCCGCCCGGTTGATCGAGGTGAAGTTGCCTTGCAGGTCGTGCGTGTAGACCATGTCGTTGGCGCTGTCGAACAGATTGCGATAGCGCTCCTCGCTGGCGCGCAGGATCTCCTCGGTGCGCCGCCGCTCGCGAATTTCGGCCTGCAAGGCCTCGTTGGCCGCCGCCAGCTCGGCCGTCCGCTCCCGCACGCGCAGCTCCAACAGATCGCGCGCCTGCGCCAGCTCCTCCTGAGCCCGCTTGCGTTCGGCGACCTCCCCTTCCAGCGCGCGCAGGGCCGCTTCCGCTTCCACAGCCCTCCGGCGCGCGGCCTGGCCCCAATAGATCGAGAGCGAAAGCAGGGTCGCGACCGCCACCCCCAGCCCGCTCACCACTGTGGGCAATGCCAGCCAGCGCGTGGTGACCCAACCCGGTTGCGGCCAGACTTGCACGCTCCAGCGCCGCCCGCCCGCCTCCAGCCGGCCCTCAGCGACCCACTGCTGCCGGAAGGCGCCCGGCGCGCCCGAGCTCAAATAGATCGTCTCCTTCTCATCCTTGATCGTGATCACGAAACCGGCCGCCGCGCTGCGCGCCAGCGCGGAGTCCAGCATGCCCCGATAATCCAGCAGACCCGCCACGTAGCCTTGGAAACGCTCTCCCGGAAACAACGGCGCCACCGCGACCGCGGCCGGCATCCCGTCGGCCAGCCGAAGGGGGGCGCTCAGCACAGGCTTGTCCGCGCGCCGGGCAGCAGCCCAGGCATCGGCCAGCCGCTTGTCCCCCGGCAAGTCCAGCCGTTGAAAGCCTTGGCCCGAGGCGGGCTCCTCCCAGCGGATCCTGAGGCTCGGATCTATCCAGGCCAGCGCAACAAGGCCGGGGATATCCCGAAGGTACAGGGCGGCGTCCGACTCCCATTCCTGCTGCGTCACGCCGCCGCGGATCTCCCACCGGCGCGCCATGCGGTCCATGGCCGACAGGCGGGCGTCCACCGCAGCCGTCACATCGCCGCAGGCCCGCGTCGCCGCCAGCTCCACGTGGCGCTCCAGTTGCGTTCGCTCGATCGAGCCCAACACGCGCGCCAGCCACAAGGTGGCCGCCAGCACCGCCGCCCCCGCCAACACCGCGCCCGCCGGCCCGCGCAGCCATGGCAGGGCTGCGCGGAGGCTGGCGCCTTTGTCGGATTGCGAACCTGGCATCAGGTGACTCGCCACGGCTTGCCGGGGCCCGTTCCGGCGCAGCAGCCTGCCGCGCCGTTTAAAGCGCAAGTATATCGCAAGCGTCTGGAAGAGTGAGACTCCGCCGAACCGGAAGGCGGCTATTCGAGGGCTCCAGGGATGGTGCGGATGAGAGGGTTTGAACCTCCACGGCCTTACGGCCACCAGCTCCTAAGGCTGGCGCGTCTGCCAATTCCGCCACATCCGCGAGCGGAGGGCTGTCGAACTCAGCATATCACAGCGGCCGAAACTGCTTGCGCCGAGCCGGGCGCCGCCCTCGAGCGGGCGCGCGCCGCTCCATCTGCCTCCAACAAGAGCCTCTGGCCCGCCCGCCCGCAGCCGCAAAGCTGCTCGGTCAGCCGAGCGCGCCAGCCCACCGCAAGGCGCAGCACCGGATGAACCAGATCCGCCAGCGAGGTCGCCAGCAGACGCTCCTCTCCCCGCCCGGTTTGCTCCTCCAGCACCACCGCATCGCAAACTACGTGCAGTCCCTGATGGGCCTCGCATTCCCAGGCCAGCAACTCCCCGGCAAAGCCGAGGATTTGCTGGTAGACCGGCACCTGGTAGGCGGCCCAGAGCCTCTCGCGCTCGGCCTCCCCCAGCGGGGGCTGATCCATGCGCGTCAGCAGGATCACTGCGTGGCTCGGCGGGCGCATGGCGAGGGCGCCCGATTCCAGAAGGGCTGCCAGCCGCTCGAGCTTGCAGAACGGCCCGGCCAGCACCTCCGGCCGAAACCACGCCAGCTTCCGACCCAGCCCGTTGGCGAACACGCGCACCCGCCGGCTGCCGCCCATTCCCTCCATCAGCACTGCCGTCCGGGGAACCCTGCCGTGCGGCCAGACGAACCGCGCCGGGCGGCGGGCCGGCGCCGCCGGGTTGCGAAACTCCTCGGGATGGGCCAGAAAGACCTCCGGCTCCAGGGAGGGCAACTTTTCTAAGCCCTGCTCGATCGAGCCGAGCGCGGCGATCTGTTGGGGCGTGTGGAGCGAAGCCGCCTCCAGCCACGGCCGGTAGTACGAGGTTCCCAGCGCAGCCGCCAGGACCCGGCGGAAACTTGCCAGGCGGGCTGAGCTCATGGCGCCGTCCGCCGACTGCCTCCGGGAGTCTGACTATGAATCTTGGTGCAGGCTGTGGGGAAGAAATCTCAGAGCGGATCCCTGGCGGGCGGGACCTCCGCGGTGGGCAGCCGGGTCAGTCCGCTGGCCAGCGCCAACTGCGTCAAACCGGCCACGTTGCTGGCCCCGACCTTCTTCATCATGGTCTTGCGGTAGCTGCGCACGGTTTGCAGCCCCAAATCCAGGATGGCGGCGATCTCCTTGCTCGTCTTGCCCTCGGCTACCAGGCGCAGCACTTGTAGCTCGCGGGGCGAAAGCGCATCCAGCACGGAAGCCCCCGCCTTCGGCTCCAGGTCGCCTTTCTGAATGCGGGCTTGCACCCGGCTGGCCACTTCCGCGCACAGGTAGAAGCCGCCCTTGGCCACCGTGCGCAAGGCGTCCAGCAAGTCCTCCGAGGTGGCGCTCTTGAGCACGAAGGCGCGCGCTCCGGCCCGAATGGCGCCCACCACCGAGCTGTCGTCGTTGTACATGGACAGAATGACGACCTTGGTCTCCGGACAGTGCCGCACGATTTCCGCCGTGGCCTCGATGCCGTTCAATCCCGGCAGGCCGATATCCATCAGCACCAGATCGGGGCGGTTTTTCTTGCAGAATTGAACCGCCTCTGCTCCGCCGTCGGCCTCGCCCGCCACCTGGAACTCCTCGCGGCGCTCCAGGATGGATTTCAGGCCGTCGCGGAAAATCTTGTGATCGTCCACCAGCAAGATCGAATACGCCATAACGCTGCCACCGCCCTGCTGCATTCTAGCCGCAGCGGCCACGCCCTGCGCCGCCGGCCGCCGCGCGCTGGCGCGACCGATAGATCGCCTTCACAATTGTACCCTTTTCCGGTTCGCTCGCCAAGAAAAGCTCCAGGCCCCCACGGCGGGCCAGGTGCTTGATGAGCCTCAAGCCCAGCCCTCGCCCGGGCGGTCCGGCCGGCGCGGCCGCGAAGCCGCAGCCGTCGTCGCGGATCTCCACGATCACCTCCGGCCCCCTGCGCCGGCAGCGAACCTCGATCCGCCCCGCCCCGGCGTGCCGCAGAGCGTTCTCCAGCGCCAGCTCGACGATCCGGTAGCAAGCCTCCGCCGCCTGGCCCGGCAGCCGCAGTTCACCGTCGAAGGCAAACTCCAGCGTCCCGGAGAAGGCCCTGCGGCTGCGTTCGATCAGCTCCTCCAGGGCTCCCTTTAATCCCGCTCGCTCGACGACAGCCGGATTCAAGGCGTAACTGAGCGAGCGCACCTGCCCCACGGCCTGTTCCAGCAGTTTCTGCGCCTCCCCGATCCGGGCCGCCAGACCGGGCGCCTGTGCGCAGTCCATGCGGAGCAGATCCAGTTGCAGCCCCGCCGCGCTGAGCACCTGTCCGACCTCATCGTGCAGCAGGCGCGAGATCCGCGCGCGCTCCCGGTCGCGCGCCTCCACTATGTAGGCCAGCCACTCGGGCTCGCCCGCTTTCTCCCCCATAGTTGCCCCCGCTTCCTACCCTCCTGCCGGCCCGCGGCTACCCGGCCGCCCCCGACCCTTAGCGCGCGCTCAGCGGCCGCGCTTGCGGGCCAGGGCCTTTCGCGCGGCGGCGGCGATGTGCGGCGCCGTCAGCCCGTACTTCTCCAGGAGGGCCTCCGGCGGCCCGGACTCGGCGTAGGTGTTCTGAATCCCGACAAACTCCATCGCACAGGGATGCAGCTCGGCGATCGCCTGGGCCACGCGCACCCCTGTCCCGCCGTCCACCAGGTGCTCCTCGGCCACCACGATCGCACCGGTTTCGATAGCGGCCCGGCGGATCGCCTCCCGGTCCAGCGGCTTCACCGTGTGCATGTCCACCACCCTGGCCGAAACGCCTTCGCTCTCCAGCAACTCCGCCGCCCGAAGGCCCTCGGCCACCATCAGCCCGTTGGCGATGATCGTCACGTCGGAGCCTCCCAGGACCTCGACCGCCCGGCCGATCTGAAATTCCTGCTCGGGCGGGTAGACGACCGGCGCCCTCGGCCGGCCGGTCCGGATGAAAACCGGACCGACGTGCGCCGCCGCCGCCCGCACCAAGGCTCGCGTCGCTACCTCGTCGGCCGGCGCCAGCACCACGAAGCCCGGCAGCGAGCAGGCCAGGCTGATCTCCTCCACGCTCATCTGCGAGGGGCCATCCTCGCCGATCGAGATGCCGCTGTGCGTGCCCACGATCTTCACATTGGCGTTCGGGTAGGCCACCGTCACCCGAAGCTGCTCGAAGGCCTTGTTGAGCAGGAAGCACGAGAAACTGGCGGCAAAGGGGATCTTGCCGTGGCCGGCCAGCCCGGCCGCCACCCCCACCATGTTGGCCTCCGCGATGCCGCAGGAAACGAAACGCTCGGGAAACTCTTTGGCGAACAGGTGGGTGAATGTGGACTTGGACAGATCGGCGTCCACCGCCATCACGTTCGGATTCTCCCGGCCCAGCTCGACCAGGGCCCGGCCGAAGGCCTCCCGCGTGGCCATCCCCATCTTTAATTCGAATCGAGTTCGCAACGCCATCAGGCCAGCTCCTTCAGCGCCCGTTCCACTTCCTCCGGCGTGGGGGCCACCCCGTGGAACTTGGGATTGTTCTCCATGAACGACACGCCCTTGCCCTTCACCGTATGGGCGATGATCACGGTCGGCTTGCCTCGCACTGCGGCCGCCTCGGCGAAGGCCGCCTGCAAGGCCGGAATCGAGTGGCCGTCCAACTCGATCGTATGCCAGCCGAAGGCTTGCCACTTCGCGACCAGCGGCTCCAGCTCCATGATGTCCTTGATGAATCCGTCCAACTGCATCTTGTTGTAATCTACGATCGCCGCTACGTTGTCAATCTTGTGGAAGGCGCCGAACATGGCCGCTTCCCAGATCTGTCCTTCCTGGATTTCGCCGTCGCCCAGCAGCACGTAGGTGCGCGAGGGGCTGCCGTTGAGGCGCGCGGCGAAACCCATCCCCATGGCCACGGAGAGGCCCTGCCCCAGGGACCCGGTGGAGGTCTCCAGCACCGGCAGGAAGCGCTTGTCAGGATGCCCCTGGAAGGGCGAGCCCAGTTGGCGCAGGCTCTTCAGCCGATCGCGCGGCGCCGCCGCATAGCCGCATTCGGCCAGCACGGCATAGAGCGCCGGCGCTCCGTGGCCCTTCGACAGGATGAAGCGATCCCGCTCCGGCCAGTCCGGCCGGGAAGGATCGTGCCGCAGCACGCCGCCGAAAAACAGCGTCACCAGGATCTCGACCGACGACAGCGAGCCGCCCGGGTGGCCGGATTTGGCCGCTCCCGTCATCTCCACAATGTGACGGCGTATCTGCCTGGCGATCGCTTCGAGTTCCTTTAGACTCCGGTTAGGTTGCATAGGAAAAATGAACCTAACACTTTACCACAGCCCGCCCCGAAGGCTCCGCCCCTCAGAGGTGAAATTCCAAAATGTCCTGATCCTGCACCCGATGCGTCCGCTCCACCATCAGCCCGTCCCGGTCCCCGTCTATCCGGTAAAGACGCGCGAATTTCAGCCGCTCGGCGAAATCCTTGTGCACCATGCGGGCCACGTCCAGCACCGTGTCGCCCCGGCGAGCTACATACGGCGCTCGCAAGTCCGCCTTCTTCCCCGGCGCTTTGGTGTAAACCCGCACCAGGCCCAGCGCCTCGAACAGGGCCCGGGCAAAGCCGGCCAGGTTCTCCCCCGTCAGGGCCGAAATCAACAGGCAGGGAAAACGCTGCTGGTACAACTCCGCCAGGGCCCCGAAATTCTCCCGGGCGCCCGGCAGGTCCGCCTTGTTGGCCGCCAGCAGGCCCGGCGGCCGCACTCGCCATTGCTCCAGCAGGCCCGTGATGAACTCGATCTGCTCCAGCACGGCCGGCTCGTTGGCGTCCACCAACAAGACGCTCAGGTTGGCGTAGCGCAGCACCTGCGGCAGCCAGGTTTCGGTGAATTCCGGCGCGACGGGCGGCAAATCCACAAGCTGGATTTGCACATCCTCGAAGCTCATCATGCCGGGCGTGGGCAGGCGCGTGGTGAACGGATAGTCGGCCACCTCCGGCCGGGCGTTGGTCAGCGCGCTCAGCAATTGGGACTTGCCCGCGTTGGGCGGACCAATCAGCGCCACCTGACCGGCGCCTTCCTTCTCGATCAGATAAAACGGGGCCGAATGCGCCCCGCCTTTTTTCTGTTGCGCCTCCTTGCGGGTCTGCGAAAGCCGGCGCTTGATGTCCGCCTGGAGTTTTTCGGTCCCCTTGTGCTTGGGGATGGTGGCCAGCATGCGCTCTAGGGCGGCGATCTTCTCGGCCGGCGTGCGGGCGGCCTTGTACTCGCGTTCCGCCTCCAGGTATTCCGGACTGAGATTGGCCGGCATAGCCCTCTCGGGAGCAAGGTTAGCACGCCGCCGACTTCATACCGCAGGGCGCCCGCCCCAGCGCGCCAGGCGGCGGAACAGCGTCGCCGCCCGCCGGGCATCCCGCTGGATCTGTTCGCGCAGGGCGGCAGCGTCCGGGAAGGCGCGCTCTTCGCGCAAGCGGCGGAGGAACTCGACGCGGAGGGCGCGCGGGGCCGGCTCCCCCAGGGGCGCCAGCAGGAAGGTCTCCACCGTCAACTCGCCTCCGCCGAAGGTCGGGCGGTGGCCGACATTGGTGACCGAAGGCCAGCGCCGGCCGTCGGCCGGATCCGTGGTTCGGGTGACGTAAACCCCCACCGCGGGCGTGAGTCTTTCCCCCGGCGCCAGGTTGAGCGTCGGTACGGTCTGGCGGGAGCCGACGCCTCGGCCGGCCACCACCTCGCCCTCCAGCCGGTAGGGCCGCTCCAGCAGCCGGCAAGCTACGGAGACCGCACCGATCCGGACCAGCCGCCGGATCTCACTGCTCGAGACCAGCCGGCCCCTTACGGTCACCGCCGGCAGCGCTTCCGTCCGAAAGCCCAACTGCCGGCCCAGCTCCTCCAAGCGCCGCGTGTCGCCTGCGTGCTGGTAACCGAAGCGGAAGTTCTCTCCTACCAGCACGGCGCGCGCGTCGAGCCGCTCGCGCAGGATGCCCCGGGCGAACTCCTCCGGCGAGCGTCGCGAAAGCTCGCGGGTGAAGGGCAGGATCAGCACCTGCTCAATGCCCTCCTCCCTCATCAACTCGCAGCGCTCCTCGGGGGTGGTCAGCAGACGGGGCGCGCGTTCCGGCGCCACGATCAGGGCCGGGTGCGGATCGAAGGTCAGCGCCGAGGGAATCCAGCCCCGCTCCCGCGCCAGCTCCGCTACGCGCCGCAGGATCCGCCGGTGCCCGGCGTGCACCCCGTCGAAGTTCCCGATGGTCAGAACGCAGGGGCCGAAGGCCCCGCTCGCCTCCTCCAGACTGCGGTAAATGCGAAACGGCCTCGCCATTCAGGCCCCTGCCTCCACCGTGATTTCCAGGCCGTCGTAGGCCAGCCGGACGTGCGGCGGCAGCGCCTGCTCGGTCTCGGCGTGCGGCAGGTCGTGGCAGATGTGGGTCAGAAAGGCCCGGCGCGGCGCAAGCTGCTCGACGTATTCCAGGGCGCGCTCCAGGGTCGTATGAGTAGGGTGCGGGCGGCGCCGCAGGGCGTCCAGGAACAACACGTCCAGCCCGCGGAGCAGCGCCGCGGAGCTTTCCGGGATCTCGCTGTGATCGGTCAGGTAGGCGGCCGCGCCGAAGCGGAAGCCGTACACCCATCCCCGTCCGTGCTTGAGCGGCACGGGCGTCACCTCCAGGCCGAACAGATCGAAGCTTCCCCCGTCCAGCACGTGCGTCTCCAGGCGCGGGATCGAAGACTCGGCTTCGCAGCCGGCGAACACGTAATCGAAGACGCGGCGGATGGTCTCCAGGGTTTGGGGAGAACCGTAGATCGGGATGGCCGCCTTTTGCCGGAAGTTGAACGGCCGCACGTCGTCCAGGCCCATGATGTGATCGGCGTGGGCGTGGGTGAACAGCACTGCGTCCAGCCGGCGCAAACCGGCGCGCAGGGCCTGCTGGCGAAAGTCCGGCGTGGCGTCAATCAGGACGTTGCGCCCGTGGTAGGCCAGCAGCACGCTGGGGCGCAGCCGGCGGTCGCGCGGGTCCTCCGAGCGGCAGACGGCGCACTCGCAGCCGATGGTGGGCACGCCCACGCTGGTCCCGGAACCCAGCACCAGGATCCTCAGACGGTCGGTCGCAGAGGGCATTTAGGACTGCTTGCGGCTCTCTTCCAAGACCTGCACGAAGCGAAAGCGCAGCTCGGTCAGGGAATTCTCCAGCAGCCGCTTCTCCTCCAGCGTGAGATTGCCGCGGGTCTTCTGCTCCAGCATCGCCATCAGGTCAATCGTGTGCCGGGCCCGGCGAAGGTCCGGTTTGGGCCGCTCGGGACCTCCCCAGCCGATCAAGCCCAAGTGCACCTCGGCCTGCGTGCGCAGCGACAGCGTGAGGAACTCGAAACTGGGCGGCGGCAAAGGCAGATCGTCCGCCTCCGGCTCGGCCTCCGCCTGGGCTGTTTCCGCAGGCTTTCCCTGTTCGCTCCTCTCCTCGTCGCTCATACGTTCTCTATTTTAGCCGGAGCGCGGCTGTCTCTTCGGCGCGCCGTGATACAGTGGGAAGGTCCGTCCCGGCCGGTTTGCGGCGCGGCGTTCGGACCGAGCTATGCCCTCCGCTTCCCAGCTTCGCGCAGGCCGCAAGTTCCAGCGATTGCTGCGTATCATGGCGCGCCTGCGCGCTCCCGACGGCTGCCCCTGGGATCGCCGGCAGGACTTCGACACCCTCAAGCCGTACCTGCTGGAGGAAACCTACGAGGCGCTGGACGCGGTGGACCGCCGAGACTGGCCCGCTCTGGCCGAGGAGCTCGGCGACTTACTGCTGGAAATCGCCTTCCTCGCCCAGATCGCCGCCGAGCAGAATCTGTTCTCGATCGAGGACGCTCTGGAGGCCATCAACCGCAAGCTGGTCCGCCGCCACCCCCACGTCTTCGGCGACGCTCAGGCGCGGACCCCGGAGGACGTCAAGCAGCGCTGGCAGGAAATCAAAGCCGAGGAACGCAGCCGCAGCGGCCGGCCCCGGGAGGGGCTGCTCGAATCGGTGCCCCGTTCCCTGCCCGCTCTGGTGGAAGCCGCCCAGATCTCTGCGCGCGCCGCCGCCGCGGGCTTCGATTGGGAGAACGCCGATCAGGTGCTCGCTAAACTCGAGGAGGAACTCAGCGAGCTGGCCGCCGCCCGCCGCGACGCTTCGCACGACCGCCTGGAAGACGAAATCGGCGATCTGCTGTTTACCCTGGTCAATTTGGCGCGCTTTCTCGAAATGGATCCCGAGCAGGCCCTGCGCCGGACCAACGCCAAGTTCCGGCGCCGCTTCGCCTTTATCGAACAGCGCCTGCGCCAGAGCGGCCGTTCTCTCGCCCAGGCTAGCCTGGAAGAAATGGAAGCTCTCTGGCAGCAGGCCAAGCAGGATTGAACCGCCTCCGCCAGGCCTCGACCAGCTCGCGGGCCAGCGCCTCCAGCGGGTCCGTCATGGGCAGCTCCGGCACGTCCGCCGGCCCCAGCGCCAGCGGGATTTCGGTGCAGCCCAGGATCAGCGCCTCCGCCCCCGCCTCCAGCAGGCGCCGGGCCGCCGCCTTCAATACTGCTCGCGGCGCGGGATAGCCTTCGCCGGCCTGCCGGCCCGACTTGATGCCCCACGCCGCATCGCTGATGGCGTGATGCACGTCATTTTGAAGAGGCGTCAGGCGGCCGCCCAGAACCGCGTCCCGCCGCGCCGCCCGCTCTTCGGCCGGCATGGGGCGCGGCTCGTAAGGCAGCGTCACCGCCTCCAGGCCGTGTTCCTCGAGCGTAGCGGCGTAAATGCGGTGGAGGTACGTGCCGTTGGTGGACAGCACCCCGACCCGCCGGAGGCCCGCCCTCACCTTCCTCACCGCCTCCACGGCAGCCCGGATCATGTGGACCACCTCGAGCCGGTCTTCGCCCCGGCTGAGCTCGGCCAGCTCCCGCTCGAAGACTTCGAAAATGGCCGGAGCGTGAAAGGTGTTGCACGGGATGCCCACTACGCGTGCGCCCGCGGCGGCCAGCAGCCGGGCCACCCGCGCCGCCGGGATCGCCGGGTTCCCTGAGGCGCGCCCCGCCTCCAGCGCCGCCAGATATTCCGTGCGATCCTCCAGCAGCGCCGAGAACTGCGCCAGCACGACCGGGATGGCCTCCTGGTCGCGGCACATGCCCAGTGCGCTCTGGTAGCTCAACAGCTTCTGGAGCAGCAAGGGGTCCACCCACGGGCCCATGCCGCCCACGATGCCGATCGAGGCCGGCAGTCCCAAGCGCCTCGCCTCCCGGGAGGGTGGGCGCGGCCGCGGACCGCGCCCGCCCGCCCAATCAGAACGTCAGCTTCAGACCCAACTGGAACGAGCGCGGCCCCGTTCCGCCCACGCCCTGGTTGGAGATCAAACCGGCCAGCGTGCCCGTCACCCTGCCGAAAGTGGTGCTCCCCAGCGTCGTGTCCGGGTTGGCGAAAGCCGGGGTGTTGGTGGCGTTGAACGACTCCACCCGCAGCTCCCCTTTCAGCCGCTCGCTGAACTGGAACTTGCGGAACAAGGAGAGATCCAGGTTGCTCAGCCCGGGTCCCGAGAGGCAATTCCGCCCCGAGTTGCCGAAATGGGGCGTCTTGCCGTCCGGGTCCAGGGGTTGCCGGAACGCCGAGGTGTCGAACCACAGATCGGAACCGGCCGGCCCGGCGATGCCCTTCAGGATCCTCACCGGCCCGATCAGGTCCGCCGTGGCGCTCGAGCCGGGCGTATTGATGCTGACGTTCGTCCCAAAGGTCAGCGGCCGCCCGGTCATGAACGTCAGCACGCCGCCTACCTGCCAGTCCCCCAGCACCCAGCGGCCTAATCCGCTTTGCAGCCACCGCTTGCCCCGCCCGAAAGGCAGATCATAGAGGTAGCTCTGCACGAACGTGTGCTCGCGGTCGAAATCCAGGCGAGCGTAACTGCGCCGCGGCTGGATGTAATTCCACAGGCCGCTCGTCTCCGAGGTATACCCCAGGGCTTTCCCGTAAGTATAGGCCGTCGTCATCAGGAAACCGCCGCTGAAACGCCGGTCGAATTTCACCTGAAGGCTGTTGTAATTGTTGCTGAACCCCGCATATCGTAATGTTACGTCGGTGTTCTTCCGAAACTTCTGGTAGAGCGGCCGGCCGGCGGCGCCGGAGTTAAACACCGTCGCCGCATTCACGTTGTAAGCCACCGGCGCCCGGACCGTGTGATTGCCTACGTAAGCCGCCTCCAGCGTGAAGTTGCCCGGCAACTGGCGCTGCACCGCCAAATTCCAGGCCTGAACGTAGCCTTCGTGATAGTCCAGGGGCACGGCCGAGTTGATGTTCTGCGCCAGCAAGTAGGGGGTGTTGGCCTCGATCACGCCGTTGCTCGGTATCACCGCCACCTGCGGGGCCGGGAAGCCGGCCGCCATCGAACCGTACACCCCGGGCGCGCTTTGGGCCTGGCCGTAGGATCCCAGCGCCTGGTAGTCGTTGCTCTGCTTCACCGGGTAGTTGTCCCAGGCGTACTGTAATTGTTTACCGGGTCCGGACGGGCAGTCAAGAACTTTTTTTTGAGCAGGGGGCTGGACAAACGCGCGGTTTTCGGCTAACGTAGGGGTGGATGA
>Ga0209018_1000358_pt1 | contig 43445 bp, 34 predicted proteins | sample YNPBryBLVA2012_FD_185814 | JGI IMG/M metagenome (GOLD analysis project Ga0209018, IMG submission 185814) | Anoxygenic and chlorotrophic microbial mat microbial communities from Yellowstone National Park, USA - YNP Bryant BLVA 2012 (SPAdes)... ...
CATTCTTCGCCTTCGGCTCGAATGCCCCCAATCCCTTGGCAGGTGATGGGGCTAATTTTGGAATCTGTAAGATTTGGAAGGACTTGCAGCGCATATTCGATTTCCATCGCGGGATTGGGGTATTTCCCAAATTCCGCGATGGACCTTCGGTGCTGCAGATGCTTCACGACGGAAAAGCTTTTTCTCCTGAACGGGGAGGGGCTTCTCCCCCGCGTTCCGCTGGCCAAGCCAGTCGGAACGCTCGGCCCACCCTTCGGGGTCCCTCAACGCTCCACGGGCCAAGCCCGAGGAGCCTCACCCCACCCCTCACGCCTTCTTCGCCTTCGGCTCGAATGCCCCCAATCCCTTGGCAGGTGATGGGGTTATTCTTGGAATCGGCAAGGTTATTAAAGACTTGCGCCGCCTGTTCGGTTCCCATCGCGGGATTGGGGATTTCCCGAGAGGCGGGCCCGGCGGAGGGCCAGAACGGAAACGGCGTTCCTGGGCGTTCCTCCTCGAGGACCGATCGCATCTGGCTCTAAATAGAGGAGGATTGATTCGATCGTTTCTGCGAGTTTGTCCAAAACGAGTACTTCGTTCTCGCCTCGCCACCGACCCCTTGACAAAGCGCCCGGACGGCACTACACTTCCCCCCGGATCAGAAAGCGGTGGATGACGATGCCGATTTACGAGTACGAATGCGAAATCTGCCGCCAACGGTTCGAGAGGCTCCAGCGCCTGTCGGACCCCTGGGTCACGGCCTGCCCCGCCTGCGGCGGGTCGGTGCACCGCGTCTTCTCGGTGCCCGCCCTGCAGTTCAAGGGGACGGGTTTCTACGTGACCGATTATGCGCGCCCCCAGGGCGGAGGCGCCTCCTCCGAGAAGGCCCCGGCCGAATCCAAGCCGAAGGCCGCCGGAGGTACCCATGCGTAGACCCCACCTTACTTTCTCATTTCTGAACGGTGGGCCGTCTTCGACGGCTCCCTTCCCCAACCCTCTGCCCACCTGACCGAAACTCCTGCCTCAACGATCACTCCCCGGCCGGACCTCCGGCCGGGGGGCCCACCTTTGTCCCGGGGCCGATAGGGGGGCGGGAGGGACTCCGCCGGGGGGAAACGGGCGGGCGGTGCGCGTTGAAGCGCGGTCGCTTCCGTTGTAAAATCAGGAGGTTCAGGAGGACGGCGTGAACCGCGACTGGAAGGAGACCCTGAACCTCCCCCGCACGGCCTTTCCCATGAAGGCCAACCTGACGGAGCGGGAGCCCCGGCAGGTGGACGCCTGGCGCAACCAGGGGATCTACCGGAAGATCCTCTCGGCCCGCAAGGGCTGTCCCGTCTTCTCGTTCCACGACGGCCCCCCGTACGCCAACGGGCACATCCACCTGGGCCACGCCCTCAACAAGATCCTGAAGGACTTCGTCATCAAGTCCAAGACCATGGAGGGGTACCGGGTGACCTACCGGCCCGGGTGGGACTGCCACGGCCTTCCCATCGAACTCCAGATCGAAAAGGAGAAGGGCCGGAAGGTCCGGGAGGAGGACGTCCACACCTTCCGGCGCCACTGCCGGGAGTACGCGGAGAAGTTCATCGAGCTCCAGCGGGAGGAGTTCATCCGGCTCGGGGTCTTCGGCGACTGGGAGAACCCCTACCGCACCATGGACTACGGCTTCGAGGCGGCCATCGCCTCGGCCTTCCACCGGTGCTTCCTCCAGGGCTACGCCTACAAGGGGATGAAGTCGGTCCAGTGGTGCATCCACTGCGAGACGGCCCTGGCCGAGGCGGAGGTGGAGTACGAGGAGCACGCCTCCCCCGCCATCTACGTGGCCTTTCCCGTGGCGCCGGGGCAGGAGGACCGCCTTCCTTTGGCTCTCCGAAAGGGGCCGGCGGAGGTGGCCATCTGGACCACCACCCCCTGGACCCTTCCCGCCAACCTGGCGGTGGCCTTCCACCCGGACTTCGCCTACACGGTCCTGGCCTCGGGCTCCCGCCGCTTCGTGGTGGCCGAGGCGCTGGCGGCCTCCTTCCAGGAGGCGACGGGGCTGCGGGGGACGCCGGAGGGAAACTTCAAGGGGGCCGAGATGGAGGGCCTCCGGCTCCGGCACCCCTTCCTGGACCGCGACTCCCTCTGCATCCTGGCGGACTACGTGACCTCCGACACCGGCACCGGCTGCGTCCATACGGCGCCGGGCCACGGCCAGGAGGACTACCTCTCGGGGATCAAGTACGGCCTTCCCATCCTCTCTCCCGTGGACCGGAAGGGCCGCTTCCACGAGGAGGTGGAGCACTTCGCCGGGATGAACGTCTTCGACGCCAACCCCAAGGTGGTGGAGCTCCTTCAGGAGCGGGGTGCCCTTCTGGGGCAGGGGCGGCTGGTCCACTCCTACCCCCACTGCTGGCGGTGCAAGAACCCCTTGATTTTCCGGGCCACGCGCCAGTGGTTCGTCTCCATGGCCCACGAGAACCTTCGGGAGCGGGCCCTCAAGGCCATCGACGCCGTGGAGTGGATCCCCTCCTGGGGGCGGAACCGGATCTTTTCCATGATGCAGACCCGTCCCGACTGGTGCCTCTCCCGCCAGCGGCGGTGGGGGGTGCCCATCACCGTCCTCTTCTGCAAGGGGTGCGGGGAGCCGGTGCGGGATGAACGTTTCTTCGAGGCGGTGCGGGAGGAGATCGCCGCCCGGGGGGCGGGGATCTGGTACGAGGGCGACCCCGCCCGCTTCCTGCCCCAGGGTTTCTCCTGCCCCTCCTGCGGCGGCCGGTCCTTCCTTCCGGAAACCGACATCCTGGACGTCTGGTTCGACTCGGGGGTGAGCCACCTCGCCGTGCTGGGCCACGACCTGGACATGCCGTGGCCCTCGGAGGTCTACCTGGAGGGGAGCGACCAGCACCGGGGCTGGTTCCACACCTCCCTGCTGACCTCCCTCATGCTGAAGGGCGCGCCCCCCTACAAGCGGGTGCTCACCCACGGCTTCGTCCTCGACGGCGAGGGCCGGGCCATGTCCAAGTCCCTGGGGAACGTCATCCCGCCCTCCGAGGCCGTCAAGCGGTACGGCGCCGAGATCCTGCGGCTCTGGGTCTCCATGGTGGACTACCGGGACGACGTGCGCTTCTCCTGGGAGATGCTCCAGCGAAACGCCGACGCCTACCTGAAGATCCGCAACACCCTCCGGTACCTCCTGGGGAACCTCTACGACTTTTCCCGTTCCGAAGCGGTCCCCTGGGAAGAACTGCCCGAGATGGACCGCTACGTGCTCCTGCTCCTGGACCGGCTCATCGGGAGGGTCCGCCAGGCCTACCGGGACTTCTCCTTCCACCTCGTCTACCACGAGCTCCTCACCTTCTGCACGGTGACCCTCTCGGCCTTCTACCTGGACGTCCTGAAGGACCGCCTCTACTGCGAGGGCGCGGCCTCCCGGGAGCGCCGGGCGGCCCAGACGGTTCTCTACGCCCTCTGCGACGGGCTCGTGCGGCTCATGGCCCCCATCCTCCCCTTCACCGCCGAGGAGGTCTGGGGCCACCTGCCGGAACGGGAAACCCCCTCGGTCCACATGGCCCGGTTTCCCGAGCCCTCGGGGCGGAGGGACGAGTCCCTCCTGCTGACGTGGGAGACGCTCCGGGGCCTCCGGGACGTGGTGAACAAGGCCCTGGAGGAGGCCCGGCGCCGCGGGGAGATCGGAAAGTCCCTGGAGGCCGCCGTGGACCTCCGCCCCGCCAGCGAGGAGGAGGCGCGCCTGCTGGAGGAACGGCGGGAGTTCCTCAAGGACCTCTTCATCGTCTCGTCGGTCCGCCTCCTTTCCCCGTCGCCTTCGGGAGAGGCCTCGGCGTCGGTGAGCCGGGCACCGGGAGAGAAGTGCCGCCGGTGCTGGGTGATCACGGCGGAACCCCAGGGGACCGGCGAGGAGACCCTCTGCCCGCGGTGCGCCCGGGTGGTCGGCTCCGGAGCCTGACGTGCGCCGTCTCCTCCCCTTCGCCGCCTCCCTTCTGGTCTTCGCCGCCGACCAGGCCACCAAGGCCTGGCTCGCCGCCACCCTTCCCTTCGGTGGGGAGCGGCCCTTCGGCCGGTGGTTTACCCTGGTCCACTGGCACAACCGGGGGGGGCTCTTCGGCCTGATGAACGACCTGCCCGAAGGGGGCCGGATCGCCCTCTTCCTCCTGGTTCCGCTGGTGGGGGTGGCCCTTCTGGGCTCGCTCTACTGGAAGAGCCACCGGCCCCTGGAGCGGTGGCTCCTGGCGGCGGTCCTGGGGGGCGCGGCGGGGAACCTCCTGGACCGCCTGCGCTTCGGAGCGGTGGTGGATTTCCTGTACTTCCACCTGCCCGGCGGGCCCGGGTGGCCGGCCTTCAACGTGGCCGACGCGGTCCTCTCCACGGGGATCGCCCTCTTCGTCTTCCTCACCTTCACCTCTTCCCCCAAGGAGGCCGGCGGTGCATCCGATCCTCTTTCACATCGGTAGCTTTCCCGTGGGCACCTACGGGGTGCTCCTGGCCCTCTCGGCCATGGCGGCCCTGGGGCTGGCCCGCATCCTCTCCCCCCGGGCGGGGCTGGACCCCGAGCGGATGACGGACCTCTTCGTCTACAGCCTTCTCGCCGCCTTCGTCGGCGCCAAGGTGGCCCTGATCATCGGAGACTTCCGGGCCTTCAGCGCCGACCCGGTGGGGTACCTCCTCGAAAACCTCCGTTCCTTCGGGGCCTTCTACGGGGGCTTCCTGGCGGCGGTGGCGGTGGGGGCGTGGTACCTGCGCCGCCACCGCCTCTCCTTCTGGGCCGCCGCCGACGTGGCGGCGGTGTGCCTGCCCCTGGGCCAGTCCATGGGGCGCTGGGGTTGCTTCTTCGCCGGCTGTTGCTACGGGAAACCCACCACCCTGCCGTGGGGCCTGGTCTTCCCGGCGGTTCCCCTCTGCGCCGACGGGACCCACATCCACCCCTGGCCCCTCTACGAAAGCGCCGCGGACCTGGCGATCTTCGCCGTCCTCTACCGGGTCTTCCACCGGAGGGCCTTTCCCGGCCAGGCCTTCCTGCTCTACGTCCTGCTCTACGCCTCCGCCCGCTTCCTCTTGGAGTTCCTCCGGGGGGACGCGCTGAGGGGCCTGTACTTCGGAGGGGCCCTTTCCCTCTCCCAGATCTTGGCCCTCCTCTGCATCGCCGGGGCGGTGGCGGCCTACGCCTGGAAGCGGCGGAGGGAGACCGCCTGAAATGCCCCGCCTCTCCTTCACGGCCGACGCCTCCGCCCGGAGGCTGGACCTCCTCCTCGCCGAGCGCCTCAAGGAGCGCGGGGTGACCCGCTCCCTCCTCCAGCGCCTGGCGGCCGAGGGAAAGGTCCTCCTGGACGGAAAGGCGGCGAGGCCCGCCTCCGCCGTCCGCTCCGGCCAGCGGGTGGAGGTGGAGCTTCCGGAGGAGCGGCCGTTCGAAATCGTCCCGCGGGAGGGGAGCCTTTCCATCCTCTTCGAGGACGAGGCCTGCCTCGCGGTGGACAAGCCCGCGGGTCTGGTGGTCCATCCGGCAAGGGGCCACTGGGACGACACCCTGGTGAACCTTCTCCGGGGCCGTGGCGTGAACCTCTCGGCCGGGGTGGGCCCCGGCCGGCCGGGCATCGTCCACCGCCTGGACAAGGAGACCTCGGGGGTCCTCCTCGTGGCCAAGACCGACGCCGCTCAGGCCCGCATCGTGGACCAGTTCCGGGCACGCACCGTGGAGAAGGTCTACCTGGCCCTCGTCTGGGGCACCCTTCCGGAGGAGGTCCGGGAGGTCCGCCTTCCCGTCGGGAGGGACCCCCACCGGAGAACCCGGTGGGCCGTCTGTTCGGGAGGGCGGGAGGCGGTGACGCTCCTGGCCACGGTGGAGCGGCTTTCCCACGTGAGCTTGGTGGAGGCCCGGCCCCGGACCGGCCGGACCCACCAGATCCGGGTCCACCTGGCCCACCTGCGTCACCCCATCGTCGGAGACGCCCTCTACGGCGGCCACCCGGAGAACGGCCTCCCCTCCCTTCGGCTGCGGAGGGCGGTCCAGGAGGCGGGCCGCTTCTTTCTCCACGCCCATTCCCTCACCTTCGAGAGTCCCGCGTCGGGGCCCGTCACGGTGATCTCGCCCCTGCCCCCGGATTTTCTCGAGGTCTTGGAGGTCTTTCGAAGCCATGGATAGAGATCGGCCGAGGACCCTGGTCCTCTACGGTTGCGGAAAGGCGGGGCTGGCCCTGGCCCTGGCGCTCAAGGGGGCGGGGTGGGAGGTGGCGGGTTGCCTCTCCCGCACCCTCGAGTCCACGCGGCGGGGGGCGGAGTGGCTGGCCTGCCCCATCCTTCCGGGGCTCGACCGGATCCCCCGGGAGGCGGTGGCGATCCTGGGCGCCGCCGAGGGTGGGCTCCGGGAGGCCGACCGAGCCTTGGCGGAGGCGGACCCCTTCATCCGGGGCCGGGTGGTCCTTCACTTGAGCGGGGCCCTTCCGGCGCGGGTCCTGGAATCCTGCCGCCTGAGGGGGGCCAGCGTCGGCTCCTTTCACCCCATCATGACCCTCCCCGATCCCCTCACGGGGGCCAAGAACCTCCGGAGCGCCACCTTTGCCCTGGAGGGCCGACCCGAGGCTCTGGCGGCCATGAAGGCCATGGTGCAGGCCCTCTCCGGCCGGTACTTCATCCTCTCGCCCCGGCGGAAGACCCTCTACCACGCCGCCGCGGTGGTGGCCGCCAACCACCTGGTGGCGCTCATCGCCGACAGCCAGGAGATGCTTCGCATGGCGGGGGCCGATCCCGTCGCTGCCCTCCCGGCCTTCCAGAGCCTGATGGAGGGCACCGTGGCGGGCGTCTTCGCCAGCGACCCCGTCGCCGCCATCACCGGCCCGGTGGAGCGGGGGGACGAGGAGGTGGTGAAGAACCACCTCCAGGCCCTCAAGCGCACGCCGGCCCTCCGGGAACGGTACCGGCTCATGGCCCTCGGCGTCCTGGACCTGGTCCGGAAGCGCCACCCCGAGCGGGAGGAGGGCCTTCGGTCCCTTGAAAAAACCCTCGGCGGGTGGCACTCTAGCGGCGAAGGGGACTGAGGCCATGGCCTTTTTCAACTACGCGACCATGCAGATGGCGGCCAAGATCGTCTACTACGGCCCCGGTCTCTGCGGCAAGACCACCAACCTCCAGTACATCTACAACAAGACCTCCCCCAAGAGCCGGGGGGAGATGGTGTCCCTGGAGACGGAGAGCGACCGGACCCTCTTTTTCGACCTGCTCCCCTTGGAGGTGGGGGTCATCGCCGGCTTCAAGACCCGCTTCCAGCTCTACACCGTGCCCGGCCAGGTCTTCTACGGGGAGACCCGCCGCATGGTCCTCAAGGGGGTGGACGGCGTGGTCTTCGTGGCCGACTCCCAGGTCCCCATGCGGGAGGCCAACATCGAGAGCCTGAGGGACCTCGAGAAGAACCTCGAGGACATGGGGATGGACCTCAAGGACATCCCCCTCGTCTTCCAGTACAACAAGCGGGACCTGCCCAACCTCCTCACCGTGGAGCAGCTGGAGGCGGACCTCAACCCCTTCCACCGGCCCTACTTCGAGGCCAGCGCCGTCAACGGCACGGGGGTCTTCGACACCCTGAAGGGCATCAGCCGCCTCACCCTCCAGACGCTGAAGGCCAAGTTGATCCGGCCCCCGGAGGTGGTGGTCCAGCCCCGGGAGGTTCCCGAAAGGCCCGCCGCCCCCGAGCCGGTACCGCCGCCCTCGCCCGCGGCCCCTCCCGCGCCTCCGCCCGTTCCCGAGGTGGAGTTCGCCACCCAGAAGACCCGCCTCAGCGACGCCGACCTAGCCCGGACGGCGCCGAAGGTGAAGACCGTCGCCACCACGAGCCGCCGGGTCTCGGCCGAACTGGACCGGATCCGGGAAAGCCTCCTCACCCCCATCCTCACCGCCACCAAGCCCCGGGTACGCGACCTCTCGGGCGCCGTGGAGGCCCTGAAGAAACCGGAGAAGGCGGGGGGGCGGGAGGTGGTGGTGGAGGTCCCCGCGGAGCTCCTCGAGAAGCTCGAGGAGCTGAACCTGCTGCTGGACCTCGGAAAGGACGGGAAGGGGCAGGCCGTCTCCCTCACCGTTTCCGCCGGGCCGGAGAACCTGCAGAAGACCGAGGACGGCTGGACGCTGAAACTCCGGCTGAGCCCTAAAAGAGCTTGAAGCGCCGCTTCCGGCGTTCCTCCTCCAGGGCCGCCAGGCGGGAGGAGAGGTCCTCCACGGCCCGGTGGAGGCGGGTGTTCTCCTCCACGAGCTTCTCAAAGACCTCGAGAAGAAGGTCCACGTCCCGGCGCAGGAGCACCGGATCCAGCTCCGAGACCAGGGTCTCCCGGACCTCCCGGAGGGGCCGGCCCCGCTCGTGGGCCAGGTGGTGGATCCGCTGGAGCCGCTCCACGTCCTCCGGCCGGTAGCGCCGGTGGCCGCCGGCGGTCTTCAAGGGCCGAAGGTAGCCGGAAAACTCCTTCTCGTAAAAGCGGATGGTGCTCGGGGGCAGGCCGGTCCTCTCGGAAACCTGGCCGATGCTCAGCGTGGACCCTTCGGGGGAGTGTTCCTCGGCCATGGAGCCCTCCGGCGGACCCTCCCAAGGTACCCAACGGCGGTCCGGGAGGCAAGGGCCGTCCGCCGGGGCAGACGGCGGCCGGAAAAGGTCACGCCAGCCCGGCCAGGGCGCGGCCCGGCTCCCCGCCGCCCACGGGGTTCCCCCATCCCGCGATGGGAAGCGAACAGGCGGTGCAAGTCCTGGATAACCTTGCTGATTGCAAGAATAACCCCATCACCTGCCAAGGGATTGGGGGCATTCGAGCCGAAGGCGGGGAGGGACCCCGAAGGGTGGGCCGAGCGTTCCGTCTGGCTTGGTCAGCGGAACGCGGGGGAGAAGCCCCCTCCCCGTTCAGGAGAAAAAGCTTTTCCCTTGTGAAGCACCTACTTCATCGAAGGCGAGACCAATCCATCGCGGAATTTGGGGGGTTCCCTGGAATGGCCGCCTGGCACGCGCGTTGCTATCATTCTGGGGATAGGATGATACGGAGGTGACCATGCGCGCGAAATCCCTTCTTCTGGTTTTGGCGGCCGCCGCCGCGATCGGCGCGTGGGCCGCCTCGGGGGCGGCGACCAAGCTTTCCGCCTACGGCTACGTGGCGAGGTCCGGCGATTGCGCCCTCGTGGTGGACATGGACGCCGCCCGCTACCGGGGCGGGGAAAAGTACATCCCGCTCCTGGTCTACCTGGGCCACACGGAGCGGAAGACCCTCCACGCCGGCCGGGGCTCCTTCACCCTCACCGACCCCTCCGGCGCCCGTCACGCCCTGGCCACCCCGGAGGAAATCCTTTCGGGGTACGGCCCCAACCTCGTCTCCAACGACTACACCTACATCGGGCGCCTGCCGGACTACGCCTCCATGCTCTTTTTGGCGCACGTCCAGATTCCCAAGGTGGCCTTCTTCCCCAACCCCTCGGGAGAGCCCCGGATCCTCTACGACAAGGTGGAGCTTCCCAACCGCACCTTTTTCATGGCCCTCCTCTACTTCCCCAACCCCGCCGGGAAGGCGCAGGGGGACTACACCCTGACCTACGACGACCCGGAGAGCGGGACCCGCATCTCCGTTCCCTTCTCCATCCCCTGGGCCAAGTGAGGGCCACCGAGGCCGCCGGGGGCCGGGGGATTTCCCCCGGCCCCTCGGCTTTTTCGGGCTTCCAGGGAACCCCTGTGCTATAATCCGCCTCCCTTGAGGCGGGGAGCATGGGAACCCTCTACGTGGTGGCGACGCCCATCGGGAACCTTTCCGACATCACCCTCCGCGCCCTGGAGGTGCTGAAGGGCGTGGACGTGGTCTACTGCGAGGACACCCGGGTCACCCGCAAGCTCTTTGCCCGCCACGGCATCGGAAAACCCCTCCGCTCCTTCTTCGCCGGCAACGAAGCGGGGAAGGTGGAGGAGGTCCTGGGCCGCCTGCGGAAAGGGGAGGCCGTGGCCCTGGTGAGCGACGCCGGCACCCCCGGCATCTCCGACCCCGGCTACCTCCTGGTCCGGGCCGCCCGGCGGGAGGGCTTTCCCGTGGTGCCCGTCCCCGGACCCAGCGCGCTGGCGGCGGCCCTCTCGGTGGCGGGTCTCCCGACCCACCGGGTTCTCTTCCTGGGCTTCCCCCCGCGGCGCAAGGGGGAGCGGGAGGCTTTGCTCCGGTCGCTCCGGGAAGATCCCGCGACGCTGGTCTTCTACGAGGCGCCCCACCGGGTGAAGGCCTTCCTCGAAGAGGGCCGGCGGCTTCTGCCGGGGCGGGAACGGGTGGTGGCCCGGGAGTTGACCAAGCGCTTCGAATCGGTGGCCGCGGGGGAGGAAGAGGTCCCCGAAAGGGGAGAGTTCGTGGTGCTCTACGGCCCGCCGGCGGAGAAGGCGGCGAGGCCCGTCTCCCGGGGGGAGCTGGAAGAAGCCCTGGCGGCCGCCGCCGGGGAGGGCCTCTCCCGTTCGGAGGCCCTGAGGCGGGCGGGGGCCCGCTTCGGACTCAGCCGCAGGGAAGCCTATGCCCTGCTCGTGGGGAAAGACGGTGAAGATCGGTAAAGAGACCATCGAAGCGGCGGCGAGAACCCTGAAGGAGGCCCGGCGGCTCTGGCTCACCACCCACGTCAAGAGCGACGGGGACGGGATCGGGTGCGAGCTGGCCCTCCTGCGTTTCCTCGAAGGGCAGGGGAAGGAGGTCCGGGTCATCAACGACACCGCCGTCCCCCCCTCCCTGGCCTTCCTGCTGAAGAGGCCCGGCGAGATCGAGGTCTACGATGGCAAGAGCCACGACCGGTTCCTGCGAACCGCCGACGCCATCGTCGTCCTGGACGTGGGCCTCACCTACCGCCTGGGAAGGCTGGAGCCCTTCTTCCTGGAGAGCCGCGCCGCCAAGGTCTGCCTCGACCACCACACGGAGTGCGACAACGCCTTCCACCACCTTCTTTCCGACACCGCCACCGGTTCCACGGGAGAGATCCTCGCCCGACTCTTTGAGGCCCTGGACGCCCGCCTGACCCCCGAGATCGCCACGCCCCTCTTCGCCGCCGTCGCCATTGACACCGGCTCCTTCGCCTACGAGCGGTGCACTCCCGAGACCTTCCGCCTGGCCGCCCGGCTGGTGGAGGCGGGGGCCGAGCCCTACGCCGTCCACCGGGGCCTCCACTGGAACCGCCGGATGGATGAGGTCAAGCTCGAGGGGGAGGTCATCCAGAACCTCCGCCTGGACGGAACCGGCGCCATCGCCTATTCGGAAGTGACCCGGGACATGCTGGGCCGGTACGGCATCGACCCCATGGAAATGCCGGCGGTGGTCAACGTGCCCCTGTCGGTGGAAGGGGTGGAGATCGCCCTGCTCTTCGTGGAGGCGGAGCCCTGCACCGTCCACGTCTCGGCCCGTTCCAAGGGGAAGGTCCCCGTCCACACCCTGGCCCGGAAGTTCGGGGGGGGCGGACACCCGCTGGCGGCGGGCTTCTCCCTGCAGGGGCCGCTGGAGGAGGCCAAGGTGAAGGTTCTCGGCGAGGCGAGGACGCTCCTGGGCCGGCCGGCGCGTCTTTGCGAGACCGGTTGAGCGATGGAAGCCTCCCGGCGGAAGGTCCTTCAGGTCCTGCTGGTCGCCTCGAGCCTCCTCGGGCTGGTGGCGGTGGGGACGGCGGGGTACATGGCCCTCGAGGACATGTCCCCCGTGGACGCCCTCTACCTGGCCGTCGTGGTGCTGTCCACGGTGGGGCTGGGAGCCTTCAGGCCCCTCAGCGATCCGGGGAAGGTCTTCACCATCTTCCTCATCGTCGGCGGCGTGGCGGTTTTCTCCTACTACCTCACCCGGCTCTTCGGGCTGGTGGTGGAAAAGGGGCTGGTGGAAGCCCTGGAGCGGCGGAGAATGACGAAGAAGATCCAAGACCTGAAGGACCACTACGTGGTCTGCGGCCACGGCCGCATCGGGACGGTGGTGCTCTCGGAGTTCTGCCAGCGCTCCGTTCCCCTGGTGGTGGTGGAGCGGAGGCCCGAGGAGGTGGAGCGGCTCTCGGCCACCGGGTGCCTGGTCCTCCAGGGGGACGCCCGGGAAGAGGCGGTCCTCCGGCGGGCCGGGGTGGAACGGGCCCGGGGACTCATCGCCCTCCTTCCCGAGGACCCGGACAACCTCTACGTGATCCTGACGGCGAGGGACCTCAACCCCCGGATCACGATCTTCGCCCGGGCCAACGATCCCATGGGGGAGCGGCGGCTCCTGCAGGCCGGGGCGGACCACGTCATCAGCCCCCACCGGGAGGGCGGAAAGCGCATCGCCCGGATGATCCTCCACCCCCACGTCACCGATTTTCTGGAGATGGCCACCGAGGGGAAGAACCTCCACCTTCAGATGGAGGAGGTGGTGGTCCGCCCCGAAAGTCCCCTGGCGGGCAAGCGCCTCCAGGAGGCGGAGGCGCTTCGCAAGAACCGCCTCCTGGTGGTGGCCGTCCAGCGGGGGACGGAGGCCATGGTCTTCAACCCCGACGGCTCCACCCGCATCGAAGCGGGGGATACGCTCATCGTCCTGGGGCCGGCCATCCCCGAGGACCTCTTCTGAGGTTGCCTTCCCGCCGAAGTCTGGTAGCCTGAAGGGCCGGGGGGGACCTTCCGGTCCTCTCCACCCGATCCAGGAGGAGGTGGCCATGTCCGACGTCGTGATCCTGTCCGGAGCCCGTACCGGAATCGCCAAGTTCATGGGGGCCTTCGCCCCCTTCGCCGCGCCGGAGCTGGGCGCCTTCGCGTTGAAGGAGGCCCTGGGCCGGGGCCAGGTCGGCCCCCAGGAGGTGGACGAGGTGATCATGGGCATCGTCCTCCAGGCCGGCGTGGGGCAGAACCCCGCCCGCCAGGCGGCCCTCAAGGCCGGCCTCCCCGTTTCCATGCCCTGCTTCACCGTGAACAAGGTCTGCGGTTCGGGCCTCAAGGCCGTCATGCTGGCGGCCCAAGCCATCAAGGCCGGGGACGCCCGGCTCGTGGCCGCCGGCGGCATGGAGTCCATGACCAACGCCCCTTACCTCCTCAAGCAGGCCCGCATGGGCCTCCGGCTGGGGTCGGGGGAGGTTCTGGACTCCATGGTGGCCGACGGGCTCACCGACGCCTACGACGGGCAGCACATGGGGATGACGGCGGAGCTGGTGGCCTCCGAATACGGCATCACCCGGGAGGCCATGGACGCCTACTCGGTCCGAAGCCACCAGAAGGCCGCCGCGGCGTGGAAGGAAGGAAAGTTCGACGCCGAGACCTTCCCCGTCCTCATCCCCCAGAAGAAGGGAGACCCCGTCCCCTTCCGGCAGGACGACGGCATTCGGGCCGACGTCACCGTGGAGGCCCTCGCCCGCCTGAAGCCCGCCTTCAAGAAAGACGGGGTGGTGACGGCGGGCAACGCCAGCCAGATCAACGACGCCGGCGCGGCGGTGGTGGTGACCACCCGGGAGGTGGCGGAGAAGAAGGGGGTGGAGCCGCTGGCCCGCATCGCCGCCTACGCCACCTCCGGTCTGGAGCCCCGGTGGGTCATGATGACCGTGGAGCCCGCCGTCCGCATGGCCGCCGAGAAGGCCGGCTGGGACCTCAAGGACGTGGACCTCTTTGAACTCAACGAGGCCTTTGCCGCCCAGTCGGTGGCCCTTCTGAAGGTGCTGGGGATCCCCGAAGAGAAGGTGAACGTCCACGGGGGAGCCGTTGCCCTGGGCCACCCCATCGGAGCCTCCGGTACCCGGTGCCTCCTGACGCTTCTTCACGCCCTGAAGGACCGGGGCCTGAAGCGCGGCATCGTCAGCCTCTGCCTCGGCGGCGGAAACGGCGTGGCGATGGCTGTGGAGAGGCTGTAGGCCCAAGCGGTTCGGAGGCTTGCCGCCGAGGCAGGGCGAGGGGGTGCGGGGGAACGGGGAGGTTCCCCCGCACGGAGGTCTTCCCGCGTAAGGGCAGGGGGGTGACAGCCCGCCGCAGGCGGGCGCCAGAGGGGGGCGGCCGAGCCCCCCGATGGAGAGCGCGCTTTTTCAAAGAGGGAGGCTCCGCCCCCCTCTTTGCGCTCCGCGCCCCTGGAACCCGTCCAGGGGCGCTTCGCTGAACTCCCCGGGGATGGTTTGCGCTGCGGCCGAAGTGAATTCGGCCTCGCGCACCTTTCCCTCTCCCGCCGAGGCAGGGCGAGGGGGTGCGGGGAAGAAAAAAAGACGGGATGAGGGGATGAGGAAGAAGCAAAAAATCTGAACAAGGAGATCAGGGAGGTCGGGGAGGGTTCCTTTCACTTTTTACATTTCACTTCGAAATGGGCGAAGGGAGAGAAACGCCGTTCGGCAGGAGGGGGCTAGGAAGCTCACCCTTCCTCCAGCGCGCCATCGCCGAGAGTTCTGGCGGCTTTTTTCGGCTACCCTTCGCTGCCGGTCTTCTGGCTTTCGGGCTTCTTGGCCTTGAGGTCCACCGTGGAATCGAGGATCCACGCCTGGACCTTCTCGTCGGCCTTGGGGACGGGAACGCAGAGGACCTCGGGGAGCTCGTAGGAGTGGAGGCTCTGGATGGTCTCCCGAACCTGGGGGAAGAGGCTCTCCCGGGTCTTGATGACCAGGAGGAACTCCTCGTCGTCCCAGATTTCGCCCTTCCACCGGTAGATGGAGCGGATCTTCTTGATGATGTTGACGCAGGCGGCGTGGCCCCTTTCCACCAGAGACTCGGCGATCTGGATGCCTTGGTCTTCCGAGCCTACGGTGGTCAGCACGAGGATGACGGGCTCCATGGCGTTCCTCCCCAAACCAGCATAGGCGCGCCCGGTGGGACTGTCAAGAAAACAAGGCGTTGTGAGGTGAAGGGCGGGCGGGTACACTCGGGGCCATGGACGGGGCGGAAGCCGTACGCCAGCTGAAGGACCTCCTCTCCCCCTCCCAGGCCCGCCTTCTCTTGGCCCACTGGGAGCGCCTCCCCCGGCCGGAGGAGGGCTTCACGCGGATCCGGCGGTGGCTGGAGAGCCACGGCGCCCCGCCGGGAGATCTGCCCTTTCTCCACCTCTGCTACCTCGCCGCCTCCAGCGAGGCTCTCTTTCTGGCCCTCTCCCGGCGCCCCCGGGAACTTCCGGCCCTGTCGGCCCGGGTCCTGCGGAGGGATCTGGGGGGCCGGGAGGCTCTGGACGAGGCTCTGGCCCGCCACCTGCTCCTTCACCGGGACCAGACGCCGGAGGCCGCGCTGGCCTCCTTCCGAAACGTCGAGACGGCCAGGATTTTCCTCCAGGACATCCTGGGGATCCTGGACTTCGAGGAGGTCACGGCGGAGCTGGCCCACCTCGCCGACGTTCTCGTCGCCCGGGCCTTCACCCTGACCTTCCAGCCCCTCCGGGAGAGCCTGGGGCTTCCCCTGAAACGGCCCCGGGAAGGACCTCCGGCGCCCTGTTCGCTGGCGGTCTTCGCCCTGGGCAAGCTGGGGGGCGAGGAACTGAACTACTCCTCGGACGTGGACTTGGTGGCCTTCTACGAGGAGGAGGGCGAGACCGACCGGGGCCATCCCAACGGTTCCTTCTTCGCCGCCTGGTTTCAGGCCGCCGTGGCCCTCCTCACCACGCCGACGCCCGACGGACCCTGCCTGAGGGTGGACACGGCCCTGAGGCCCCGCGGGCGGGACGGCGAACTGGCCCTCTCCTTCGGGGCGGCCTTGGCCTACTACCGCGAATGGGCAGACCTCTGGGAGCGGCAGGCCTGGATCAAGGGGAGACCCTGCGCGGGGGACCTGGAGGCGGGAAAGCGCTTTCTCCGCGCCCTGGAGGAGGTGGTCTATCCGCCGTACGCCTTCGCCGGGATCGCCACCCAGAACGCCCGGATGCGGGAAAAGGCCAAGGCCGAGCTCCTCCGCCAGGGGAAGGGCGCCGCCGAGCGGGACGTGAAGGAGGGGGCGGGGGGTATCCGGGATGCGGAGTTCGCCCTCCAGGCCCTCCAGATGGCCCATGGCCAGAAGGATCCCTGGGTGCGCGAAGGAAAGACCCTGCTGGCGGCGGCCAAGCTCCAGCAGAAAGGCGTCCTCTCCCCCTCCCGGAGGGCCGAACTCTGCTCGGCCTACGTTCTTCTGCGGCGGGCGGAACACTGGGTTCAGGCGGGTACCATGCGGCAGACCCACCGCTTGCCCGAGGGGGAGGCCGAATGGGAGGCCCTGGCCCGCTACCTGGGCCTTCCCGGGGGTCGCCGTGCCCGGGAGGCGGTGGCGGAGGCCCGGAGGACGCTCGCCCGCCTCTTCGCCTTCACCCTGGAAGAGCTGGCCGGCGGCGAGCGGGCCGGAGACGAGGTGGGAAGGCTGCTCACCTCCGAGGGGATGCGGGAGGTGCTGCGCGGCGGAGGGCTACCCGACCCCGACCGTGCCCTGCCGTACCTCGCCTCCCTCTATGACGTCCTGGCCCCCCACCTGGGCAGCGCGGTGCGGCGCCAGCACTTCCTGAGGATCCACTACAGCCTGGAACGGGAGTTCCAGCGGGTCCCCGACCCCCACCGGGGCCTGGTCCTCCTTTCCCGCTTCGTCTCCTCCCTGGGGGCGGAGCCTCAGCGGGTGACCCTCCTCCTCGACCGCCCCCGGACGCCCAGGCTCCTCTTCCGGATCATGAGCCGCAGCGCCTCACTGGAGGAGGCCCTGAACCGCTGGCCCTTCCTGGTGGAGGACCTCACCTTCGAGGCGCTGGAAGGGGTGGAGAGGGAGGTCCACCGCCTGGAGGGGGAGGCCGACCTCGGCCTCGACGACCTCCGGCGGGAGCAGAAGCGCCTCTTTTTCCGGGTCCGGGCCCGGGAGATCCTGGTGGGGGAGACGGCCCAATGGTCCCAGCGGATCCACTCCCGGATCGCCGAGGCCCTCTGCCGCCACGTCTTCCGCCAGGCCCTCCGGAGGGCCGCCGCCGAGGAGGGGGTGGACCCCGAGGAAGCGGCGGGGCGCTTCGCCCTTCTGGGCCTGGGCCGCCTCGGCTCCCGGGAGATGCAGCCCCGGTCGGATTTGGACCTGGTCTGCCTCAAGGCCGGGCCCTGGGCCCTGCCGGAGGACCCGGAACGCTCGGCCCGGTTGGAGCGGCGTCTGGTGGCGGGCCTGACCGAGGGATTCACCGCCGTCACCCGCCACGGTGCCCTCTACGACGTGGACTTCCGGCTGAGGCCCTACGGGGATTCGGGGCCGGTGGTGGTGGCCCCGGAGGCTCTCCTGGAATACTTCCGAGGTCCGGCGAGGCTGTGGGAGCGCCTCTCCTACCTGAAGGCCCGGCCCGTGGCCGGGGGAGGCGGGTGGGCGGACGACCTGCTCCGGAACCTCTCGGAAATCCTGTGGGAACGGGGGGCGCCGGAAGAGGAGGCGCCGGAGCTCTGGGAGGTCCTCCGGCGTCTGGGCGCCTCGGCCCGGGACCTGGAGGGGGCCGTCAAGTTCTGGGAGGGGGGCCTCTGGCACGCCGACCTGCTGGCGGGGATTCTTCGCTTGCGGGCGGGGCCGTCCGGGGGGGCAGAGCCCCTGACCCCGCCGCTGGCCGAGGCCCGGGCCTTCCACAACCGCCTCCTCCACCGCCTTCGCCTGCACCTGGCGGCCCCCCCGCCCCTGAGCCGGCGCGCGGAAGGGTTTCGCCGCCTGGGGCTTCTCTGGCGCCTCTCGGCCGCCAGCCCCGGGGAGGAGCCGGTGCCGGAGGACCTGGAGCGGGCCTGGGAGGCGGCGCGGGAAAAGGTCCGCGCCGCGGCGGCGGGCTGAGCCCCCGCCGAGGGCCGGTTTAGGCTCCTTCGAGGATGCGCCGGGTGAGCCGCTTGCCGGCTTCCACGCCGGGCTGGCCGAAGGGGTCCACCTCGAAAAGGGCGGCGGCGTAGACGGTGGCCGCCATGAAGACGAAGAAGGCCTCCCCCAGGTCCTCGGCTCCCCCCGTTCCCAGGTGGTACCGGGCCACCGGCACCCCCGACTCCGCCAGGGCCTGGGCGGTCCCCCTCCAGAGGGCCTCCTGGACGGCCCCGGCGTTGGGGACCCGCGGGGAGAGGCCCGTGAAGGACCGCACGAAGGGCGTCAGCGGGGGCCCGGGGGCCTCCTCCGTCAGAAAGAGGACCCACCGGTTCCGGGGCCCGTCGGAAAAGAGCTGGAGAAGGGAGTGCTGGTCCTCGCTCCCCAGGCAGGCCAGGGGGGTCGGCCCCACCCGGTGGCCGTCGCCGTCGCCCAGCCTCCGCCCCAGGGACTCGCCCCAGAGCTGCTGGACCCAGCGGGCGAAGAGAAAGGGGCGCTCCCCGTAGCCCCAGAGGACCGCCTCCGTCATCCCCTTGAGGTAGTGGCCGGCCAGAACTAGGGCCAGGGCCAGGGCGGGGTTCCGGGCTCCCTGGAGAAGCAGGGCCTTGTCGGCCCCCAGCCGGCCCCCCGCCAGAAGGGCCGAGGGGTCCACGCCGTCGAAGGCCGCCGGGAGAAGGCCCGCCGGGGTGAGGACCGAGTACCGGCCGCCCACGGCCGGGGGGATGGCCAGCAGGGGGATCCCCTCCTCCCGCGCCCACCGGTGCAGGGGGCCGTCCCCCGGCGAGGCGACGAGGACCGTCCGGGAGCGCCACCGGTCGGGGCAGGCCTTTTGGAGGGCCTCCAGGGCGAAGGCGGCGTTGAGGGAGGTCTCCAGCGTCCCGCCGGACTTGGAGACCACGGCGAGGGCCGCTTTCTCCCAGGGGATGGCCTGGAGCCGCGCCGGAAGGGTGGCGGGGTCCAGCCCCTCGAGGAAGCGGACGCGGCTCCGGGGCCCCGCGCAGAGCACCCGGGCCCCCAGGGAGGACCCGCCGATGCCGGCCACCACCAGCACCTCCGCCTCCCGCCGGAGGGCCCGGGCGGCGTGGCGCACCTCCGCCTCCAGGGCCGGACCTCCCGGCGTGTGGTGGAAGGGATGGGTCTCCAGGCGGGCGAGGGCCAGGACCGTCTGGCGGAGGCCCTCCAGGGTGGGACCCATGTTCTCGAAGGCCGCCGAACTCACGGCGGGGGACGATTCGAGCATACCCGAAAGGTCGAGCGACGGCATGGACAGAGTATGCCCCGCCCCTTGCGCCGGCGCAAGCGGCCCTTGCCGCCGGCCCATGGCTTCCCTACAATGGTTCCTTCTCTCCCTCGGGGGAAATAGGAGGATGCGGATGGTCGGAATTGTGGGATACGGGGCGTACATTCCCCGCAACCGGATCAAGGTGGAGGAGATCGCCAAGGTCTGGGGTGCGGACGCCCCCAGCCTGAAGAGGGGCCTGATGCTCCGGGAGAAGTCGGTTCCCGCCCCGGACCAGGACGTCATCACCATCGCCGTCGAGGCGGCGAAGAACGCCCTGCGCCGGGCGGCGGTGGACCCTCGAAAGATCGGGGCCGTCTACGTCGGCAGCGAGAGCCACCCCTACGCGGTGAAACCCACGGGAACCGCGGTGGCGGAGGTCCTCGGGGCCGTAAACGACTGCCACTGCGCCGACCTGGAGTTCGCCTGCAAGGCGGGGAGTGAGGGGATGTTCCTCGCCTACGCCCTGGTGAAGTCCGGAGAGGTGGAGTACGCCCTCGGCATCGGCGCCGACACCTCGCAGGGGGCCCCCGGCGACGCGCTGGAGTATTCGGCGGCGGCGGGCGGGGCGGCCTTCCTCATGGGGGCGAAGAACGTCGTCGCCGAGGTGGAGTGCCAGTACTCCTTCATGAGCGACACGCCGGACTTCTGGCGGCGGGAGTACATGCACTATCCCCGCCACGGCGGCCGCTTCACGGGGGACATGGCCTACTTCAAGCACGTCCGCGGCGGCGTGGAGGGAATCCTCCAGAAGGCCGGGGCCAAACCCCGGGACTTCCGGTACGCCGTCTTCCACCAGCCCAACGGCAAGTTCCCCATGAAGATGGCCAAGGACCTGGGCTTCACCGAAGAGCAGATGAAGACCGGCCTCCTCGTCCCCACCCTGGGCAACACCTACTCGGGGGCCTCCCCCCTGGGCCTCTCGGCCATCCTGGACGAGGCCAAGCCGGGGGACCGGATCCTCATGTGCTCCTTCGGCTCCGGCGCCGGCTCCGACGCCTTCGTCTTCCACTGCACAAAGAACCTTCCCAAGGTCCAAGGGAAGGCCCGGAAGACCCGGGACTACCTCGACCGGAACCCCCTCTACCTGGACTACGGCACCTACGTGAAGTTCCGCCGGAAGATCCGGAAAAACGTGGAGGACTGAGGCCATGCGCGACGTCGCCATCATCGGAATCGGGATGACGGACTTTGGGGAGCACTGGAACGACTCCCTGAGGGACCTCTTCGTGAAGGCGGCCCTCGCCGCCATGGACGACGCCGGGGTGGACCACGTGGACTCCCTGGTGGTGGGCTCCATGGCCCCCGGCCTCTTCATCGGCCAGGAACACCTGGGCTCTCTCCTCGCCGACTACCTGGGGCAGGGCCCCATTCCCGGAACGCGGGTGGAATCGGCCTGCGCCTCCGGAGGCCTCGCCCTCCGGGTGGGCTTCATGGAGGTGGCTTCGGGGATGAGCGACGTGGTCCTGGTGGGGGGCGTCGAGAAGATGACCGACGTCTCCGGCGCCCAGGCCACCTACGCGCTGGCCACCGCCGCCGACCAGGACATGGAGGCCTTCCACGGGGTGACCTTCCCCGGCCTGTACGCCATGATCGCCTCCGCCCACATGCACCGGTACGGGACCAAACGGGAGGACCTGGCGCAGGTGGCCGTCAAGAACCACGACAACGGCCTCTTAAACCCCCACGCCCAGTACCGGATGAAGATCACCGTGGACCAAGTGGTGAACGCGGTGAAGGTGGCCGACCCCCTGACGGTCCTCGACTGCTCGCCCATCACCGACGGCGCCGCCGCCGCGGTCATCTGTCCCCTGGAGATGGCGAAAAAGATGCGGCTCAAGAAGGCGCCGGTGAGGATCGCCGCCTCCGCCCACGCCACCGATACCATCGCCCTCCACCAGCGGGAGGACCTCACCTTCCTGAAGTCCACCTACGAGGCCGCCCAGAAGGCCTACCAGATGGCGGGGGTCAAGGTTTCGGAGATCGACTTCGCCGAAGTGCACGACTGCTTCACCATCGCCGAGATCTGCGTGATCGAGGCCCTGGGCGTGGTCAAGAAGGGGCAGGGGGGCAAGGCCACCCGCGACGGACTCACGGCGCGGGACGGCAAGTTCCCCGTGAACCCCTCCGGCGGCCTCAAGTCCAAGGGGCACCCCGTGGGGGCCACCGGCGTGGCCCAGGTCCACGAGATCGTGACCCAGCTCCGCGGCGAGGCGGGGCCCCGCCAGCTCAAGGGCGTGAAGCGGGGACTCGCCCAGAACATGGGAGGCTCCGGCGGGAGCGCCATCGTTCACATTCTGGAGGTGCTGTGATGATCACGCCGGCCAACGTCCGCCGCAACACCCCCCAGCGCTACCGCATGGAGGCGGGAAAGTGCGCCGCCTGCGGCAAGGTCTTCTTCCCTCCGCGGGTGGTCTGTCCCTGCGGGTCCCGCAAGTTCAAGACCGTCACCCTTCCGTCCGAAGGCAAGGTGGTGGCGTGCACCGTCATCCGAACGGCTCCCCGGGGCTTCGGGGACGAGGCGCCCTACGGGATGGGCATCGTGGAGCTCTCCGACGGGACCCGGATCCTCTGCCAGATCGCCGATTGCGAGCCGGAGCGCCTGAAGGTGGGTCTTCCCGTTTCCCTGGAATTCCGCAAGATCCAGGAGGCGGGGGAGTCGGGCGTCATCGCCTACGGCTACAAGGCGGTGCCCGAGCGCTGAAGGCGCCGCATAAGGCGCTTTTCTTCACGGGCGGGGGCCGGAAGGCCTCCGCCCGCGCCTTTCGGGGGCCGCGGTCAGGCCTTGACGAGGAGGGCGAGGAAGGAGAGGGGACCTTCGCCGGTGTTCCTCAGGCCGTGGCTGTGGCCCTTCCGGCAGAGGAAGGCGTCGCCGGGGGCGACGTCGAAGGGGTCTCCGTCCAGAATCCCCTCTCCCCGTCCATCGAGGATCAGGTAGAGCTCCTCCTCGCCGGGATGGGGGTGCTCCCCGATGGAAGCGCGGGGATCGAGGGTGACCCGGGAGAGGAACTCCACCCCCGCCATCTCCCCCGGCCGGAGGTAGGCCTCCAGAAGGGCCCGACCCTCTCCCCCCCGCACGGCGCGCCGCTCTTCCGGTCTCACCTCCGCCATTCTCCTTCTCACGGGACCTCCTTCACAGGACCAGATTCCACGGATCTTCGAGCCCTTCGCAGACGTGGCGGAGGAAGCGGGCTCCCAGTGCTCCGTCCACGAGGCGGTGGTCGTAGGAGAGGGAGAGGGGGAGGAAGGGCCGGGGCTCGAAGGCCTCTCCGTTCCAGCGAGGGAGGATCTCCGCCCGGGAGACCCCCAGGATCGCCACCTGGGGCCAGGAAACGATGGGCGAGAAGGCCGTCCCCCCGATTCCGCCGAGGTTGGAGACGGTGAAGGTCCCCCCTTCCAGTTCGGAGGGGCTCAGCCGGCGCAGGCGCGCCTTCTCGGCCAGCTCCCGAAGCTCCCGGGCGATCTCCCTGAGCCCCTTGCGGTCGGCGTCGCGGAGGACCGGGACCAGAAGGCCGTGCTCGGTGTCCACCGCCACGCCCACGTGGACGTAGTCCTTGAAGATCGCCTCCATGCGTTCCGCGTCCACGCTGGCGTTGAGGGCCGGGAAGGCCCGGAGGGCCAGGGCCGCCACCTTGACGACGAAGGCGGTGACGGTGAGGGTGCCGGCGTCGCCCTTTCCGCCCGCACCGGCCTTGCGCCGGAAGGCCTCCACCGAGGTGAGGTCGGCGCGGTCGTGCTGGGTCACCTGGGGGACCACCGACCAGGCGTGGGCCATGGCCTCGGCGGTGACCCGGCGGACGGTGGAAAAGGGTTCCCGGCGCACGCTCCCCCACCGGGAGAAGTCGGGGAGGGGCCGGGAAGCCGCGGCCCTGCCGGCGGCGGGAGCGGAGAGGAGCGCCTTGGCGCGGGCCTTGACGTCCTCCAGCGTGATCCGGCCCCGGGGGCCCGTTCCCCTCACGGAAGAGAGGTCCACCCCCAGCTCCCGGGCCAGCTTTCGAACCGCCGGGGAGGCGGGGCTCGAAAGGGCGCCCCGGGCGGGGGGAGAGGGGTCCGGAGAAGGGCCTTCCTTGGAGGAGGAGGAAGAAGAAGGGCCTAAGGCGGGCGGGAGGGTAGCGGGCGCCTTTGGCGGAGCCGCCGTCTCGTCGGGAAGGGTCCCTTCGGCCGGACCCTCCGCGGCCTCCAGCCGGAGCAGGACCTGGCCCACGGCGATGCGGTCCCCGGCCTTCACCAGCACCTCCGCCACCACGCCCCCTTCGGGGGAGGGGAGTTCGAAGAGGGCCTTGTCGGTCTCCACCTCGAGGAGGGGTTGGTCGGCCTTCACCGTTTCCCCGGGGGCCACCAAAACCTTCACCACGGTGGCCTCGGCCACGTTCTCCGAGACTTCCGGCAGCGTCACGTCCCTTCGCACCGATCACCTCCCCCTACCGCGACCACGGATCGGGCCTCTCGGGGGCGATCTCCAGTTCCCGCTCCGCCCGAGCCACCGCCTCCGCGGGGATCCTCCCCTCCCGGTGGAGAAGGGAGAGGGCGGCGAAGGCGATGTGCCGCCCGTCCACTTCGAAAAAGTCCCGGAGCTCCCGCCTCCCGTCGCTCCGGCCGAAGCCGTCGGTGCCCAGCACGGCCAGGGGGCCGGGGATCCACCTGGCCACCGAAAGGGGGAGGGCCTTCACGTAGTCGGAAGCGGCCACGAAGACGCCGCTCCGGCCTTGGAAGAAGGCCTCCACGTAAGGGCGCTTCCGGGGCCGCCGCGGATGGAGAAGGTTCCACCGCTCCGCCTCCAGGGCGTCCCGGTGGAGGGCCTTCCAGGAGGTGACGCTGTGGACCTCAGCGGGGACCGAAAACCGCCCCTCCAGGAGCTCCGCCGCCGCCTCCGCCTCCCGCAGGATGGCCCCCGAAGCGAGGAGGTGGACGGAGGCGCCCTCCCGGGACCTCCGCGTATAGAGGCCCCGGAGGATACCCTCCCGGGACCCCTCCGGCATGGGAGGGTGGCGGTAGAACTCGTTCATCAGGGTGATGTAGGTGATGCCGTCCTCCCCCTTCACCGCTTTCCGGAAGAGGCCCTCTTCGAGAATCACCTCCAGCTCGTAGGCGTAAGCCGGGTCGTAGGCGTCGAGGAGGGGAACGGGGTAGGCCAGAAGGTGGCTGTGGCCGTCCTGGTGCTGGAGACCCTCCCCCATCAGGGTGGTCCGCCCGGCGGTGCCGCCCAGGAGGAATCCACGGGCGTGCATGTCGGCGGCGGCCCAGATCAGGTCTCCGATGCGCTGGAAGCCGAACATGGAGTAGAAGACGAAGAAGGGAAGGGTGGGAACGCCGTGGGTGGCGTGGGCGGTGGCGGCGGCGATGAAGGAGGAGACGGCGCCCGCCTCCGTGATGCCCTCCTCCAGGATGGCCCCGTCCCGCGCTTCCTTATAGTAAAGCAGGCTCTCCCGGTCCACGGGCTCGTACAGCTGGCCCACGTGGGAGTAAATGCCGGCCTGGCGGAAGAGGCTCTCCATGCCGAAGGTGCGGGCCTCGTCGGGGACGATGGGCACCACGTACTTTCCGTAGACCGGGTCCTTGAGAAGCTTGCCGAGGAGGTGGACGAAGGCCATGGTGGTGGCCAGCTCCCTCTCCCCCGTTCCCTGCCGGAACTCCTGGAAGAGGGCCCGGTCGGGCGGGGGAAGCGCCGGGCAGGAGACCCGCCGCTCGGGGAGGGGGCCGCCGAGGGCCTCCCGCCGGGCCTTCAGGTACCTTATCTCCTCGCTCTCCTCCGGAGGCCGGTAGAAGGGCGCCTCGGCGACCTTCTCGTCGGAGACGGGGATTCCGAAGCGGTTTCGGAACTCCCGCAGCTCCTGCTCGTTGAGCTTTTTCTGCTGGTGGGAGATGTTCTTGCCCTCGCCCGCCTCCCCGAGGCCGTACCCCTTGATGGTGAGGGCGAGGATCACCGAGGGCTCTCCCCGGTGGTCGAAGGCGGCCTTGTAGGCGGCGTAAACCTTTTCGGGGTCGTGGCCTCCCTTCCGCATTCGGCTCAGGTGCTCGTCGGAGAGGTTCCGCACCAGCTCCAGGAGCCTGGGATCCTTTCCCCAGAAGTGTTTCCGGATGTACGCCCCGTCGGAGACGGTGTACCGCTGGGACTGGCCGTCCACCGTCTCCTCCAGGCGCCGGGCGATGAGCCCTTCTACGTCCTTCTCCAGGAGGGGATCCCAGTCGTCCCCCAAAAGGACCTTGATGACGTTCCAGCCGGCGCCCCGGAAGGCCGCCTCCAGTTCCTGCACGATCTTTCCGTTGCCGCGCACCGGGCCGTCCAGGCGCTGGAGGTTGCAGTTCACCACGAAGATCAGGTTGTCCAGCTTCTCCCGGGAGGCCAGGGTGATGGCTCCCAGGCTCTCGGGCTCGTCCATCTCCCCGTCGCCCAGGAAGGCCCAGACCTTCTGGTCGCTCTCGGGAAGGAGGCCGCGGTCCATGAGGTAGCGGTTGAACCGGGCCTGGTAGATGGCCATAAGGGAGGCCAGGCCCATGGAGACCGTGGGGAACTGCCAGAAGCCCGGCATCAGGTGGGGGTGGGGGTAGGAGGGAAGCCCCCCGGGGCGGGAGAGTTCCCGGCGGAACCCCACCAGGTTCTCCTCCGAGAGGCGCCCTTCCAGGAAGGCCCGGGCGTAGATCCCCGGCGCCGCATGGCCCTGGAAGTAGACGAGGTCTCCTCCGCAGGGATGGTTCCTTCCCCGGAAGAAGTGCTGGAACCCCACCTCGTAGAGGGTCGCCGCCGAGGCGAAGGTGGAGATGTGGCCGCCGATCCCCGAAAGCTCCCGGTTGGCCCGCACCACCATGGCCATGGCGTTCCAGCGCACAAGGCTCTTGATCCGCCGCTCGATCTCCCGGTTGCCGGGGTAGGGGGGCTGCTTCTCCCGCGGGATGGTGTTGAGGTAAGGGGTATTGGCGGTGAAGAAGGGGCGGATGCCGTACCTTGCCGCCCGGACGTGCAGGCGCCAGAGGAGCTCCTTCACCCGGTCGGGTCCCTGTTCGGCGAAGACGCCGTCGAGGGACTCGATCCATTCCCGGTCCTCGGCCTCGCGAAGGGGGTCTCGCTCTTTCCGTTCGTTGCCTTCCATCGTTTCGATCCTTGGATGGGGTCGAGGCGGAGCCCGCCGCGAACCTCCGCCGCCTCTTCACGAACAGCTCCCGGGACCGCTCTCTTCCCGCAAGCGGCCCGGGAGACCCGCCGCGGGGCCGGCCACTGGAAAGACCAATCCGCCGCATGATGTTATCCGAAGAGCGGCCCCGGTGGTGATCCTCTACGAGCACATCCACTACCAGGGGAAGTCGCTCACCATTCCGGGTCCGGCCAACATCAGCTCGCTGGTCTCCATGGGCTGGAACGACCGGGCTTCGTCCCTGGGGACCGCGCCCAACAACGGAGAGAGGGTCACCGGGGGCGGGCGGTCCCGTAGGCCAGGGGAAGGCGGACCTCCCGCTTCCCCCCGACGAAGGCCTCCCGCTCCCTCTCCCACAGGCGGGCGGCCTCCTCGCGCTCCAGGAGGCCGGCCCGCCGCAAGGCCAGGATCTCCCACGCCGCCTCCCGAAAGTCCCCAAGGGGAAGCCAGCCTTCGGTCGTCCACCTCAGGGAAGGACGGAAGCCCGCCTCCCGGAGCCAGCCTTCGAGGCGGGCCCCGGCGTCCGGGTGCCCCCCCCACTTGAAAACCGCCCGCCGGAGGGCCTCCCCCAGCCCCGTGTCGGGCCGGTCTTCCCGCGCCGTGAGGTCCGGCTCGGCCAGGAGAAGAAGCGCTCCCTCCTTCCGAAGGACCCGGCGGGCCTCCCGGAGGGCTCCGGCCGGGTCTCTCAGCCACAGGAGGACGAAGTGGAAGGCCACGGCGTCGAAGGAGGCGGCGCCAAAGGGCAGGGCCGCGGCGTCCCCGCGGACGAAGCGCACCCCCGGTGGCCGGCAAGCGGGGACCCTTCGGTCCAGGGCGAAGACCGTCCCGCCCCTTCGGGCGGCCATCTCCTCCGCCACGGGCCCTTCCCCCGCGCCCACCTCCAGAATCCGCTCCCGGAGCGCGAGGCGCGCCTCCCGGTACACAAAGAGCCGCAGGGGCCGCGTCCGGGCGGACTGGAAAGGCGAGGGGGGCGGCAGGGACGGCATGGGCCCAGTATAGCCTTCCCGACCCTCCGGGGCCGCGAGGAACCAACGTGAAAAGTGAGAAGTGAAAAGTGAAAAGGGAACAGTGAAAAGGGAACAGTGAACAGGAAGAAGCCCTCTCCGATCTCCCCGACCTCCCTGTTCGAGAAGTGAAAAGTGACAAGAACCCTCCCCGACCTCCCTGATCTCCTTGTTCAGATTTTTTGCTTCTTCCGCATCCCCTCATCCCGTCTTCTTTTTCTTCCCCGCACCCCCTGGCGGTGCGGCGGCTTGGGGGCGGCCCTAGCCTCCGGAGGCCACTTCCCGGCAGAAAAGCCTCTGGTGCTGGGTCTCCAGGGGGCATCCGCCGCCGCACAACGACAGGTGTTCGCAGGCCTCGCACTGGGGAAGGGGCTTCTGGGGGCGGCGCAGGGAGAGGCAGAGGGGGTGGTTCCAGATGGCCTCCCAGGGGGCGGTGAGGAGGTTCCCCACGCCCTCGTAGTAGGACTGGCAGGGGATCACCGTTCCGTCGGGCTCCACCGCCATGGAGAGCCGGGCGGCGGTGCACTGCTTGACCCCCAGGGCCATCTCCACGGGGTTGAGCTCGCAGTACCGGGTGGGGGTGTACCAGACGAAGCGCAGGTCCCGTTCCCGGGCCCGGCGGGCCAGGGCGTCGAGAAGGGGGATCACCTCCTCCGGCGTCAGCTCCAGCCCGCTGGTCTTGCCCTTCCCCGAGTAGATCATGCCGTTGACGGCAAAGGTTTTCAGTCCTTCCGCCGCCACGAGGTCCACCAGGGCCTCGATTCCCGGCGCGTTCACCTTGGTGAGGGTGGTGTTGGTGAGGGTGTAGATGCCGGCGTCCCGGACGGCCCGCAACCCCTCCAGCGTTTCCTTGAAGGAGTCGGAGCGGGTGAGGGCGTTGTGGAGGGAGGGGTCCGCCGACTCCAGCGTGACCTGGACGTGGTCCAGGCCCGCCTCCCGCAGCCGCTCGGTGTAGGCACGGTCGGAGAGGCGGCGGCCGTTGGTGTTGAGGCCCGTGACCAGGCCCAGCTCCTCGGCGAAGGCCACCAGGTCCGGAAGGTCCTCCCGGAGGGTGGGCTCGCCGCCGGTGAAGACCACGTGGGGGATTCCCGCGGCCTGGATCTTGCGGAGGGCGGTCCGCCAGCCATCGGTGTCCATCTCGTGCACTTGCCGGCCGGGCTCGTTGTAGCAGTGGGAGCACCGGTTCTGGCACCGGTAGGTGAGGGCGGCGTCCATGCGGAGCGGGGCCGAGAGGTCGGGGGTGTACGGCTCGATGAGTTCCACGCCAAGGTCCGTCTCGGGGCAGAGCCGGTCGGTGGCGGAGAGGGCCTCCACCGAGGCACGGATCCGGCCGATGTCCTCCCGGAGCGTCCCGGCGGAGACGCCGCGGTAGCGCCGGGCCATGGCCTTGGCGGTCTCCTCCTCGGAAAGGCCGTCCAGAAGGAGCTTGACCATCTCCGCGGCGGTGGCGTTCAGGTGGAAGATCCGGCTGGCGTCCACCGTGAGGACCGCCCGGCCGGAGGGCTCGATCCGCAGGTGGGCGCGGTGGTCCGCCCCACCGGCCCGGAGGGTGCCGGTGTAGAGTCCCGGCGCGAGGGGCCTTTCCTTTCGGAACCACTCCCGAAGTCCCATGGTTCACCTCCCCCCGCCGGCACAGGCGCAGGCGCAGCCGGCGCAGGCGCAGGCGCAGGCGCACCCGCCGCCCGAAGAACGGCCGCCGGAAGAGACGGGGACGGGGTTGGTCTGGGCCGTCACCCGGGAGGCGAGGCCCGGCACGCTCCCCACCAAGTCGTTGGCGAAGCCCTCCAGCCCGCTGACGATGCCGTGGGCCCCCGCCGAAATGTCCGAAAGGGCCCCCGAGAGGTCGCCCCCCATGCCGCCGCCGGAGCCGCCGCCGGAGGGGACGTGGGAGGTGGGCCCGTAAACGGGGCCCCACCAGCCGGGGACGGGCAGGGGGCGGCTTCCCCAGCGGCGGGTGGCGGTCTGCTCGAAGTCCTTGTCCAGCAGCATCCATTCGAAGGCCTGGGAGTAATCCTCCGTCCCCACCCGCTTCCAGGCCTCGTCCATGATGGTCTTGTAGTAGGCCAGCGTCTTCTTCCGGCTGTAGCCCTTCATCTTCTCCGAGACCTTCTTCACGAGGTCGGTGAGCACCCGCGCCGCCTCGGCTTCGTCCAGTTTCCCGTCGTCCTTCACGGCTTTGAGGAACTCCTCCTCGTAGGAGAAGTCCGGCCGGCCCCCCTCCAGGACCTTGAAGCGGAGCGGCTTGCGCCCCGTGATCTCGAGGAGCTTCTTCCGGACCAGCCCAAAAAGGAGGAGGGAGAGGACGCGGTTCACCGGCTGTTCCTGGAGGACGGCCACCTCGGGAACGGTGAGGCCCCGCCGCACCTCTACCCCCTCCATGCCCACCGTGGGCGGGAGGTACTGGAGCCGGCGCCGCCGGCCCTGAACGGCCCCCAGCACCGCGACGCCCACGAAGACGAGAAAGAAGAGGCAGGGGAAGAGCGAAGCGACGAGGCGGACGATCCCCCGCAGGAGGAGCGCCAAGGGGCCGGGCCCCTTGGGCTTTTCGGCCAGCCGCGCCATCACCCGGGCGGGAAAGGAGGCCCCGAAGGTGTAGCGGGCGGAGGGGGAGGCCTGGGCGATCTCCCACGTGAAGACCACGCGGCCGTTCTCCACTTCGGCGCGGGTGAAGGGGGAGGCCTTGTGGTACCGCGTTTCCTGAGGCCCCACCCCCTCGGGGAAGACGAATTGGCAGACGAGGTGCGTGGTCCCGCGGGTGAAGTCGGCGCCGTACCAGGTGGGGCTGAAGACCACGCTGGCGTAGGTCTTGTCGGCGTCGTCACGGAAGACCCGGTTCCGCACGGTGGCGGAGAGGCGGAGGGTTCCCGAGGCGCCGGGTCCGATCTCCACCCCCGCGAGGTGGACCTCCACCCCGTCCTTCACGTACTCCGAGGGGCGGATGTCGCTGAGGGGCACCTGGCCGTTGAGGTCGGCCCGGACCGAGGAGAGGTCGTAGTCGGAGGAGTGGAGCCCCACGTCCACCACGTCAATGGGCTGGCCCTCGTTGAGGAAGGTCAGGGAGTACTCCACCGTGAGGGAGGCGTCGGGCTGGATGGTGACCCGGCTCCGGTTCTCGAGGACCTGAAAGCGGTAGCCGGCGAGGGCGGGAAGGGCGGCGAGGAAGAGAAGGGCGGCGGCCGCCCGCCGCAGGGCCCCGGCGCGGTGCCCGGGGGGAAGGCAGGCGCGGCGCCTCACCATTTGGGGTCCTCCTGGACGAGGAAGGTTCCCCCGCAGTAGCCGCAGGTGACCGAGAGGGTCCCCTCGGGGTTCATCCGGGCCGAGGCGGGGTCCACCTGACCTCCGCAGTGGGGGCAGGTGAGGGCCTTGAGGGAAAGGGGCCCCGGCGGTTCCTGGGCCGTGGCCGGAGCGGCCCCTCCTCCCGCCGCCGGCGGCGTGGCCGCCGCCCCGCCCCGGAAGGCCAGCGCCACGAGGACGACGCCCCCCAGGAGGAGGCCTCCCCCCACGACGGCCCGGGGCAGGGTCTTGCCCTGCGCCACGGCCTCGGGGTGGAAGGCCGCCAGCAAGAAAAGGCCCGCGAGGAGCCAGAGAAAGACGGCGAAGACCACCGCGGCGACCTTCATGGCATGCCCTCCCTCACGAACGCAGCATACGGCAGAAACGGGGAGGGAAGAAAGGGGCGGGGCCTTGCCCCGCTCCCCTCGGCGGGCTACATTGGGAAGCATCCAAAGAGGTCTGCCATGGAGCGGCACGACCGGAAAGAGGTCCCGGCGCTCGAAGCGGGGGGCTTCCTGCGCCTCTGGGTTGGGCTGGCGCTTCTCGCGGCCCTCGTCGCGGTCCTCGGGACCGCCCTTTTCCTGCGCCGGGAATACGCCCGAAACCTCTACGCGTGGCGGGAGCGCCTCTCGGTGCTGGCCGAGATCCGGGAGAATCTGGCCGGCCACCTCCTCGACGACGGCCAGGAAGACCTCGAGGTCCTAGGGGACTACCCCACGCTGCGGGCCCTGGCGGGCGGGGAGCTCCCTCCCCCTCCCAGGGCCCCCTACCCCCTCGCCGAAGGTCCCCGGGCCCACCTGGAAGGGCTCCTCGGCTCCTTTGTGCGGAACGAAGGCTACGCGGGGGCCTACCTCCTCGACGGAAGGGGGAGGACGGTGGCCGCCTCGCCGGGGGCCCCGCCCCTCCCCGAGGCTTGCCGTTCCTGGCTCGGGGATCCGCTCTCCCGGAGCGTTCCCTGCCGCTTCCTCCCCCGGAAAGACGGAGGGGCGTGGCTGGTCTACGCCGCCCCCGCCGGCCCTGCGAGGGCCGGCGAGGCGCCCCCCGGCCTCTTCCTTCTCGAGGACCCCGGCCGCCGCTTCTACCCCCTCCTCCTGGCGCTGCCCTACCCCACGCGGACGGGAGAGATCACCCTGTCGGAGCAGGCGGGGGGCCGCCTCCGCTTCCTCACCCCCCTCCGCTTTTCGAGCGCCCCGCCGCTCTCGCAAAGCGTCGCCGACCTCCCCGGCCTGGCCGCGGGAGAGGCCCTCCGCCGCGGAAGCGCCTTCGGGACCTTCACCGACTACCGGGGACGGGCGGTCCTCGCCGCCGTGCGCCGCCTCCCCGGCCCGGGGTGGGCCCTCGTCGTGAAGGTGGACCGGGAAGAGGCGCTGGGCGCTTTTCGGACGGAGGTCCTCCAGGCCTCCCTCGAGGTGGCGCTCCTGCTCGCCCTTGTGGCGTCGGCCCTGGTGAGCTACCGCCGGAGAATCCGCGCGCAAAAGGCCCTTCAGGAGCGGGATGCGCTCCTTCGCCAGGAGGAGGCCCTCGCCCGGCTGAACCGCTTCTACCGGACCCTTTCCCGGGTGAACGAGACCCTCGTCCGCGCCGACCAGCCGGAGGCCCTCCTTCACGACGTCTGCCGGGTCCTCGTCGAGACGGGAGGGTTTTCGCTGGCCTGGATCGGCGAGGCCGAGGAGGGGGGGCGGGTGGCGGTGCGGGCCTCCGCGGGAGACGCCTTGGGCTACCTCGAGGGGATCTGTGTGCGGTGCGACGACACTCCGGAAGGCCGGGGGCCCTGCGGAACGGCCTACCGCGAAGGGTGGGCGGTGCTCATCAGCGACTGGTCAGAGGACCCCCGCTCGTCCCCCTGCCGGGAGAAGGGCCTTTCCGCGGGGATTGGATGCAGCGCCTCCTTTCCCATGCGCCACGCAGGGAAAACCTGGGGCATCCTGAACCTCTACGCCCCCGAGAAGGGGGCCTTCGACGAGGAGCGCTTGCGGCTTGGCCAAGAACTGGCCGACGACCTGGCCTTCGCCCTGCGGGGCCTCGAAGACCGGCGGAACCTCAAGGAGACCCTGGCGCGCCTCGCCGAAGCCAAGAAGCTCGAAGCCATCGGCCTGATCACGGGGGGTGTGGCCCACGAGGTTCGGAACCCCCTCTTCGCCATCTCGACGGTCCTGGCGGGGCTGGAGCGGAAGCTGGGAAAGAACGAGGAGTACGCCGAGTTCTTCTTTCACCTGAACGACCAGGTGAAGCGTCTCAAGGAGCTGATGGACGACCTGCTCTCCCTGGGAAGGCCCATCGAGACGAAGGACTTCCAGAAGGTGGACGGGAGGGCGCTCCTGGAGCGGGCCGTGGCCGACCTCGCGCCGGCCTTTCCGGGGGCCCCCGAGCGGGTGGTCCTTCCCCCCGGCGGCGACGGGTTCTTCCTCTGGGGGGACGAGGCCAAGCTCCGGCAGGTCTTCCAGAACCTCCTCTCCAACGCCCTTTCCTTCACCCCCGAGGGGGGAAAGGTCCGGGTCGAGGCAAGGCAAGAAGGGGACCTCGTCCGCTTCGACGTGCGGGACGAGGGACCGGGGATCGCGCCGGCCCTCCTGGAAAACCTCTTCACCCCCTTCGCCAGCAAGCGGAAGGGGGGCACGGGCCTGGGGCTGGCCATCGTGAAGAAGATCGTCGAGGCCCACGGGGGCTCGGTGGAGGCGAGGAACAACGACCCGCCGCCGGGGGCCACCTTCACCGTGCGCCTGCCGGCCCACCCGCCGCGGGACGCCGCCGGGGACGGGCCGGGTCCTTGACGGGGCCAGGCCCCGGTGCTAGGTTGCCGGCAGAGAATCTTCGGAGCGGAGAAAGGAAGCGCGGCGTGCACCCTGGGGAGGGGGAAGACCTGTACCGGGACCTCTTCGAGCAGAGCGAGGACCTCATCGCGCTCTTCGACGAGGAGGGCCGCGTCCTGAGCATCAACCCCGCCGGGGCCGCCGCCCTGGGCTACGGAGACCCCCGCCAGGTGGTGGGACGGCTCCTGAGCGACTTCCTCCACCCCAAGTACCGGGAGGAGTGGCGGCCCGTCGTGGAGCGGATCCTCAAGGAGGGCAAGGGGGATTCCCAGGTCTGCGTGAAGACGCCTTCGGGGGAGACGCGGATCTTCGCCGCCCGGAGCACGGTGAAGTCCGGGGGCCCGGGAGTCCGGGTGATCCGCACCTCCGCCAAGGACATCACCGCCTGGAAGCGGATGGAGCGGACCCTGAAGGAGGGGGTCCGCGCCTACCGGTCGCTCTTCGACGCCGTCTCCGACGCCCTCTACGTCCAGGACCGGCAGGGCCGCTTTTTGGACGTAAACCGCGGGGCGGTGGCCATGTACGGTTACCCCCGGGAGGAGTTCCTGGGAAGGACGCCGGACTTCCTCTCGGCCCCGGGAAAGAACGACCCGGAAAAGCTCCGGCGGGACCTGGAGGCGGCCTTCGCCGGGGAGACCCGGGTCTTCGAGTGGTGGGGCCGCCGGAAGAACGGCGAGGTCTTTCCCAAGGAGGTGGTCCTCAACCCCGCCGTCTACTTCGGCCAGGAGGTGGTGGTGGCCTCCGCCCGGGAGATCACCGCCGAGCGCCGGGCGGCGGAGGAGGCGGCCCGGGCCGCCCGGCGGTACGAGACCCTCCTGGAGGAGGCCGGCGACGCCGTCTTCGTGATGGAGGGGGACCGCTTCGTCTCCGCCAACCCCGCCGCCTGCCGTTTCTTTGACTGCTCCGCCGAGGACCTCGTCGGGGCCCGTCCCTTCGATTTCTCCCCGCCCCGCCAGCCCGACGGCCGGGATTCGCGGGAGAAGGCCCTGGAGAAGATCCGGGCGGCCCTCGAAGGGGAGCCCCAGATCTTCTTCTGGCGCCATTGCACCAAGGGCGGCCGCCCCTTGGACGCCGAGGTCCGCCTCCGGCGCCTCCTGGAGAACGGCACCGTCCGCCTGCAGGCGGTGGTGCGGGACGTGGGGGAGCGGGCCCGGCGGGAGGCCCTCCTGGAGCAGAGCCGGAGCCGCCTGAAGAGCATCTTTGACCGGCTGCGCCACGTGTACTTTTCGGTGGAGATGCCCTCCCGAAGGGTTCTGGAACTCTCCGACGGCTTCGAGGCCCTCTTCGGCCTTCCCCGGGAGGCGATCGGCCCCGACGGCCGCTGGTGGGAGGAACGGGTCCACCCCGAGGACCGGCCCGCCTGGCGGGAGGCCCACGACCGGCTCCTTGGGGGAAGGGACCTGGACGTCTCCTACCGGATCGTCCGTCCCGACGGCACCGTCCGCCGGATCCACGACCGCACGGTCCCGGTCTTCAACGACGGGGGCCGCCTGGTCCGGGTGGAGGGGGTCCTGGAGGACGTCACCGACTCCGCCAGGGCGCGGGAGCTGGAGGAGCGGAACCGGCAGATGGAGTGGCTGGGGCGGCTCACCCAGGGCCTTGCCCACGAGGTGCGGAACCCCCTCTTCGCCGTCCAGGTGAACCTCCGGCTTCTGGAGCGGTACGTGGAGAGGGATCCCACGGCCGCCGTGGCCCTGGCCCACGTCCAGGAGCACCTCCACCGCCTCAACGACGTCATGAAGGACGTCCTGGAACTGGGCCGGAGGCCCGCCCCTTCGGAGGAGGGCTCCTTCCCCCTGGCCGAGGCTCTGCGGCAGGCCCGGCAAGCGCTCTACGACTGGAACCCCCGGGAGGCCCGCCGGGTCCTCTGGGAAGGGTCGGGGGAAGAGGCGCGCCTGTGGGGCGTTCCGGGCATGCTGGGCCGGGCGCTCGAGCACCTGGTGCGCAACGGCCTGGAGGCGGCGCCAGAGCCGGAAAGGGTGGCGGTCTCCTGGACGGCGGGAGCGGCCGGGTGCGAGATCCGCGTGGCCGACGGGGGCCCGGGGGTTCCGCCGGAGCTCCAGGAGATCCTCTTCGAGCCCTTCGTCACCGGAAAGTCGGGGCGGAGGGGCCTGGGACTGGCCCTCTGCCGCCACTACGTCTCCCTCTTCGGCGGGTCCCTCTCCCTGGAGCGGCGGGAGGGGCCCGGAGCCGTCTTCATTTTAAGGATCCCTCTGTCCGGAGGGGATTCCCCGGCCCCGGCGGGGGAGTGACGGGCCATGGCCCCCAAGCCGCCCCGGGTGCTCGTGGTGGACGACGACCGGGCCGTCCTCGAATGGATGGCCTCCCTGCTGGAGGCGGCGGGAATGGAGGTCCTCCGCGGGGAGACGGGGGAGGAGGCCCTTCGCCGGGCCCGGGAGCGCCCCCCCGCCGTGGCGGTGCTCGATATCCGCCTTCCCGGCCTCTCGGGCCGGGAGGTCTGCCGGATCCTCAAGGAAGAGCCCCGCTTTGGCCGGCCGCTGGTCATGCACGTCACCGGCGTCTATACCCGGCCGGAAGAGGCCGCCCGGGCCCTCTCGGAAGACGCCGACGACTACCTCGTCCACCCGCTGGACCCGTCGGTCTTCGTGGCCCGGGTGCGGGCCCTGCTCCGGCTCAAGGCGACGGAGGAGGCCCTCCGGGAGGAGGCGGAGCGCCGGCGGGAGCTGGAGGCCATCGTGAACCGGAGCCCCGCCGTGGCCATCCTCTGGCGCCAGGAGCCCGGATGGCCGGTGGTCTTCGTCTCCGAGAACGTCTCCCGGTGGGGCTACCGGGCGGAGGAGTTCCTTTCACGGAGCAGACCCTTCGTCTCCCTGCTCCACCCGGAAGACCGGCCGCGCCTGGAGGCGGAGCTGGCGGCCTTCCGCGACCAGGGGAAGCGGGAGTTCCTGCAGGTTTACCGCATCGTCACCGCCGACGGCCGGGTGCGGTGGGTGGAGGACCGGACGGTGGTGCGGGAGGGCGGAGCCGGACCGGCCCTGCACGAAGGGATCCTCCTGGACGTCACCGAGGCGAGGGAGGCGCAGGCGGAGCGCCTCCTGCTCTGGACGGCCATCGAGGAGCGGGACCCGGTGGTGATCGTCACCGGCGCCGACGCCAACATCCGCTACGTGAACCCCGCCTTCGAGCGGCTCACCGGCTACGCCAAGGGGGAGGTCCTGGGGAAAAACCCCCGCCTCCTCCAGAGCGGCCGCCACGACAGGGCCTTCTACGAGTCCCTCTGGAAGGAACTCACCGCCGGGAGGACCTGGCGGGGAACCTTCGTCAACCGGCGGAAGGACGGGGGCCTCTACCACGAGGCCGCGGTCATCTCCCCGGTGCGGGACGCCTCGGGAAGGACCACCGCCTACGTGGCGGTGAAGCAGGACGTGACGCGGGAGCGGGAGCTGGAGGAGCGGGCCCGAACGGCGGAGGAGATGGCCCGCCTGGGACGGCTGGTCCAGGGGCTGGCCCACGAGATCCGCAACCCCCTCTTCGCCATCGAGGTCAACGCCGCCCTCCTGGAGCGGACGGGGCCTTTGGGGCCCGAGGCGGAACAGGCCCTCCGCTTCGTGCGGGAGCACGTGGGGCGCCTCAACGCGCTTCTCAAGGACATCCTGGAGCTGGGGGCCTCGGGGGGGGAGGAGGCCTTGACGGAGTGCACCGTCCGATCCCTCCTCGAAGAGGCCGTGTCCCAGCTCGCCAGCGTCCTGCCGCAGGCGGCCGCCCGGGTCACGGTGCAGGCGGTGGGGCTGGAGAGGCCGGTGCGGGTCCTCCGCCACGGGGTGGTCCGGGCCCTCTACCACCTCCTCAAGAACGCCGCCGAGGCCGATCCCCACGGCGAGATCGTCCTGGCGGCCGCCGAGGAGGAGGGCGCGGCGGTCCTTCGGGTGCTGGACCGGGGCCCCGGCCTTCCCCCGGAGCTGGGGGAGAAGATCTTCGAACCCTTCGTCAGCGGCAAGGCTGGCCAGCGGGGACTGGGCCTGGCCCTCGCCCGAAGGTACACCGAGCGGAGCCGGGGGACCCTCTCGGCGGAAAACCGGCATCCGCCCCCCGGCGCCGCCTTCACCGTCAGGCTTCCCCTGGGCTTTTGACGGCGGTTCTCGAGGAACGTTTCCTGGGAAGCGCGGGGCGGTGGACTATCTCCTGAAGCCGGCGGCGGTGGACAAGCTCTGCGAGCGTATCCAGGCGGCCCTGGAGCGCAAGAAGGTCCTGGAGGAACTGGAAGGGGGCGGAGCCCAGCCGGCCGCTCGCGGCGAGGGAACGGGAGGGAGGAATCGGGATTTTTAGAAAAGGCGGGCCTCCTCACCTTCCCCGCGGGCCGAGCGCCCTTGCCACCAGGTCTGCCACGTAGGGCCCGATGGCGGGGGAGGCGGTGAGGCCCGGGGACTCGATGCCCACGAGGTTGACGAGACCCGGAAGGCCCCGGTCCGACTCCTCCCGGATGACGAAGTCGAGGCTCCGCTCTCCGGGGCCGTACCGCTTGGCCTGGATGCCCGCCTGGTCGGGGACGAGGTCCTCCCTCCGCAGGGCCGGAAGGAAGGGCCGGCAGGCATCGAAGAACAGGTCTTGGAGCCCCTCGTCCACGGTGTAGTCCACCGTTTCGGACCAGACGTCGTAGGGGCCCAGGCGCATTCCGCCGGCCAGGTCGGGGACGGTGTGGATCCCCACGGTGGCGTCCTGTGGCGGAAAGGGGTAGACCAGCATCCGGGGGAAGGCCTCCAGGTTCCGCGTGACCCGGAAGTACATCCCCTTTCGGTAGTGGATGCGGTACCGGGCCTCCTCGACGTTGATCCCGGCCATCGCCGCCACCCGGCCCGACTCCAGCCCGGCGCCGTTCACCACCACCCGGGCGAGGACCGAAGATTCTCCGCCTTTCGGCTCCCGCACGGTGACCGTCCATCCCTCCCGGCCGAGGTTCAGCCCAACCACCTCCGTCCCGAAGACCGGGAGGGCGCCCCGGTCCTTGGCCACGGCCAGGAAGTGGCGCATGAGGGCGTGGGAGTCCACGATGCCGGAGGTGGGGCAGTGGAGGGCCGCCCGGCCCGCCACCTTCGGCTCCAGACGGCCCATCTCCGCCCGGTCCACGATCCGGACCCCCTCGGCGCCGTTGGTCCGGGCCGTCTCCAATAGGGCAGGAAGCCCCGCCTCCTGACCCTCCGTCCAGGCCACGATGAGCTTTCCGGTGTTGGCGTGGGGGATGCCGTGCCGGCGGCAGAGGGCGTACATCCTCCGGTTGCCCTCCAGGCAGAGGCGGCCCTTCAAGGAGCCGGGGGGGTAGTAGATCCCCGCGTGGATCACCTCGCTGGAGCGGCTGGAGGTCTCCCGCCCGAAGGCGGGGTGGCGCTCCAGGATCAGGACCGTCCGGTCCTCCCGGGCCACCGACGCCGCCACCGAGAGCCCCACCACCCCCGCCCCGACGATCACCACGTCCGCCCGTTCCATGGCCGCTCCTCCCCCCGTAGGATACGCGATAGGGGGGCCGGGGCGGGAAGATTTCCCCCCGTCGGGCGTTCTGGTGGGCTGGAGGACCCGTGAAGCCGAAAAGGGCACTCCCCGCCGCCCTGCTCTTGATCGCCCTGGGAGGATGCGCCATGGCCCCATCCCGAGCCGGAGCCCCCCGAAACGGCCCCGTCCTGGTGGCGGACCTCGGCCCCGGAGGCCGCCTCCTGCCCCCCGCGCTCCAGCCACGGATCGTCCGTTCCGACGCCGAGTGGCGGGCGCTCCTCACGGAGGAGCAGTACCGCATCACCCGGGGCAAGGGCACCGAGCGGGCCTTCTGCGGCCTCTTCCACGCGCGGAAGGAGCCGGGCCTCTACCTCTGCGTCGGCTGCGGCCTCCCCCTCTTCTCCTCGGAGGCGAAGTTCGACTCGGGGACGGGGTGGCCCAGCTTCTTCGCCCCGGTCTTCGAAGGCAACGTGGAGACGGCGGAGGACCTCTCCTTTGGCATGATCCGCACGGAGATCCTCTGCGCGCGGTGCGGGGCCCACCTGGGCCACGTCTTCCCCGACGGACCCCCGCCCACGGGGCTCCGCTACTGCCTCAACTCCGCCGCCCTCGCCTTCCGCCCGGCCCCCCCGGAAGGGTCTAAGTAAGTAAATAATCACAGGCTTAGCCGAAGGGGCGTTTGCCCCTAGTCTCCAGATTTCAAATGGGCTTGCTTTTTTAAAAAAGCCGTGAAAGACTTGCCGTGTGAATGGGCACCTACTGAGAACAACCTGAACCGGTGCCCCCTCCCAGGATGGGTGGGGGAGGCTGAAGCGCTTTCAAGAGGAGGTCTCAAGATGCAAAGAAGGATCGAAAAGGTCGCGGTCCTCGGCGCGGGGATCATGGGCTCCGGCATCGCCGCCCAGCTGGCCGGTGCCGGCATCCCGTGCCTCATGCTGGACATCGTCCCGCCGGAGTTCACCGCGGAGGACCAGAAGGCGGGCCTTACCCAGAACGACAAGCGCTTCCGGAACAAGTTCGCGCTGAAGGGGCTGGAGGCCATCCAAAAGAGCAAGCCGGCCCTCCTCTACCACAAGAAGTACCTGCCCCTCATCGAGGTGGGGAACTTCGACGACGACTTCGACCGGCTGAAGGAGTGCGACTGGGTCATCGAGGTCGTGGTGGAGCGCCTGGACATCAAGCAGAAGCTCTTCGAGCGGGTGGAGAAGACCGTTCGGCCGGGGACCATCGTCTCCTCCAACACCTCCGGCCTGCCCATCAAGGACATGACGAAGGGCCGCTCCGAGGCCTTCCAGAAGAACTTCCTCGTGACCCACTTCTTCAACCCCGTCCGGTACATGCACCTTCTGGAGCTGGTTCCCGGCGAGAAGACCGACCCCGCCATCCTCTCCTTCATCGCCGACTTCGGCCGCTTCCGCCTGGGCAAGGGAATCGTCTACGGGAAGGACACCCCCAACTTCGTCGGCAACCGGATCGGCGTCTTCGGCATGATGGTCACCCTCCACGCCGCCCTGCAGATGGGCTACCGCTTCGACGAGGTGGACGCCATCACGGGGCCGGCCCTGGGGCGGCCCAAGAGCGCCTCCTTCGGCACCGCCGACCTGGTGGGCCTCGACACCTTCATCCACGTCGTGAACACCCTCAAGGAGGGGTGCCCCGACGACGAGGGCAAGTGGGCCTTCGAGATCCCCGAGGTCCTGGACCGGATGGTCAAGAACGGCATGCTGGGCCGGAAGTCCAAGAAGGGCTTCTTCACGGTGAAGAAGGACTCGGGCAAGAAGGAGACCTTTGTCCTCGACCCCAAGACCTTCGAGTACCTTCCCCAGGAGAAGCCGGACATCGAGTCCCTGAAGAAGGTGAAGGGCATCCACGACCCCGGCCAGCGCATCAAGATCGTCGCCAACGCCACCGACCGGGCGGGCATCTTCGCCTGGAAGATCCTCAAGGACACCCTGGCCTACTCCGCCAACCGGATGGGCGAGATCGCCGACACCATCGTGGACATCGACCAAGCCATCAAGTGGGGCTTCAACTGGGAGCTGGGGCCCTTCGAGACCTGGGACGCCCTGGGCGTGAAGGAGACGGTGGAGCGGATGGAGGCCGAGGGGGTCCAGGTGGCCAAGTGGGTCAAGGAGATGCTGAAGGCCGGGTGCCTCTCCTTCTACCGTGACGGCGCCACCTGCCGGGAGTACTACGACGTCAAGGCCAAGAAGTACCTCCCCATCCCCAAGCCCGAGTCTTTCCTCATCCTGGCGGACATCAAGCGCCAGAAACCGCCCGTGTACGAGACCATGGGCGCCTCCCTGGTGGACATCGGCGACGGCATCGCCTGCGTGGAGTTCCACTCGGCCACCCAGCCCACCATGAACCCCATCGACGACTCCATCATCGAGGTGATGCTCAAGGGCATCGAGGTCGCCGAGAAGGACTTCCGCGGCCTCGTCATCCACCACCAGGCTCCCCAGTTCTGCGCCGGCGCCAACATCGCCATGCTGCTGGAGGCCTCCCGCGCCAAGATGTGGGACGCCATCGACAAGATGGTGAGGGACTTCCAGGCCATGACGCTGGGGCTGCGCAAGTGCAAGGTTCCGACGGTGACGGCCCCCTTCGGCTTCACCTTCGGCGGCGGCGCGGAGATCACCATGGGCGGCGACCGGGTCTGCGCCCACGCCGAGACCTACATGGGGCTCATCGAGGTGGGAGTCGGCCTCCTGCCCGCCGGCGGCGGCCACCTCTTCATGCTGGAGCGCGTCCTGGCGGGGATCGACACCCCCATCCTCTCCAACCTGCCGTTCCTCCAGAAGGCCTTCGAGACCATCGCCATGGCCAAGGTCTCCACCTCCGCCGAGGAGGCGCGGAGCCTCAAGTACCTGAGGCCCTTCGACAAGGTGGAGATCTGCCGGGAGCAGCAGCTCTACACCGCCAAGCGCATGGCCATCGCCATGGCGGAGGAGGGCTACGTTCCGCCGCTGCCCATGTCCTTCCACCTCCCCGGCAAGGAGGGCGTGGCCACCTTCAAGATGATCCTCCACAACATGAAGCAGACCCACTGGGTCACCGCTCACGACGTGAAGATCGCCACCCACATCGCCAACATCCTCTGCGGCGGCGACACCACCATCCACAACCCCGTGAGCGAGCAGAAGATCCTCGACCTGGAGCGGGAGGCCTTCCTCTCCCTCTGCGGCGAGGAGAAGACCCAGGCCCGGATCCAGCACATGCTGGAGCGGGGCAAGCCCCTCCGGAACTAGGGGAGCCGTGGAACCGGAGAGCGAGAGCAAAATGGCGCGACGACAGGCTTTGGGGCCTGTCCAAGCTGGAGGAGAAAAGCCATGCGGAATGCCGTGATCGTTAGCCTGGCCCGGACGCCCATTGGCAAGGCCAAGAAGGGCAGCCTCAAGGATACCCGGCCGGAGGAGTTCGCCTCCGCCGTCGTGAAGGAGCTTCTCAAGCGCACCAAGGGCCTGGAGCCCGAACAGGTGGAGGACGTGATCTTCGGGTGCGCCATGCCCGAGGGCGAGCAGGGCATGAACATCGCCCGGATCGTGTCGCTCATGTCGGGCCTGCCCGACACCGTCCCCGCCATGACCATCAACCGCTTCTGCTCCTCCGGGAGCATGGCCATCGCCATGGCGGCGGACTTCATCAAGTCCGGTTCCATTGACATCGCCATCGCCGGCGGCGTCGAGTCCATGTCCATGGTGGCCATGGGCGGCAACAAGATGATCGCCGACCCCGCCGCCTTCGACATCAGCCCCGACATTTATTCGGCCATGGGCACCACGGCGGAGATCGTCGCCCGGAAGTTCGAGATCTCGCGGGAGGAGCAGGACCAGTTCGCCTACGAATCCCACAAGAAGGCCGCCGCCGCCATCGCCGCCGGAAAGTTCAAGGAGGAAATCGTCCCCCTGAAGGTCCGGACCATGGACGACGGCCAGTGGAAGGAGTTCACCTTCGACACCGACGAGGGCCCCCGGGCCGACACCACCGTGGAAGCCCTGGGCAAGCTCAAGCCGGTCTTCGACCCCATCGGCACCGTCACCGCCGGAAACTCCTCGCAGATCAACGACGGCGCCGCGGCGGTGGTGGTGATGTCCGAAGAGAAGGCCGACGAGATGGGCCTCAAGCCCATCGCCTACGTCCGCGAGTGGGTGGTGGCGGGCGTCCCCCCGGAGATCATGGGCATCGGCCCCGCCAAGGCCGTTCCCAAGCTGCTCAAGAAGGCCAAGCTCACCTTCGACGACATTGACCTCTTCGAGCTGAACGAGGCCTTCGCCAGCCAGTCGGTGTACTGCCTCAAGGCCCTGGGGGCGCTGGGGCTCGACCCCGCCAAGGTCAACGTGAACGGCGGGGCCATCGCCACGGGCCACCCCCTGGGCGCCACCGGCGCGGTGCTCACCTGCAAGATCCTCGGGGAGCTCCAGCGCCGCAACGCCAAGCGGGGTGTGGTCACCATGTGCATCGGCGGCGGAATGGGCTTCGCCTACCTGCTGGAAAGGCCCTGACCTGACGCGTCGTTTCTCGGGGAGAGGCCGCATCGGAGAGAGCCGCCGGCCTCCCCCGCGGGGGTGATGGAAGCGTTCGGAACCCGATTCAGGAAATCCCCATTCTCTCTCGCGCGGGCGCCTGCCCGCGCTTTTTTTTCGCTTTTCCGCCGGCTATATTTCCCAAATTCCGCGATGGATTGGTCTTGCCTTCGGTAGCACAGGTGCTTTCCGGCGGAAAGGCCTTTTCTTTTAAACGGGCAGGGGCCATTCCCTCCCCGCTCCACGGGCAAAGCCCGTGGAGCCTCACCCCACCCCTCACGCCTTCTTCGCCTTCGGCTCGAATGCCCCCAATCCCTTG
>Ga0209018_1000359_pt1 | contig 43416 bp, 34 predicted proteins | sample YNPBryBLVA2012_FD_185814 | JGI IMG/M metagenome (GOLD analysis project Ga0209018, IMG submission 185814) | Anoxygenic and chlorotrophic microbial mat microbial communities from Yellowstone National Park, USA - YNP Bryant BLVA 2012 (SPAdes)... ...
ACACCGCTTACATCGACGCGGTGGTGAGGGCGCGGGAGAAGCAGTGGGCGCAGTACCGCGATCAGGTGGTAGAGATCGAGCGGCTCAAGCGCGACGCGCAGCAGACGATGGCCCGCGCCGTGCGCAAGGAGAATGCCACCAGAGACAGCACCCAGCGCCGTTATGCCAAAAAAGTTGCCAAACGTGCCAAAGCGAAGGAAAAGCGCCTGGAACGCTATCTGGAAGACGACGCGCGTGTGGAAAAGCCCCGTCAGGGTTGGCAGATGAAGCTGGACTTTGCCGGGCTGCCGCAGGGTGGTCAGGATGTGCTGCGGCTGGAGGGTCTGGCCGTCGGCTACGACCGGCGTGCGCCGCTGCTGCGCGACATCGATCTCACGCTGCGCGCCGGGGAGCGTATCGCCCTGTTGGGGCCGAATGGCTGCGGCAAGACCACGTTGATCCGCACCATCGTGGGCGAGCTTCCGCCGCTGGCGGGGCACATCCGGCTGGGAGCCAATATCCATGTCGGCTACTTAGCTCAGGAGCAGGAGACGCTCGACCCGGACGATGACGCGCTCTCGGCATTGTTGGGCGTGGCGGAGATGTCTGAAACGGAAGCGCGCTCTTTTCTGCACTACTTCCTGTTCAGCGGGGATGACGTGTTTGTGCCCGTCGCCGACCTGAGCTACGGCGAGCGCGCCCGGTTGATGCTGGCGCTGATGGCAGCGCAGGGCTGTAACCTGCTGATCCTGGACGAGCCGATCAACCACCTGGACGTGCCCTCGCGCGAACGGTTCGAGCAGGCCATGAACGCCTACGCGGGCACGGTACTGGCGGTGGTGCACGACCGCTACTTCGTGGACCGCTTCGCTACCGGGGTTTGGGCAGCGGGGCAGGGCACGGTCCGTCGCTACATCGACCGCGCCGAGCTGGCGCGCGCCCGGTTCTAAGTGGCGAGGTTTGAGTTCAAAAGCCGGGATGCGACTTGAAACGCACAACGCCGGACTTACGCCGTTCTCTGTGGCGCAGAAAAGGTGGTGCGACTATGATCGTAGCCGCAGTGCAATCATAACACCATGAGGAGGGCGCGGCGTGGAGATTCGCAACATCCGCTGGCCTGCCGAGCAGGAAGCGATTGCCGAACACATCCGCCTGGTGCATGGCCCCGGCGACAGCGATCTGTTGATGCACTGGTACGGGCACTATCCCGGTTTTGATCCCCGTGACTGTTTCGTGATCGAGGGCGACCGGGGGGAGATCGCTGCCCACACCATGCTGATCCCGCGTCTGATCCAGATCGGCGAGGCGAAGGTGCCGTCCAGCGAGATCGGCGTGGTGGGTACACTGGAGACCTATCGCGGGCGCGGCTACGCCCATGCCCTGATCGAGCGCGCTCTGGAGCGCATGACCGAGCGCGGCGATGTGTTGGGTCTGATCCTGGGTATCCCCAACTTTTATGAGCAGTGGGGCTACGAATACGCCGTCGGGCTGTATCTGACCAGCTACGAATCCGAGATCGAAACCGAACGGGCGCTCACGGCGGGCAAGTGGGACCTCGTCCGGCACAGCCAGCAACGCCGCACCGCCGCTTACCTGGGGATGCGTGGGCGCGAGGTGGTGGTGCGGCCTTTCTACAACGGCGACCTGGAGGCCGTCGCTGCGCTGTATGACGTTGAGGCGGCGCGTGGGCACTACCTGATCGGGCGCGACCACAAAGCGTGGGCGTGGCAGTTGACTTACCTGGCCGACGTGGGCCGCTATGAGCCGGATGATTTCCTGGTGGCGGAGGCTGAGGGGAACGTTGTGGGCTATGTGCGCATGGTCAGCCGGGGGCAGGTCAACTGGTTCACCGGCAACGAGGCGGCTAACTTCTCGATCATCGAGAGCGCCGGAGACGACGCCGACGCGACTGAAGCGTTGCTGGCCGCCGTTGCCCAGTTCGCCAGGGATTTCGATGCGCCGCGCATCGGTGTGCACGTCCATCCTGAAAGCCAGATGATGCGGCACATCCTGGCGCATGGCGGGACGCGCCGGGATTTTACCGGGGCGGCTTTTTTGCGTCTGCACGATCTGCCTGGCCTGATGAACCTGCTCGGTCCTACCCTGGAAATCCGATTGGAAGGCTCCTCCTTTGCCGGGCGTGGCTGCCAGCTTTATATCGCCAGCGAGAATGCCGAGGCGTCGGTGTTGTTGGGCGAGGGGCGCGACGAGGTCGCGCTGGAAGCGCCGGCAGTGGACCTGGTGCGGCTCTTCACCGGCTGGTTCGGCATCGATGATTTATCGAGCGATTGCTACGATAAGCGTCACCGTGCCCTGTTGCGTGTCCTGTTTCCCAAGCGTGAGCCGCGCATCGGCATGGCGGACATTTTGTAAGTTCAAAGTTTAGAGTGCTGAATTTTGAATTTCATTCCTTGCCAGATTACCCATTTCTATGGCGGGTAGATCAATTCAAAACTCAAAACTTTGAACTCAAAACTTTGGAGAAGCAACTCTATGAGCGAGATCACCGTCCGCACGGCCACGCTGGACGACGCCGCTGCCATCACGGCCATCCACACCTCGCATATTGAGCGCTGGCAGCGCCTCAACGCGCAGGGGCAGGTCGAGGACGTGCCCTATGCGAAGCTGACCGTCTACGAGCGTTGGCTGCATGGCGGCCCCTGGATGACCGTCGAGATGTGTGCCGTGTACCTGACACATCTGCTGCGTGGGGCGGGCACGCCGCTGGTGGCCGAGATCGACGGAGCGGTGCTGGCGAATGCAGAAGTATACCGCAGCGTCGAGCCGAAGCCATTTGGCGATCATCTCAATGTATCTGTGCTCCATGTCCACCGCGATCATACCGGCGCAGGGCTGGGGAGCGCCCTGCTGGGGCGTATCCTGGCGTTGGGGCGTGAATTGGGCTGCGCGCGCGTGACGATAACCCAGCCGGAAGCGCCAGATTTTTACGCCCGGTTCGGTTTCCGCGCGATAGCCGGTCTTCAGAACATGACTTTTCCTGTAAAGAGCGGTCAGGTTTTTTACCAGGCTACGCCCCATCCGGCAGATGACCCGGCGCAAATTCAGGGCTGGATGATGCCGTTGGGTCGTTACCAAAGCGCGCGGCAGGAGTGGGTCACGCGCTGGGCCGATCTGTGGATTGGCGTGCCGGAAATCCAGGCGCGGCGGATCGAGCGGTTCAGGTTCACGATGGGACCCGCGAACTTCTTCGTGATGTACGAGGCTTCGTCCTACGATCCCCGCCGCGCGCAGGTGCGCGTCTGGACTTCCACGATGCTCACCGGCCCGATGCTCACTGCCATCAGCGACCGTGCGCACAAGATCGGCTTTCGCCGCCTGGACGCTTATGTGGTGAGCAGCCAGCCGATTCCCCTCGGCCCAGACGCCGAACCCGACGGCTACCCGCTGGACGTGTGGGGTGTGGAATTGTAGGGGGCCGCAGCTCGCCGCGCCCTCGGCGACTTCCTTGTGTTTGGCCTCTACCCGGCGCACTGGTATGATTGGGCCACGTTGAACCGTTTTCGCACGGGCGGATTGTGATGGCTTTTGAAGAACCCGCGCCGCCGGAGCAGGAGATGCTGAGCGTCGCGGCCAGCATCAATGCGCGCACCTTACGCGAATTATTCACCAATCGGAACTTCCTGGCCTTGCTGCTGGGCCAGTGGACTTCATACATTGGCGACCAGTTCACCATGATTGCCGCTATTCCTGCTATTGACCGGCTCACCGGCGGGAGCACACTCACGGCGGCAGGGGTTGCGGTCGCTTTGGCGCTGCCGCAGATCGTCTTTGGGCTGATCGGCGGCGTCTTTGTGGACCGCCTGGATCGCCGCAAGGTGATGGTGATCACCGATTTCATCCGGGCGTTTGCCGTCGGCTCGTTGATCTTTGTCAACAGTGTCGATACGGTCTGGATATTTTACGTGGCGGCGTTTCTGGTCGGCCTGTGCGGCACGCTGTTTTTTCCGGCCCGCGCTGCGGCGCTGCCTGCCATTGTTACCCGGCGGCAGTTGGGCGCGGCCAATGCCCTGCTGGAGGCCGGGTTTGTCATCGCCCTGATCTTCGGCTCTGGCCTGGCGGGGGTGTTGGTGGACCGTTTCGGCAGCGCCGCTGCCTTTGCTTTTGACGGGATGACCTATGCGGTTTCGGGTCTTCTGGAACTGACTTTGCAGATTCCTAAGGTCATCAACGCCCCCACCGGCCGATCCGCCCGCGCCGTGTGGGACGAACTGCGCGTCGGGCTGATGTATATCTGGAACACGCGCGCCATGCGCGCCATCATGGGGCTGTCCGTTGTGGTGGCGGCGGGGCTGGGCGCGGTGATTATTCTGGTGTTCGAGTACATCTTCAAAGCGTTGGGCATTGATGCGACCGGCTTCGGTGTGGTGATCGCCACCCTGGGGCTGGGGATCATCGTGGGCGGAGTGCTGATCCAGCGGCTGTCGCGCTTTTTGCCCACCAACCGGTTGGTGGCGATCTCGCTGCTGGTGAATGGCGTTGCGGTGCTGGTGTTCATTTTCGGTCCGGTGTTTAACCTGGTGCTGCTGCTGGCTGCGCTGATCGGGTTCAGCGTGGTGGTGGCGCGCGCCGTGTTGGGCACACTCACCCAGGCCATCCCGCCGGAAGAACTACGTGGGCGGGTGCAAGGGGCGTTTAACCTGGTCTTTTCTGCGCCGCTGGCATTGGCAATTGGGCTGGCGGGGTTCGCCGTCGAAGCGGTCAGTGATACGCGGATTGTGTTCGTCGTCGTCGGCGCGCTGCTGCTGCTGACCGCGTTCCTGTCGCTGGTACTGCTGCGCGGCATTGACGAGGCGATCTACAGTCAGGCCTGAGGGGGCGCCTGTGCTTTTCGAGCGCTTATTTCAAGACGGCGTGGAGCCTGTCGCCGCCTCTGCCGCCTCTGCCGCCGATTGCTCGCCGTTGATCACCGCCTCCAGCGCTGCCTGAAGCGTCTCCACCGCCGGGCCGCTGTTCCCCGCCAGGATCGGCGTGTCATTTGCCAGCAGCGTAGCCATCAACGCGCCGTAGTCGCCCGCGTTCCACAGCGCCAGAGCAGATTCCAGAGAAGGGACCCGGTTCATGGCCTGGGCGAATGCGGCCTGGCGCTCAGCTTGCATCAGCCATTCCAACAGACGCCACGCACCGGCCTGCCGATCCGGGTCTGACGTGGTCATCACCCAAAGCCAGCCGTCCAGACAGGTCCGTGCTTCGCCCGTTGTGGTGATCGGCGGGGCCGCGACAAGGCCCATCTGCTGCAAGGACGACGTCAGATAGATGCTGGAATCAACCTGCGCCAGGTCGAAGGCGCCGTCGAGAAAAGCGTCCCAATAATCCTCGGCGGTGTGGTAAGCCAGCGCCTCCGGGCCGATCAGACCGGCTGCGACGGCCTGCTCGTAGAATTCCAGCACAGTCCGCAGCGGGGCTTCGTCCAACACAGGCGCGCCTGCCTCGTCGGCTAGCTGCCCGCCTGCCACTGCATAGGGGATCAACAGCGCGGTGTTGACGCCATCTTCACCGCCCAGCGGAAAGGCGAACGGTTGCCCGGCGTCGAGCACGGCAGCGAAGGTCAGCGGTGGCGTCTCGAAGGCAGCAGGGCGGTAGACAACGTGCTGCACTTCGAGCAGGTAAGCCACGCCGTAAACCACGTCCTCGACCGTGCCCAGTGCCAGGGCTGCTGGAGTCAGGTTGCGGCGCAGTGCTGCTGGCATAGAGGCGCTCAAGGGCGCGATCAATCTGTCGCGCGCGGCAGCCGGCAGGTCTGCGCGGCGCAGCAGCGCGAGGTCCGGCAGCGCGCCCGGCGCGACCCGGCTGGCGCTGCGCAGCGTCGAAAGAATCCCGCCCACGCCTTCGCTGCGCTTGGCCCGCACTATCAACGATGGCGCGTCCGGGCTGTTGCGAAAACCCGCGAACTGGGCGTTCAACACGGTTTCTGCCGCCGAGCCGGGCGTAGGAAGAAGCTCCGCCGCCCACCAGATCACCAGCCGGAGCTGTGCCTGGGTGGGTTCAGGTGTAGATGTTGGTGTTGGTACAGCCGTCGGCGTCGGGAGCGGTTGCGACCGGGCCAGAATGCCGCCTGACAGAGAGGGATTGCTGGAAATCGCCGACGTGACCTCATCGGTCGGTCCGACGGAATGGGTTTCACAGGCGGCCAGATACAGGCCAAACAACAACGCCAGCAACAGGCGCAACGGTGTGCGCATTGCAACATATCCTTTCCGCCGCGCGATCATACCTGCACGGCGGCTAAAAGCAAACCGCCGCGCTCAGGGCGGCGGTCAACTTGGCGGAGAGGGTGGGATTCGAACCCACGGTGACCACAAGGGCCACACCTGTTTTCGAGACAGGCCCGATCGTCCACTCCGGCACCTCTCCGAGTAAGCTATGAGCCATTAGCGGTTAGCGTTTGGCTGTTGGCTTGCTTTCAGCTAACTGCTAATCACCAACCGCTAACGGCTATTTTTGTCCCTCGGCGCGCAACGCGGCGAAAAAGTCCACCAGCAGGCGCGCCGCTTCGACGGCAAAAGGACCGGCCATATCCACCACCTCGACGCGGTGATTCAGCTTGGGGTGGTTTAGCAGGTCCAGCACGCTGCCTGCCGCCCCGGCCTTTGGATCGCGCGTCGCGTAGACCAGCCTGGGCAGCCGCGCCAGGACCATCGCCCCGGCGCACATGGCGCACGGCTCTAGGGTGCAGTAGAGCGTCACGCCGTCCAGCCGCCAGCAGCCGATCTGCTTTGCCGCCTCGCGCAGGGCCAGCATTTCGGCGTGGGCAGTGGGGTCCTGGTCGGCTTCACGGCGGTTATAGCCTGTGCCAATGACCCGATCCCCTAGGACGGCGACGGCGCCGATGGGCACGTCACGGTGTTCCAGCGCCCGGCGGGCTTCGTCCAGCGCAAGGCGCATCCCGGCAGCGTCGTCCATAAACGGTAATTATAGCAGGTAGGGCGGAGGGAGGGTAGGGTGAGCTACAGATGCGCGCCCAGCCACTCCAAAATCGTCTGAACCAGCCCCGGCTGCGGCCCGAACATGCGCGTGCCGTGTCCTGCGCCGTCATACAACATCAACTGGTGTTCGCCCTGCGCCAGCCCGTCGAGCGTGCGGCTGGAGTCGGCGCTTTCACGGTCCTCGCTGCTGGCGACGATCAGCAGCGGGCGTTCGCCCAACGCTGTTATCGGGCCTTCGGTCGTCACGCCGTGATAGTCCAGGCCGGGACTAAGCAGCACCGCCGTCCGACACAGCGTGTCTGCTGCGCAGCCGGTCAGCGCCAGGTTCGCGCCGATGCTCGCCCCGACGACGCCGACCCGTTCTGCGTCTACGCCGTCTACAGCACGCAGCGCCGCCAGCATGACGGCGACATCCTGCCGGGCCAGGTTCCAGTCCTGTGCGCCGCGCGTCGATCCGTGCCCGCGCAGGTCCATCGCCAGGGCGGTTACACCGCCCTGCTGCAACGGTGTGATCAGCGGCGCCCAGTCCCCGGATCGCCCGCCGAGCATGTGTAGCAGCAGCACCGCCGGGGCGGGTTCGAGCGCTGCGCGGTAAAGCGTCCCCCGCAGCCGCAGACCGTCATTTGCCGCCACTTCAAATGGTTCTTCCGCCGGGAAGGGCACACTGCCCACGTCGCCGCCGCTGGCGACCGAGGCCGCCGTCGGCTCGTTGACGCCGACCGACTCGTTGGGATCAGTCGTCGGGACGACGGGGTTAGCCGTCGGGCTGGCAGGGAGTGGGGGCAACGGGGAGGGCGTCGGCGTGGTTGCCGGGCCGCCGCACGCCGCCAGGATGAGCATACCTGCCGTAAAGAGCGCGAAGACCACCCATCGCCAGGGATTGAAATCCCTGACTGCGCAGGCAAAGCCCACTTTAGTGGACTGAATCCGCCTGAAATTGTCAGGGATTTCAGTCCACTTCAGTGGAGTTTTCTTTCCTGGCTGGGGACTTGAGTCCCCGGCGCTGAGCTTCGACGCCTGCCGCTTCGACGCTTTCATCGTTTGGCCTCCTGTGCCAGCACGATCATCCGGGGAGCGCCGTCGGTGAACGGGCTGAAGTCGTAATCGCCGTAGCGCGCCGCGCGTTCCAATCCAGCCAGCCGCAGCAGCAGGTCCATTTCCGCCGGGAAGACATAGCGCAGCCGCATCGGGGCCACCAACCGCCGGACCGTGCCATCCTCGGCCAGTTCGTCGTAAATCCACGTCACGCTCATCATCTGCTCGGCGCGATCCAGTGCGCTCACCGACTGCTGCATCACGACGTGGCCGCTCTCCGGCTCGACGAAGGTGCGTTCCAGCACCAGCGCGCCGGTGTCTGCCGTAGCGAACAGGTCACTGGGATTGGGCAGATCGATGGCGATCACGCCGCCGGGCAGCAGCCGCGCGCGCAGCCGCTCCAGCATGGCAAGCTGTCGCTCCGGCGTGTAGAGATGCATGAAGCTATTGTAGGTCACCAGGATCAACCTGAACTGCTCTGTCAGGGAAAGGTCTACGGCATCGCCCTGGATCAGCGTGACCTGCGCCCGCAGGTCGGGCAGTACGTCCAGTTTGCGCCCGGCCCGTGCGAGCATGACAGGCGAATAGTCCACGCCGACGACGCGCGCGCCTTCCTGCGCTAGGTGGAGCGTCACGCGGCCTGTGCCGCAGCCTACGTCCAACACCGGCCCGCCGTATTCTGCCATAAGGGCGCTGTAAAAATGGAGGTCGTCTGTCATGGCGGCGTTTTCGGCGTCGTAGTAGCGCGCCGCCGTCTGGTAAAACTCGCGCGAGGTCGTCGGCTCGAACATGGGCAACGTCTCTCCTCATGAAGCGCAGCCGCCCTTTGTAACACTGCCCGCCCGCCTGCGCCACACGAATCGACCAGCCGATTTGAAACCGACCACCGAATGCTGACGGCTGACTGCTTTCCCGGCAAGGCGGGCGTCAGGCGAAAAACGGTTGCACGCGCCTCCGCTCAAATGCTACACTGCACGGGAACTCCCACCCGACATCTGTAGAGAACAAGGTTGGACGATCTGATGAACCGCCTCAAAACCTGCTTATCTCTCTGGATTGTGTTGGCTCTGCTGGGGGTATTCGCCCCGGCGGCGCTGGCCCAGGGCGGCGTGACGGCCTCCGTCTCCAACAATGCCAACCTGCGCAGCGGCCCCGGCACGCAGTATCCTTCGTTGGGCGTGCTGCGGCACGGCACGCCGTTCACCCTGACCGGGCGCGACTCGACCGGCATCTGGGCCTACGGCACGGCCAGCACCGGCGCGACCGGCTGGATCGCCGCGCGCTTCCTGACGGTCAGCCCGGACATCGTGTTCAGCCTGCCGGTCACGACCGCTTCCGGCGCATCCGCCGCGCAGCCTGCCGCGCCGGTCGTGGTCAACCCCGCGCCGTCGGGCAGCTTTGAACTGGGCGGGCACATCCTCGGCTACAGCCAGGAAGCCTGGATGCGCACTGCCGGGATGACCTGGGTCAAGCGGCAGGTCATGTATTCCGTCGGCGACAGTGCGGGCAGCGCGGCAGCGATAATCGCGGAGGCGCACGCGCACGGCTTCCGCATTCTGGTCAGCGTTCCGGGCCACCCGCACGAACTGGAAAGCGTGGGCGATTACATCAGCCGGTTCGCCAGCTTCCTGGGCGATGTGGCCGCTGCCGGGGCGGATGCCATCGAGGTCTGGAACGAGCCGAACATCGACCGCGAGTGGCCTACCGGGCGGATCGATCCGGGCTGGTTCACGCAGATGCTTGCCGCCGCTTACAACGCGATCAAGGCGCGCAATCCCAACACGCTGGTGATCAGCGGTGCGCCCGCGCCCACCGGGGCCGAAGGGGCGTTTGGCTCGGCGCGCGTCTGGAATGATGACCGCTATGTGGCCGGCATGGCGGCTGCCGGGGCCGCGCGATATATGGACTGCATCGGCATTCATTATAATGAAGGCATCATCCCGCCGAGCCAGCGCAGCGGCGACCCGCGCGGCGACAGCTACTACACCCGCTATTTCTGGGGCATGGTGGATACCTACTGGAACGCCTTCGGCGGGCAGCGACCGTTATGCTTTACCGAACTGGGCTACCTGAGTCCTGAAGGCTACGGCGTGCTGCCGGCGGGTTTCGCCTGGGCGCAGAATGTATCTGTCGCGCAGCAGGCTGCCTGGCTGGACGAGGCTGTCTCTCTAGCGCGGAGCAGCGGGCGTGTCCGGCTGCTGATCGTGTGGAATGTGGATTTTACCGGCAACTTTGGGGAAGACCCGATGGGCGGCTACGCCATCGTGCGGCCCGGCGGCTCATGCCCGGCGTGCGAGGCGTTGGCGCGTTGACAGGGACGCGCGGTAAAAGTAGACATCCGGCGCAAAGCCGGGTAAATTACAGCGGGTGGGATGATACCCACGCTGTTGGTGTAGACACCGGGGGCGGCTGATCAGTCGCCCGTCTTTCACTTTGCCAGCAGGACACGGAGGCGGCCCGAAGGGGCCGGCCTTTCGCGGAGGATGTGTGTATGACTTTTGTGACGAATAACGATCCCCGAAAAGAGGATGACTTTGGGGACCTCGAACCGGCTGCGCTGTCTTCCCAGCGACCTGCGACCCCGCCGCCGGGACCAAAGGGCCGCCAACCGACCCCGCCGCATCCGATGAAGGCGGCTGCGGCACCGCGTCGGTCCGGCCGGGGCGGCTGCGTGATCGCGGCGGTGTTCACCGGGTTGGTTGTCGTGGTCCTGGTGGTCATCGGCCTGCTGTTGCCGCCGTTTTCGCTGCTGGACCAACTGACCGGCCCGGCCTATACCTCCCTGGATGCCCATACGCCCGGCCTGGCCCACCCTGACGGCCTGACGCTGACCATCGACACGGCGCAGTCGGGGCAGGACTTTGCCGTTGCGTTGCAAACGTTGCCGAGGGATGTCTTCCTGACAGGCACGGGCGTCGAGGATTGGGTGTTGGCGGCGCGGCGCGCGTTGCCGCCGGTCTTGCAGCTCAAGAGTCCCGTCTACGACATCCGCTACCGGGGTACACCCCCCGGCGCGATTGCCCTCCAGATCGCCGTCCCGCCGGACGCGCAGCCCTATGAGACGATGGACCTCTACGCCTGGAACGCGGCGGATAATGAATGGGAGTTCATTCCCGCGCAGTTGACCGAGGACCGGACGACCATCGTTACCGACCTGGACACCATTCCCGACCGCGTGGCGGTCTTTCAGACGGGTGCCCCGGCTCCATTGGTGGCCGTCCCGGTGGATGTGACCCAGGGTCTCTCGTCCGCCGCCGCCGGGATCGCTAATGTGGTCATGCCCGCCGGCCTTCAGCCGACCATTCAGGGCACGCTGCAAGGCAGCCTGGCGGCCAACTTCCAGGTCGGGGCGGGATATGCCGTCGTGCTCACTGTGCGCAACTTCAGCGATCCGAATGCCCTCGACGTGAGCACTGTTGAAGCCATCCTCAATAACGACATTCTGATGGCCGAACACGTGCGCCAGTTGGCAGCCTGTGTGCAGGGCTGCTTCCAGGGCGGCGCGGTGGACGGGATCGCCATCGATTATCGGGGCATTGATATCCGTGATCGTGACCATTTCTCCCGCTTTATCCGTGAACTGGCGCGGGTTTTGCACGCCAGCGGACGTAGCCTGACGGTGGTCGTGCCCGCCGCGCAGGAAATTGCCCAGGGCCAGCCCTGGGATACGGGCGCTTACGACTGGCGCGCCATCGGGCGCTATGCCGATACAGTGCAGATTTTGCTCGGCAATAACCCGGTGGATTTCGTGCCCGGCGGTCTGGTGGAGCGGATGTTGCGCTGGGGGGTGGGCGAGATCAGCCGCTACAAGATTCAACTCAGCCTGTCGGTGTTGAGTTTCCGCCAGATCGGGCAGGATCAGCCGTCTTTCGTGCCTATCGGCTTTGAAGAGGCGGTCTCCGGCCTGGGCAACGTCGAGGTGGCGACGACCAGCCAGGAAGCCTATTTCCTGCCCGGCACGACCATTGAGGCCATGTTGAACGGCTATGGGGCGACGACCGGTTTCGACGCGAACGCCCAGACGCCCTATATCGAATACGAGGGTGGGGCAGGGCGCATCTGGTTGACCACGCGCGCGGCCCTGTTGTACCGCATGAGCGTGGGGCGCTCCCTGAATGTGGGCGGCGTGGCCCTGCGCGACCTGATGGCCCCCGGCGTCTCGCCGGAGGTGTTCCAGGCCGCCGCCGACTACGTGCTCAACAGCCCGGCTCCGTCGGGGCAGCCGGTCGAGCTGGCGCTGCATTGGACCGTCCTTTCCGCGTCCGGCGCGGTGGTGGCTGAGGCGACGACCGCCGTTGGCGAGACGTTCCGCTGGGACGCCGCCGGGACAGACGGCAATTACGCGATCAACGTGGCCGTGATCGGCGGCGGACAGGAGAGCGCCCGCGCCGGGCAGCAGGTGGCGGTGGCTTTCCCGACGCCGACTCCCACGCTCACGCCCACGCCGACACCCACCCCCACGCCGACCGCAACCCCGCGCCCGGTGGTGCAGGCCCCGGCACAGCAGCCGGCCCAACAGCCGGCGCAGCAGCCCGCTGCGGCTAATCCGGCGCCGGTTGCCCCCTCCGGGCATATCGGCGGCAGTTTTGAGATCGGCGGGCACGTGGCGAGCCTGAGCGCGCCTGCGCCGGACTATATGCGGCGCGCCGGGATGCGCTGGGTCAAGGTGCAGGTGCGCTACAGCCTGGGCATGAGTCCCTACGACGTGGCCGGGCGCATCAACGAGGCACACGGCCTGGGCTTCAAGATTCTGCTGGGCATCGTCGGCTACCCGAACGAACTCGCCAGCATGTCTGAGCAGGATTACTTCAACCAGTTTGCCAGTTTTCTGGGCGGCGTGGCTGCGCTCGGCCCGGACGCCATCGAAGTCTGGAATGAGATGAACATCGACCGCGAATGGCCGCAGGGCCGCATCGACCCGGCCATGTACGTGCGGATGCTGGCGGCGGCTTACAACGCGATCAAGGCTGCCAACGGCAACGTGATGGTCATCAGCGGCGCGCTGGCCCCGACGGGCGCGGAGGGCGCGTTCGGCACGGACCGCGTGTGGAACGACGACCGTTACTACGCGGGCATGGCGGCGGCGGGCGCAGCGCAGTACGCCGACTGCATCGGCGCGCACTACAACGAGGGCATCATTCCGCCCAGCCAGGTCGGCGGCGACCCACGCGGCGGCTACCCGACCTACTTCTTCACCTCCATGATCGACCGTGCCTGGGCGCCCTTCGGTGGGCAGCGCCCGGTGTGCTTTACCGAGTTGGGCTATCTGTCGCCAGAGGGCTTCGGGCCGCTGCCGGGTGGCTTTGCCTGGGCGGCCAACGTGACCGTCGCGCAGCAGGCCGCCTGGCTGGCCGAAGCGGCGGTGATCGCCAGCAACAGCGGCAAGGTGCGCCTGATGATCGTGTGGAATGTCAATTTCACCGATTATGGCGCCGATCCGATGGGTGGGTACGCGATTATCCGGCCCGGCGGCGGCTGTCCGGCCTGTGATACGCTGGGGGCCGTTGCCCGATAAATATCAACCGTGCTGGGGCGCTCTGGCGCCCCTGCTGCGTCCTGGTCTGTGTGTGCAAACAAGGAGCGTCGCTCATGTCGCTGGAATACCCGCAAACCACATACCCTGCTTCTGCAAATCCCGGACGCGCCCGTCAGGTGCGCACATTTGTGTTGATCTGGCTGGGGGTGACGTTGGTAGTCGGCGCAGCAGCGTTCGCTGCCATTTTCGTCGCCACCGGCTTTATCTTGCCTTCAGGAGGGATGCTTCCGGTGAACGCGGCGGCGGCAGCCATTACCTCGCCCACGCCGATCCAGATGCGCGTTGTGCAGCCCACGTCTACGCCCCCCTTGCCGACCCCGACTCAGGCGCTGGCGCTGGCTGCCGCTGTGACCTCCACACCGACGCAAGAGCCGTCTGCCACGCCGACTCTGACGGCGATGCAGAGCACAGCCTTTGACTTCGGCATCCAAGTGCAGGAGAGTTTCGACATCTACGACTACTGGATGACGGTCGTCAGCGATCAACTTCACCTGGACTGGATCAAGCAGCAGGTGCGCTGGGAAAACATCGAGCCGGTGCAGGGGCAGTATGACTGGGCGCTGCTGGACGTGGTTCTGCCGACGGCGCAGCAACACGGCGTCCGCGTGATGTTGAGCATCGTCACCGCGCCGGAATGGGCGCGCGAACCCGGCGCCGACCTGACGAAGCATGGCCCGCCCGCCAACTTTCAGGATTACGTGAACTTTGTGACGGCCATTTTGGACCGCTATCCGGGCATGGTCAGTGCCATCGAAGTCTGGAACGAGATGAACATCGACCGGGAGTGGGCGTCGGTCAATGGGCTTTCGACTCAGAATTACATGCGTTTGCTACAAATGACCTATCAGGCGGTCAAGGCTATCGATCCGGGCATCATCGTCATCAGCGGCGCGCTCTCGCCGACGGGGGGCTGGGTCGAGCCGAACGGCGTGGTCAGCGCGATTGACGACTTCCAATATATGGACGGCCTGATTCAGAACGGCCTGCTGCAATATGCCGACTGCGTAGGTGCTCACCACAACGGCTATAACATCGGCCCGCTGGTTCCCTGGGACGAAGCGCCCCGCGACCCGGAGGCGGCGACGGCGATCTTCCGGGGGCCGTTCGACAACCCGCATCACTCGTGGAGTCTCTACAGCACCCTGACGACTTACGCCAACAAGATTCAACTGGCGGGCGGGAATCAACGGCTGTGCATCACCGAATTCGGCTGGGCCGTTGCCGAGGACCTGGGCGGCTACCCGCGCGGTTTCGAGTTCGCGCAGGACAACACGCTGCAAGAGCAGGCCGATTACCTCATTGAGGCGGTGCAGTGGATGGAGGAGTCCGACATCGTCTGGCTGGCCTGGGTGTGGAATCTGAACTACGGCGCGCAGGCCGGCTGGGATCCGACAAACGATAACGTGCCATATTCCATCCTGCGTCCGAACAGCGTCCCTGCGCCCGCGTGGGACGCCATCGCCCGCTACCGCATGGAGCACTTCGGCGGCAATTCATGAGTGTGTCTCGCAAGATGTGGGTCAGACTGGGCGCTGGCGCGCTCGGTCTGGCCTTTTTTGTCATTTTTCTGTTGCTGTCCGCCGTCCGGTTGGCCGGTGAGCAGGCTGCGGCGGTACGGCCCTCGGCGACACCGACTCCGATCACGTCGCTGTATCCCGTGCCGATCACCGCGCCGCACTTCGAGTCGTTGAGCTACGGCATCCAGGCGTTCCTGTGGTGGAACGAGTCTGCGCGTACCTGGGACCTGGAAATGATCCGCATGATGAACTTCACCCACGTCAAGCAGATTTTCGGCTGGGAAGACATCGAGCCGGAACGTGGGCGCTACGATTGGAGCCGTGCCGACGATGTGGTGGCCGAAGTTGCGTATCGGGGGCTGTCCCTTGTTGCCCGGCTGGACCATCCGCCGGAATGGGCACTGGTCGATCCGGCCTCGCGCGCCGACCGCGTGCCCTTCGACGTGGAAGCCTACGGCGCATTCTGCGGCGCGATGGCAGAACGCTACCGGGGGCGTATCGCAGGGTATCAGGTGTGGAACGAGCCGAACCTTCAGCGCGAATGGAACGGCTACCCGCCGGATGCTGCCGGATATGTGGCCCTGCTGCGCGCCTGTTACACCGCGATCAAGGCCGCCGACCCGGATTCTATTGTCATCTCGGCGGGGCTGGCTCCTACCGGGACCGATCTCCCCGTTGCTGTGCCGGACGAACGCTATTTGCAGGAGATGTTCGATGCGGGCCTGAGCGAGGTGTATGACGTCCTGGGCCTACACGCGCCGGGCTACCACAACCCGCCATCTATTTCGCCGGAAGCAGTGGCGGCGGCGAACGACGGCCATCGCTGGATGGCTTTTCGTCATGTAGAAGACATGCGCCGCCTCATGATCGCCAACGGCGATGCAGCGCGACAGATCGCCTTGCTGGAATTCGGCTGGACGACCGACCCGGTGCATCCCGAATATGCCTGGCACGCCGTAGACGAGGCGACGCAGGCGGAATACCTGGTGGGCGCTTACGCCTATGCTGCTGAACACTGGCGGCCCTGGGTCGGGCTGATGAGCACGATTTATGTCGCTGCGCCTGACTGGACGGAAGACGACGAGGAATACTGGTGGGCGATCACGCTGCCGGCGTTCAGCCCGAACTACCACGTGCGCCCGGCCTATATCGATCTGGCGAACATGGCGAAGTATATGGGCGAACGGGTCATCCCGGCGCGCGACCCCGGCAGCGAGGAGGCGGTGAACCATGTCCCCCTGGATGCTAGGGATTAGCTACTTCTGCCATCTGGTCGCCACCGTCGTGTGGATCGGTGGGCTGGCGTTACTGGTGCTGGTGGTGTGGCCGTCGGCGCGGCGGGTGTTGGACGGTGATCCAAAGCTGGTCCTGTTGCTGGCCGATCTGCGCCGTCGCTTCAATCCGCTGGCAAATCTCAGCCTGGTCGTGTTGATCGTCACCGGGATGATCCAGATGAGCGGCGATCCGAACTACGATGGCCTGCTTGTCTTCGATAACGACTGGAGTCGGGCGATCCTGCTCAAACACCTGGCGATCTTCGGCATGGTGATGGTCGGCGCGACGCTGCAATGGGGGATTCTGCCTGCGCAGGAACGGGCCGCCCTGTTGCGGGCGCGTGGCAAAGACGCACCCGATCTGGAACGTCTGGAACGGCGGGAACGCCTGCTCAACATGGTGAACTTGCTTCTGGGCGGGCTGGTGTTGGCTTTTACCGCCCTGGCAACCGCGTTATAATCGATTTGCCGTCAGAACACCGGGTTCGCCCGGTTCTCCGTTTTCAGGGTTGAGCTGATTGTTTGAAGGACCTTGAACCGGTCCCGGCGGTTTGGTGTTCTCTGCGTCCACTGAGGAGTTTTCCCCGCGTTGAACAAGCGCCATCCTCATCTTGCCCTGCTGACCGTCCTGCTGCTGCTGGCGGTGTTGTTGCGCCTGTGGAACCTGGGCACACTGCCGCCGGGCTTCAGTCATCCTGAGCTGGACGTACTGAATATCATGGCGCGGGTGCAGCTTGGCGAAGTGGTGGTTTTTCACCAGCTAGATACGGCGGGACAGGAGACGGTGTTTTCCGTCCTCCAGGCGTTTGCTGTCGCGCTCTTCGGCGATGGTCTGATCACGTTGCGGCTGCCTGCTGTCTGGATCGGTTTGATCACGCTCTGTTTGACCTATGCGATGACCCGGCGGTTGTATGGTCGGCGGGCGGGGTTGCTGGCGTTTGGTCTGATGGCGGTGGGGTTTTGGCCGGTGCTGTTATCGCGCCTGGCAATCCGGGAGACGCTCGTGCCGCTGGCGGTGCTGGCAGCGCTGCTGGCCTTTTTCAATGCCTTCCACGTCCGTCGAGATGTCTCTCCCGATCCACCGGTGACAGCCTCCTATACCGCGCTCGGCCTGTTGACGGCCCTGAGTCTCTACGTGCATTGGTACGGCGTTTTTGTGGCCCTGGTGATCACGCTGGCGACGGCCTACCTGTTGCTGACGCGCCAGCGCATCTCGCGGCGGGCCACCGGGTACAGCGCCTTTGCCATCCTGGTCTCGATCATCACCATAGTTCCTTATGTCATCTCCACGCTGCGCGCGCCTGCTCTCAGCGGGTTGGCCGGCCTGCGCCAGGCCCTCACGCCGGCCAGCGCGCCGGATTCGATCATTGACGGTCTGGCAGCGCTCTTCTTCCGAGGCGATTTCGATCCGGTGTTTAACTTGCCGGGCCGTCCTTTGCTGGGTCTGGTCAGTGCGATTTTATTCGCCGGCGGCGTGATCGTCGGGCTGCGGCGCTGGCGCCACCCGACCGGTTTCATCCCGGTGATGGCGGCCCTGGTCGGGCTGATCCCGCTGCTGCTCGGCGCGCAGACGGGTTCTTTCCTGGCGCTGGTCGGCGCGCTGCCCCTGATCTATCTGGTGATCGGGCGCGCCGCCGACCTGGGGCTGTCTGCCCTGGCTGTTCGCCGCCCGATTTTTCACCGCGTCGCGCCCTGGCTGATGGTCGCGCTGGTGGCGGTGAACCTGGTCTGGACGGCAGGCGACCTGTTTATCCGCTGGCCTGCCCGTCCTGACGTTCAGGAGGCTTACCATGCCAGCCGGGGCTTGCTGGCCCATCATCTGGACCGCACCGCCGCGTCCTTGCCGACTACCGTGTGCAGCCCGCAGCTTTTCGACACCGACGCTCAGCCCGGCGACCCTCATCTGCTGGACTGGATGATGCAGCGCCAGGATGCGTCGCTGCGTTACGTGGATTGCGCCAACGGCCTGATCGTTGCGGCGGGGGGCGCGCGCCAGCAGCTTGCTTTCACCGACCCGACCATTTTCAACCGGATGCACGCGGTTTTGCAGTCGTGGCTGCGGGGTCGCCCGGAAATCCCGGTGCCCGGCCTGCCGCCGTCCAGCGTGGTGGAATTGAATGTGCAGCGCCAGCTAGAAAATACGGTGGGGCGGTTGCTGACGACCGCCCCGACCGGCTTTGCGCCGGAGTCACCCGGCGGACCCGGCGCGGCGGCGCTACCGGTGCGGATGGGCGGCAATCTATCGTTTCTGGGCTACGTGCCGGAGCGCGATCTGAACTATGCGCCCGGCGATGTTGTGCCGATTGTAACCTACTGGCGTGTGGATGGCGCGGTGCCGCCGGATGTGCGCCTGTTCGCCCATGTGTTGTCAGACCCGGTTGCCATTGTGGCGCAGACCCAGGCGATCAACGTCTGGGCGTCCACGCTGCGTAACCGTGACGTGTTCATCCAGGTGATGTATGTCGTATTGCCCGATTCGGTGCCGCCCGGCGCGTATGATATTTCTATCGGGGCATATCTGGCCGATAGCCAGGCGCGCCTGCCCATCTTCGACGGCGAGCAGCGGCGCGGCGACCGGCTGTTCCTCTACCAGATCACCGTGACGGCGGAGGGCTAGGCGATGTTCGAGATCGTTTTTCTCGGCACATCGGCCTCGGCCCCGTCGGTCTACCGCGGGCTGTCGGCGCAGGTTATCCTGGCGGAAGAATATCGCTTCCTGATCGACTGCGGTGAAGGCACGCAGCGCCAGATTCTCAAGAGCGGCCTGGGCTTCAAGCGCCTGACGCGCATCCTGCTCACGCACGGCCACCTGGATCATATCCTGGGGCTGGCCGGGCTACTCTCGACCTATATGCGCTGGGAATCGGTGCAGGAACTGGAAATCTGGGGCGGGCGGCGCACCCTGGACCGCGTGCAGCGCCTGCTATACGATGTGACGCTGGGTGGGGCCACGCCGCCAATGCCCATCCACCTGATCGACCTCAAGCCGGGCACATTCTTCGAGGCCAAAAAGTTCACCGTGACCGCTTTCCCGGTGTCGCATCGTGGGCCGGATAACTTCGGCTTTCTGTTCGAGGAGCGTGCACGGCGTCCCTTTCTCGCCGAGCGGGCAGAGGCGTTGGGTGTTCCCGCCGGGCCGGAGCGCGGCGCGCTGACGCGCGGGGAGTCGATCCGGCTGGCGGATGGGCGTGTGATCGCTCCCGACGACGTGCTGGGGCCGGTGTTGCCCGGTGCGAAGCTCGTTTATATCGGGGACGTTGGCCGGACGGATAACCTGCCGGCGGAACTACACGGCGCGGATGTGCTGGTGATGGAGGCGACCTACTTGGAAGACGAGGGCGACATGGCCGCCGATTTCGGCCATATGACCGCCGCACGCGCAGCCCGTTACGCCCAACAGGCCGGGGTCAAGGCATTGATCCTCACGCACCTGTCCCGGCGCAACCGCGAGCGGGATGTGTTGGCCGAGGCGCGCGCCATCTTCCCTGAGGTGATTGTCGCCCGCGATTTTGACCACTTCAGTGTGGTTAAAGGGAAGCCGCTAGCGCGGGTGAAAACAACGCTGCCTGCCGAGGAGTAGAGAAGCGTAGACGGCGTGCAGAGAATAAATTGGATTTATTTTATCTGGAAATATCAAGGTATAGCAAAGGCGCGGAGACGACCTGTCTCTGCGCCCTTCGCGTGTCCCGGTGCTTCTGGTCGGTGTGAGCATACGGCTCGGCGGCCTGGCCTGGCGAGATGATTTCCCTACGCTGCCTGATAGGCAGTGCTGTTTTCCAGAGCAGCCTGGCGTTCCAGCAGCATGGCGAAGTTCGTGTTGCGTAGTCGTGCGACGAGGTCCTTTTGGACTTCGCACCATACTTCGCGGATGGGACAGGTGGATGTCGAAGGGCAGGAGTCTGCATTCAGGACGCAGCGGTTCAGCGCAATCTCGCCGTCGATGGCTTCTACCACTTCCAGCAGACTGATTTCTTCCGGCGGACGCGCCAGGCGCACGCCGCCGCTGGCCCCGCGCATGGCATCCACAATCCCCTTGACCGAAAGCTGCGAGATGATCTTGGCAAGGAAGGGCAGGGGAATATTTTCCTCTTCGGCGATGACCGAGGTCGCAAGACGCTCGCCATCCACCAGCCGCGCCACATGCAATACGGCGCGAACGGCATAATCAGCTTGACGGGTGATTTCCATGCTGTGCTCCTGGGCGGGTTGTAATTCCGGCCTCAATTGTCCTGTTTTGTGTTATTTAGAGGCTAATCTACTGCCGCCTTTCCCTCAAGTGACGGTTGTCACTGGGAGTGATGACAATAAGCCGTTACTGCACCTTTTTTATCCGCTAGGGTTAATTTATCAAGAAATTGCTCAGGTAATAGGACTAAATTCAGCACACCCGGGCGAGGGAAGTGCGCTATAATACCATATTGCGCTTTACCTTTCAGGCGGGTTTGTGGATGTCTGTGCCTTTTTGCCATGTTTGTGACGATAGACCCGGTGATAAACGCCGCTATGGAGACAGCGGCCTGGAGGACGGCGAATACTGCCCGGTTTGCCACCGACCCACGTGTCGTTTTCACCTGGGAACGGTGCGCTGGCGCTGGAAGAAGGACGGCCAGTTAGATTCGGCCCGTATTTGCCTGGAATGCAAAAACGCTTATCGTCATCGTGGCTGGGACCCCGTACATCGGGATTGGATAAGCTGAGATGCTACGCAACTACTTCGATTCCGCTCTGCTTCCCCAGATAGAAGAATACATCGAAGGGCTGTTCGCCGTTGAGGATGATGCGCTGCGCTTCGCACAAAGCGAGGCTGCGCGCGCAGGGATGCCTGCCATCCAGATTCGCCCCACCGACGGGATGCTGCTGCACCTGCTGGCCCGCACCGCCGGGGCGCGCCGCATCGTCGAGATCGGCACGCTGGCCGGGTACAGCGGCATCTGGCTGGCGCGCGCCCTGCCGCCCGGCGGCAAACTGTATACACTGGAGGCGAATCCCCTCCATGCCGCCGTTGCCCGCCGGTCGTTTGCCCGCGCCGGGCTGACGGAGCGTGTAGACGTGCTGGAAGGCCCGGCGCTGGATAGCCTCCAACGGCTTGATGGCGGCGTGCTCTACGACATGGTCTTCATTGATGCCGACAAGGATACCTATCCGGCCTATCTGGAATGGGCGGTGGCGCACTTGCGGCCCGGCGGCGTGATCGCGGCGCACAACGCCCTGCGCAACGGCGGTGTGGTGAATCCCCGCAATGACGGGGATCATGCCATGCGCCGCTTTAACGAGATGGTGGCGCGTCACCCACGCCTGGTGAGCAGTGTGATCGCCATCGGCGACGGGATGCTCGTGGCTGTGCTGAGTTCAGAATCTTGAGGTTGGAACAGGAACTATCGCAGCGGCGGCTGCTATTCCCGCCAGGTCATAGACCATCGCCCCGGTGATGCGCACGGGCACGATCTGGCCGATGGGCGCACTGCCTTCGACCAGCACGTAGCCGTCGATCTCCGGCGCGTCACGGAAACTGCGTCCGATACTGATCACATCGTCCAGCGTGCTGCCGTCTTCGGTCTCGGCCTGGGCGCGCCCCTCGATCAGTACGTCGAGCGTCTGTCCGACGAGCGCCTGGTTTTTTGCCAGGGAAATGCTCTGCTGCAATTCCATCAGACGGGCGCGGCGCTCTTCCTTGACGGCCTCCGGCAAGTGGCCGGGCAGGTCGGCGCTGGGTGTCCCGGCCTCGAACGAATAGGTGAACACCCCCACACGGTCGAATTGCAGGTCGTTCACGAAATCCAGCAGGGTCTGGAATTCGGCTTCCGTCTCGCCGGGGTAGCCGACGATGAACGTGGTGCGGATCGCCAGCCGGGGGATGCGGGCGCGCATGGTTTCCAGCGTGCGGTAGACCCATTCGACATTGGCCGGGCGGCGCATCCGCAGCAGGGTGTCGCGATGGCCGTGCTGGAGCGGGATGTCCAGATAGGGCAAAATCTGCTGCGAACCGGCCATCACGTCGATCAGGCGGGGCGTCACTGCGCCGGGATAGGCGTACATCAGGCGGACCCAGGGGAGGTCCGGCACGGCCTGCGCCAGCGATTCGAGCAGTTGCGCCAGGCCATCCTTCAGGCCGAGGTCGTGGCCGTAATCGGTCAGGTCCTGTGCGATGAGGATGATCTCCTGCACGCCGGAGTCACGCAGGCGACGTGCTTCGTCCAGAATCGTTTCCATCGGGCGGCTGACTGCCGTACCCTTAATGGCGGGAATGGCGCAGAAGGCGCACGGGCGGCGGCAGCCATCGGCGATTTTGAGATAGGCGCTGGCGCCCTGTGGAGCGGCGCGCAGAACGCCTTTTTCGTCCGCGCCGACTGTTGCTGCCTCGTCCGGCAAGTGGTAGAGCGGTTCGGGATGCGGGCGGGCGCGCAGCCGCCGCACCAGGTCCACGATGTCCATCCAGCGCCGCGTGCCGATGATCCCGTCCAGGCCGGGCACATCCTTTGCCAGCGCCGCGCCGTACCGCTGCGACAGGCAGCCCGCCGCGATGAGCATCTGGCCGGGCCGCCGGGAGGCTGCCAGTTCTTTCAGCGCCTCCAGGGATTCCCGGCGGGCGCTCTCGATGAAGCCGCAGGTATTGACGATCAGCACTTCCGCCGCGTGGGGATCGCCCACGCCGCGCAGACCCGCGCCGTCGAGCAGTTGGGCCATGCCGTGTGAATCGACGGTGTTCTTGGCGCAGCCGAGGCTGAGCAGATAGTAGGTGTTTTTGCGTCGTTGAGGCATGAATGGTCCTTAACCAGCTATGGGGTGGGATGACCGGGCGGTCGTCCCTACGGTTTGCGTGAAGAAATCGTCGGTGTGCTCGTCAGGCGTGGCGGCAGAATGGCCGTCGGCGAGGGTGTGGGCGTGATGCTCGGCGTGACGGTCGGCGTTGGGGTGCGCGTGGGTGTGGTGGCGACCAGGGGAGTCGGCGTCGCGGGTGGCTGCTGTGCGCTTGCGCCGGGAGTAGCGGTGGGAAACGTGACTCCCGGCGGCAGGAGCGGCGTCGGCGTTGCGTCGCCTGCGGCATTCTCGCCGGGGACGGGCAACGCGGTGACTTCGCCGCTATCCAGGCCCGGCAGCGGCGGCGGGGTCGGCGTGGCCGTTGGCGACAGGGCAACCGTCGGCGTGAGCGCCAGCTCAGGGGTGAACGTCCTGTCTACCGCCTGACCGCGCAGACCCAAAACGCCCTGCGGCAGGTTATTGAAAACCACATCCAGGCCTGCGCCGTTACTGGCTTGTAGCCGAAGCGTCTGGGCAGCTTCGTAACGCAGCGTTTCGCCCGGCTCGACCAATCCCTCAAAGGCCACGACGCCGTCGGCGATGATCCGCACCCAGGTGCGCTGTACCGCTGCGGCGGCGATCACGACACGGTCGGTGATGGGTGGGCCAGGCACGGCGACCTGCTGGCCGGGGAGTGGCGTGGCGGACGGGACAAAGGTGAAACTGGGCGTCACCGAGGGCACGGTCGGTAAAACGTCCAGAAAGTCCGGTCCGCCCTGCCCAACCTGTTCGGTCAGAACACGTTCGACCAGCGGCGCGCCGACCATGCACGCCATCACCAACGCGACGATCCCGGCCAGGATGCTCACCAGCACAGCCAGCCGCCGGCCCCGGCCACGCGGCACGCTGTTGAGGGTGATTTCCGATTCGCTCTCGTAGGGAGGCGGCTCGATCACCAGGGGAACGGCAGGCGACACCGGACGGGTTGGCTCGCCGCGCGGCTTCCAATGGGGGCGGGTCGTCGAAGAAGCCAGCGCCCGGTCGAACAGGGCAAGGGTCGCCTCTTCATCCAGGCGTAGGAAGCGCGCGTAATTGCGCAAAAAGCCGCGCGCCTGCACCACGCCGGGCAGGTCTTCGTAATGGCCCGTCTCGAACGCGGTCAGAAATTTCGCGCGGATGCGTGTGACCTGCGCTACTTCGTCCAGGGTCAAGTCCTGGGCTTCACGCGCGGCGCGCAATTGCTGTCCCAGTTGTTCGGCGTCCACTGCGGCCTTTGCCTGTTATGCGCCTGGAGAATGTGCCCGGCGCGTTCAGCACCGGAGCAGATCGCGCAGGTCGCCGTTGAACGATCCCAGGAAGCATTTCCACGCAGCCAGCTCGGCTTCGTCAGGCGGGGCCAGTTCGTCGTCGTCCGGTTCGTCCAGATAGGCCATCACGACGCTCTCGGCCCCACAGACCGCGCAGACGGCGACCAGAGTCCAGCTATCCTCGTCCTGGGATACCACGTAAACATCCTGCGCTGCATAGGCGCTTTTGCACTCCATGCAGCGCACGGTCTCGATCAGACGTTGGATCAGCGTGTCGTGGTCAAGCTCGGAATTGATGGTCATCAGCCTTGTGGCGTCAGCGTTCGCCCGCTTCCAGGCTGCGGGTATTGGCCTCGGCCTCCTGGATCAGTTCCACAATGCGCTCCCCGGCCATCTCCGGCGGCATGTCGGCCTGCTCAGGGGCAGCCGCCTCAGACCTGGCGGCGCGGGCGGCCAGGAATTCCTTCAGTTCGTCTTCGCGCACAATAATGATGTTCAAGATGGGCGTGATTTCGCTCCCCAGGCGCACCGGGACCTCGTGATGGCCCAGTTCGCGCAGCGGAACCTGGCTGATGCGGCGGCGGTTGATGTCCACACCGGTCACGCGGTTGAGTTCTTCCGCGATCTCCGCCGTCGTCACCGAGCCATACAGTTTGCCGTTCGCGCCCGCCCGACGGCCAAAGACCAGTTCGGTGCCGTCGATCTGGCGAGCCAGTTCGTTGAGCTGGTTTTCCAGCGCGGCTTTGCGCAACTTGACCGTCTCGTGTAGTTTGGCGTTCTGTTTAAGCTCGCCCGGTGTCGCCTTGACGGCCAGCCCGCGCGGGATCAGGTAGTTGCGGGCGAAGCCGTCGGCCACCGTAACCACTTCGCCTGCGACGCCGTGCTTATACACGTCGGCCTTGAGAATGACTTTCATCGTTGCCGGTTTCCTTCCATAACGTGATGTTGCGGCGCTATGTTACCGTATCCGTCCGTCGCCGACAAGGGCGAGGTCGGCGGTGGGCGGCGAAGCTGCGGTGCTTATTGCTGCCTGCGGCTGAAACTGGTATCATCCGCTCGCATGAAGCCCGCCAACGCCCGCAAAATTGCCGATGCCCTGGCCCTGCTGATCGCCCTCGCCGCGTTCGGTCTGACCGCTGCTGCCAGCCGTAGCCCATTTGAGCGCCTGCCGCACCTGGAAGACGAGGTCGCCTATCTGTTCCAGGCGCGCGTGTTCGCCGGGGGGCAGGTGGTGATCGATTCGCCCGAACCGCACCGCGCTTACTGGCAACCGTTTGTGGTAGATTACGCGGGCAGGCGTTTCGGCAAGTATCCCCCCGGCTGGCCACTGCTGCTGGCTGTCGGGGTGCTGCTGGGCCAGCCCTGGGTGAGCAATGCCTTTCTGGCGGCGTTGTCCGTCGCGCTGATCTACCGCCTGGGCCGCGCGATCTTCGACGCGGAAACGGGCCTGGTCGCCGCCGTGCTGACGGCCAGCTCGCCGATGTTTCTGCTGCTATCCGGTTCGCTGATGGGCCACACGGCGGCGCTGTTCTGGGGCGTGCTGTTCGTCTTTGCGCTGTGGAAGGTGGAGCGCACGGGCCGGGCGGTGTGGGCAGCGGCTGCCGGGGCCGCGCTGGGGATGCTGTTTAACACCCGCCCGTTGACCGCCGTTGGCATGGCCCTGCCGTTTGCGCTGGGCCTGGCCGGGATGGTGTTGTGGCGCGGGATAAAGACATGGTGGCGGCGGGGCTGGCGTCCGCTGCTGGCGTTCGGCGCGGCGGCGGCGCTGACCGCTACCATGACGCCCCTGTTTAACGCTGCCGCCACCGGCAGCCCCACGACCAATCTATATACGCTGGTCTGGCCTTACGATCAGGTCGGCTTTGGCGAGTGCTGCGGGCGCAGTGGCCACACGCCGGAAAAAGGCATTCGCAACACGAAGGCGGACCTGGCGTTGTGGTCGTCGGACCTGTTCGGCTGGCAGATGGACGCCGACTTGCACCGGTCATTGGAGGAGAACGCGGGGTGGTGGCTGGGCCGGGGGGTAAGTTGGGTCTTGCTGCCGGTCGGATTGATCGCGCGGCGGCGCAGCCGCTGGACCTGGGCGCTGCTGGGGACGTTCGCCGGGTTGGTGGGCGCGCACGTGTTCTACTGGGTCGGTGCGCAGACCTACAGCGCGCGCTACTATTACGAGGCTCTGCCGGGATTGGCCCTGATCAGCGCGGCGGGTTTCACGGGGCTGGCGCGGCGCGTCCCACGCGGACCGGCCTATGCGGTTCTGGCCGTGATGATCGCCGCCAGCCTGCTCGGCTACACGCCTGCTCGCCTGGGAGTGCTATGGCGCTTCAACGACATCGGGCAGGACGACATCGCAGCGCTGCGGGTGCTGCGCGATGGCCGTCCGGTGTTGATCCTGGTGACGGGCGAGCAGCCGCGTTCCTGGCGGGAGTGGGGAACTTATATGGCTCTGACCAGTCCGTATCTGGATAGCGATGTCGTTGCAGCGCGGGATCGCGGCTGGCAGGGCGAACGCGAAGCGATCCTGGCGCGGCTGCCGGGGCGACAGGTGCTTTATCTGCCGCCAGACAATCACTTGACCTGGCGGGAATGAGTTCTCTTCATTAGATTAGATCGGGACCGAGGCCCTTGTCCGGCGGTCCCGGCGTGGGTAAAGTACGCGGGGAAGAAAAACACTTCTTTTGAAGGCCGGGCCAATGCGCAATGGCTAAAAAGGCGACCAAAGGCCGCATCCTCAAGCTGGAAAATAATCCTTACGCGCTTGACTTCATTGGAGATGCCATCATCGCGCGCGGGTATGCCGTGACGAGCGTTTCTACTCTGGAAGATGCCCTGGACACGGCCTTGCGCGATCATCCTGACCTGATTATCGCCGTCGATCACCCGGAGCGGGGAGTCGATGGGCGCTACTGGCTCGAATTGCAGCATACGCAGCCGGGCGACAACCGTCTGGCAATGACTCCGCTGCTGATCCTGGTCGAGGGGCAGCATATGGCGGATTTTGCCGGGCAGGAGATTCCGGGCCGCGTGGCGATCTTGCAACTTCCGCTCAACCTGCGCCTGCTGGAAACGACCATGCAGGCGCTCCTGTGGCCCTGGGGCAAACTGCGACTGGACTGAGATTCGCGGGGAAAAGGCAGGGGCGCACACACCGCGCCCCTTTTGTGCCAGAGAAGAATGGGTGTAGCGCCGCCGGGCTACACCACGAACTGCCCGTCCTTGTAGAACAACACGCCGTCCACATGGATTTCGCCGCCGGCGCGCATGTCGCAGATCATGTCCCAATGGATGGCAGAGGTGTTTTTGCCGCCCGTTTCGGGATAGCTGCGGCCCAGCGCCATGTGGAAAGTGCCACCGATCTTTTCGTCGAACAGGATGTTGCCGGTGAACTTCTGGATGCCGAAGTTCGTGCCAATGGCGAATTCGCCCACATAGCGCGCGCCGGGGTCAATATCCAGCTGGCTGAGCAGGAAGGCCTCGTTCTTGGCCGCTTTTGCATCGACGACCTTGCCCTGCTCGAAGCGCAGTTCGACGCCCTCGACCGCGCGGCCCTGGTAAATGGCCGGGAAAGTGAAGCGCACCCAGCCGTTGACCGACTCTTCCACCGGGCCGGTGAAGATTTCGCCGTCGGGCATGTTTTTCTGACCGTCGGCGTTGAGGAAGACGCGGTCCGCAATCGAAAGGGTCAGGTCGCAGTTGGCGCTCTTGACCGTGACGTGCTGTTTGCCCTTCAACCAGTCCACCATGCGCTGCTGCATGGCCGATACCTTGCGCCACTCGGCCACCGGATCGTCGCGGTCGGCGTAGGTCGCGCCGAACACGAAGTCGGCGTATTCGCTCAGGCTCATCTCGGCTTCCTGGGCGCTGGCCTGGGTGGGATACTGCGTTAGCGTCCACTTGAGGCTGCCCTCGGCGCTGCGGCGCATGTAGGTCGCCATCAGATCACGGCGGGCTGCCTGGCGCTTGGCCAGGATGGCCGGGTCGATGTTGTTCAACATGCGCGTGTTGTTGGTGGCGCGCAGGCTGATCATGGCATCGATCTCGTCATAAACCAATCGTTCAACGGGCGAGACGTAAGCCAACTGCTCGTCGTTGGATTCCTTCGCGCCGATCTCGCTCAGTTCTTCGTCGCTATACATCATTAGAGGGAAGCCGCCCGCGCGCAGCACGGCGCGGTACACCTCGCGGGCCAGCGGCGCGGCTACGAGTTCGGCGTTGATTAGCGTCCACTCGCGCGGCTGGATCGCCACGCTGTAATTCACCAGCACATTTGCCAGTTTAGTCAGGCGGGGATCGACCATGACAGCTCTTCTCCTTAAGGGTGGCAGGCTCGACCTGTGCCAGTTTAGCCCGAAAGACTCGGAGTAACAAATTACGGAAGAGTCCGCGCCGGATTTTCGTAGACCTCGACGCTCCCGGCGCGGTAGACCAGTGGCCAGTCTTGGAGTTCGAGCATCATTTCGTAGACGCCCGGCACGTGTAGCCCGGCCCAGTGACGCCACAGGTCGTCTACGATGACGAAGTGGGCGTGCTCGAAGCGCGGGTCGAAGGCGAAGCGGTCCGGTGGAATGTCGCTGGGCAGGTGGGGGGTGGTTTCTCCTTCAGCAGCGACGGCCATCTGGAAGTCGGCCACGTTGTTCGTGATGAGCCAGCCGACCGTCGGCGAGGCAATGGTCACGTCACCGGACTCGGCCTGTGCGTTCACGTAACCGGCGGCCTGCCGCGCTTCCGCGCCGCTCACCAGGAACGGATCGATCCCAGTGTGGAAGCCGTCCTGCACGTTGTCCAACGCGATAAGAGCCGAAACCACGACCGGCGCGGCGAAGATCGCCAGGGCCGCCAGCGCCGCCAGTGCCCTCAGCGAACGTGCGCTGAGCCAGCGAGAAGCCCCCTGCCAGCGGGCCGGAAGAACGGCCAGCCCCTCCCGGACCGTCCGTGTAATGTGGGGCGCGCCCGTCTCGACCAACGCTCCCAACCCCAGCGCAACGAACGGCAGCAGGGGGATCAGGTAGTAGAAGCTCAGGCTGTGCAGCGCCACGACCCGCCCGGTGGCGATGATGGGGGTGAAAAAGCACAGCAGCGCCAGCCGCCGCAGCCGCGCCGGGCGCAGGAGGAATAACCCAGCCACGCCGCCGAGCATCCAGCCGTCCTGCATCACCAGCGTGGCGAAGTTGACGGCCAGGTTGGGGAGTTGCTCCTCCAGGGGCGCGCCCATCGCTCCTAGCGTCGAGCGCAGGTCGTACAGAAAGGCGTCCGGCACGGTCAGCAGCATGTACAGCGCGTACAGGCCGAACGGCAGCGCCAGGACCACGCCGCCGATCAGCGCGTCGCGCCAGCGCCGCAGTGCAGCGACCAGCAGCACGGCAGGAAACAGCGTCAGCATCCACACGTCGGAGGCCAGCCCGGTTCCGGCGGAGAGCGCTGCCAGGATCAGCCAGCGCCGTCGGGCCGTGTCGTTTTCCGCCCTGAGGTATTCCCACAGGCCGAGCAGGGTCAGTAGCACGAGCGGCGTGAGCAGGTTGTAGCTGAATCCGAAGCGGCTGTAGACGATGGCCTGCGGGTAAACGGCCAGCGCCAGTGCTGCCAGGAGCGCCAGCCAGCCTTCGCCGCGACGCACCCGGCGCACGACACCGTAGAGCAGCGCAACGGACAGCACGCCCAGCGAACCGGTGAGGGCGCGCAGCGTGCCCATCGATTCCCCGCCGAGGCGCAGCGCCCCGGCCAGCGCCAGCTCAAACAGCGGCGGGCGGTTGAACAACATGAACGATTGGTGAATGGCGAAGTACTGCTGCCGTCCTTGCAGCAGGTGATGGGCGATTCAGGTGGGTGGCTTCGTCGGTGTACCAACCGGGGTTGTCTTGCAGGTTTGCCAGCCGCAGGTAAGCCGCCAGCGCCAGGATCGCCAGCAGGGAGAGGATTCCGAGCAGGCGCCGCCGGGAAAGATGTTCGCGCATGGGCTGGAGAGGATAACAGAGTAGGGGCGACTGCCTGGCCGCCCCTACAAGGTGTTTGGAGAGATGGTGAGGCATCTACACGACGAACTGGCCGTCTTTGTAGAACAGGTCGCCGTCTACGAAGACCTCGCCGCCGGCGCGCATGTCGCAGATCATGTCCCAGTGCAGCGCGGATTCGTTTTTGCTGCCTGTTTCAGGATAACCCGCGCCGAGCGCCATGTGGATCGTGCCGCCGATCTTCTCGTCGAACAGGATATTGCCGGTGAATTTCTGGATGCCGAAGTTTGTGCCGATAGCGAATTCGCCCAGGTAGCATGCGCCGGGGTCGAGGTTGATCTGCCGGAGCAGAAATTCCTCGTTTTTGTCGGCTTTGGCGGAGATGACCTTGCCGTTCTCGAAGCGCAGTTCGACGCCCTCGACCGAGCGCCCGCCATAGATGGCCGGGAAGGTGAAGCGCACCCAGCCGTTGACCGACTCTTCCACCGGGCCGGTGAAGATTTCACCGTCGGGCATGTTGTTGTCGCCGAAGCAGTTGACAAACGTGCGGCCCTCGATAGACAGCGACAGGTCACAGTTGGCGCTTCTGACCGTCAGTTGTCTTTTGCCCTTCAGCCATTCGACCTTGTGCTGCTGCATCTCCTTGATCTTGCGCCATTCGGCCACCGGGTCGGCGGCGTTGACGAAGGTCGCGCCGAACACGAAATCTTCGTACTCGCTCAGGCTCATCTCGGCTTCCTGGGCGCTGGCCTGGGTAGGATATTGCGTCACGACCCAGCGCAGCTTACCGGCAGCGGAGCGTTCCATGAAGGTCCTCATCAGGTCACGGCGGGGGGCCTGGCGCTTCACCATGACCGCCGGATCGATGCCGGACAGGGCGCGGGTGTTCACCTCGGCATCGATGCTGATCCGCACATCGACCTGTTCGATGACCAGTTTTTCGACGGGCGAAATCCATTCAAGCTGGGCGTCGCTGGCCTCTTTGAACAGGATTTCGGCCAGGGCGTCATCGTAAAGCTGAACCGTTGCGTGGCCTCCGGCGCGCAGCACGGCGCGATAGACCTCGCGGACCAGCGGCGCGGCCATTGCTTCCGCGCCGATCACAACCCAGTCGCCGGGCCTGACGGCGGTGCTGTAGTTCACCAGCACGTCGGCCAGTTTGGTCAGACGGGAATCGGCCACTTTTGGCTCCTTGAAGAAAGGTTCTCACCCGGACGGGCAGATCAACGCGCAGACGGCCCACCCTGATAGAACGCCATGTACTTATACCCGGTTTTAACACGTGGGAAGCATTATACCACAGCGTGATGCAGCAGCGGCGGACTCGTGTCTGCCGCTGTCCTTTCGAGGAAGCGCCCGCTATGCCGCCTCGGCCAGTGCCATCGAGGGGTTCTGAACGGTGGCTAAGCCGGGCTGTCTGGAGCGCGTCAATCGGCGTGGTTGTCGTTGTCGTCGTCTTCCTCGTTGTCGTTACGATTGTCGGCGTTGTTGTCGTTCGTGTTGTCGCTGCCCGATCCACTGTCGCCGTTGTCGTTTTGAGCAGCATTCCCGCCGTCACTCTCCGGGGGCGGTAGTGTGATCGGCGCGGGCGGCTGGGCGGCGGGGAGGGTGGCCGTTGGGGTGGCGGGGAGCGGCGGGACAAACGGCAGGTAGAGGACCTGCCCGGCAGCGATCAAACGCGGGTTGGCAATGCAGTTCGCGCGAATCACGTCGTCCAGCGAGACGCCGGTCGCTGCCGCCAGTGTGGAAAGGGTGTCCCCGGCCCGAACGCGGTATTCCACCCAGCCTGCCGGGGGCGCAGGGATGCAGGCTGCCTCGGTCGGGGTCGGCGTGGCCGGCACGCTTTCGGGACGGGCGGTATTGGTCGCCGGGGGCGTGGCAGACGGTCTGCGTGTCTCGGTCGGGGTGAGGGTGGGCGTCGGTGAGCTGGTGGCGGTCGGCGTCAATGTGAGCGTCGCAGACGGCGGCGTGGCCGTATCGGTGGGGGGCTGTGTTGTATTCTCCGCTGGGACGGTGATAGGAGAAGGCGTTACGGTGAACGTCAGTGTGACGGTCGGCGTAACCGTTGGCGTCGGTTGCCGCCCCACCATCCGGGCGGCGATTTCCATGCTGCCAAAGATCACGGCCAGGACGAGCGCCAGTCCTGCGGTTAGTGCGAGTAAGGGGGAGTACCGAGGGCGGCGTGTTGGCGCCGCCGGCGGGAACACGCGCGCCCGCACGCGCGCCCGCGCCGATGCGACCTCCCAGGGGGCGGCTTTGGCGCGCCGGACGGCCTGCGCTGTTTCTAACAAGGGGCGCAGGCGGGCTGCTTCCTGCGGATAGGCGCGCAGGCAGTCCTCGACGCTTCCTCCGGCGGCCAGGCGGTCGGCGCAGTCGTTGAAGGCATCCAGCAGGTCGATCTCGCTCATGAGACCGCCTCCAGCGGCGCTTCGCCCAACGCGCGGCGCAGGCTCTCCACCGCCCGAAACTGCAAGGACTTGATCGCCCCGACCTGGCGGCCCATCAGGTCGGCGGTCTCCTGCAAACTGAGCGCCTGTCCGAAGCGCAGGATCAGCACTTCCTGCTGGTCGGCGGGCAGCCGCCCCAGCGCCCGGCGGACGCGCTCGGCGTCCAGTGTGCGGATGACCTGGGAATCCAGGTCTTCTCCATCGGGGGTGGGCAGCCAGTCGTCCAGGGCCTCGGTAGAGAAGCGCTGAGCCTGGCCGTAGTGATCGTGCAGCACGTTGCGCGCTACCCGGAACAGCCAGCCGCGCAGGGTGTGGTGGGGTGCGGAACGCCCCCGCAGCGCCGTGATAAACTTGACAAACACCTCGCTCGCCAAATCCTCGGCCAGGGCCGGGTCGTCTACACGCAGGCGGATGAACTGGTACACAGGTTCAAAATAGGCCTCATAAATCTGGCTCACGGCGTCGGCGTCTCCCTGACGCGCGCGCGCCAGGATGCGGTCTTCAGTCGGAATATCGGGCAGAACGATCAGGATCATCGTAGATCAGCCGGGCGTCGGCGGTGGGCAGCACTTCCCACACCAGAGTGGCGTCGTCACGGTAGACCAACCGCAGCCCCGGATCATCGTCGGCGCGGCTGGCAAAGGCATCGTGTCGCGTGTCGCTGACCACGTAGGCAGCCCCGAATTCGGCGCCGATAGCGGTCGAGGGCTGCGCAACCTGCCCACGTGTGATCTCGACCCAGCGGTCCCACAGGGCCGGGTCGGCGCGCTCCAGGTACGTCGGGTCCAGACCAACGAGGTAAGTATTGTGCGTATTGTAATAAAAAAGGCGCGGAAAGTCATCCCAGTCGGTTTGAAACACCATCGCGCCGGGCGGGCTATTTTCTTGCAGCCAGGCCGCCGCCCCGGCGAACATTTCCACGTTCGTTGCATCCTGGGTATCCTGCCATACACCCGCCAGGGTGTTTCCGGTCAGAAGCAGCACGATTACGACGGTGAACGCACGGCCCAGGGGCGAAAGTGCCGCTGCCTTCCTCGTGCGCGGCGTTGAAAAGCTGAAAGCTGCTGGCTGAAAGCGGACGCCGATTTCTCGCCAGGAGGCGGCGCAAAACAGCAGCGCGAAAGCCGGGAAATACTCGATGAACCGGCGCGACTTGAAGACCATGAACAGTGTCAGCAGCGCCACCAGCAGCAGGGTAGTTTCGATGCGGTCGCGCCGCCTGCCGCCGAAGCTGGGCCGCAGCACCCCGGCGGCCATCGCCAGCAACGCGCCGAGGGAGTTGTTCAGCAGCGTGCCCGTCTCGTAGGGATACCATTCGTTGCCCACGCGCACGCCGCTCTCGAAACCCACTTTTGCGCCCAGGTGTTCCGCGATAAAAGCGACGTTTTGCGGGAAGTAGGGGTTCACGAGCAGGCCCAGCCCGATACCCGCCGCCGTGTAGGCGACCGGCTGCCACGCGACCTTGCGCTCTGCGATCCACGGGCCGATGGCGTCCAGCACAGCGACCGCCAGCAGCAGCACGAAGCCGTCGTACAGCCAGGTATAAGCGAAGCCCAACGGCACCAGCCAGCGATACTGCCGACGGAACAGCACAATCAGCGCCACGATCAGCAGCAGCAGCGATACGCCCTGTGTGCGGATCATCAGTATCCGGTAGAGGAACGGCACGGAGAGGCCGAACATTGCCAGCGCCCACAACGCGGGCTGCCTGGCGCCGATCTGGCGGAGCAGCGCCCAGGCCACGACGAATACCCCGGCGGCGATCCCCGCCGTGACCAGCTTGGCCCCGACGATTCCCGCCAGGTGCACGGGCAGAGCCAGCGCCAGATGGTAGAGCAGGTGGTGATCGACAAACCGCTCCGGGCTGAGGATGGTCTGTGGCAGCCAGGGGAAGTCCAACGCCAGCCGTCCCTGCGCGACGATCTGGGCAGAGATGCGCGCGTGGTAGTAATCGTCTGTGCCCAAAAAGCCCGGCGTGCTGAAGATCAGCGCGCCCAGCACGGCAAAGCAGAACAGATAAAGCGCCGCGCCCTGCGTCCAGGGAGAAGATAAGCGGGAGACGAATGGCCGGGGGAGCATTGGTTGACCTTGTAAAGCCTCAAAATCCGCATAATGACTTCGGATACATTTGAAATGAGCGCAGGAGCGCAGCAGCCTGCGCTCCTGGCCGTGCTTGCTATGGCAACAGATCAGTCGTTATCATCGTCGGAATTGTCGTGATCGTCCCTGCTGTTGTCATTGCTATGATCGTCGCTGCTGTTGTCATTGGCGTGATCGTCGCTGTTGTCGTTGCGGTTGTCGTTGTCATGATAGTCGGTGTTGTCATTGCGGTTGTCGTCGCCGTGATCGTCGGTATTGTCGTTCCCATTGTCGTTGCCGATGGCAGACGCGGGAGACGGCGTGCGTGGGACGAACAGCACCGTTCCAGCGCGGATGATGCGCGGGTTGGCGATGCAGTTGATGGCGGTCAGTTCCTGCATGCTGCTGCCGCTGCGGGCGGCAATCGAGGAGAGGGTATCGCCGCCCTGCACGGTATAGGAAGTCCACCCGGCGGGCTGGGCAGGCGCGCAGTTGGCCGGGATCGTCAGATTGGCGGCGTCATCGCCCAGGCGGGCCAGTTCCACTTCGCGGGCCACCCACTGGCTGTCCACCGTGCTCATGTGCACCTTGACCAGCGCGCCGATCACCAGCGTGTCTTTGATCTCCGCTCCGACGGTGCTGATCGTCTGGCCAGACACGACGATGAAGTCGGTGCCGATCTCGGTCAGCGTGCCAGTGATTTCGACCTCGCCGACGGGAGCGGTCCCGCTCGTGTTGTCGTTGCCTGCGCCGTCGTCAACGGCCCGTTCCACCTCGCGGGCGATCCAGCGTCCGTCTGCCGACAGGCTGGCGTGCACCTTCACCCGGTCGCCGATGGCCAGCGCGCCGCCTGGCATCTCAGCAGCCGACACATCAAACGTCATGCCGTTCACGACCAGCGCCGCGCCGTCGAAGCTCTCCACCGCGCCGATCACTTCCACTTCGCCGGGCCGGACGCCCGCCTGGACGGCGTACACTTCGCGCGCCAGGATGCTGCCATCGACCAGCAGCCAGCCTTCGACCTTGACCGCCAGGCCAACCGTCAGGGCAGTGCGGACTTCGGCGCGGGTCACGTTCACGATCTGTCCGTTTACCGTAATGGTCTGGGCGTCCATCGCCGTGATAACGCCGATCAGCTCGACCTCGGCGCTGCCGCCACTGCCCTGGGCCAGGGCAGGCCGAGCGATCAGCAGGGCGAACAGGGCCAGCGCCAGCACGGGCAACCAACGCAGCCAACGAACCGATTGAGCGAACATTTTTGTCTCTCCTTAGGATGTAAGTACAGGGGCATTCCTGTTGCCGTTTTCCGCCTATAACGACTGGAAAAGACGGAAAAGGTTTCGGTTCGGCGGCATAGTACTTTGGGACCAGGGCGGACCACATACTTTTGAGGATCGCGCGTAGAATCGAGGTATGAAGCGAAAACCACGCCTACCCTGCGCTGGTAGCGAGAAAGCCGACTTTGTTGTGCCTGTGTATTGGGTGTGAAAGCGAGGTGATGTCATGTGCCGTTTGAAGGTCATCCTTGTTCTTGCCCTTGTTATGGCGTGGTCTGCCCTGCTGCCGGATAGCCGGATTGCCTGCTCCGCACCGGATATGCGTCAGCGCGATCCTCGCCTGCCCGTGAATGACTTCCTGTACCAGCTTCAGGACATCGACCTGGAAGCCATTGGTGAGACAGCCTACGATCTGGTGGTCATCGACTATTCCGCCGACGGAACGGATGACACGGCATTCACGGCGGCGGAAATCGCCGCCCTGCGTGATAGTCCCGGCGGGCCGAAGATCGTCCTGGCGTACCTGAGTATCGGTGAAGCTGAGGACTACCGCTTCTACTGGCAGGAGACCTGGGCCGACGATCCCCCGGCGTGGCTGGATGAGGAAAACCCCGACTGGCCGGGCAATTACAAGGTCCGCTACTGGGACGCTGACTGGCAGGCAATCATCTTTGGCGGCGGGGACGGCTACCTGGACCGCATTCTGGCAGCGGGCTTCGACGGGGTATACCTGGACCTGATCGATGCCTACGCTTACTACGAAGAAAGGGGGCGCGAGACTGCCGCGCGGGACATGGTCGATTTCGTGCTGGCGCTGGCGGAGTATGCCCGCGAACGGCGGCCCGGTTTTCTCATCTTCCCCCAGAATGCCGTCGAACTGGCAGTAGCGTTTCCTGATTACCTGAATGCGATTGACGGCGTAGGGCAGGAAGACATCTACTACGGTTATCCCGATGAAGGGCGGCGCAGCCCGGCGGCTTTCGTCAGGCCGCTGGAACAGGTCCTCGCCCGGCTGGTCGAGGCAGGGAAGACGGTGTTGGTGATCGGCTACGCCACCGATCCGGTCCAGATCGCGGATCAGTACGCACGGGCGCGGGCGCGCGGCTATGTCCCTTTTGCCACCGTGCGCGCTCTGGACGAACTGAGGATCAACCCCGGTTACGCGCCGGATTGATAAGGGGAGAGGGCTGCCTTGCCCCCTGCAAGTTGCCTTTTGCCACCTCTAAACGTAACATCACCCCAGCGCGTGATGTCCTGCACGGGTTAAGGTACTAAAGGTCATATGTTACATGCAGACCATTTTTATCAGTTACAGTAAAAAAGATAAGGATTTTGCGTGGAAGCTGGCCGACGATCTGGCCGCGACGGGCCGCGACGTGTGGATCGACCGGGAGATCGGCGGTGGCGCACAGTGGCGTCGTGCTATCCAGCAGGCGCTCCGGGATGCGGGCGAGGTGATCGTGATCATCTCGCCGAATGCGGTGAAGTCGGAATGGGTGTTGCATGAGGGGTCAGTCGCCAGCGGGCTGGAAAAGCCCCTCTTCCCGGTACTGTACCAGCCGGTGGACAAACTGCCGATCTGGATGGAGGAAATCCAGTACACCGATTTCACGAACAAAGACTACGATACAGCGTTCAAACAGTTGGTCGATGCGTTGACGCCGCCCAACCCGCTGCAAGACCTGCTGGATCAGCAGGTGAGCGCCTACCGGCAGACGGGGGAATTAATCGGCGAGGCGCTGCTGCGCGTGATCGACGAACAACGTGACACGCTGACCCTCAGCCCGGAGGCGCAGGCATTGATCGAACGCAGCCAGCGGGCGGTCGCCTATCGCCGTCGCCTGATGCGGGGCGGGGCAGGGGTGGTGGCGGCGCTGGTCGTGCTGGCGGTGGTCTCGGTGGTCGTGGCGCTGGGAGCGAATAGCGCCGCCGGGAACGCTGCCGCTCGCCAGAGCATTGCCGAGACTGCGGCTGCCGACGCCGCCATGCGGGAACAGGCTGCTGCCGTCAGCGCTGCGACGGCCCAGGCTGCCCAGGCGACGGCGCAAACTGCCGCCGATACGGCCATTGCGCGCAGCGAGGCTGCTGCCGCACAGTTGATCCGCCTGTTTGAGCAGACCGGCATCGTTCCACTGAGCGGCGGGCCGCGCGCTCTGGTCTGGGATGGCGGCGGCGTGTGGGCCGCCGGCGCGCTTGGGGACACGGTGGTGCGGATCGATCCCGGACGCGGCGCGGTGACGGCGACGGTAGCCGTCGATGGTGGACCGCGCGCCCTGGCCTGGGATGGCAGCAGTCTGTGGGCCGCCGGTTTCGACGCTGACGCGGTGATGCAGATCGACCCGGCGGTGGGAGCAGTGGTGGCGTCCGTCCCGGTGGATGGCGGCCCGTCTGCATTGTTGTGGGATGGGGCCGGTTTATGGGTTGCCAACCGGTCGGCGGGCACGGTGCAGCGGATCGATCCCCGGACCGGCACGGCATCGGAGGCAATCCGGGTGGGGCGTTCGCCTGCCGCTCTGGCCTGGGACGGTAGTAGCCTGTGGGTCGCCAATTTTGAGGACGGCAGTGTGATGCAGATCGACCCGGTGGCGTGGAATGTGGTCGCCGTTGTGGAGGTGGGCGGCAGGCCCGGCGCGCTGGCGTGGGACGGGGTGCGCCTGTGGGTTGCCAACAGCGCCGCGAACACGCTGCTGTGGATCGACCCGGCGGCAGGGCTGGCGGCGGAACGGATCGTCGTCGGCGCGGGGCCGTCGGCCCTGATCTGGGACGGCGTGGCGCTGTGGGTCGCCAACCAGTTCGATGGCACGGTGATGCAGGTTGATCCGGCGACCCGCACGGTTGTGGCGACGCTGGCGGTCGGGCTGAATCCCCTCGGTTTGCTGTGGGATGGGATGCGCCCCTGGATCGTCGGCGAAGATGCGGTGCAGCGCCTGAATCCGGAGGCCGAAGCAGTGCTCGTGACCATCCCGGTGGGCCGCAATCCGAGTGCCCTGACCTGGGACGGCGTGGGGGTCTGGCTGGTTAATGAGGACGATAACGCCGTGCAGCGCCTTGATCCGGCGAACCGCTCCCTGGCGACGACCAGCGTGGGCTTTTTGCCGAGCGCGCTGGCGTGGGATGGTGTGAGCTTATGGGTCGCCAATCGCGGCGGCGACACGTTGACACGCATTGCGCCCCAGACGAACGAGACGATCACGATCCCGGTGGGAGATGGACCGCGCGCCCTGTTGTGGGATGGGACTGCCCTGTGGATTGCCAACAACAACGCCGATACCATCCAGCAGTTTGACCGTGAGACGCGCACGCTATCTGCGCCAATCCCGGCGGGCGACGGGCCGATGGACCTTTACTGGGATGGGACGGCCCTGTGGATTGCCAGCACGCGCGACGACACAGTGCGACGTGTTGTCGCGCCATCCGGCGGGGAGACCCTGGCGATCCCGGTGGGCGATGGGCCGCGCGCCCTGGCCGGGTATGGGACGGCCCTGTGGGTCGCCAACAGCGGCGATAGTACGGTGCAGCAGATCGATACCCTGCGCGGCGCGGTGACAGCGACAACCCCGGTTGGCGCTGGTCCGACGGACCTGTTGTGGGTGGGCGGTGGGGTGTGGGTTGCCAACGGTGAGGCCGACGCAGTGCAGCGGATCGATCCGGCCAGCGGGCAGGTGGTCATGACCGTCCCGGTCGGCGACGGGCCGACGGCGCTGCTGTGGGACGGCGACCGCCTGTGGGTCGCTAACGCGAACGACGACACAGTGCAGCAGATCAACGCGCGCAGCCTGAGCCTGATCGCCCAGGCAAGACGGCTTTCGGCGGCAGAGCAACAGTAAGTGGCGCGGCAAACGCAAAGGCGCTCCTGGGTGTAGAGCGCCTTTGCGGATGACCCCGGGAGGATTCGAACCTCCAACCAATTGATTAAGAGTCAACTGCTCTGCCAATTGAGCTACGGGGCCGACTTATTTTGCATTATACGGAGGGCGCGCGCCGCCGTCAAGACGAAATTTCGCCGCCAGAACGTGGAGGCCGTGTGAAATCCCTCTTCCTCCGGGAGAAGGATTCAGGGTGAGGTCTGCTCTCAGTCCTTACACAGCAGGTATTCGGAGACCCGCAGCGCGCCCCACGTGATCAACAGCGGCAGAACCACCGGCAGCACCAGTTCCACCACCAGCCACATGCCCCACGACAGCGGCAGCAGGCGGATCAGGTTGGTCAACACGTAATAAGCGGCCAGCAGGATGGCGGCCATCGACGTGGCCGAGATGCGCAGCGGCGTCATCGACCCGACCAGGATGCCCAGCGCCCCGGCCATCACCGGTTCAAGCATCGTGCGCGCAATCGCCACGACCACGCCGCAGAGCGACAGCACGCGCAGCAGTTCGATGGACTGTCCGGCGGGCCAGATGATGGCGTAGTGGATCAGGGTCGCCGGGAGCGACAGCAGCACGACTGCCAGCAGGATCAGTTCCAGCGTTTCGGCCTGCTTCCAGACACCCGCCGCGATCTTGGCGAGCATGATCTGCCGGAACGACAGCGGGATCGTGCGCAGCACGCTGAGCGCGTCGTCTTTGCGCTCCTCGGCGATGGCGTTCACGCTGGACGTGATGATGAAGAACAGGGAGCGGAAGTACACCAGCGCCACGATGGGCAGGTAGGCCGCCGAGGCGATGATCGCCAGCATCAGCAGTTCCAGCAGGAACGGCACCGGGAACGAGGTCAGGACCGCGACGATCTCCCACGCAAACAGCTTGACCAGGAACTCCAGGTCCGGGGTGGCGATCTTGGTCTTGAGGCCCAGGTGCCGCCGAACAAGCGGGTGAGAGCGCCGTGCCCAAGTCGGCAGACGACGGTCCGGTTCGTATTCCTGACGCTCCGCTTCGGTTATCCAGGCAAAGTTCGGATGGGCTACGGTTTCAGTCATTGGATAAAGCCTCCTGCAGAGCGTGCATATTTTCCGCCGGGGTGTAGCGCGGCACTTCGCAGCCGGGCGCGGCCAGCCAGTTCATCCCACCGGCTGCCCTGCACGCCCGCGCCGCCGCCCGAACCGTGTCCGGCGCGCCCCGGTACAGAACCGCGACCGGGTCGAAGTTGCCGCACAGCGCGATGGCCGGGTCGATCTCGTCCACCTGCGTCCGCGCCGCCGCCAGGTCTACCATCCAGTCCAGGTCGATGATCTGCGCGCCGCTGCGGGCCATGTCCGCCACGATGCGGCTAGTGTTGCCGCAGATGTGTAGCCGGGGGATGGCACCCGCCGCGCGCACGGCTTCAAAGATGCACTGCTCGTAAGGCAGGGCATAGCGGCGGTAGGCTTCCGGGCTGACCTGCGAGGCGATGGCATCGCCCAGCCCGATGATCGTTGCGCCGGCCTCGACCTGTGCCTGGGCAAAGGCGATGGCGACCTCGGTGCAGTGTTCCAGCAGCCTTTCCAGCCATGCGGGGCGGTCGTACAGGTCGTAGAGTAGCGCCGTCACGCCGCGCAGGTCGGCGGCCTCGGCCAGTGCGCCTTCGACCCAGCCCTGGATTGGCAGCGTGTCTCCGGCGTGTGCGCGGAACAACCGGATCGCGTCTACGCGGTCGCGCATCCGGCTGCCCGGTCGGAGTGGGTCGGGGTAGGGCAGGGCTGAAAGATCGGCGGGGTCGCGGAGCAACGGCTCACGGCACAGCGGTAGATCGTTTTCGGGGAAGGTAATTGCAGCGCCGAAATCTGCCGTCTTGCGGTAGGGATCGCTGATCGCATCCAGCAGGTCCAGGCCATACCGTTCGGCGGTGACGACGTTGGACTCGCACAGCACGTTATAGTCCTGGTAGTAGTTCGCCAGCGGCGCGCCGATCTGCTCGGCGGCAAACTGCATGACCAGGCTCAGGTTTGGGATGCGATCCACCGGCTCGCCGCGCAGCCGGGCCGCGAGCCGCTGCATGGAAGTCATCATCAGCGGGCGATCTCCTGCTGGTCGCCAAGAAAATCGATAGTGCTATTGTACCGCGAATTACCTGCCGCAGCTTGACTTTGGCGTTTACAGGTTAAGATTCGCAGCCGCAGGGTGGGCAGCCAGATTACGTTAATCCCGGCAGTTCGCCCAGTGTAGCGTCCACGTCGCGCATTCGGGCGATCACGGCCATCTCCGCGATCTCGTCTTCGCTGAAACCCACCCGCAGCAGCACCTTTTTCAGCGTCGGCTCGGTGGCTTTATCGCCGACGCCGACGACATGCATATAATGCGCACGTAAGCAGGCCCGCCAATCCTCATAAAAGACGCTGTGGTGTTCGGCCATCTGTATGTCCTTTATATTTCGACGGTTTCGTGCAAAGTTGGGACATCTACCCGTCCCAGGCCGATTTCGCGGCGCAGCCCATCGGCCAGAGCCAGAGAGGAGGCTTCTTCGCCGTGAACCAGGAAGGTCCGGCGGGGCTTTTGCTGCATCGCGCCGACCCAGCCAAGCAGGTCATTACGGTCGGCGTGGCCGCTGAAGCCCTCCAAGACCTCGACGTGCGCCTTAAGCCGGTACTCGTCGCCGAAGATGCGCACCACCGGCGCGCGCTCCACGATCCGCCGCCCCAGCGTGTCGGGGGCCTGGAAGCCGACGATCAGGATGGTGTTGCGTGGGTCTTCGATGCGGTTCTTGAGGTGGTGCAGGATGCGCCCGGTTTCGGCCATGCCGCTGGCGCTGATGATGATCGCCGGCTCGTGCAGGAAGTTCAGTTCTTTGGATTCTTCGACCGAGCGGGTATAGGTGAGCATGGCGAAGCCGAACGGGTCTTTGTCCGTGTCGGTCAGCAAGAACTGCCGGATTTCGGCGTCGTAGACTTCCGGGTGCGTGCGGAAAACGCCGGTGACGTTGGTCGCCAGGGGGCTGTCTACATAGACGGGCAGTCTGGGAATCTCTGCACGACTGACCAGCCGGTTCAGGGTATAGACCAACTGCTGCGTCCGCCCGACGGCGAAGGCCGGGACGATGATCATGCCGCCGCGCTGATAAGTTTCGTTGATGATGCGCGCCAGTTCCCTCTCGGAATCCGGGAACGGCTCGTGTAGCCGGTCGCCGTAGGTGCTTTCCATGATCAGCACGTCGGCGCGGTCCACCGTCTCCGGGTCACGGATGATCGGGATGCCGGGCCGCCCCAGGTCGCCGCTGAAGACCAGCCGTGTGTCCTGACCGGCTGCGCGGTCCTGAATGTCCAGCACGACGATGGCGCTGCCGAGCATATGCCCGGCGTCCAGCAAGGTCAGACGCACCCCCGGCAGAATTTCGCGTGGGCGGTCGTAGGCCATGCCGACGAAATACCGCATCGCGGCGACGGCGTCTTCCTGGGTATACAGCGGCTCGAACAGATTCTTGCCC
>Ga0209018_1000360_pt1 | contig 43393 bp, 35 predicted proteins | sample YNPBryBLVA2012_FD_185814 | JGI IMG/M metagenome (GOLD analysis project Ga0209018, IMG submission 185814) | Anoxygenic and chlorotrophic microbial mat microbial communities from Yellowstone National Park, USA - YNP Bryant BLVA 2012 (SPAdes)... ...
GCCTGCGAAGAGCGCGGTTTGCTTCTCCTTTCCTGCGGCACCTACGACAACGTCATTCGCTGGATTCCGCCGCTGATTGTCAGCGAGGAGCAAATCAACGACGCCCTGTCTATCTTTGCGGAAGCACTCCAAACTGCCCTGTGAGACAATTTGACTCTCCCGACTATTTCATTGATCAGAGGACTATGAAAACTCTCGATCGTTCTCGTCTCGAATCACTTCTTCGCGCTGAAGAGCAGAAATTCCATGCCGAACATCCCAAATCGTACGCGTTGTTCCAGCGCGCCCGTCAGTCCATGCAGGGCGGCGTGCCCATGCTGTGGATGATTCGCTGGGCCGGCACGTTCCCCGTCTTTGTCAAGGAGGCCAAGGGCGCGCACTTTACCGATGTAGATGGTCACACTTACATTGACTTCTGTCTCGGTGATACCGGCGCGATGACCGGCCATTCACCCGACGCCACCGTTGAAGCAGTCAAACGCCAGGTCGAAAAGGGGATTACTCTGATGCTCCCCACCGAAGATTGTATTTGGGTGGGTGAGGAACTCCAGCGCCGCTTTGGCCTGAAATACTGGCAATTTACGTTGACGGCGACCGACGCCAATCGGTTTGCCATCCGCATGGCGCGTCACATCACCGGACGTCAGAAGATTCTGGTGTACAACTACTGTTACCACGGCTCGGTAGATGAGACCTTCATCGCTCTCGACGAAGAGGGGACCCCCGGCCCGCGTCCTGGCAACCTGGGCATGCCCGTCAACCCGACCGAGACCACCAAAGTCATCGAATTCAACGACATCGCCGCCCTTGAGACAGCCCTGGCCCCGCGCGATGTGGCCTGCGTGCTGGCCGAACCGGTGATGACCAACATTGGCATCATCCACCCCGACCCTGGCTATCACGACGCGCTGCGCGAGATTACCCGCCGCACCGGCACCTATCTCATCATTGACGAAACGCATACCCTCTGTGCTGGCCCCGGCGGTTACACGGGTCGCTACGGCCTCAAGCCCGATTTCCTGACTTGCGGCAAGCCCCTGGCGGGCGGCATTCCGGCTGGTATTTATGGCTTTACCGAAGAAGTGGCCGATGCTTTCTGGAGCAAACTCGACATTGACCTTTCCGATGTAGGCGGCATTGGCGGCACGCTGGCAGGTAACGCCCTCTCGATTGCGGCCATGCGCGCCACGCTGGAGCACGTCCTTACCCCGGCCATGTACGAGCGCTGCGAAAAACTGGCCGACCGCTACGAACAGGGCGTGCTGGAAGTTATCAAAGAATTTGATTTGCCCTGGATTGTCAAACGCCTTGGCTTCCGCGTGGAGTACTGGTTCCGCGCTACGCCACCTCGCAACGGCGGTGAAGCCAACGCGGCCGTGGACAGCGAACTCGACCGCTACATGCACTTGTGGGCGCTCAACCGCGGCATCCTGATGACGCCCTTCCACAATATGGCTCTCATCGCCGCCGACACCACCGAAGCCGATGTGGATTACCATACTCAGGTCTTCCGTGAGGCGGTAAAAACGCTGTTTGCCTGAGAACTAATGCTTCACTTGTGGCTTGCCCGCTTGTGTGTGGGCGTGGTCTTTTTCTTCAATGTGCAATGCGCGCTGGCATTTTTGGCGGCGCCCGGCAGTTATGCGCCTGCCTTCGAACTGGAGGGGGAAGTCGGCGCGGCGGTGATGTGCGCTTTGGGCGTGCTGTTCCTGATGTGGAATGTGCCTTATGCCGTGGCGCTGTGGCAGCCGGGGAGAAACCGCCTCTCACTATGGGAGGCGATCTTGATGCAGACTATCGGATTGGTGGGCGAGACGGGCATCTATTTTTCGTTGGCAAAAAACCATGCTCTGGCGCGGGCGGCCATCGAGCGCTTCATCGCCTTCGATGGGGCAGGATTGCTGTTGTTGTTGGCGGCAATGCTCCTGGTCTCGGTTTGGTCTCCATCTTCCGAACGTAAACCACAGCTCTGAGAGCTGCGCCGCATTGCGCACATTGCCGCCCCGGAACTTGAACTTGCCCCGCAGACATCCTGCCTCATCCTACTTCTAAGCGCCATTTGAGGCTATAATACCCTACATGGACGACGCTCACTCTGCTAATCCCCTCCGCCGGCGTTACGAACGGCTCAAGCGCGAGATCAATTTCCACAACTATCGCTATCACGTCCTCGACGCGCCTGTCATTAGCGACTACGAATACGATCGCCTGCTGGCTGAATTACGCCAAATCGAGGCCGAACATCCCGAATGGGTGGCGCCCGATTCGCCCAGCCAGCGCGCCGGCGCTGCGCCGCTCGATAAATTCACCAAGGTCCCTCATCCGGCGCCCATCCTCAGCCTGGCAAATGCTTTCGACGCCGACGGCGTGCGCGCCTGGTTCGAGCGCATCCGCAAACTCGACGAGCGGGTCGAGCGTACTCGCTTTACCGTTGAACCCAAGATTGACGGCCTCACGGTTGTGTTACACTACCGTGATGGCTTGTTCGTCCAAGGGGCCACGCGCGGCGATGGCGAGGTCGGCGAGGACATCACCGCCAATTTGCGCACCATACGGGCGCTGCCGCTGAGAATACCTCTGCAGAACGAGCAGACATCAGCCCAACAGCCAGACGGACGGAAGGATGAACGAGGCCTCGGTTTATCTCCCGTCTCCATACCTTCCCGCCTTGTTGTCCGCGGCGAAGCTTTTATGAACCTGCGCGATTTCGAGGCGCTCAATCGCCGGCTGGAGGAAGCCGGCGAAAAGACCTATCTCAACCCGCGCAACACCGCCGCGGGCAGCTTGCGTCAGCTCGACCCGGCGTTGGCTGCCTCGCGTCCGCTCACACTGCTGGTTTATCAGATCGTGGCCTTCGACGACCATCCCCCCAGCGCCAATCCGCCTAACAAGCCCCTCACGCAAGCCGCTACCCTGGAATACCTTCGCTCGCTCGGCTTCCCCGTACCGGCCTATACGGTTTGTCCCGATCTGGAAAGCGCCATCGTCGTCTGTCAGGAAATAGCTGCCCGACGTGATCAATTGCCCTTCGAGGTGGACGGCGCTGTCATCAAGCTCGACGATCTGACGCTGGCCGAAGACTTGGGCTTCGTGGGCAAAGACCCGCGCGGCGCGATTGCCTTCAAATTCCCTGCCCGTGAGGTGACCACCCGCCTTGTGCAAATCGGCGTCAACGTCGGCCGCACGGGGGTGCTGACCCCCTATGCCGTCCTCGAACCGGTGGAGATCGGCGGCGTCATCGTCGAACGTGCCACCCTGCACAATTTCGACTACATCGCCGAAAAAGACATCCGCGTTGGCGATCGCGTCCTGGTCAAGCGGGCTGGCGATGTCATCCCCTATGTCATCGGCCCGCTGGTGGCTGCCCGCACCGGCGACGAATGGCCTTTCGTCCCCCCCGAAACCTGCCCGACCTGTGACCAACCCGTCGAACATGTCGCTGGCGAAGTGGCCTGGTATTGCGTCAACGCCGCTTGCCCTGCCCAGCGAGTGCGCAACCTCGAACATTTTGTCTCGCGCAGCGCCATGGACATTGTTGGCCTGGGCATCCGCATTGTCGAACAACTGGTATCTGCGGGCTTGATTGGCGATGTGGCCGATCTCTACACCTTGCGCAAGGAGCAACTCCTGGCGCTGGAAGGCTTCGCCGACAAGAAAGCGGACAATCTCTTGGCAGCCATTGCCGCATCCAAAGACCGCCCGCTGGCGCGCCTGATTGCCGCCCTGGGGATACGCGGCGTTGGCGAAGTGGTGGCCGCCGACCTGGCGCGCCATTACCCCTCCCTCGACCACTTGTCATCCGCCAATCTCGACGACTTGCAATCCATCGCAGGCATTGGCCCAAATATCGCCCAAGCTATCGTGGACTGGTTTGCCCGCCCGGCCAACCGTCAATTGCTGGACAAACTGCGCGCCGCCGGCGTTTGGCCGCAGGCCGAAGCCGCTCCTCCTTCTGCCGAGGCCCCTGCGGCCCTGGCCGATCTCACCTTCGTCATCACCGGCACCCTCCCCACGCTCTCGCGCGAGCAAGCCAAGTCTCTCATCGAGGCGGCCGGCGGCAAAGTGACCGACTCAGTCAGCAAAAAGACCGATTACCTGATCCTGGGTGAAAATCCCGGCTCCAAACTCGACAAAGCCCGCCAACTGGGCGTGCCAATCCTCGACGAGGCGGGCTTACGTCAATTGATGGCGACTCGCCGCTCATCTTGAACTCCTGTAGACGAGGTCATCCTATGTCTTCCTTTCAGCAAACCCTTGCCGAACACTTCCCCAACGCCATACCCGAGGCCGATTTCGTTGCTCGCACTTACACGGCCCTGTTAGGCTATGGCTTCCACAAACTCAATACCCTGGCCTGTGTGGCCGTCTGCCGCGACGAGATCACTCGTCCTCTGGTTGATCATATCCATAAGAACTGGGGCCACAGCTTCGACTTGGCCAGCCTGGGCGGGATGATTGTGGCCGGGAAGACTGGATTCAACGCCGCTCATCATCATGCTCCCAACCTGGATGGCCGCGAGCGTTATGTTTATTACGCCTTGGCGCATATTGCCATTGGCCCGGCTGGCGAAATCGGCGTCTGTACCCGCCCCAACCGTAACGGTGTCTCCGTCGCCTGTGGCGCCTTGCAGGCTTTTCTGAAAGCTTTTCTGGCCGAGGCTGAGACGGGCGATAAAACCAAAACCTTCGATTTCGAAGACAGCGAACAATCCTTCCTCCGTCGCCGCCTCTTGCCCGCCGTCGAGGCTTTGCCCTCTCCAGGCCTGCTGGATGTCACCCGCCTGGCTTATCAGGCCATCCTCGAAGACCTTGAACGGATGATCGCCCTCACCGTTCATACCGATCACGCCGATTATGCTGTTTTGTCGGGCATCCAAGTGCATGGCGCCGGGCATAATTTCGTCTGGCCGGGCACTCTGTATGCCGTTGTGAACGCAGAGCGCATAGCTCTTTCCCTTGCCTGAACGGGACGGCATCAGCAACGCAGCCCGCAGGCTTTGCCCAGCGCGGTGTGCCTGAAAACCCTCGCCCTTTGCACGACGATGTGTTGATATATTTTTTTTGGAGGACCCTATGAACATCCCTCAAGTTGACGACGCCATCATCCAGCGCGTGCGCGCCATGTCGGAACGCGCCGAAAGTCTGAAGAACGCTGGCCTGTATTTCTACAATCGGCCCATCAGCGAACTGCGCGGCGGAGCGCGTGTTCTGGTGGATGGCCGCGAGATGGGCATGTACGCCTCGTACAGCTACCTCGGCTTGGTTGGACATCCGCGCATCAACGCGGCCGCCAAGGCGGCCATAGACCGCTACGGCACCGGCACTCACGGCGTGCGCACTCTGGCTGGCAGCCTGCGCGTTCACCAGGAACTCGAAGAGACTATCGCCGCCTTCAAGCAGACTGAAGCCGCCATTACTTACACTTCGGGCTATGTCACTAATCTTACCGTCGTCTCTACCCTGCTCGGCCGCGACGACTACGTCATCTCCGACAAGCTCAACCATGCCAGCATCGTAGACGGCTGCCTGATGTCAGGCGCCAAGTTCCTGCGCTTTATCCACAACGACATGCAAGCTCTGGAAAACCGCCTTCAGCAAGTCCCGGCTGGCTCGGCCAAACTGGTGGTGGCCGACGCTGTTTTCAGCATGGATGGTGACATCATCAACTTCCCTGCCATGGTGGCGCTATGCCGCAAATACAACGCTTGGCTGATGATAGACGAAGCTCACTCCGTCGGCGTTTTGGGCAAAACCGGACGCGGCATCGAAGAACATTTCAATATGCCTGACACCATAGATATCAAAATGGGCACTCTGAGCAAGACCATCCCCTCCGTGGGTGGTTACATCGCTGGCAAAAAAGAAATCATTGACTATCTCCGCCATGCCAGCCGCGCTTACATCTTCTCCGCTGCCTTGCCTCCCGCCCAGGCAGCCGCGGCCAGCGAAGCCTTCAAAGTCATCCTCGACGAGCCGTGGCGCATCGAAAAACTCACCGCCAATGCCCGCCAGTTCATCACTGGCCTCAAGCAGCGCGGTTTCGACACCCTGAACACTGAAACGGCCATTGTTCCCATCTTGTGTGGGCCAGATGAAACCGCCTACACCCTCACCCGCTTGTGCCAACTGCAAGACTTGTTCGTTCTGCCGGTTGTATCGCCTGCGGTGCCGGTGGGGATGGCGCGCCTGCGCGCCACCGTCACCGCCGCCCACGAAAGCGACGAAATCGAACAAGCCATGGATGTCATCGCTCAAGCTGGCAGACAACTGGGCCTGATCTCATGATCTTCGTCTTGCTTGCGGATTGTGGGGATGGGTGAACTGATTCTCAAAACCGGACGCGAAAAATCCCTGTTGCGTCGCCATCCCTGGGTTTTTGCGGGGGCAGTGCAGCAGGCGCGTGGGCCGTTAGGGATGGGTGAGACCAGCCGGATTTGCTCTGCCCGTGGGGATTTCTTAGCCTGGGCGGCATACAGCCCGCAATCGCAAATCGTTGCGCGTGTCTGGTCATGGGAGCAATCCGACGAAATTGGAACGGCGTTTTTCCGGCAGCGATTGGCGGCGGCCATCAATCGTCGGCAAGGACTGTGGAGCGGCGACGCCCTGCGCCTGGTGCATGCCGAATCCGACGGTCTGCCGGGGCTGATTCTCGACCGGTATGGGGATACGCTGGTGATGCAATGTCTGTCGGCTGGCGTGGAGCGCTGGCGCGAGGTGCTGGCCGAACAGGCGCTGGAGTTGAGTGGGGCGGCGAGGCTGTTTGAGCGTTCGGACGCTGAGGTGCGTGCGCTGGAAGGTCTGCCCATTCGTATAGCCAGTATATGGGGCGATGAGCCGCCCGAACCCATCACCATCCACGAAAACGGCTTGCAATTCTACGTGGACGTGCGCCGCGGTCACAAGACCGGCTTTTACCTCGACCAGCGCTGTAGCCGCGAACGCGTGCGGGCACTGGCTGCCGGGCGGGAGGTGCTGGATTGTTTCTGCTATACCGGCGCATTCACCACCAACGCCCTGGTGGGCGCAGCTGTCTCCGTGACGGCCATAGATGCCTCGGCAGAGGCGCTGACACTCGCCCGCCAAAACCTTCTGCTCAACGCCTTGCCGCTTGAGCGCGTGCAATTCCTCGAAGGGGATGTCTTTCAACTCTTGCGCAAGTTTCGCGATGCTCGCCGTACCTTCGACATGATCATCCTCGACCCGCCCAAATTTGCACCTACCGCCGCTCAGGCAGCCAAGGCCGCCCGCGGCTACAAGGACATCAACCTTTTGGCTTTCAAACTGTTGCGTCCGGGTGGCTTGCTGGTGACTTTTTCCTGCTCCGGCGGTATTGATGTCGCTCTCTTCCAGAAAATCGTTGCTGGCGCAGCGCTAGATGCCGGCGTGGAAGCGCGTATCCTGGAGCATTTGTGCCAATCTCCTGATCACCCTGTGGCCCTCAATTTCCCGGAAGGTGCTTATCTCAAGGGCTTGGTTGTCCAGATATAGTCTGCCTGCTATTGGCAGAACATTCACAGACCATTTTTCGCCGCAGCCCTTTCCACAACCTGAGTTATAATTGCGCCCTATGGAAGAGCGTCTTCAAAAGATACTTGCCCGCGCTGGCTACGGCTCACGTCGCGCCTGTGAAACCATCATTGCCGCCAATCGTGTGCAAGTGAATGGCCATTTAGCCTCTTTGGGGGACAAAGCTGATCCCGAAAGGGATCGCATTACTGTGGATGGCCGGCCGCTCAAGGTTGCCGAAGAGTTGGTTTACATTGCACTACACAAGCCGCGCGGTGTATTGTCTGCTGTCGAAGCGCCCGACTCTCGTCCGACGGTGCGTGATTTGGTCGCTCTTCCCGGTAGATTTTACCCGGTGGGCCGCCTGGATGTGGACAGTGAAGGATTGATTTTGCTCACCAACGATGGCCAACTGGCTAACCATTTGACCCATCCTCGCTTTGGCCACCGCAAAGTTTACCGCGTTTTGGTGGCGCGTCACCCCGACGAAGAACAATTGGCCACATTTCGCCGCGGCGTTGTGTTGGAAGATGGCTATCGCACCGAACCAGCCGATGTGTACGTTGAGCGCCTGCAAGGCAAGGGTGCCTGGCTGATGGTGACCTTGCGCGAGGGGCGCAAACGCCAGATTCGCGAAACCTGCGCCCAACTGGGTTTGCCGGTTGTTCGCATTGTGCGTGTCTCGATTGGTTCGTTGCGTTTGGGAACGCTCAAGCCGGGGCAGTGGCGTCACCTCACTGCGGCGGAAGTCGAGGCTTTGCGCCGCCCGGCCGACGATGCCCCAGCGGGTGAGAGGAGAGCGGCGCCACGGCAGCGACCTGGCTCGCCAGCGCCGTCTCACCAGGTTATTCCCTCTCGCTCGCCTCGCAAATCTCCCCAGCGGCACGGAGGCTAGCGCGGCAGAGACATCGCCGATGTTGTCGTGACTTTCACCTTTGCCTGGCGCTCTGTAGATAAGGGCGGAGGTGCTTATTTTGTAACGAGCAAGGAGTTTTTATGTACGCTGCGGACGAAAAACGCTCCTCCTGGCTAGACCGACCTGTGTCCTTGGCCAAATCTCTGCAGTGGGAGACGATCTTGTTCGCCGCCATTCTGCTCTTGGCGGTGGTCACGCGCTTCTATAAACTCGAGCCGCGCGTGATGAGCCATGATGAGACCTCGCATGTGTATTTTTCTTGGCTGCTATATACCGGCCAGGGATATCAACATGACCCGGTGACGCACGGCCCCTTTCAATTTCATGTTGTGGCGCTGGCTTACTTTTTGTTTGGCGATAGTGATACCTCGGCGCGCATCCCGGCAGTTCTGTTTAGCATTGCTACGGTGGGCTTTATGTGGTTCTACCGGCGTTACCTGGGTCGGCTAGGGGCCTTGGCCGCCGCGCTGATGTTTGTCGTTTCGCCTTATATGTTGTATTACGGGCGTTATGTGCGCAACGAGGCCTTCGTGGCCCTTTGGGGGGTATTGACCATTTGGGCTATCTTGCGCTACCTGGAGACCGGCAAGTCCCAATATATCCTGGGGTTGACCGCTGCTATCGTTTTGCATTACACCACCAAAGAGACGGTCTATATTTATACTGCTCAAGCTTTGCTGTTCCTGGCGTTGTATTTCGTCTACCGCCAGCTACAGCAGAAATGGCCTAACGATGCGGCGCGCCGCCACTTCGCGATGGCGCTGCTGGTGGCTTTGTCTGGCGCGGCTGTGTGGATCATGCTCAAGCTCGCCGATCGCCTGCTGCGAGCCCCCCTTTCGGCGCAGGCTGCGCCGCTTGTTCCCGGTCAGACCTTGCCGGGCATCGCCCCAGCGGTGATGTTGATTCCCCTCGCTCTGACCGCGGCGGCCTTGCTGGCGGCGATTTACTTTCTGGTTAGTGGACACTGTCGCCCTGCGGCTAATTCGAACGAGATGACGGTTTTCCTGGTGGCACTATTGGCTATTCCACTCCTCATCGGCGCTGCCATGCTCTATGGGCTGTTTATTGGGCAAAGCGCCGCGGTGGCTGAATTGGTCGCACTCCCCACAGAGACACCGCCTGTGGCGGGCGCGACGCCAAGCGATGACGGTGTCCGCACGGGGGTCCTGCTCACCATGCTGTTGGTACTGCCCACGCTCATGGGGGTTGGTTTGTTCTTTGCTGGCCGTTATGCCATGCGCTTGCCGCGCCTTATCTGGCCAGCGGGCGCCGAACGCTCTTTGGATTTGCTGATCGTCATCGGCACGCTGATTTTGCCCACCCTTTCGGCCTTTCTTGTCAAGCCCCTGGGCGATCCGTTGGATTACTCCCTCTTGGGCATGGCCAGGACGGCCAGTGTGCTGATTCCGGTGGCGATGCTGGCTATTGGTCTGGGGGTAGGTTGGGACACCAAAATCTGGTTGCCTAATGCCGCGCTCTTCTATGCGATCTTTGTGGTTCTGTACACCACGATCTTTACCAACGGCGGGGGCTTTTTCACCGGCCTAATTGGCTCGCTGGGCTATTGGTTGGAACAACAGGGGGTCAATCGAGGGACACAGCCCTGGTATTATTACCTTTTGGTGCAGGTGCCGGTATATGAATACTTGCCGGCCCTGGGCAGTTTGTTGGCTTTGGCCTTTGGCGTTTCCGATTGGCTGCGCCGACGGCGAGAGGCGGCCAACGCGGTTGAAAGCCAGCCGCCCGACGAGGACAACGAACCGTCGCTGATGCCGACCCCTGCCCGTCCTGGTGAGCTGCAACCGCCGCCGGTTCTGACATTCATTGGTTTCTGGGCGTTTACCAGCGTGTTGGCCTATTCCTACGCTGGCGAGAAGATGCCCTGGTTGACGGTCCACATTGCTCTGCCGTTCATTCTGCTGGCTGGCTGGGCTTTTGGCCGCGCCTTGGCCAATTTCGACTTTGCTGCTTTTCGACGACAGCGCGGCTGGCTGGTGACGGCGACCACCTTGCTGTTCTTGGTCAGCTTTGGCGGGGTGATGACAAGCTTGTTGGGGCCAAATCCACCCTTCCAGGGCAAAGAGCTGGCGCAGTTGACCTCTACCGGAACGTTCATCACCGCCCTGGCAACATTGATCCTCAGCGGCTGGGGACTCTTCTCTCTGCTTCGAGATTGGCTGCCAGGGCAATTCTTCCGTCTGATGGGGGGAATCCTGATTGTTTTTCTAACCTTGTTGACTGCCCGCGCCGCTTTCATGGCTTCGTATATCAATTACGACCGCGCTACCGAGTATTTGGTCTACGCTCACTGCGGGCCGGGCATCAAGGACGCTTTGGCTCAAATCGAAGAATTGTCTTTGCGCACTACTGGCGCTTTGGCGATGACTGTGGCCTACGATAACGATACCACCTATCCCTATTGGTGGTATTTGCGTGACTACACTGCCCAACGCTACTATGGCGCTAATCCTACCCGCGAGCTGCGCGATGTGCCGGTTATTCTGGTCGGACAGAACAATTTCTCTAAGATCGAGCCGGTGGTGGGGCAGGCTTATCACAAATTCGAGTACATTCGCATCTGGTGGCCAGATGAGGATTACAAGAATCTGACCTTCGAACGCATTTGGCATGCCATCACCAATCGCGAGATGCGCAATGCTATCTTCCAAATCTGGTTGAACCGTGATTATGACGAGTACGCCCGCCTGACCGGCAAAGATTTCCTCACCCTGGAAAACTGGTCGCCTGCTGAGCGTTTCCGCCTGTACGTCCGCAAGGACATCGTGGCGCAGTTGTGGAATTATGGGACAGTATCGCTGCCCGAGGAGGTGGTGGCCGACCCCTATGAAGGCAAAGAGCTGAAATTGCCTGCAGATAAGATGATTGGTGTGGCGGGCGCTGCCGAGGGCCAGTTCAATGCTCCGCGCGGGGTGGCTGTAGCCGCCGATGGCACGCTGTATGTGGCCGATACTTTCAATCACCGTATCCAACATCTGACGGCTGACGGGGCTGTGTTGCACGTGTGGGGCGGATTCGCCAATGTTGAAGCGGGGGCGGCACCCGTTGGGACTTTCAACGAGCCTTGGGGCATCGCCGTTGGGCCAGATGGTTCGGTTTACGTTGCCGATACGTGGAATCACCGCATCCAGAAATTCTCGGCTGATGGCGCTTTCATCACCGTGTGGGGGCATGGCATCAGTCAGGATTTGGCCGATCCCTACGGTTTCTACGGCCCGCGTGGCGTGGCGGTGGACCGCCAAGGCAGCGTTTATGTGAGTGATACCGGCAACAAACGTATCGTGGTCTTCGACGGCGAGGGAAAGTTCATCGCTCAGTTTGGTGAAGGGGGGATGGCTGCGGGTTACTTCGATGAGCCGGTTGGCGTGGCGGTTAGCGCTGAGGGTTTGGTCTATGTGGCCGATACCTGGAATCAGCGCGTGCAGGTCATCATGCCGTCGGGCGAGGGCCAGTATCTGCCCTTGCGTCAATGGGAAATCTACGGCTGGTTTGGTCAGCTTGTGGATAACAAGCCTTACCTGGCGGTCAACTCGCTGGGGCATGTCTTTGTCACCGACCCCGAGAGTTACCGTATTCTCGAATTCGATGCTGAAGGGAAGTTCGTCCGCTACTGGGGCGATTATGGCGCCGATCAGAACGGGCTAAACCTGCCGACGGGCATTGCTGTTGACCCTGCGGGCGGCATCTGGGTGGCCGATGCAGGTAACAACCGCGTGGTGCATTTCACCCCGCCCAAATGACGACGAAACACCGCCTGTGAAGGCGGTGTTTTTTGTCATCGTCCAGTCGGGGCGAGAGGATTTGAACCTCCGACCTCTGCGACCCGAACGCAGCGCTCTAGCCGGTCTGAGCCACGCCCCGAACTTGCCAATGCGGGCGGATTATAACTCACCCCCTGACCTTTGACAAGCCTCGTTTGGGCGAAAAATACGGCTCGTTCGAGTATAATTTCTTTGACATGGCGTTTTTTGTGAAGCGTGGCAGAAAGACATTCGTCAGGAGTATCATTTCGGGAAGAAAGGGAAACGTCTCGAAGGTTTTCTTGCCGAGTTTTGAGGAGATGTTCCAATGAAGGTGATCGTTACAGGCGGAACTGGTTTGATTGGGCGAGCGCTGGTGCAGGCGCTGGTCTCTGGCCAACATGAGGTTGTTGTGTTGAGCCGCGCACCGCAACGCGCCGTTCTGCCTGCGGGCGCTGTGGCGGTGGCTTGGGATGGGGGCACCGCCCAGGGGTGGGGGGCACAGGTTGAGGGGGCCGATGCCATTGTCAATCTGGCTGGTGAAAGCGTGGCCGGTGAGAGTTTGCTTGCCCTGCGTTGGACGCCTGAACGCAAGCAGCGTATCCTCCAGAGCCGCGTGAACGCCGGCGCGGCGGTGGCAGAGGCCATCCGCATAGCGGCGCATAAACCGGCTGTGCTGGTGCAGGCTTCGGCGGTGGGCTTCTACGGGCCGCGCCCCGACCTGCGGGTGACTGAAACGACCCCACCCGGCCGCGATTTCCTGGCGCAGGTGTGCCAAGCTTGGGAGGCTTCCACTGCCCCCGTCGAGGCGTGGGGTGTGCGGCGGGTGATCCTGCGAATTGGAATTGTTCTCGCCGCCGCGGGAGGGGCTTTGCCGCGGCAATTGTTGCCTTTTCGCCTGTTCGTCGGCGGGCCAATCGGTAGCGGCTGCCAGGGTTATCCCTGGATTCACCTCGCCGACGTGGTTGGCGCCATTGATTTTCTGCTACAGAACTCGCAAACCAGGGGGGCGTACAACATCTGCGCACCGTCGCCCTTGACCAATGCTGAGTTTGGCCGCACCCTGGCTCGTGTGTTGCGCCGCCCCTATTGGCTGCCAGCACCTGCCTGGGCCTTTCGCTGGGTTTTCGGCGAGGCGGCTGCCATCTTGCTCGATGGTCAAAGGGCTTACCCGCAACGTTTGCTCGAAGCCGGTTACGCTTTTCGCTATCCCGAAGCTGAAGCGGCTTTGCGAGATTTACTTGCCAAAGGAGACGAAGCATGAAGGTCGGTATCGTCGGCAGCGGTTTCGTTGGCGCTACGGCAGCGTATGCGCTGGTCCTGCGCGGCGTTTGCCGCGAGGTGGTGCTGGTGGATGTCAACCAGGCGCGCGCCGCGGCGGAGGCGGATGATATTCTGCACGCTGCGCCGTTTGCTCACCCGGTCAATGTGCGTGCCGGTGATTACAGCGATTTGAGCGATAGCCGCGTGGTGATCATCACCGCGGGGGTGAGCCAAAAACCGGGTGAGACACGCTTGCAATTGCTCGAACGCAACGCCGCTATCTTGCATCAGGTGATTCCGGCTGTGCTGAGCTATGCACCCCAAGCGGTCTTGCTCATCACGACCAATCCGGTAGATGTGATGACCCACCTGGCGGCGCGCGAAGCTGCGGCTCGCGGCGTGCCCTCCACCCGCGTGTTGGGTTCTGGCACAACCCTGGATACGGCGCGCTTTCGGGCTTTGTTGGGGCGTCGCTTGGGTATTGACGCCCAACACATTCATGCCTATGTGCTGGGCGAACACGGCGATTCGGAGGTGCTTGCCTGGTCGTCGGTGTCGGTGGGCGGTATTGCCTTGGATGTGTTCTGTGGGATGCAACACGTTTCGATTTGTGAGGACGACCGGCAGGAGATAGATACGTTGGTGCGACGCGCCGCTTACGAGATCATCGCCGGTAAGGGTGCGACGTATTATGGCATTGGCAGTGCTCTGGCGCGTATCACCGAGGTGATCCTGCGCGATCAGCGTGCTATTTTGACCGTTTGCACCCCCACGCCAGAAATCGTGGGGGTGAAGGACGTCACTCTGGCTTTGCCCAATCTCTTGGGCGGGGAGGGAATCCTGGCCACGCTCACGCCCTCGCTCGATGAGCAAGAGACCGCCGCACTGCGCGCCAGCGCCGAAATCATCCAAAACGCCATTCTTTCTCTGGAAGGAGCTAACCGCTGATGGAAGAATCCCTGACGCTTGGAAAGACAACGTTACGCATCCCACCCATGGGGATGGGTACTTGGCAGTGGGGGGATCGTGTCTTCTGGGGGTATGGCAAAACTTATGCCGACGAAGACCTGCGGGCGGCCTTCGATGCCAGCTTGGCTGCAGGGGTCAATTTCTTCGATACGGCCGAAGTGTATGGGCAGGGACGTTCGGAGCAACTTTTGGCGGAATGCCTGCGTACCTCGCCGCAGCCGGTGGTGGTGGCCACCAAGTTCTTCCCTTTCCCCTGGCGCTTGCGGCGCAGCAGTTTGCGCCGGGCGCTACGCGGCAGCCTGGCGCGCCTGGGGCTGGAGCAGGTTGATTTGTATCAGGTGCATTGGCCCTTTCCGCCGTTGCCGGTGGAGAGCTGGGCCGAAGCGCTGGCCGATGTGGTGCAGGAGGGCTTGGCAAAAGCGGTGGGGGTTTCCAACTACAATGCCAGCCAGATGCGGCGCGCTTTCGCCGTTTTGGCGCGACGCGGCGTGCCCCTGGCTTCGAACCAGGTGTCGTACAGCTTGCTCGACCGCGCCATCGAGAAAAATGGTCTCCTGGCCTTGTGTCGAGAGCTGGGCGTGACTGTGCTTGCCTATAGCCCTTTGGCCAAAGGCATGTTGACCGGCAAGTATACGCCCGAAAACTTGCCCTCGGGCCTGCGCGGGCGGCGGTACAATGCCGCCTGGCTGGCCAGAGTGCAGCCGCTCATTCGCCGCATGCGGGAGATCGGCGCGGCGCATGGCGGCAAACAGCCCGCCCAGGTGGCGCTCAATTGGCTGATTTGCAAGGGCGCTGTCCCGCTGGCAGGTATCAAGAACCCCCAGCAAGCTCAGGATAACGCCGGCGCTTTGGGTTGGCGGCTTACCGCCGAAGAAGTGCTCACCCTCGATCAGCTTAGTGACGAACTTTGACCAAAGCCGTGATATGATTATTCCTCTTTGATATCTTTGATTACCTGGAGGCTGATATGCTGAAAATCGAACAGATTGACCCGCGCAACAAGGCTCATGTAAGGCGTTTCATCCGGATTCATTTCAAGTTATACGAGAACTGCCCGCAATGGGTGCCGCCTATTTTGAGCGATTGTGAGACCCAAATCAACCCCGACAAACACCCTTACTACGAGCATTCCGAAGCTGCCTTCTTCATCGCCACGCGGGATGGTGAAGATGTGGGGCGCATTGCTGCTCATGAAAACCGCCCCTTCAACAAGTACCACGGCACCCGCAAAGCCAACTTCTATTTGTTCGACAGCATTGACGATCAGGAAGTGGCCGACGCTTTGCTCAACCGCGCTCTGGAATGGGCCAAAGCTCGCCACCTGGATACGATGGTGGGCCCGAAGGGCTTTGCCGCTCTCGACGGTTATGGCATTCTCGTCGAGGGTTTCGAGCGGCGGCAGATGATGAACATGATGAACTACAATTATCCTTACTACCCCCGATTGATGGAAAGAGCCGGTTTTAGCAAAGAGGTTGATTTCGTGTCGTGTTATCTCCATAAGGACACCTACAAACTGGACGAGCGCATTCACCGCATCGCCGCCCGTGTCGAACAACGCGGCAAACTGAAGGTCGTGCGCTTCCGCAATAAACGACACATGCTTGCCTATGCCAAGAAACTTGGCGAAGCTTACAACAAGACTTTTATCAACAACTGGGAGTATTATCCTTTCACCGAACGCGAAGTGCAATTCGTCGTTGACAACGTGATGCTGGTTGCCGATCACCGCCTGATCAAAATGATCACCCACAACGACGAAGTGGTGGGTTTTCTGTTGGCTTTCCCCGACATCTCGCGGGCTATGCAGCGCGCCAAGGGGCATCTGTTCCCCTTCGGGTTGGTGGATATGTTGATGGAGCTTAGGCGTACCGACTGGGTCTCGATGAATGGCGCGGGCATTTTGCCTGAATTTCAGGGCATGGGAGGCAACGCTCTGATGTATGCCGAGATGGAACGCACCTTGAACACTGAAAATTTCAAGTTCGTTCACGCCGAATTAACCCAGGTGGCCGAGACGGCGGTCCAGATGCGCCGCGACCTCGAAAATCTCGGCGGCAAGCCCTACAAAAATCACCGCGTTTACCGCCGCGCTATTTGAAGACTGACGCCGTGGTAGCCTTGTGCCCTGAAGACCAGCCGAGAGGGGGGAGTCTTCGGGATGGCTGTTCTTTGCGGCCGCCAGCCTAAGCCCTTTAGCGTTTGGGAGAACCTGGATGACCCAATCTGCCAGCCGCTCCAGAAAAAAACAAAATCAGGCCAAGGGCAATGATGCGTGGTTTGCCCCGCCTATTCTCGATAACGCCCCTATGCTGATTGCCCTGGCGACGACAGACGGGTGTGTGACGTTCATCAACCGCGCTTGCGAAGAGATCATCGGCTTGAGCTGTGAGCAAGTCCGCGACAAGTCTGTGCGCGCACTGTCCTCAGAACTGGCGTTCGTTCAGCCTATCAACCAGGCGCTCGAAGCCATGGCTGCTGGGCAGCCCCTCCCTCTCTTCGAGAGCGATTATGTCGCCGCCGATGGGCGCCGTGTGCATCTCGCCTGGGCTTGTACGCTCATTCCAGACGAGCATGGTCACAGCGCCTACATTCTGGCAACAGCGCTGGATGTTAGCGAAAAACATGCCCTCTCGACCAAGTTGGTCGAGAGCGAGGCCCGTTTCCAGGCTATTTTTGCGGCGTCGCCGGACGCCTTGTTCATCGAGACCTTGAACGGCAACATCCTGGATTGCAACGAAAGTGCCTGCCAGATGTTCGGATACGAGCGTGATGAGTTGCTCTCTCTCAATGTGGCGGCTCTGCTGCCAGATGAGACCATCGCCAAATTGCCGGCTGTGATCACTGAAGAACTGACCACCGGCGGCATATTCATCGAAGCGCTCAACAAACGTAAGACCGGCGAAGCCTTTCCCTGCCTGGTCAGCAGCCGCCTGGTAACTGTTGGGGAACAACAGCTTGTCATTGCTCAGGTGCGCGATCTCAGCGAGCGCGATGCCATATTGCAGGCCTCGCGCCAGAGCGAAAGCCGTTTCCGCAGCATGGCTGAGAACATTCAGGACGGTCTGACTATCATTGAACAAGGCCGCGTGGTTTATGTCAATGACCGCCTTTGCCAAATTCTCGGCCGGCCTGCTGAGACGCTTCTGGCTACTAATGTCTTGGACTTTGCAGTGCCCGAAGAACGCCAGCGGCTTGCCGAGATTATCGAAAATGCGCGGAAAAACCGCCAACTGCTCGACTGCCTGGAGTTTGAGATTGTCCATCCCAACGGCGAGAGACGCTATATCCGCAACCGCTACGCCTACAACTGCCAGGGGAATGAGATCATCGGCCGCTTCATTGTAACGACCGACATCACCGGACAGAAAGCCACCGAGGCCGCCCTGCGCCGTCAGGCGTTGACCTTCGAGACCATGTTCGACGGGGTCATCTGGACGGATGCAGACGGCCTTATCACCGACTGGAACCCGGCAGCCGAAAGGATGTCCGGTTATTCTAAGGCAGAAGTCTTGGGCAAATCGCCCGAAATCCTGCATTGTCCCGCAGATCGGCCGCATCTCCAGCAGCAAATCCGCGCTGGGGTGCTCCGCGATGGCCGCTGGGAGGGGGAAGTCCGTTTCGTCAGGAAGGATGGCTCGCAGGGCTGGCTTGACTTGATCGTGGCTGCGGTCAAGGACGAGAAAGGCCGTCTGGTAGCCACACTGGGAGTCAATCGCGATATTACTGCCCGCAAAGAGGCTGAGAGCGCTCTTCAGCGGCGTGAGGCTATCCTGGAAGCGGTCAGCTTTGCCGCCGCGTGTTTCCTGAAAACGTCCGCCTGGGAGAACAATATCCAGGAGGTGATGGCACGTCTGGGTAACGCTGCCCAGATCAGCCGCGTGTACCTGTTTCAAAATTATCTGTCTGAAGAGGGGCAATTGTTCTGCCGTCAGCGCTATGAGTGGGTGGCCACTGGCGTTACGCCGCAGATTGATAACGAGGCTTTGCAGGCCGTGCCTTATTATGCCAGCGGTTTTGGACGTTGGGCCGAAACTTTGAGCCAAAATCAGGTGATCTGCGGCCTGGTCAAAGATTTCCCCCTTTCTGAACGGTCGCTCTTGCAAGGGCAAGACATTCTCTCGCTATTGGTGGTGCCGATTTTTCTGCAAAATAGCTGGTGGGGCTTCATTGGCTTCGATGACTGTGAACATCCGCGCCAGTGGCTGCCAGCCGAGATAGATGCCTTGCGGGCGGCGGCCAACACTCTCGAGGCGGCGATCCTCAATCACCTTAACGAACAAGTGCGCCTGGCGACCATCCAAATCTCGGAAGCGGCCCATTCGGCCCAAACCTTGGACGAAATTTTCCGCGCCATTCACGCCATCATCAGCCGCCTGATGCCAGCCGATAATTTCTATATTGCCCTCTACGATGAGGCCTCCAATTCGTTGTCTTTTCCTTATTTTGTGGACCAGGTTGACGAGGCGGTGTCTCATCAGCCGTTTGGTAAAGGCTTGACCGAGTATGTGATTCGCACCGGCCAGCCGCTGCTGGCCTCGCCGGAAGTTTTCGAGGCTTTGTTACAACAGGGTGAGGTCGAGGAGGTGGGCGCACCCTCGATTGACTGGCTGGGTGTGCCGCTGCAGACGAATGGGCGCGCCTTTGGGGTTTTGGTGGTGCAGAGTTACACGCACAACGTCCGCTTTGGTGAGGCTGAGAAAGAAATATTGATGTTCGTTTCCACCCAGGTGGCGATGGCGGTGGAGCGCAAACAAGTCGAACAGGCCTTGCGACGCCGGCTGATGGAAGTGACTGTCTTGCAAGCGGTGGCGGTGGCCGGTGCAGAAGCGGCTAGCGAGGATGAGTTGATCGAGCGCGTCACTCGAATCGTGGGCGATACCTTCTTCCCCGATAATTTCGGCGTCTTCTTGCTCGACTCAGAAGCTCAATTGCTGCGTTTTCACCCCTCCTATCGTGGTTTGACTCCTGAATATCTGGATTTCGTCATCCCGGTGGGGCGCGGCGTTACAGGGACGGTGGCAGCCACGGGGCAACCGCTTTGCATCGCTGATGTTAGCCAATGCCCGCAATACATTGGCTTGTTTTTCCAGGCCAAATCTGAGTTGTGTGTGCCTCTCAAGGTGGGTGAGCGTGTTCTCGGTGTTATCAATGCCGAGAGTGTCCACCCTGCCAATTTCAGCAGCGATGATGAGCGCTTGCTATCTACCCTGGCCAATCAATTGGCTACCGCTATCGAGCGCAAGCGTGCCCAAGAGGCCCAGCGCGCCAGCGAGGCGCTGTACCGCACGCTGGTCGAAACCTCCCCCGATGCCATCATGCTCACCTCGCTGGACGGGAAAATTGTCCTGTGCAACCAGCACACAGCCGTCTTGAGTGGAGTGGGAGATGTCGGCAAGCTCATTGGACAAAACGCTTTCGATTTGATTGCCGCCGAAGATCAGCCCAAACTTCGCGAGACTCTTTGCTCCCTGGATGATCTTCTGGCCACGCATTACGGCGAATATACTGCCTTGCGCGCTGATGGCAGCCGTTTCCCTCTGGAGATCAATGTGCGTGTTCTGCCTGATACGCAGGGACGCCCGGCTATGCTTCTGGGCGTCGCCCGCGATATCACCACACGCCGACAGCGCGAACGCGAACGAGAAGCAATCATCACCTTTGCTGCTTCTATTCGCACCGCCGAAAGCCGTCTTGAGACGGTAAGCGCTATTCTCGAAAATATGCTCGCCCTGTTGAACGCCGATGGCGTGGCGCTGGTTCGAGCTGACCTTTCGGAACAGCGCTTGGTTATCGAGTCGGCGCGCGGCGTTTGGGTGCGCACCAGTGGCTTGTCATTGACCAGTGAGCAATCCACTCGTCGGGTGCTGGAAAGCGGCCAGCCCTTTGTCGCCAACGCCGAGCAAGATAGCGCTCCTCTGCCGTTGGCGCTGACGCACTCTGCTGTATGTATCCCTCTGATTGCCCAGGGCCAGCCATTGGGGGTAGTGTGGGTGGGCCGCTCGACGCCAATTTCAGCTGATGATATCCGCTTGTTGATGGCCATTGGCGACATGGCTGCCAATGCCCTTCAGCGCGCAGCTCTGTACGAGGAGACCCAACGGCGTTTGCGCCGCCTGTCTGCCTTGCGCACGGTGGACATGGCCATCACCTCCAGCCTGGATTTGCAGGTGGCGCTCAGTGTGTTGCTGGATCAAATCACTCTGCAGCTCAATGTGGATGCCTGTGATATCCTGTTGTTCAATCCTGTGACCCAAAGGCTGGAGTACGCCGCCAGCCGCGGCTTTCGTACTTATGCGATCACCCAGACGCGTTTTAAACTCAACGAGACTGTCACCGGGCAGGCGATACTCGAACGGCGCATGCTCAAGATACCCAATCTCTTCGATGGCTATCAGCATCTCCTCCAGCAGCGCGGCCTGACGTGCGAGGCATTTGTGGCTTATTATGCACAACCTCTCTTGGCCAAGGGGCAAATTCAGGGGGTGTTGGAAGTGTTCCATCGCTCGCCGTTGGTGGCAGATGCCGAATGGCTGGATTTCTTCGAAACATTGGGCGGTCAGGCGGCTATTGCTGTGGATAACGCCACGTTGTTTACGGAACTCCAGCGGACGAACGTGGAATTGCAACTGGCTTACGACACCACCCTGGAGGGATGGGTGCGCATGTTGGATTTGCGCGACCAGGAGACCGAGGGCCACACCCAGCGTGTCACTGAGAAGACGTTGATACTGGCGCGAGCCATAGGTATTCCCGAAAGCGAGTTGGTCCACATTCGCCGTGGGGCGCTGCTGCACGATATTGGTAAGATGGCTGTGCCGGATGCGATTTTGCGCAAGCCTGCGGATTTGAGCGCGGATGAGTGGGCGATCATGCGCAAACATCCCCTGTATGCCTACGAATTGCTCTGGCCGATCACGTATTTGCGGCCGGCGCTGGATATCCCCTATTGCCATCACGAGAAGTGGGATGGCACGGGTTACCCGCGCGGCTTGCGCGGCGAGCAAATCCCCCTGGCGGCGCGTATCTTCTCGGTGGTGGATGTGTGGGATGCTCTGCGCCACGACCGCCCCTACCGCAAAGGTTGGGATGCGGCTAAGATCAAGGAATATCTGCTCTCTCAATCAGGCACAATCTTTGACCCGCGCGTGGTGAGCGAATTCCTACGTTTACTCGAAACGGAAGAGAATTGAACGCTGCCGACAGAGAGTTGCCGGGCGAACTGACTGCCGGGGCGTATGATGGGAAAATCATCAGATTATTATGGTTACAAACAGCATCATTGGCGCGAAAACGCGCATGGTATAATCACCCCGCTTTTCAAAACAGCCGGTTACATCACCGGCGCATTCGATCGTGGTGGAGACAACGCATGAAACTACATGAGTATCAATCCAAATTGATATTTGCCAGATATGGCGTCCCGATCCCTAAGGGGCGGGTGGCGGCCACCGCTGGCGAAGCAAGGCAAATTGCTGAAGAACTGGGCGGCCCAGTGGTGATCAAATCGCAGGTGTTGGTCGGTGGTCGCGGCAAGGCTGGCGGCATCAAGCTTGCCAAGACCCCCCAAGAGGCCGAAGAGCTGGCCACCCACATCCTGGCCATGGAAATCAAAGGTCTGCCGGTGCGCAAAGTGTTGGTGGACGAGGCCGCTAACATCGAAAAAGAAATCTATCTGGGTATCACCAACGACCGGGCGGCGCGCCGACCGGTGATGATGGCCTCAGCCGCTGGCGGCGTCGAAATCGAAGAGGTGGCCCGCCTCACCCCTGAAAAGATTATCAAAGTGCATATTGACCCCTTGCTCGGCTTGCGCGATTACCAGGCGCGCGATATCGCTGTGGGTATTGATTTGCCCCGCGAACATTGGAAGACGTTCAACGTCATCGCTCAGGGCTTGTGGAAGGCCTACGTGGATTGCGATGCCACCCTGGCCGAGATCAACCCCCTGGTCATCACCTCCGACAACCGCTTGATTGCCGTGGATGGCAAAATGCTGATTGACGACAACGCCCTCTTCCGCCATCCCGATTTGGCCGAAATGCGCGACCTGGACGTGGAAGCGCCCTCCGAGATTGAAGCTCGCAAGTATGGCTTGTCTTTCATCAAGCTCGATGGCAATATCGGTTGTATGGTCAATGGCGCCGGTCTGGCTATGACCACGATGGACATCATCAAGTTGTTCGGCGGCGAACCGGCCAATTTCCTCGACATCGGTGGCGGTGCCGGGGCCGAGAAAGTGGCTGCAGCGATGCGTATCATCCTGGCCGATCCCAATGTCAAAGCAGTTCTTTTCAATATCTTCGGCGGCATCACCCGCTGTGACGAAGTTGCTAAAGGCGTTCTGACCGCCATGGAAGAGGTCAAACCGCAGGTGCCGATGGTGATCCGTCTGGTTGGCACTAACGCTGAAGAAGGCCGCCAAATGCTGGCCAACGCTAATATGATTACTGCTGAAACCCTGGCCGACGCTGCTCAAAAAGCCGTTACCGCCGCGAAGGGAGTGTAACCCCATGAGTATCTTGATCAACAAAAACACCCGCCTGCTTGTGCAAGGCATAACCGGCAATGAAGGTTCGTTCCACACCCAACAAATGATCGCCTACGGCACCAATGTCGTTGCCGGCGTCCGCCCCGGCAAGGGCGGCGAGTGGGTCATGGATGGCAAGGTGCCGGTCTTCGATTCTTGCCGCGCGGCCGTCGAAGCCACCGGCGCCAACGCCTCCATCATCTTCGTTTCGGCTCAATTTGCCCCCGATGCAATGTTCGAAGCTGCCGACGCTGGTATTCCCTTTATCGTTTGCATTACTGAGGGGGTGCCGGTTCAGGATATGATGCGCGTGCGCCAATACCTCGACCAGAAAAAAGTGCGCCTGCTCGGCCCCAACTGCCCAGGGCTGATCACCCCCGGCGAGTGCAAGGTGGGCATCATCCCCGGCAACATTTCTATCCCCGGCAATGTCGGCGTTGTCTCCCGCTCGGGTACGCTCACCTACGAGGTTGTCTATGCCCTCAAGCTGTTGGGCATGGGCGTCTCCACCTGTGTTGGCATCGGCGGCGACCCGATCAACGGCACCAATTTCATTGACTGCCTGGCTATGTTCGAGGCCGACCCGCAAACCGAGAAAGTGGTCATGATTGGCGAGATCGGCGGAACTGATGAGGAAAAAGCGGCTGAGTTCATCCGCACCAAGATGACCAAACCGGTCGTCAGCTTCATCGCTGGTCAGACGGCGCCTCCCGGCAAGCGCATGGGACACGCTGGGGCCATCGTCGAAGGTGGTTCGGGCCTGGCTGCCGATAAGATCAAGGCTTTGCAGGCCGCGGGCGTCAAGGTGGCGCGCCACCCCGAAGAAATCCCTAGCCTACTGTAAATTAGCACTGCACTGTCTGCCGTGCAAGTCGCTCACCCTCGCGGCTTGCACGGCTTTCGTTTCCTCCCCCTTGCGGGTGATTTCCACGTCATGATTCGCATCAACCAAGCCTCAGAAACACTCGCCCCTGGCTTACAGGAGTATAATTGTAACCAGCGGTTGATATCCCTTTCACTTGCTGTTGGAGACCTATGGACGATACCAAAGTTGCCTTCACGCCTTTTGCCTCGCTCAACAATTTCATGCGCCCCGATTACCGTCTGACGGTGATTCGCAGCGCCCTGCAGGCTTTGCCTACCCTGCCTGAAAGCCTGCGTAACCCGGTTGATGAGATGACCCGCAAAGTGGTGCGCGTGCCTGGTTTTCGTCATGGCGACAAAGCGCCCACCCTGCTCAAAGTCGTGCCCATCTCTAAAGCCTTCGAAAAGTCGTCGGAATTGGTGGCGGCAGTCATCGCCGCCTGGGCCGAAGCCCATGCCGATTTGCGCCAGAAGGTCTATGATTTGCTCAAGGCGCGTAACTGGGAACTTTTGCCAGTTGATGCCGACCGCACCAAGCTGCCTGGCTTTCTGCCCAAATGGCCTAAAGGGGAAGATTACGAAACCCTCTACAAGGCGTTCACCGAGATGTACCCCGATGTCGTTGAAAGTATTGATAACGTTAGCCTGATGGTGGTGTGGCTGAGCACGCGCTTGCCTTACCAGCTTGTCGAGCCTGCGCAGAAAGAGACGCCGCCGACAGAAGACAAGCAGCCTGCCGATTGAAAACGGGGTGAAAGCCCTCCCTGGGCTTTCTCGAAACGGTTGCAGGTTGTAGCGTGCTGAAAGGAGCAACCTATGGAGCTGTATGGCTCGGTCGAGGCCTATTATTACGACTACTACTCAACCGGCGTTCCGGGGGACTTGAACTTTTACGTTGAAGAAGCCGTCAAGGCGGGTTCGCCGGTTTTGGAGTTGGGTTGTGGCACCGGGCGCATTACTCTGCCAGTAGCTCAGGCGGGCGTTGACATCACCGGGCTTGACCTCTCGCCGGCGATGTTGGCGGTGGCCCGCAAGAAATGCGCTGCGCTGCCGCCGGAGGTGCAGGCGCGTGTGACCTTAGTCCACGGCGATATGCGCGCTTTTTCGCTGGATCAGCGCTTCTCGTTGATTTTTATCCCCTATCGCGCCTTCATGCATTTGATGAACGTCGCCGACCAGAAACGGGCTTTGGCGTGTATTCGCGAGCATCTCGCCCCCGACGGACGTCTCGTCTTCAACATCTTCGACCCGCGCTTGGACATCATCGCCGCCCATGCTACTCCCTTGGGGCGTGCCCTCAAATTCGTCCAGGAGTTCATCCATCCCGAATCGGGACGGCGCGTCACCGTGTGGGATACCCGCCAGTATGATCAGGCTACTCAACTCTTGGAACAATATTTCATCTTCGAAGAGTTGGACGATAGCGATCACGTGGTGGATAAATCTTATGCTTTGCTGACTCTGCGCTACAGCTTTCGCTTCGAAATGCAAAATTTGCTGGAGTTGTGTGGCTATCATATCGAAGCGCTGTATGGCGCTTTCGACCGGCAACCTTATCATTACGGCGGCGAGCAGATTTGGGTAGCGCGTCGCTCGTGATTTAGGAGAGTGTGGCTGTGGTATGCCCTGCCTGGCGTCGTTCCTTGTTGATTTTGCTCACAGTTTTGCTGGCTGGCTGTAATTTGCAAAGGCAACCCTTGCCTACGGCAGACATCGGACCAACTTATACAGCCGCCGTTCAGACGGTAATTGCCGCCTTGACCCTCACCTCCCCGCCCTCTTCCCCCGAGGTCCCAACCCCCACGCCGTTTCTCACGCCCTCGCCGCTGCCCTCTGATACCGCCTTGCCTCCCCCTTCAGAAACTCCCCCGGCCACCGAGACTCCAACGGCTACGCTGCCGCCCACGCCCTCCCCTTCGCCCACACTGACACTTTACCCAACTGCTGACCTCACGCTGTTGTTCAAAGATGACTTCGAAGGTGGCCTCAATTGGTATACCAGCCTCGGCGATGATTACGGTTTCGAGTACATCAACGGCCATTACCGCATCTACAACAAACTGTTGGGCGCCATCATCTGGAGCATCCGCGAAGGTGAATACACAGATGTCCATATCGAAGTGGATGTCGCCCGCTTGGCCGGCCCATCGGACGGCTATTTCGGTGTGACCTGCCGCCACGTGGACGCTAATAACTACTATGCTCTGGTGATTGGCGAAGACGGTTTCTCTGGCATCGTCAAGATGGAAAAGGGTGAGAATACTTTTCTGCAACGGGGCAACACCTCGCCCGGCGTGATCCTCTCGGAAAAGCAATTCAATCACCTGCGTGCCGATTGCATCGGCGACACCCTGACGCTATACGCCAATGGCCAAAAGCTGAATGAAGTTCAAGACGACGACCTCCCTTCCGGTAAGATTGGCCTGGTGGCAGGTAATCAGTACGTTGAGGCGGGCATTGATGCTTTGTTCGATAACTTCTGGGTTTACAGGCCGTGAGCCTTCAATATTTTGCGGCCGTAATGGCTTTACACTTCGAGCGACACACCAAAGGAGGAATCTGCCATGACTGAAATGACCATACAGGATTTGATGCAGGCCATGCCGGCGGCTTTTCTGCCAGAGAAGGCGGCCGGTCTCAACGCCGTGGTGCAATATCACCTCACCGGCGCTGAAGCTGGCGATTGGGTCATCACCATCAAGGATGCCAAATGTAGCGTGCAGCCCGGAACGGCACCCCATCCCACCCTGACCCTTACCGCCGATTCCCAGGTCTACAAGAACTTGCTCTCTGGCAAACTCAACGGTATGACAGCTTTCATGCAGGGCAAAATTCAACTGGCCGGCGACTTGAACCTGGCCATGAAACTGACCAGCTTGTTCAAGGCCTGACGGCGGCTGCAACAGGGCACAGGAGGCAAGCGCTATGACAGTGCTTTACGTCACCAATGATGATCCAAACTATTTCGTTGTGACCTACGAGGACGGCGGCAACCCGGCCAAACGAGCTGAGTTGGAAGGGGGATGGCATCGTTTCCAGCGCCCTGATCCGTCCACTGGTCGCTCATACAATATCTGGTATCGCTCCACGAACCGCAACAAGGAAGTCCAGGTGGATTACCTGATGCCCCCCACGGCAGCCGCAGGGCGTTACCGCGTGGAAGTTTTCGTCCCCGGCAGGCATGCCACCACCCGCCGGGCGATCTTCACTGTGGCGCATCATGTTCGCACCGAGAATGGGCAAACGGTCTATGATGATACCCTCTCGGTGGTCAATATGTATGACCTCTATGACGTCTGGTATCCTCTTGGCGAGTTTGATCTCGACCCGGCGGCCAATCCCCTCAGCGGGCGCGTGCGCCAGTATGATCTCAGCCTGGAGGAGCCGCCCCTGGAAATTTCCTTTGGCCCAGTGCGGTGGGTGCCGTTGTTCACCCAGCCCGGCGACGCCCCCCGCTTCGATTCGCCGGTGGGCACACAAGCCGAGCGCGACGGGCCTTTCTCGACGAAACCCACCATGTGGGTGGGCAAATGGTTCGATTCGAACCCTTTCCTGAACTGGTATTTCCTGGGCTATCACACCGGCGCTGACCTCAATCTTTCCCTCTCGGCTGACGCCGATAAGCACGCCCCTGTTTATGCTGTGGCCGACGGCGTGGTAACTTACGCTGGCCAGGGCAGTGGCAAGTGGGGCAAAATCGCTGTCATCGAACATCCCGACGCTTTGGTCACCCTGCCCAACGGTCACTCCCAGCGTCAGGTGGTTCACTCCCGTTACGGACATCTGGCCAATGACCTGCGTATCAAAACAGGAGATGCCGTTCAACGGGGTCAATTGATTGGCTTCATCGGCCTGGCTTTGGGCGTTACCACCGGTTGGCATTTGCATTTCGACATCTCCTACAGCGGGCGCCTCAGGGCAAACCCTTCCCATTGGCCGGATATGAGCAAAGTCAATGCCCTCAAAGCCGCTGGGAAAACGAACACCAAAGAATATCGTGATGCCCAAGCTGTGGTGATGCAGACGGTGGTCGCCAATTACGTTGACCCCCTGCGCTTTCTCAAAGCTAACCACCCCCTGTAAGCGCTGCAGACAAGACTTTCGTAGATGCAAAGGGTTGTCCTTTTGGGACAACCCTTTGGCTATTAGATACTTTTCTGCACCGCCTGGCGGAGGTGAAACTGCCTGGTCAGCTCAGCCCCCCAAGGTCTTCTCAGCCATTGTACGGGACGCTGACCACTTTGGCGGCAATGTCGGCCTGCAGGGCGGCGATCTCCTGGCGGATGCAGTCCACGGCTTCTGCCGCCGGGAGGATGCGTTTCTGGCTTTGATCGCGGCGTTTGAACTCGACGCCACCCTGTTGGGCGGCCCGTTCGCTGACAGTTAAGCGCAAGGGCATCCCCATGAGGTCGGCGTCGTTCAATTTGACGCCGGGGCTTTCCTCGCGGTCATCCCACAGCGTTTCGATGCCAGCTTGCCAGAGCTGTTGATACAGTTGCGCTGCACCGTCGGCGTGTGGCGCTTGTGCCTGGCGGCCTTTCAACTCGACAAGATGCACAGCAAAGGGCGCTACCGTCACCGGCCAGATCAAGCCGTGTTCGTCGTGGTGCTCTTCGGCGATACAAGCCAGCAGCCGCCCCGTGCCGATGCCGTAGGAACCCATGATGATAGGCTTTTCGCTGCCATCTGGAGCGATGAAGGTGGCTTGCAAGGCTTCACTGTAGCGCGTCCCCAGCTTGAAAATGTTGCCTGTTTCCACACCGCGCACCGCCTGCATAGGCTGGCCGCATTGGGGGCAGGGGCTGCCGTCGCCCGCAGCAGCAATATCGGTGACCAGGTCGGCCTCGTAATCGCGGCCGTAGTTGGTGTTGAGCAGGTGATAGCCTGGCTCGTTGGCTCCCGCTACCAGGTTGGGCGATTGCGCCACGGCATCGTCCACGATCACCAGGGCGTCGTGTATCCCCACGGGCGATGCATAGCCTGGCTCGGCGCCCACGGCGCGAATCTCGTCTTCGCTGGCCGGGCGCAAAGCGCGGGCATGAATGGCATTAGCCAGTTTGGTCTCGTTCACTTCCATATCGCCGCGCACCACGGCAAAAACCAATTTTTGTTGCAGCGTTTTCCCCTGGAGAAGCTCGGCCATGAGGAAAACGGCCTTGGCCGTGCGGGATTTGGGCACGCCCAGGAAATTAGCCAGCGCCTCGATGGATTTGCAGTCGGGGGTGGCGACTTTCATGGAGGGGATGGCCGCCTCGTGCGGCGGGATGGCCTTCTGGAAGCGCGCCACTTGGCGGTTGGAAGCATAGCCGCAGGCGCACAGCATCAGGGTGTCCTCGCCAAAGGGTGTCAGGTACATGTACTCGTGCGCCAATTGCCCGCCCATCATGCCAACGTCGGATTTGACGGCAATGACCGGCAAACCGCAGCGATGGAAAATGTTGAAGTAAGCCTGGTAGTGGGCGCGATACTGGCGATCGAGGCCTTCCCAGTCGGCGTCGAGGCTGTAGGAATCTTCCATGGTGAATTCCCGCACACGGATGAGGCCGGCTCTCGGTCGCGGGTCGTCGCGCCATTTGGTTTGCAGGTGGTAAATCAATTGGGGAAGCTGACGGTAAGAGCGGATTTCGCGGCGCGCCAGGTCAGCGACGACCTCCTCGTGGGTCATTGCTAGTGCCATATCGCGCCCGCTGCGGTCTTTGAAGCGTCCCATTTCGGCATCTATCTGATACCAGCGCCCGCTGGCCTGCCACAAATCGGCCGGGTGGACAACCGGCATGGTGACTTCTTGCCCGCCGATGGCCTCGATTTCTTCGCGGATGATGCCTTCGATTTTGTTCAACGCCCGGCGAGCAAGGGGGAGATAGCTGAAAACGCCTGCCGCAAGCGGGCGGATGAAGCCGGCGCGTAACAACAATTGATGGCTGGGGATTTCTGCCTCGGCTGGCGCTTCACGCAAGGTGGTTGAGAAAAGACGTGACATTTTCATGACGGTAGGCCTCCTGACGCGTGTGCTGAAAGAGTATGGGGGCAATGAAAACCCCCTGGCTTTCAGTCCAGGGGGCGGGTGTTGGCAACATGCGCTGGTATTGCCGCGCCTCACAAGACCGAATGCTGGTGGGGGAGACAGTTCGTTGGAGTCGCAGGGGAGGGGCGCTTCATGGCATGAGTTTACCACAAAATGGCAGTCGCTGTAGCCATCACTCGAAGCTCTCCTGCCGCGCAAATTGCATGAATTGTTTGCGGTTGCCGTTGAAGATGCTGAGCCTGGCGCGCGCTCCGCTGATGCCTGGCAGATAGAAACGGTTGTTGGTGAATTGCCACAACGTCCAATTATGACAGCCGGCTGGCAATTGCGGCCCGGCTTGAGTGGGGTAATACCAGGCGTTGAATTCGGCCCATGAAGTTTTGACTTCGTCAATTTCTTCGGGCAGATCGGCCAGCCACAACTTGTAGTGGGGCAGCCATTCCAGGATGGGCTGAGCGTAGGTTTCGAGAAAGGATAGACGCACATAGACCAACAAGGGCAGATCGGAGTTCTGCGAGATATAGCTGGCAATGCGCGCACTCGACTCGCTGATCTCGTCCGGCGGGATGATCTTGTTGGGCAAAACCACCCCCTCGCGGCTTAGCTGACGCCACTCTTCCCAATCTTGCCAGTATTGCTCGATGACGAGGGCGATGAAACTGATCGGCTGGTCTGTGACCACGTCCAGGAAGCGTTCAGCTTGTTCTTCGCTGTCGTTCGTCGGGTCGCACCAATGGTAGGCGCCCACAATCAATCCGGCCATTTCGGCCTGCATGAAGTTCTCTACGAACTTGTGATCGCGGTGATGGGTGCCTTGCGTGGCTTTGACCACCGCCCCCAAGACGTTGTTCTTTGCCAGCAGCTCCCAGTCCAGCGCGCTGACGTTCGATGAGACATCGAGGATGAAAAATCTTTCGTGCGCCGCATTGTTTTTCATGGTGCCCTCGCCGTGGCTCCCGGCTCGTGTTGCAGGATGATTATAGGATACAACAAAACTGCCAAGGGGGCAAGTTGCTAGTAGTGGATGTTTACAACTGTCCCGATGGTGGCTCGCTCGAACACCCAGCCGGCATCTTCGATGGTGAAATTCACACAGCCGTGACTCATGGGGGTGCCGAAATTGTTGTGCCAGTAAGTGCCGTGCAGGCCATAGCTCTGGTAAAAATACATCACGTAAGGCACATTGGGCAGGTAATACCCCGGCCCAGCCATATCCGCATAGCGGTACATCAGGTAGATTTTGAATGTGCCGGTCACTGTAGGATGTTGCCATGTGCCGGTGGAGACGACAAAGGACTTCAACAATTCGCCCCCGCGATAGGCATAGGCGGTTTGCCACGATAGATTGACGTCAATCCAGAAATCGTCCTCGCCGACGCCCTCCGGCAGACCTGGAAAATACGGTTCGTCTGCGGGGGGTTCGGCTGTATCGGTGGGGTAGGGTGTATCGGTGGGCGTGGGGGTGAACGTGGGCGTCTCGGTAGGCGTTTGGCTGGGTGTGAGCGTGGGGGATGGCGTGGGGGTGAACGTGGGCGTTGGCGTAAACGTCGGGGTGATGGTTGGCGTCGCTGTACGCGTCGCCTTGTTCAGGTCAACCTGCGCCAAGGGGGCAGGCATATTCCCCGCTAGAGCCATCGAGCCAGCGAAAGCGCCCGAGAGGGGGTATTGCCAGAACAACAACATCACAACAAGCAATAACGACGCCGTGACCAGCCAGGGCAACCCCGCGCCAAACCACCAGGGCCGCTGCATCACCATGCTGGCCAAGGGGATGGACGCTGGCACGATTGGCTGACGGGGTGTGGTCTTGCGGGTTGTGGAGCGGAGGCGCTGTACCGCCCAATGCATCCCTGCCCGCGCCCGTTGGCTGTTGGGGTTGATGCTCAGAGCGCGCTGCAAATAAGCCAGGCTGGCTTGCGGGCTGGATACTGAGGCCAGCCACAACCAGCCATCTTCCAGTTCGGGCGCTAATGAGACCGCCTGCTGCGCCCAATAGCGGGCTGCCTGGCGATCGCCGCGGCGGTAACATATCTGAGTCTGGTCAAGCGCCTGACGGGCGCGGGCACTTGCATCGCTCATGGCTTCGGCGTCTGTGTGGCAGGGGGCGTGATCGCCTCGTTGCGTACCAGGCATAAAATGCCGTTGGCAATGCCGCTGGCAATCCGGCCTGGATCGGTGGTGAGAATCTCGTGATCGCCGTTGAGGAAGCCGATCTCGATGATAGCGGCCGGGGTTTCGTTGTGGATTTCAGCAAAAACGTGATAGCTGGTCATGTCTGGGGTGATGCCGGGGTGTAGAGGCATTTGCGTAATCCGCGCGTAGCGGTCAATCAGACAAGCTGCCAGGCGTTCGGAAATCGTGTTGGCGCTGCTCGGCGCCACCTTGAAGCCCTTGGCCGATTCGTTGATATAGTCGCACGAATCGGTGTGGATGGAAACCAGCGCCATGCCGCGGTAGAGGCTGAGCTGATCATCCCACTCTTCGAGGATTTCCACGTCGTAACCTTGAGCCTCGAGCATCTGTTGCGTACGCGCGGCGACGTCGTAGTTGACATCCACCTCTTTGGTGCCGCCTAGCGCCTCCGAACAAACCGCTCCTGGGTCGTAGTACTCTGACTTGGTGCTCCAATGCCCGGCAATGAGACCAATGCGTGGGCTGGCTGGCTGGGTGACCTTAACCGTTGCAGCGGGTGAATCGGCGTGACCGGGAGTGATAATCTGAAATTGTTCCAGACCACCCGGTATAAGGCCAGCCGGCGTCCAGGCGGTGAAAAGCGTCGCCACAAGTACCGCCATGATGAGGGTGACTTGAATGTACCCAAAAGCGCCATAGTTTGAAGCGGGCGCTGGTACGTTCGTCGTGCTAGCGTCGCTGGCGGCAGTCTCGCTCGGCCTGTTCTGCCGCCAGGGGTGACGTTTTGGCCCGCCAGGGGCAGGGGAAGAAGCAGAAGGTTCCATAACCACGATACTACCTTATTTGTCCCTGAACGGCAAGGGCGCTGACGGCTAACACATCCTGAAGCAATCGCCGCCAGCACTTGACTTTAGCCGCGGCTAAATGTATAGTATTTCTAACCGTTCAATCCAATCCATCAGGCGGTGCAAGTGTGATGCCAAACTCATTGACTCCCGAAGAGCGCCAGTTCTTGCTCAAGTTGGCGCGCCAGGCGATCAGCCATGCGGTGCAAAACAAACCTCTACCTCCGTTGGACAAGAGCCAGCTTTCACCAGCGTTGCTCGAGCCGGGCGCTGTTTTTGTCACCCTGACACGGCGCGGCGAATTACGGGGGTGTATCGGCGCGCTGGAAGCCTATCAGCCGTTGGTGGACGACGTTCGCGAGCATGCTGTCGCCGCTGCCCTCGACGATTTCCGTTTTCCTCCTGTGCGACCTGACGAATTGGCCGATTTGCATATCGAAATCTCACGTCTCACAGTCCCTCAACCGCTGGACTATGACAACCCGGCTGATTTGCCGCGCCGCCTGCGGCCGGGCGTAGATGGGGTCATCTTGCGGGATGGTTTCCGCCGTGCCACCTTTCTGCCTCAGGTGTGGGACAAAATCCCTGACCCAGAACGCTTTTTGGAGCATCTGTGTCAGAAGATGGGCGCTGCCCCCGACGTTTGGCGGCAGAAGAAGCTGGCGGTGCAGGTCTATCAGGTCGAAGAATTCGAGGAGGCGTAGAGCGCTCTGCCCCTACGTCAGATCTCCAAACGCGAACAGTTCGCCGATTGACTGGCGCACGTAATTGCGGCGAATGGCTTCGGCAAAAATCGGCCCTACCGACAGAACTGTCAGGTGGGGGGGGCGATTTTCGAGCGGTATCGGCACGGTATCGGTGGTGACAATTTGGGTGATTCGCGGAATTTCACAAAGCCTTTGCAGCGCTTTGCCGATGAATAGGCCGTGCGTGCAAACGACAATGATCTCCTCGATTTTGCTTTTGATCAGCAAGCGAGATAACTCAACAATCGAGCCGCCGGTGGCAATCTCGTCGTCGTAAACGATGGCGCGCTTGAAGCCCTTAGTCTGACGGGTGATCAGGTTGCTGATGTACACCTCAGTATCGGTGAGACGCGTCTTCTCGGCAGAAATGGCCGCCAGCCCAAGCTGATTGCCAAAACGCGCCGCCGAGCTGGCGCGCCCGTAATCCGGGGCAACGACCACAGTGTCTGCGGGGCTGTAGGCGTAGCGGCGGAAGTGAGCGACGAATAAGCCGCGCGCCGTCAGCGGGTCAGTCGGCACGGAGAAGAAGCCGTGGACTTGGGGAGAGTGCAGGGTCATTGTCATTATGTGGGTAGCCCCGGCGGTTTGCAGCAGGTCGGCAATCAGCCGGGCAGTGATGGCAATGCGCGGCGCGTTCTTCTTGTCTGAGCGGGCGTAGGAGAAATAAGGAATAATGGCGTGAACTTCACGAGCTGCCGCGCTGCGGGCAATGTTCAGCATCATCAGCAGTTCGAGCAGATGATCGCTGACGGGCGGTACAAGCGATTGAACGATATAGACAATGCGCCCGCGCACGCTTGCCCCCAACTGGACAAAGAGATTGTCGTTGCTGAAACGCGAGAAGTGGGTCTCCTCCAGCGGGATTTCGAGATGCCGCCCAATCTCGGCGGCCAGCCCAGGATGAGAGCGCCCGCTGAAAAGGCGCACATCGTTGGGATCGAGTTTGGGTTTGACAGGAGCGGTGGTAGCTTTAGATTTGCTCATAGTGGCCCACGTTCAGCACAAACAGGGTCGCACGCTTCTGTGTGGCATCTTTGGCGGGGGGGCAAGTCTCGCGGATGATGCCGATCGCTTTCTCTACCAGCTCGTCTTCCACACCGATCACCAGCGTCGTCGAGCCGCGCCGCAAGAAGCCTCCCGTCGAGGCAATCCGCGTAACCCGCAGTTCGTGGGTGACCAGTGCATGCGAGACGGCTTCGCTGATTTCGTCCTGGACAATGGCAATGATGAGTTTCATGTCATATTTCCTCGTATCGTTCGACTTGCAGTGTGAAAACCGTTGCGCCGCCCACGGTGACCGGGGTGGGCGTGGGGAGAGGCAGCGGCGAGCCGTCAATGGGAATGGCAATGTACTCGACGCGGCTGCGGCAATTGCGTCTTAGCGCCTGCATGATGTTCCCTTCCAGCCCAGCCTTGAAGCCGATCAACAGCGTCGTGCTGCGCTTGCCTAAAAAGCCGCCTGTGCTCGGTAAGCGGATGATGTTCAAACTCAAACGCTTCAAAGCGCGTTCGGCGCTGCTCACATCCTGTTCCTGGACGACGGCCATCATCAAACGGTTGATTACGCCGGGTGAAGAATCGGAGATCATCGCGTTCCTCCTCGCCATCAGAGCGTCTCTCTTCGCTGTCTCATACTAACCTCACGCTCTGTCTCTTGGGATTGCTGAAGGTGACTGTTTGTCCATCAGGAAAGATGATAGTGGTTTTTCGCTTCTGGCGCAAGAGGGTCAGCCCGCAATATTTTACCGTAACCGGCCAGGGAAATGGGTTAAAACCCTCGATGACAACATGGGTGGGCGAGATGATCTGCACGCCAAGGGCATCGAGGAACAGGCCGATCGGGGCCAGCCCTGCCAGGGCATTGCGTTCACCCTTGCCCTGACCGCTCTCGGCGTGGTAGGCGCGGTGGAAGGCGTGACTTTGCCGTCCGTCGCTGATCAGCGCTGTCATCACTCGCTTGACCAGCTCGGCAGCTTTGGCCCGCTGATTGTATCGCAGCAGCCCCTCGCCAATTAGCGAGTTCCAAATGACGTGAACGAAGTCGAAGGGGGAATTGTCATCAGGCGAGGCGGAGGCTTGCGCCACAGCGCGCAGCCCAAAGGGACGCCAAAAGCGCCGCGTGTTGGTGATGCTCTTGACCAGTTGGCGGGCGCGTGCCGCCGTAGGAATGCCGGCCCACAACGGCAGCAGGGTGGTCTGGTCGTTGACGGTGAGATCCACGCTGCTAATCGCCAGTTCGTCATCTGCCTGGATGCCCTGCACGCTCACTTTCTCCACGGCTGTGAACAATCTCTCTGTCGTAGCGCGCCCTAGCTCGCCTTGCCAGCGGAAACGCTCTGGCGGAACGCGTTCGATCAGGTGTTGGTCGTTGCTGGCGACGCCATGGATGAAAAGCTGCGGTTTGCTGGCTGCGCCCATGGTGCTGTTGGCTGTGATGAGCAGGCGAGCAGGCTTGTCCCAAATCGTATCGAGCAAAAGATCACCTTCGCCCTTCAGCCGGCATACCGGCTGGGCTGCTGGAGTGAGATGAGAGTCGCGGTCGCAATAACGATAACTGGCGCTGTCCTCATCCCAGGTGGCCTCGACGGCGGTGCGCAGGTGATCGGCAAACGTGGCAACAGCCGGCAGAGGCTCTTTTTGCCCAAGCAGTTCTCCAATTTTGAGAATGAGCTGACATTCGCGGAACAGGTAAGCGCACAAGTCGGGACATTCGACGGTCGTGATGTCCACCCCCTGGGCCAGGGTCTGCCAATGAGCGAAGAGGGGGTGGTCGTCGAAGCCAGTCTGCAGGGGATGATCCCATTCGGGAACGCCGTCGCCGTCGCGGTCGTGCTCAGGGGTGAACCAGCTCTGGATAGTTGCCAGGAGATGGGGGAAAATGTCTTTCAGGAATGGCTCGTCGTGGGTGAAAGTATAGATTTTCCAGGCCAGGCTGGCCAGCAAGGGGGTGGCCGCCAGTTGGGCGCGCTGTCCGCCGAGGCCGGGTTTGCAATCTACCTCGCCCGTTGGGGATCGCGCAGCGATGAAGTTTTGCACGATACCCTTTGCCAGGTCAGGGTAAGCGGGGAGGAGATAGTCGAAGAGGAACAAGGCTTCGAGGCCGGTCTGACCGCTCCAGGACTGTGCGTAGTCGAGGCCGTCTCCGCGCAGCGAAAAGCCCTGATCGGGTAAGCGCGACGAAACGAACGAAACGGCTGGCAAGTGCGCTGTAGGGCCTACCAATAGCCCCAGAGCCGTCTTTTGGCTGTGAGCCAGCACCGCGTCCCAATCGGCATCGCCGGTGTGAATCTCGATGGCACGGCTGTTGATCAGTTCCAGGCGGGCGATCTCCGCTTCCCAGGGCAGGGCGAGGATTTTCTCGGCCAAGGCCAGCGACTCTTCGGGGGTCGAACAAGCGGCTTGCACCCAACGAAACGTTTGGCTGGCCAAGGGTTGCAATTCGAATGTTTGCCCCAGCGCCGGATACGGCCCTGCCACCGGTTCGCAGTTGCCTGCCACTAGTACCAACGGCGATAACGACGCGCTGCGCCCGCTGAGAACATGGCGGCCGGCCAGCAAAGCGGCAGTGGTTCGTTCGCCGCCGCTGATCGGCGTCAGCACCGCCGCCCACGCTACCTCGATCTGGCGCGGTCTATTGCTATTGTTCGTCAGCCACAACTGCCCGGCAATGGCGTGCGATTCTGGCAGCCAATATTCAGCGCTCACCTCCAGATCGGCCAAGGGCGAGAAAGCCACTCGATAGAAATTGGGGTAGAACGCCTCAATGACCGGCAGCGCCTTGAATGCCGCCGGATCGCTGACCGTAGCGTTACCCTCACCAAAGAGCGGGAACATGCGCATCGTCCGTACCCGCAAACCGTAGGTGGTCGTCACCGCCAGGGCTGGCGGTTCGCCTTTGTCCAGCGACAACTCCCAAATCTGGTCGTCGTAATAATCCGTCGCCCCCAGGCGCGCATCGGCGGCAAGGGTGAGGCTGAGGGGCTGACCGGCTTTGAGGGCCCATTTGCGCATGACTGAATTGTACGGCGATTTGCCCGCTTGTCAAAGGTTTTAGATGCTTGACTTCTGGCTTCCCTGTGGTACAATCCAATCGTATCCGAATTATCCTATTAATCTTTTTCGTCGGATAAATCATGTCATGATGCGCCCGCTGCCCAGCTCAGATTTCATCCGCTATGTGCTGTCTGCCGAGAATGAGACGGCTGAGCATTTGCCCTCGCTTCAGGTCTTGAGTCAACAGCTTGGCCTTAGCGTGACGGCCTTGCGTGAGCAGGTGGAGGTGGCCAAGGCCATCGGTCTTGTCGAAGTGCGCCCGCGCACGGGCATTCGCCGTTTGCCTTATCGTTTCTTCCCGGCAGTGTGGCAGAGCCTGGCTTGCGCCATCGCTCTCGACCGTGCCAATTTTGCCGCCTTCGCCGATTTGCGCATGCATCTCGAAGCAGCCTATTGGCACGAGGCGGCGCCACGTCTCACCGCTGAAGACATTGCTGAACTCCAGTCTCTGATGAGCCGCGCTTGGGATAAGCTGAACAGCAACCCGGTGCAGGTGCCCCACGAAGAACATCGCCAGCTTCACCTGACGATTTATCGCCGTTTGGACAATCCCTTCGTGCAAGGCTTGCTCGAAGCTTACTGGCAGGCTTATGAATCGGTGGGGATGAATGTGTATGCCGATCTCGAGCACCTCAGGCGCGTGTGGAGCTACCATCAGCAAATCGTGGATGCGCTGATTGCAGGCAATCTCGAGCAGGGCTATCGAGCGCTGATTGCACACCAGAATTTACTGTTCGTCGAGCCAGCGCACGCCTGATGAGCGTGCAGCATGAGCATGCAGCATGAGCTGCAGCTCACAAACAAAAGGAGAACTTATGTCAGCAGAGGAGGCCAGCCCACACCCCAGCGCATCGGCGACAGCGCAGGCTGTGGTCAATGATTTTTCCATTACCGTCGCCACCGTCAACGGTTCGGGCAGCCAAACGTCCAACTCAGCCCTGGTGCGGGCCATTTTCAAGATGGGCGTGCCGGTGAGCGGCAAGAATCTGTTCCCTTCCAACATCCAGGGGCAGCCCACCTGGTACACCATTCGCCTCAGCAAAGATGGCTTCCTGGCGCGCCGTCAGGCTCACGAGGTGGTGATTGCCATGAATCCGGCGACTTTTGCTCAGGATTTGGCTGATGTTCAGCCGGGTGGAGCCCTCTTGTACGACGACTCCATCCGCCAGCCGATCACCCGCCAGGATATTGCTCTGTATCCCATGCCGGTCAAGAAGCTCGTCCGCGATCGAGAAGTCCCCTCCAACTTGCGCGACTATGTGGCCAACATGGTTTACGTTGGCGTGGCGGCCTATCTGTTCGACCTCGACATGGACGCTATCTGCCAGGCGCTCACTTTCCACTTCCGCGGCAAACAAAAGGCCATTGATATGAATTACGGCATGGCCGTAGCGGCTTTTGAGTGGGCCAAAGCCAATCTGACCAAGCAAGACCCTTACCGCGTGGAGCGAATGAACGCCACCGCGGGCTTCATCATGGCCGACGGCAACACCGCTGCCGCGCTTGGCTCATTGTACGGCGGCGTGCAGTTCGTTGCCTGGTATCCGATCACGCCCGCTTCCTCCCTGGCCGAAGCCTATCAGGACTATGTCCCTCGCTTGCGCCGTGACCCCCAAACGGGCAGGACAACCGTGGTGGTCATCCAGGCCGAAGACGAGTTAGCGGCAGTGGGCATGGCCGTGGGCGCTGGCTGGGCCGGCTTGCGAGCCATGACTTCCACCTCCGGCCCCGGCCTGAGTTTGATGACAGAATACGTCGGCCTGGCCTATTACGCCGAGGTGCCGTTGGTCATTTGGGACATCCAGCGTGTTGGCCCCTCCACCGGTCTGCCCACGCGCACCGCTCAGGGCGACATCTTGCAGGCGGCTTTTGCCAGCCATGGCGATACGCAGCATGTCTTGCTCTTCCCCGGCACAGTCAACGAGTGTTTCGAGTTTGCCTGGCGCGCCTTCGACCTCGCCGAACGCCTGCAAACCCCCATCTTCGTTCTCAGCGATCTGGATTTAGGCATGAACCAATGGATGACCTCGCCTTTCACTTATCCCAATCGTCCAATGGACCGCGGCAAGGTGTTGTGGGAGAGCGATCTCGAAAGACTGGGCGGCGATTGGGGGCGTTACCGCGACGTGGATGGCGACGGCATCACCTATCGTACCGTCCCTGGCAACCGCCACCCCAAATCTGCCTGGTTCGCTCGCGGCACCGGTCACGACGAGAATGCCCGTTATACCGAATCGGCGGAAGTCTGGGAGCGAGTTCTCGACCGTATCAAAAAGAAGTTCGACATGGCGCGTCAACTTGTCCCCGAACCGATTGTGGAGACGATGGAAGGCGCACGGATTGGCCTCATCGCCTACGGCTCCACCGACCCGGCTGTGCAAGAGGCGCGCTCTCTACTGGCCGGGAGAGGCTTTCCCACAGATTATCTTCGCCTGAGGGCCTATCCCTTCCCGTCTGCCGTGAGCGACTTCATCCGGCAGCATGAGCGTGTCTATGTGATCGAACTGAATCGCGATGGGCAGATGCAGCAATTGCTCTCGCTGGCGGTTGCAGACAGAGCCGCCCAACTCATCCCTCTAGCGCATATTGATGGTTTGCCGCTGACTGCCGATTGGATTGTCCAGGCGTTCACGGCAAAGGAGGCCAGTTTATCATGACCGATCAACCTGTCACCGAAACGCGCGGCCAGGTCAACCTGGCAGGCCTGAGCAAAGCCGAGTATCGTGGCGCTCCTAGCACGCTTTGTCAGGGTTGTGGGCATAACTCCATAGCCAATCAGATTATTGCCGCTTGCTATGAGCTTAACATCGTCCCTGAAAACGTCGTCAAATTCAGCGGCATTGGCTGTTCGAGCAAAAGCCCCACCTATTTCCTCAACCGCTCGTTCGGCTTCAACGGCTTGCATGGGCGGATGCCCTCTCTGGCTACTGGCGCTCTCTTCGCCGATCACACCCTGCGCGGCATTGCCGTCAGCGGTGATGGCGATAGCGCCAGCATTGGCCTGGGCCAGTTCAAGCACGCTGTTCGCCGCAACGTGCCCATGGTTTACATCATCGAAAACAACGGCGTTTATGGCCTCACCAAGGGCCAGTTCTCTGCGACCGCTGAGAAGGGCCTGGTGCTCAAGCATCAGGGCACCAACCCTTACATGCCGGTGGACATCGCCTGGGAAGCTTTGGTGAGCAATGCGACCTTCGTGGCGCGCTCCTTTGCCGGCGACCCCAAGCAGGTGAAGGAACTCATCAAGTCGGCCATGGCTCACCGCGGTCTGGCTGTGTTGGACATCATCAGCCCGTGTGTGACCTTCAACAACCAGGATGAGGCCCTGCACTCGTATGCCTGGGGCAAAGAACATGAGGTCGCCTTGCACGATCTGGCCTACGTGCCGCCAGCGCAGGAGATCATGGTGGATTACGAAGCTGGCGAAGTCAGAGAAGTGACCTTGCACGATGGTTCGCATATCATCCTGAAGAAGCTCGACCGCGATTATGACCCTACCGACCGTGCTGCGGCCATGCAGGTGTTGGAGCAGGCCAACCGCCGCCAAGAGTTGATCACCGGCCTGATTTACATCGCCCCCGCTCAGCCCTCGCTGCTCGCTCTCTACGATTTGCCGGAAACGCCGCTCAACCGACTAACTGAGGACCGCTTGCGCCCCTCGCCGGAGACGTTGACTGAGATTCTGAAAGCATTCGGATAGTGGTAAAATTCAGCCAACCGGCTTGTCGTCGGCTGATAGCCCCCGTAGCGCAATGGACAGAGCACTTGACTTCGGATCAAGCGGTTGTGGGTTCGAATCCCGCCGGGGGCGCTCGACTGAGACTGAAACAACCAAGATAATTGTGCGTTGCCAGAGCATGAGCTGGCCTCCTGGGTGAGGCCGGCTCGTATTATTCGGCGGGGACAAGGCAGTCGGGCGTATCGTGCTCCGGGTTGTTGACGATTGGGGAAACGGGATAAGCGCTCATCGCCTCGGCGGGATAGGGTTGCAGCAAAGCGGCGAAATCTTCGCCCTTGTGCTCGGCAGGGTCGAGCCACAGGCGATAATGCTCAGGGCGCAGGATGACCGGCATGCGGTTGTGGATAGCGGCCAGGCGGGCGTTTGGCTGAGTGGTGATGATGGCGGCCGAGCGTATCTCAGCGCCGTCGGGGGAGTGCCACAAATCCCATAACCCGGCAAAAGCGAACGGCTCTCGCCTGGCGAGGTGGAAGTAGAAGGGCATCTTACGCCGTCCGTCGGCGGCAAGCTGCCACTCGTAGAAACCGTCGGCCAGGATCAGACATCGGCGGCGGCGGAAGGCTGCCCGAAAAGATGGCTTCTCGGCCAGCGTTTCGGCGCGGGCGTTGATGAGCCGACTGCCGATGGAGGCATCTTTGGCCCATGAGGGAATCAGCCCCCAGACGAAAAATCCCAGCCGATTTTCGCCTGTGTTGGCGACGACGGCTATGGGCTGGGTAGGAGCGATGTTATAGCGCGGGTTGAGGCCCTGCGGCGGCAATTCCAGCCAGGGGAAAGCCTCCTGCAAAGCCTGCCGGTCGGCGGTGAGCGTAAATCGTCCGCACATGGCGGCTCATTCTTCGCCGGCGTCTTTTTTGCTGCCGATCTCGACGAGTTGCACCTGCACCTGGTAGCGTTTGCCCTCGATCTCGGTCTTGCCGTTGGCGTAGAAGCCGCGCGAGCCGGTTTTGAATTCCTTGGGCTGGACGGGCAGGATGGTGATGAGGTCGCCTTTGTCGGTCTTGAGTTCAGCAATCACGAACATAGCAAAGTCTCCTTGCCAGTGATTATACTCGCAAACTGTCTGGACTGATACAATAGCGGGTATGGCAGATACTCGTATAGGGACGTTGAAGGAGTCGTCGCTGCATGCAGCGCTGAAGGCATGGTATGCGGCGCCGGGCGATGGGGTGGAGGTGGAAGTGGAGGGGTATGTGATTGACCTGGTGCGGGGAGATAGGCTGATAGAGATACAAACGGGCAATTTTTGGTCGCTGCGCGACAAGTTGGAGCGGCTGTTGCTGGCGGGGTATGCGGTGCGGGTGGTATATCCGTTGGTGGTCGAGCGGCGCATAATGCGTATAGCCACTAAAGGACAAGCCCTCTCACAACGCCAATCACCCAAACACGCAAAACCCCACGAAATATTCAACGAACTCATTCACATCCCCAACCTGGCGCGGCACCCCAATTTCTCACTCGAAATCCTTGGCATACATGAGGCACTCGTCCTGCGCAACGATGGGCAGGGAAGTTGGCGGCGAAAAGGCTGGAGTGTGGCCGATCGGCTTTTGTTAGCAGTGGTGAGCAGCACTGTTTTCGGCTCGCTGCAAGATTATCGGCAATTGCTGCCCGAACAGCTGCCATCGCCTTTTACCGTGAGCGAACTAGCTGCTGCCGCCGGGCTGCCGCGCCGCCTGGCCGGCAAGATGGCCTACACCCTGCGCCAAATGGGGCTGCTAGCGCCGCTTGGTCAGCGCGGCCGAGCGATGCTCTATAGTATTGCTCTCGAGAATCTATCACAAGCGTGAAGATTTTGCAGTGAGCTCATCGTACCGCCAGGCTGCCTGGCTCCGCGGGGCCGACCAAAGGTCGGCGGTACACTCACTTCTTTGGTTGCGACTGGAGGCTGCGCTTCCGCACCCGGCGGGGGATCAATCCCCGCCTCAGCACATGGAAGTCGGCTGGAAGCCGACTCCGCGCCCCCGTAGGTCAGGCTTTATGGAGTTTAACAAAATAATCTGGCAACTTTCTCTCCGCATCCGGCGGGGGGATCAATCCCCCGCC
>Ga0209018_1000361_pt1 | contig 43370 bp, 34 predicted proteins | sample YNPBryBLVA2012_FD_185814 | JGI IMG/M metagenome (GOLD analysis project Ga0209018, IMG submission 185814) | Anoxygenic and chlorotrophic microbial mat microbial communities from Yellowstone National Park, USA - YNP Bryant BLVA 2012 (SPAdes)... ...
GGACAGGCGGCCTGTCGGAACCACTCCGCAGGCCGCCTGTCCTTTGGTATTCAAGGACAAGGTTCGGAATACCCTGGCCGACCTTGTGCAGAGTTCAATTTTTTAGGAGGCGCAAACCATGATGGACGATAAGGGTGTTCTCAAGGATGTTAAAGATCGCGGCGTTCGCTTTGTCGAAATGCAATTCGTGGACGTGTTGGGCGCTGCCAAGAGCCTGACCCTTCCGGTGAGCCAACTGGAAGAGGCGCTGGATCGCGGCGTGTGGTTTGACGGCTCCTCGATCCAGGGGTTTGCCCGTATTCAAGAGTCCGACATGTTCCTGCGCCCGGACGCGCGTTCTTATCGTGTGTTGCCCTGGACCGGCGACGAGGTCCCGCTGCGGGCGCGCCTCATCTGCGACGTGTACAGCCCTGACGGCACGCCGTTCGAGGGCGATCCGCGTTACGTGCTGCGGCGCATGGTCGAGAAGGCTGCTGCGCTGGGGTATACCTACAACGTCGGGCCGGAACTGGAATTTTTCCTGCTGCGCAAGAACGGCGATATTGCCCATGCGGTTCCGCATGATGTGGGCGGCTACTTCGACTTCTCGCCCAACGACGAGGCCCAGCGTGTCCGCTCCGATATTGCGGAGGCACTGTTGGCGCTCAAGATCAACGTCGAGATGGAACATCACGAAGTCGCTATCGGGCAGCACGAGATCGACTTCCGCTACTCCGATGCCCTGCACACGGCAGACAACGCCATTACGTTCAAGTATACCGTGAAGGGTATCGCCGCCAAGTACGGCCTGCTGGCGACCTTTATGCCCAAGCCGGTCTTCGGTATCAACGGCAGCGGGATGCACTGTCATCAGAGCCTGGCGGATAAGAACAGCGGCGACACCCGCTTCTACGACGCCGCCGGCGAACCCTTCAAGCTCTCGCTGATCGCCAGGCAGTTCGTGGCCGGGCAGCTTCACCACGCGCGTGCGCTGGCTGCCATCGTTGCCCCCACCGTCAACAGCTACAAGCGGCTGACCCCTGGCTACGAAGCGCCAGTGTACATCTGTTGGGCGCAGCGTAATCGTTCTGCGCTCATCCGCGTCCCGCGCTACAGTCCGGGCCGCGAACAGGCCACGCGCGTCGAGCTACGCTTCCCCGACCCTTCGGCCAACCCGTATCTGGCATTCGCCGTTATGCTGGCAGCAGGATTGGACGGCATCGAGAAGAAGATGACCCCGCCCGCCCCCGTCACCGACGATGTGTACGAGTGGGATGATGCCGAGCGCCAGGCGCATGGCGTAGGCACCCTGCCGGGCAGCCTGCGGGAAGCCCTGGACGAGATGATCCAGAGCAAGCTGGTGCGCGAGACGTTGGGCGAGCACGTCTTCGAGGCATACGTGCAGGCCAAGACCCTGGAGTGGGACGAGTATCGCACGCATGTCAGCGAGTGGGAACGCGAACGCTATATGGAAATCGCCTGATCCTGCCAGGCGTTTTTCGCCAGCAGCGGCTTTTACCGTCGCATTTGGAGCCGGCTGTGGGTAGCCGGCTCTGCTGTTTTCCCGGCCTGACCGTGCGACCTGCCGGGTATTTCTCGCCGTAGATTGCGGCAAAGCTGGGTGTCTGGCAACGCTACCCGGTTGCGCCCAGCAGCGCGACCAGCTGGCCTGCCTGTGCCGTGTGGACGATGGCCAGCACTTCGTCGCCCGCCTCCAACACCGTCTGCCCACGCGGGAGCACCAGTCGCCCCCGGCGGATAATGGCCGCCAGCACACATTCAGTGGGCAGCCTGAGATCGCGTACGGCCTGACCAACAGCGAGCGCATTGGGGTGGACCTTTTCCTCAACCAGCGCGTACTGCCCCCGGCGCAACTTAAGCAGCGTCGTCATGTCCCCCAGAGACATTTCCTCCAGGATCAGGCGTGCCATCAGGTCGGCCTGGTTCAGCGCTACGTCCACACCCATCTCATGGGTGAACATCCAGGCATTGCGGGGGTTGTTCACACGGGCGATGACACGCGGCGCGTGGAACTCGAAGCGCGCCAGGCTGGCGATGGTCAGATTGGTTTCATCCGCGCCGGTGACGGCAGCCACAACGTTCGCCTGCCGGATACCGGCGTTTTCCAGCACATCCGGTTCCGTCCCATTGCCGATCCGAATCGCCTCGCCAGGTAAATCGCGCTGGAGGGTCGGCAGCTCTTCCGGGCGCACCTCAATCACGGTGGCGCGGTGGCCTTCGTTCAGCAGCAGTGTAGCCAGGTAAGCGCCTACTCTGCCGCCGCCCACAATGAGCACGAACATCGGCATCCCTTTCCTCCTTAAATACTGTCCCACAGGTCCCCTGCGCCCTCAGGGTAGCGGCGTCTTCGGCGAGGGCAACACCGCCTGGCGGCATTGTGGTCGGCGGTCCGGCGGGTCACAACGGCGACCGTTGATCGACCTCAGCGGCTATGCTGATTCTACCGCCATTGGTGTCCAGGCAGAAGTGCCTGGGTAAAGGCCGGCTCGTGTTTGAGTAAAAATGAGAGGCTGCTGAGCGTGTTGCCCACCTGCTTGCCAGCCGTCCCGTCTCCCGGCTATACTGATTAAGATACTCTCCTTTTGTTACCGGAAATGTACATCGAGCTTGTCACCGCATCAGAACGCGAGGGGCATCATGTTGAAGAACTTTTTGAACCGCCGTGAGGAAGAGCAGCGCGTCCGATCAGAGGGGCGGTTGCCGCCGGGACAGGCGCTCACCCAAAAATTCCCCGTCCTGCACTATGGCCCCGTGCCGCCGTTCAACGAGGCCACCTGGGATTTGCGTGTCTTCGGCGAGGTCGAAAACGAGATGCGTTGGACCTGGCAGGAATTCCAGGCGCTGCCCACCGTGCAGATCACGACGGACATTCACTGCGTCACCGGTTGGAGCAAGTTCGATACCACCTGGGAAGGCCCGCGCTTCCGCGATTTCATTCGGTTGTTTGGGGTCAAGCCGACGGCGCGCTACGTGATCGCTCACTGCGAATACGGCTTCACGGCCAACCTGCCGCTGGAAGAAATGTTGGGTGACGAGGTGTTGCTGGCCTGGAAATATGACGGTAAACTTCTCGACCCGGATCACGGCTTTCCACTGCGCCTGCTGGCCCCCAAACTTTACTTCTGGAAAAGCGCCAAGTGGCTGCGCGGCCTGGAGTTCAGCGCCGAGGATGTCCCCGGTTTTTGGGAACAGGCCGGGTATCACAATCACGGCGATCCCTGGAAAGAGGAACGCTATCAGCCGCGTGTGGCGCGATTCTAGCGCGGCGGCCTGACGGGCACCCGGTTCAGACTACCCGTTGTCTGGCTGCACTGGCAAAGCGCCTCAAACCGGGACAGAATAAGCGCTGTCTCCGCGCATTCTGTTCAGAAGGGACCGTTCCCCTATGTCCGATGCCAAGCGTCTGATCGATGTCGAGGACCTCTACCGGCTGGCGGCGGCGGAAGACCCGCGCCTCAGCCCGGATGGGAGGTGGATCGCCTTTGTCAAGATGACACGGGATAAGCTCAAGAACACCACGCGCCGTGCGATCTGGCTCGTGCGGCCCGACGGCTCCGGCCTGCGGCAGTTCACCGGTGGCGACAAGCAGGATCATACGCCGCGCTGGAGTCCCGACGGGTCACGGCTGGCGTTCGTTTCTACGCGCAACGATAAGCCGCAGATTTACGTCATCCCGGTCGATGGCGGCGAAGCCCAGGCCATCACCGCCGCGCGTAATGGCGCGGTGAGTCCGGCCTGGTCGCCGGATGGAACACAACTTGCCTATCTGTCGCCCATGCGCGCCGACGAGATCGCCGCTGAGGACGCCGGTGAAGAGCCGCCACCTGCCGACAAGTGGGAGGCCGATCAGCGCGAGGCCAGGCGCAAGCACGCCGAGGAGGAGCGCATCGACCCGCGCGTGATCGAGCGCGTGCCTTTTCGCACCGGGACGGAATTCTGGGACGAACGCTATAGCCGGGTGTACGTGATCCCGGTCGAGCCGGACGCCGACGGCAAACGTAAGCCCCGTCGCCTGACGAACGACGAGCGTGATTACGGCTCGCCGCAGTGGTCGGCAGATGGACAGGCGATCTTCAGCACGGCCAGCCGCAAACCCGATCACGATGCCCCCTGGATGTTCCAGCAGATCGTGCGCATCGCCGTAGCGGACGGCGCACTGACCCCCCTCACTGGCGAAGGGGCCAATGCCTACAACCCGCTCCCGTCGCCGGATGGCGAGTGGCTCGCCTTCAAATGCGGCCCAGATACGCTGCCGCTCAATCGGATCGATCACCTGGCCGTCATGCCCGTCGGAGGGGGAGAAATCCGCCTGCTGACCAGGGCACTGGATCGTGAACCGGACCTGTATCGCTGGAGCGTCGGCGGCGCGGGACTGGTCTTTACGGCGGGAAGCGAGGGCGATGTTGGGGCGTATCGTGTTGACAGGGACGGCGGCGATGTCAAGACGGTCAACCGGCGACCCACCCGCCACCTGACCGGGTTGGACATTGGGCCAGATCGCCTGATCGCCTTCACCGCCTTCGATGTGGACGGCTCGCACGATCTCTATGTGATGCAGGGCGCCGAAGAGCGTCGCCTGACCGACTTCAACCGCGCCTACCTGGACGAGGTGCAGGTCGCTGCGTTCGAGGAAGTGCGCTACACCGCCCCGGACGGCACACCCGTGCAGGGCTGGATCGCCCGCCCGCCGGATTACGAGGCAGGCCGACTATATCCGCTGGCGCTGAACATTCACGGCGGCCCGGCGGTGATGTGGGGGCCGGCCTATCCGACGATGTGGCTTGAATGGCAGCACCATGCCGCCAACGGCTACGTGGTGTTTTTCTGCAACCCGCGCGGCTCGACCGGCTACGGGGAAACCTTCACGCTGGCGAACCAGGGCAACTGGGGCAACGGCCCGATGAGCGACATCCTGGCCGGGGTCGATCTGATGATCGCACGCGGCCTGGCCGACCCGGCTCGATTGGCAATCACGGGCGGTTCTTATGGCGGCTACATGACGGCCTGGATCGTCGGGCACGACCACCGCTTCGCAGCAGCCGTGACACAGCGTGGTGTGTATCACCTGACCAGCTTTCACGGCACGACCGACATCCCGATCCTGGTCCGTTCCGGCCTGGAAGCCGAACCCTGGGAAGACCCCGCCGCCCTGTGGACACATTCCCCGCTGGCCTACGCGGATCGGATCACCACCCCACTGCTGATCCTGCACTCCGACAACGACTTCCGCGTGCCCATCGCCGAGGCCGAGCAGTTGTTCATCACACTCAAACGGCTGGGTAAGACGGTGCAGTTCGTGCGCTACCCGCGTGAAGGACACGAACTCTCCCGCTCTGGCGAACCGCGCCACATCATCGACCGGCTGCGGCGCATCGTCGGGTGGTGGGATCGCTATTGCAAGCCGGGCGACGGTGGATAACCTGCGCCTTTGTTCCCCCGGCAAAGATCGCTCTTTCCACGAGAGTTCCTCGTCTAGGTGGCAGTGACGGCCCTGTGAAGTGCGCCGCCACTGCCGATTCACGACTCACGGCTGAATACTGACCTCTTTTGTGACATTTGCCGCTATCTACGGTGACAGTTATCGCTTACCTTGCAGGTAAAAATAATCAACAATAAAGATAGCCAATCAGGAGGAGCTGCTATGCGTGTCAAAATCAATCGGGATGTCTGCACTGCTCAACTGGCGTTCTGCGAGCAATGTCTGGGCAAGTTCCTGCGTGAGCCATGGGGCTATGAGCGCGGTTGTTTTGAGGAACTGGACGACGATGGCAAGGAAGAACTGACCATCGAACTCCATTCTGAGGGGAACGATGTCCTGCTGGTCCTGGACGAGGAAACCCGCAAACAAGCTGCCGCCGAAGGCTGGAGTTTTCTGGTCAATTTCGTACCGTTGATGTATCGCAATCACCTGGCCTGACAGCTGGCGCTAATTCGCCCGGCCTTTGCCGAGACTTCACGCAACAGGCGGCGGGAACCGACGGTTTCCGCCTCTCTTCCTCTGAGTCACGCCTATCCCTATCTCTTCTCCCCGGCAACCGTCACCGACTGAAAAACCAGCGTCACAGTCTGTGGCAGACCGTCTGCATCCATACCCTGGATGATCACCCGATCCACCAGCAGCGGATCGCGGGTTTGCAGACACAACGCAAACAGGTCGTCTAGCGTCGAAAAGACGGTGGTTGTTTCGTGCAGACCGTCACGGTCATCCCAACGCCGGAGAACAACGGTTCCCTGCTGCACCTTGGGAGTCATGCTCACTCTTTTCTGTAGAAAACGCGCCCAACGCCGCGCCAGAGTGTAGCACTCCGATACAGACTCGCCAAAAGCAGGCGTCAAGAACCCGCCAAAAACCCGGTTTAACCGTAAAATCGGGGACGCGCGTTTTCGCGGCTGCGGTGGGGGCAGCCTTGTCCGGGCAAAACCGTTCTACTGCGCAGCAGCGTCTGTGTGATCAAGGACCGTCGCCGGGAGGCGATAGTCAATGAGCAAAGGGCCGTGCACGTGATCAACCCCGACTTTTTCCTGCGTGGACTGGTGATCGGGTTTTCCATCGCTGCCCCGGTGGGGCCGATTGGTGTGTTGTGCATCCGCCGCACGTTGGCCAAAGGACGGCTGTACGGCCTGACGGCGCTGGCCGGGGGATAAGCGCCGTTGGCGCGAACGGGCAAGGTATCTTATTTCTAGCCGCGCCTTCGAGGTCATGGCGATCTGGCGTGACCTGGCGCACGGCAGAGGTCGTAGTAGCGGCAGACCCCATCCGCCGCTACAATTGTTCTACACGGATTGCCGACTGCTGAGAGCTTTCCATGCCTGAGCGCGCCATTCGTACCGAGGCGATCATCCTGCGGCGCAGCGACTTCGGCGAGGCCGACCGTCTGCTGACCGTCTTCACGCCGCGCCAGGGCAAGTTGCGCGTCATGGCAAAGGGCGCGCGTAAGCCGACTGCCCGCAAGTCCGGCCACGTGGAATTGTTCGCCCGCACCGACCTGCTGCTCCACTACGGGCGCGATTTCTGGATTGTCGCCCAGGCGGAAATGACCGAGCCGTATCTCCCTGTGCGCGAAGACCTGCTCCGCGCCGCTTATGCCAGTTACGCCGCCGAACTGTTCGACCGCTTCACCGCCGACGAGGACTCCACCGGGGCCGCCGACCTGTTCGCCCTGCTGGACGCGACCCTCCACCGCTTGTGCGGCGAAGCGGACCTGCGCATTGTGGCACGTTACTATGAGATGCGCCTGTTGGACTTGGTGGGCTTTCGTCCGAACCTGACAATGTGCGCCCTGTGCGGCGAGCCGATCACCGCGCAGGACCAGTTCTTCAGTGTGGCAGAGGGTGGAGCAGTTTGCCCGCGCCATCCCGAAGCGCCCGAAACCGCCGTCCCGATCAGTCAGCACGGCCTGCACGCCCTGCGTGTGCTTCAACGGGAATCCTGGGAGACGGTCCGGGCGTTGAAGCTGAACGGCCCGCTGCATCTGGAAATTGAGCGGGTTATGCTGGGCTATCTGGTGACGCTGCTGGAGCGTCGCCTGCAATCGGTGGACTTCATCCGCCGTCTGCGACGCGAGGGGGGCTGACCCGCCGGATTGCAAGATCACATACCCGAAGTTCCGCTACGCCGGCGTAATGCAGTTTAGCCTCAGGGTTCGTGGATGCTGGACCACGACCTGCGGCAGGAAGTATAATCAAAAATAAAGCGAACGGTAGAGAAAGCAGGAATCCCCGGCCATGCGGCGGTGTCCCCGGTGTTACACCGCAAATCCCGAACAGGCGCGTTTTTGCGCAGGCTGCGGCGCTGAACTCTTCCGGCAGTGCCCCTATTGCCGTCGCGTTGTGCCTCCGGCGGCGCGTTTTTGCCCGGACTGCGGCGCGGCGCAGGCGATCTCACCTGGCTTCTGGCCGAAGGGGCGGCTGACGCCGGCAGCACGCATCACCCTGATCGCTGCCGCGCGGCGCAGCGGCGGCGTGTTAATCGTGATCGCCGTCGTGTCGGCCCTGCTCGTTCCGCCCTGGGACGTGCTGGCTGAGATGCTCTTACTGGTGGTCGGAATGCTCCTGCTGCTGCTGGCAAACCTGTTCGATCCGGCCCGCCGACAGAATGGCGGTGATAACTACGCGCCAGACCAGGCGTCATCTAGCGAGATCATGATAATCCCGCCGGACGAGGTCGTGCACATTGATGCCTGGAACGACCATCTCCCGCCGCCCGGCAGCACGCAGGGGCCGTATCTGAATTAGCGTTCTCTTCAGCCATCCCGTTCAACGATGGCGGACATGTTCCAGACTACGCAGCAACAGGTCGCGCACGTGCTCGTCGTCCAGGCGGTAGTAGATCTGGCGGCCCAGCCGTCGCCGCCGCACCAACCGCCATTCACGTAGCGTGCGTAGCTGGTGTGAGACTGCCGATTGCTCCATGCTCAGCAGGGCTGTCAGGTCGTTGACGCATAGTTCCGCGTGCGTTACCAGGGCCGCGATCAGGCGCACGCGCGTGGGATCGGCCAGTGCCTTGAACAGTGCCGCCAGCGCGACGGCAGTATCTTCGTCCAGTGCGGCAACCTGATCATCAGGAGCGCGGCCCGGCGGGGGAGGGACAGGCAAGTCGGCAGTCACCGCGAGGCATTCCTTGGCACATCCCCGGATGTGGGAGCGGCTTTTCTCCACCGTAACAGAGGATGTGTCGGGCGTCAATAGCGAACGTCTTTGAGAACGAGGCTACTGCACTGCCACAATGACCGGGGCCGGAGGTGTGCTCCGGCCCCGGCGTGAGGAGAGAAAAGGGGAGGTCGTGGGGGGTAGCTGCCGCCGCAGGCTTACTCCGCCGGGGGCAGCAGCACGCCGTTGATGACGTGGATCACGCCGTTGGTCGCCAGGATGTCTACCACAATCACTTCGATGCTGTCGTTCAGGAACACCCGACCGTCCTCGATGCTGATGCTGATCTCACTACCCTGGAGGGTTTCCACCGCATCCAGGCCGACCACGTCGGTCGAGAGGGCCTGCGCGCCGACCACATGATAGAGCAGGATGTCGGTCAGGGTCGCCGTGTCGGCCAGCAGAGCCGCAGGCTCGATGCCCAGCGCCTCGAATGCGGCGGCAAACGCCTCATCGGTCGGGGCGAAGACGGTGAAGGGGCCTTCGCCGGAGAGCGCCTCGCCCAGATCAGCCGCCTGAACTGCTGCCAGCAGGGTGCTGAAGCCGGGCAAACCCGCCACGAGTTCGGCGATGTTGGCCGTCGGGGTGATCTCGGCGAAGAGCCGGAAGTCACCGGGGAAGGTGCCGATAGCGGCCAGGAAGTACAGGCGGCCCACCGACAGCGTAACCGGGTTCAGCTCGTCGAAGACCACCGTCTCCGGGTCGCCCGCCGCCGTCACCAGGATGGGATACTCACCCGCCGGGACGTTGAGGACGCCGTATTCGTTGAAGGGCAGGGCCTCGGCCAGGGCGGTGCCATCTTCCAGGATGATGTCCACTGCCGGGGCGTCGCTGATGCCGTGCAGTACCAGGACCTTGGCCTCGACCGGGTCGGTACCTTCCAGAGCCAGCGTCTCATTAATGACGATGGGGCCGAACGATTCATCGGCAAGCTGGCCGGTGGCGGCGATGGTGTAATCATTGCCTGCCTCGAAGGCGAGGTCCACCGGGCCGATCACGGCGGCGTCAATGCCGGCGCCCGCCGGGGCGACCGCGATGCTGTACGTGCCCGCCGGGACTTCCAGGTAGTCGCTCATGGCGGGGTATGCGACTTCGGTCAGGACCGCCTCGCCGTTCACGAACACGTCTACAGCGGGGGCATCGACGGCGAAGTGAGCCACACGCACGCGCGCCATTTCGTCCGCCATTTCCTGCGCAGACGTGGTCAGGGCGGCGCTCATGAGCAGCACGACGACCAGCAGAGACATCACCAAACGCTTGATCTTCATTTCTTCCTTAGCTCCTTACATGTGGGTAACGCTGTAACGATATACTCGTCAATAACGATACAGCTGTATAGGTTCAAAGTCAATGGGGATAGATGAGAGGCTGTTAAGCCGGAGGTAAATAGTTGATAAAACAGATAGATATATAAAGATGGGTCGGTGGCTGCCGCCGGGAATGCCCCTATTTCGCCGCCGGAGCGCCGCCGACCTTCGGCTCGCGCACCAGGGCGAAGAAGACGATCAGGCCGACGGCACGCAGAACGCCGGAGAGGTGAAACATCGGCGCAAAGCCGACCGTCTCGACCAGCCAGCCGCCGATGGCCGGCCCGACGGCGGCAGCCAGCGCCACAATCGTGCTGTGAATGGCGATGTAGCGCGGACGGTTTTCGTCCGGTGTGGCAGCCAACAGGAGATTAAACGCTCCCATGTTGTAGCCGGCCCAGGCCACTGCGCTGATAATCTCGATTAAAAAGCCCTGCCAGAGCTGCGTGACGCCCGACCAGAGCAGCGGGATCAGGGGAATCCCCACGCTGAAGCGCATGATCCAGGTGTTGCCCCGGCGGTCTTGCCAGGGACCGAACAGGCGCATTGCCACCAGCCCGATCAGGCCGTTGAAGGTGGTGATCAGGCCAATGGTGCCCACGTCGAAGCCCAGTTGCTTCGACTGGAACACCTGGAAGAACGGCCCGGCTATCGTCGCGCCGAACATCAAGACGGCGTGCGCGGTGGTGAAGGTCACATATTCGCGCGGCAGGGCCAGCCGCGCGCCTTTGGGCTGCGCCGGGCGAGTCACGGCGGCAGACGGGCGGGGGCGCGGTACAGGCGGGCGTTCGGGCAGGCGGCTGTAGTAGTAGACCGAGATCGCGCCGATGCCGAGCGCCAGCGCCAGGTTAAGCTGGTAGCCGCCCGGCGAACCGATCAGGTTGATGATCAGCCCGGCCACCGGAATGGTTGCCAGCCGCGCCAGGCTGATCACGATGTTGCGCGAGGCGAAGTATTCCCCACGCAGACGCAGCGGCACCAGGTCCGCCGAGAGGGCCGTCCAGGCCGGGCCGCCCAGCGCGGCAAAGGCCGACATGGCAACCCAGGCGATCAGCACCAGCCACACCGCGCGCGTATCGCCCGGCAACCAGGGCGCGATCATCATCACCAGCCACATCAGCCGCGACAGCACACCGCCGCTGAGCACCACGAGCTTGTACCTGCCCGTGCGCTCGGCCAGCAGCGCACCGGGCACCGAGATCACCGCCCCGGCCAGTTGCAGCAGCGTGTTTGCCAGCCCGATCTGCCCGCTGGTGGCCCCCAACGCCAGCAGATACAGCGTGTAGTACGAATCCACCAGCGCGCCTGACAGGGAGGCGAACAGCCCATCTAGCCAGAAAAAGCGCAGGCTGTTCTGCTGCGCTTCCGGCAGGTCGGCCACGCGCGGGTAGCCCAGGCGGTGCGCGATCCCGCCCGGCAGGGGGAGTTTTTCCACAGCGGCGTCTCCTGGTAACGGCCCGATACCCATGCTACAGCCGCATTCTACATCATTCCTGCCGCCCTGTCGCCCGCGCCGTTCGCCCGAAGGGTGTACAATAGCAGGTCAGGCGATTTTGAGTGGAGTAAGGATGGCGCAGGATGAATCCCCTGGTCGGCAAAACGCTCGGCGGTTATCAGATTCTCGAACAGATCGGTATGGGCGGCATGGCGACCATTTACAAAGCCTACCAGAGCAGCATGGATCGCTTCGTGGCGATCAAGGTGCTGCCGCCGCAGATGGTCACGGAAGACGCCGCCTTCCTGGGGCGTTTCCAGCAGGAAGCCAAAACCATCGCCAAGCTGGAACACCACCATATCCTGCCGGTTTATGACTATGGCGAGGCCGAAGGCTACACCTATCTGGTGATGCGCTACCTGGAAGGCGGCACGCTCAAGGACCTTATCGAAGAAGGGCCGGTCCCGTTTGCGCGGGCGGCGCGGCTGGTCAGGCAGGTGGCCGACGCGCTGGAATACGCTCATCAGCAGGGCGTCGTGCACCGCGATGTAAAGCCTTCTAACGTGCTGCTGGACGCGCACGACAACGCCTACCTGATGGACTTCGGCATCGCCAAGCTGCTCTCCGGCTCGGCGCGCTTCACCGGCACCGACATGCTGATCGGCACGCCCGCCTACATGTCGCCGGAGCAAGCGTCCGGCCATCCTGCCGACGCGCGCAGCGACATCTACTCGCTCGGCGTGATCCTGTATGAGATGGTCACGGGACAGGCCCCCTACGCCGCCGAAACGCCGATGGCCGTCATGCTCAAGCACATCCAGGCACCCCTGACCCCGCCGCGCACCCTGCGCTATGACCTGCCGCCCGCCCTGGAGCGAATCATCCTCAAGGCGATGGCGAAAGACCCCGCCCAACGCTATCAACGCGCCGCCGACATGGCCGCCGCGCTGGAACAATCCCTGGCCGAAGCGCCGACCGAGCGGCTGGCGTCTACCGCTGCGCGCCCAACCGTTCCCGCCGACACAACCGTCCAGGCCGCTGCACCAGCCCGTCGGGGTATTCCGCCGATGGCCTATCTGATCGGCGGGATCATCCTCTTCGGCCTGCTGTCGTTGTTGATCGTGCTGGCGACGGGTGGAAGCGCCATCCCCGCCGCCGGAACGCCCATCATCGACACAGCGGCGACCGACCGCGCCAGGACCCAGGAAGCCGCTAACGCGCTCCTCCCGGCGGCGAGCGCCACCCAGGCCGCCTTTGAAACCGCCCAGGCAGCGGTGGTCACGGAAACCGCGCCGACGCAGGTTTTGGCGCAGGGCCGCGCCGCCTGGGAGCACTACGCCAGTACGCGGCGTGTGAACGATCTGTTGCTGGTCGGGGATGCAGTCTATGCTGCGACGGGCGGCGGGCTGATCCGCTGGACGTTGGACGGCACCGCGCGGCGCTTTCTGCCGATGGATGGGCTGCCCTTCGCGGCGATCAACACCCTGACCGCCGCGCCGGACGGGTCGCTGTGGCTGGGCGGGCGCGAACTCGGCGTGGCCCACCTGCGGGTCGAGGGAGACACGCTGACCGACGTGGAATATTTCGACGAGTCCGACGGCCTGACCAGCCCGGAGATTTATACCCTGCTGATCGACGCCAACGGCGGTGTGTGGGCCGGGCAGTCCTGGGGCGGGGTGGACTACTACGATGGCGCAAGCTGGCGCGGCGAAGCGCCCATCCCGCTGGACGACCCGGCGCTGGAAGCCGTCGGTGCGGGTGTTTACACCGTCACACAGACCGGCGACGGCGCGCTCTGGCTGGGTATGGACGGCGGCCTGGCGCGCTGGAATCCGACGGATGAAGTCTGGCAGACCTTTACTGTCGGGGAAACCCTGGGCGTCGGTATGATCTTCGAGGACCGCGACGGCCTGGTCTACTTCGCCGCCGGGGATCGCCTGTGGCGTGCGCCCCGCGACGCGCCCAACCCGGTCGTGGGCGAGGCGCTGGACGACTGGAAGGACAGTGGGTGCTGGATCCAACGGATGATCCAGGCAGCAGACGGCTCCTTCTGGCTGACCTGCTCCGGTGATGTGATCCATTACACGCCGGACGGCGGGCGGCGCGAGGTTTATGGCGACGCAGACGGCCTGCCCGGCTGGACCACCGGCCCGATCCTCCAGGACGCGCAGGGATATATCTGGGTTGGGACGAACAACGGAATCGGCGTCTTCGACGGGCGGCGCTGGCGGGCGCTGCGGCTCGAAAACGACCCACCCGATCTGGACGCCTTTACGTCTTTGCAGCAGACCGCTGACGGCCTGATCTGGGCGGTGGATACTTACCCGGCCCGCGTGGTCGGCTTCGACCCGGCGACCGGGGAATGGCAGGATTACGACGTGGCGGACGCAGGGACGAGCGCCCTGCTCGTGACCGGAGATGCCGCGTCGCGGGTGCTGTGGGTCGCTTCCTACGAGGATGGCCTGTTCCGCTACAACGTCGCCGCCGGCGAAACAGAACACTTCACCGCGCAGACCGGCCTCGCCAGCGATCAGGTATACGCCCTGGCCGCCAACTCCGATGGGCGTGTGTGGATCGGCACAGCGGCGGGAGTCCAGCGTCTAGACCCGGCGAGCAGCACATTTGTCGGCTACGCTGCCGACGCCGACGGACAACCGTTGGGCAGCATCGCCGTGCTGTACGTGGCCCCGGACGGCGCCTTGTGGGCGGGCCACCGCGACGACGATACGGATGCCGTCGAGGAGCGCGCCTGGCTATTCACCTACGATCCCGGTCAGGATGCCTTCCAGCGTGTTACCGCTGCCAACGCGCCCTCTGCCGAGGGCGATTCGGGCTATCTGTGGGACCTGTCTGCCGATACCGCCGGCAACCTGTGGGCGGTGGTCAGCTACGGCAGCATCTACACCTGGGACGGCCAGGCGTGGCAACAGCTCACCGAAGAAAACCGGGCGCCGCGTTGGGCGCAGTTCTCGGCGGTCGCCGCTGCGCTGGGCGGTGGGGTATGGGTTGGCTCGCCAACTTACGGGCTGTATCGCCTGGACGACGAGGGCTGGTATCAGGTTCCCTGGGACGAGGGCTTCGGCGCGCGCGCAGCGCTGGACCTGCTGGCGGCCCGCGACGGCACGCTGTGGGTCGGGCTGTACGGCGGGCTGGCGCACCTGGTGGGCGAGCCGTAGGATCGGGAACGGTCTTGATGAGAACATCTGGCTGCCTGCTCGTGCTGCTTGTCCTTGCGGCTGCTGCACCCCTCGCCGCTCAATCCGGCGATACGCTGCCTGCGCCGCACCTGGGCTATGGAGTTCACGTTGGTCCACATCTGAACACTCCTGCCGACACGGTCCGCGCGCTGGGCATGGATTGGGTCAAGGTCTACGACGCGCCGCAGGTAGACGACTATCCCGGCCTGCGCGTGCTGTTCCGTCTGGACCTGGACTGGCCGACTGACTGGGAATATTTCCGGCAGGATATGACCCGGCGCGTGCGGGAGCTGGTTGCGCTGGGGGTGGACGCCATCGAGGTGCACAATGAGCCGAATCTGGCGCTGGAATGGCCGCACGGCCCGAACGCCTGGGAGTATGTGCAGATGTTGCGCCTGGCATATCAGGCGATCAAGGCCGCCGACCCAACCGTGATCGTCGTCTCCGGCGGGCTGGCTCCCACGCTGACCACGCCGGACCACCGCGCAATTAACGACCTGGACTTCGCCCGCGAGATGCTCGACAACGGCGCGGCGCAGTATTTCGATGCCTTCGGCTACCACCCCTACGGCTTCGACCAGCCGCCCGAAGCCGATCCCGCTGCGCACGAATTGACCTTTCGCCGCGTCGAACGCCTCTACGCCCTGCTGGAAAGCTATGGCCTGGGCGACAAACCGATCTGGCTGACCGAGTTCGGCTGGCTGCGCGACCCTGCGGAAAGCGGCGTGAACTGCCAGGGCGACCCCGCACTGGCCGGCTTCGAGTGGATGCGCGTGCCGCTGGCGACGCAGGCCGAGTACACCGTGCGCGCCTTCGCTTATGCCGATCGCCACTGGCCCTGGGCCGGGCCGATGTTTCTGTGGAACCTCGACTGGCAGATGTACGGCACAGACATCGAACCGGCGTGCAGCCACCTGCGCTGGTTCAGCCTGCTGGAAAGCGACGGGACACCGACCGCCACCTACCGTGCCGTCGCCGCCATGCCCCGCCGCGTCAGCGCCTACCGCCCGCGCCTGGAAGCGCGCCCTCTGCTGCTGCCCGGTCAGACCCTCAGCGCCGGGAACGTGCCGACCTACCCGCTGGCGGCCTTTTGTCCGAACGCCGTTGCAGTGGGGCAGTTCCAGATCGTCAACACCGGCTGGCCCGCACAGGTCACGATTGCGGTCGAGCCAGCGACCCTCGACGCGCCGAGGATGCCGGGGGTGGTTGTGTCGGCAGCACAGGTGCGCTTCGGGGATCGGGTGGTCATCTACGCCGACGTGAGCGACACGCCGCCGGGGGTGTATCTGCTGGTGGTCAACCTGCGCACCACGTTTGAGGGCCGTCCGCTTTCCGGCAACGCCCGTGTGCTGCTCCAGGTAGAAAACAGTCCCATCAACTGCCCTGCGTGAGGCGGGGTGCACGCCTGTCACACGTAAACTAATGAAAAGGTTAGAGAAGGTTTGTATAGGACTTGACTCCCATGTTAAAATCGTATATGCTGAATCTAGCAGGATGCCCTAAAAAATACCGTCGGCCTGGGCAACCGGCGGGAGCTGTCCAGACCGCCGCCAACGCCGCAGCAGGGAATACCGGGCGCGCGGGGCTTACTCAAAGACCGATTCAGGTCCTTTCGCCGAACCGGCGGGAAATCGAAGCTCCACGCACGCCAGCGCGATTATCCCAGCGGCGCGCGCAGAGAGTCTGGCGGCTCACAATCCGATAGAGGCGGCTCGGCCAGAGAAACCGGGAAATCCGGCAGAAGGGCAAAGAGCCGCCTTATCATTTGCCTCTCCTCTGTCCCGCGCGGCTATAATTCCCTGGTGAAAAAGCCCCGCGCACGGCAGGCGCGCTCCCGGCGACACGACGGTGAACACCGACGTTTGTCCAAACGCCCGCCGCTGACATGCTGAATGTACAGGAGACAGACCCATGTACGTCGGACGACGCATGACCCGCAACCCGATCACGGCCACGCCGGATACCTCGCACCGCGAGGCAGTGGACCTGCTGCGCCAGCACCGCATCCGCCGCCTGCCGATCCTGGACAGGGGAAGACTGGTCGGCATCGTGGTCGAAGAGGACCTGCTTTCTAACCAGCCCTCGCCCGCTACAAGCCTCAGCATCTATGAGATTCACACCCTGCTGTCTAAACTGAAGCTGGCCGACATCATGGTCAGCCCGGTGTATACCGTCGAGGAAAACTGCCCGTTGGAAGAAGCGGCGCGCATTATGATCGAGCGCTCCTTTAGCTGCCTGCCGGTGATGCGCGGCGACGAGTTGGTGGGGATCATCACCGAGACCGACATCTTCCGCGCTTTTCTGGAGGTGATCGGCGACCCCGGCGACTGCTACCGCCTGGCCGTCCGCGTAGAGGATAAACCCGGTGCCATCGCAACCGTCACGCGCGCCATCGCCGAAGCCGGGAGCAATATCGTTAACCTGGCGACCTTCCGCGATGACTCCGAGATATACCTCAAGATTCGCGGCGGTGATATGGTCCAACTCGAACGGCTGATCCGCGAAGAAGCGCACGCCGACCTGCTCGAACTCGGCCCGACCCGCCGCTACGAGCCGCGCCCCTTCGGGCAGAAGAAGTAAACGGGGCGTCCTTCTTGCGCCGGGGACTGAAGTCCCCGGCTACAAAGGATAAGCCCTCCGGGCTAAGTCCACCCCAGCCCGGAGGGCTTGTCCTTTTCAGCCCTGGAGTTTACTCCGGGGCCGCCCTGCTCTGTTCCTTGCGGTAAGCCGTCACTGCCCTGCCGCGCTGACGTTGAGCATGGACAGCGCGATGGCCGCCTCGGTGTAATGGGCATTGCGCGCCAGCGCCTGCTGGTAATTCCCCGCCGCGCGCTGCACATCCCCCAGCGCGGCGTAAGCCTGCCCCAGGTAGTAGTACACCTCCTCCACCCCGCGTGAGCTGTCCAGGATGCGCCCGCCCAGCGCGATGGCGTCCTGATAGCGCCCGACGCGCAGATAGGCTTCCAGCGGGCCGAACTGATACCACAAAAAGCGCCAGGGCAGCCCGATGGACATGGCCCGCTCAAAGGCGGCGACGGCTTCCGGCGCGTGGCCCAGGGTCAGGTGCGCTGTGCCCACGTTGAACCAGGCGAAAGGGTCGTTGGGATCGGCCACCAGATCGGCGGTGGACTGTTGCAGCGTCCACTCGGCGTTGGCGGTGGCGTTCCACTGCGGCCCCAGGATGGCCTGCACGCGCGCCTCGGCCTCCGGTGGGTAGACCACAAGATACGTCCGGTTGAACGGCCTCCACAGCGAGTCAAAGTCGGTGTACGGGATGGGCCGCCCGTTGCCGCTAGTGCCGTTGCCCAGCACCGAATCGAAGGTGAACAGGCTGTGCTGGTCATCGTCGTAGCCCATCACGATGCGGTTGTGGCCCATCCAGTCGTTGCCGCCGGGGTTGTAGACATTTTCCACCAGCACGGGAAAGCCGCCCACGACCAGCTGGCGCAGCACATCGAGTGTGCCGCCGGTGCGGACCACCGCACGCAGGTTTTGCGCCTCCACAAAGGCGATCATCTCGGCGCTGCGCACGCTCACGTCGCTATTGCCGGGGGTCAATCCCTGTTCGACCGCGTCGCGCGTGCCGGTCCAGCCGTGATAGAGCAGCAGCATGGTCAGGGCGGCGGCGGCGCAGCGGTTGTAATTCTGATAAACCAGGCGCATCCCGGTCAGACGGGCGGCGCGTGGCGGCGGGGGCAGCGTGGGCCAGGGCGAGGGCGTCAGCGTCGGCGTGGGCGAAGGGGCGAGCGTCGGGATCGGGCGAGGTGTCTCGAAGGGCACAACGGTCGGCGTGGGCGTCCAGGTGGCGGGCAGAGTCGGGCGCGGATCGGTGGTGGGAATAGGTGTATTGGACGGTTTATCCTGCTCCTGAGCGCCCGTCGGGCCGGCAAGCCATAAAACAACCACGAGGAGAACGACGGCTGATAAGAGTCCGGTTGCTTTCATGCGCTAAAGATGCGCGAAATTCTCCCTTTTGTCAATCGTCCTCCGGTGCAATCACTCACAAATGATTCATCCGTTTCTTATCTGGCGCAGTGCGGAAGACGGTAATCTCTAGCAGGTTATGTTTCGGCTTCGTTTGGGCGCGAGGATTAAGGGAGAGTCGGCATCGTGTGGAAATACGTTCTGCTCGGCGGAGCGGCGCTGGCGCTGATCGTGATCGGGATCAGCCTGATCGACCTGGGCGACGACGGTGATGTGCGCGCGGCGGTGGCGCTCGTGGGCGGCGAGACGGCCCTCAGCGGCTACGCGCGCGCCATCGATCCGTACTCCTGGCAGTTCCCACGCGATCACGGCCCGCACCCGGCTTTCCAGACCGAGTGGTGGTACTACACCGGCAACCTGGCCGACGAATCCGGGCGGCGCTTCGGCTATCAGTTCACCGTCTTCCGGCGGGCCATCGCCCCGACAGAGGCCGCCTCGACCTCCGAATGGCGCACCAACCAGGTCTACATGGCGCATTTCACCCTCACCGACGTCGAGGGCGGACGCTTCTACCAGCAGCAGCGCTTCAGCCGGGGCGGGGCAGGCCTGGCCGGCGCGACCGCCGATCCACGCTATCATATCTGGCTGGAAGACTGGCAGGCCACCGCGCTCAACGACGATTGCACCCGCACGGCCATTACCGCCAGCGGCGACAGCGTGGCTATTGCCCTGCTATTGGAGCAGGTCAAGCCGCCGTCCTTGCAAGGCGATTACGGCCTGAGCCAGAAGAGCAGCGCCCCCGGCAACGCCAGCTACTACTACTCGCTGACGCGGTTGCTGACCGAGGGGACGATCACGGTGGACGGGCGCATCTACACCGTCAGCGGCGCGACGTGGATGGACCACGAATTCAGCACCAGCGCGCTCGGCCCAGACGCGCAGGGCTGGGACTGGTTTGGCCTGCACCTGGATGACGACCGCGAACTGATGCTGGGGCGCATCCGGCTGGCGGACGGCGGGTATGAGCCGGTCTTCGGCGGGCTGCTTGTCTTTGCGAGTGGGCGCACGCGCCGCCTGGGCGCGGAAGACTTCACCATCATCGAGACGGCGACCTGGACCAGCCCACACACCGGCGCGACCTACCCGGCAGGCTGGGCGATCAGCGTGGACATGGGCGACTCCGACCCGCTGGATATTGTCCTGACCCCGCTGCTGGCCGATCAGGAACTTACCGAGGGCATCGCCTACTGGGAAGGCGCGGTGCGCATTACGGGCGACGCCTCCGGCTACGGCTATGTGGAACTGACCGGCTATGCCGGGTCGATGAACGGGCGGTTCTAGGGTCTGCGATGCATTGGCACGCTCGCCAGGGAATGAATTCCCTGGCTAAGGATGCAAAGTCCACTGAAGTGGACTATGGGCAATAACAGTCAAGACAGGATTTCAGTCCGCTTCAGCGGACTTTTCATTCGTAGCCGGGGACTTCGAGTCCCCGGCGTAGTGGGGAAGTGCATCACCTACGCCGGGCAACAAACGGACACAGCTTTACACTCCCAGTGGGGACGCCTATACTTGGGACTGTCTTCCTGAAGCGACACACCGTCATTCGTCGCCCGCGCCGGAACAGGAGTCTGAGCCGTGAGCCGTCTGAGACGCTCCCTGCTGATCGCCGCCATCCTGCTGTGCGGATTCGCCGTGTGGACGGCTACCGTCACACGGCCTTTCGTAGGCCACTTCGATCTGATGGACGCCAAGTGGACCGTCCACGCCGAGAACACGCTACGCTACGGGTTGATCGGTGTGCGCTTCGGGGATGTGTACAACGTCGCGCCGACCACGCCCGACCGCTTCCTCTACGGCAACTTCCACCCGCCCATGATCACCGACCTGCTGCTGCCGGGGCGCGCACTGTTGGGGCCGCACGAACTGGCGACGCGCATCACGCCGCTGTTCATCACGGCGCTGGCGGCGGCAGCGATAGCATTGCTGGCAGAGCGGTTGTTTCCCGGCAGCGGGCCGCTGGCGCTGTTCTTCGCCGTCTTTACCCCGGTGGTGGCTTACTACAGCAACATCATCACCCAGGAAGGCGTGAATCTGTTGTGGATCGCGCTGGCGCTGTGGTGCTACAGCCACTGGCTGGAAGACGAACGCCCGCGCTGGCGCAACGGGCTGGTCGTGCTGGCGCTGTTGGGCGGCTGGACCGACTGGGTGTACTACCTGTTCGTGGCCTACATGCTGATCCATGCCGCGCTAACGATCGGCCGGCGGCGGGCGCTGCGCCTGTGGCCACAGGTGGCAGCGGTGGGCGTGGTGGGACTGCTGTATGTGGGCGTGAGCCTGTGGCAGATGCCGGATTTTTTCGCCCGCTTCCTGGGTGGCGTGACCATGCGCCTGACCGACACCGCCACGCCCAGCGCGGGGGGGTCCACCGGCTATCCCGGCTTCTGGGGCTACCTGGGCGTGATGGCCGTGCGGCTGTTTCAGGTGTTCACGCCGATCCTGATCCTGCTGGCGGTGTTGGGCGGCCGGCGCGCGTGGAAGAGCAGAGGCGGTTCACCGCAAAGAACGCCAGGAGCGCAAAGGAACATACCGTCTGTCGCTGCGTCTGCTGCACAGATGTCTTTGCCGCTGCTGCCGCTGGCGACCACGCTGACCTTTATGCTCGTGCTCCAGCGGGAGGCGCACTACATTCACGACTTCCTGGTGCTGCACCTGACGATCCCGCTGGCGCTGTACGGCGCTTACGGCTATCGCAGCGTGTTGTACCGCTTCGGCAAACCGTCTTTCGTCGGGCGGGCGTTGCTGAGCGTATTGCTGTTGTTGTTCCTCTACAGCGCTCTGAGCTACCTGGACGTGTATCGCAACTATGACTACCGCCCGGAGCGCGCCGCGTGGGGGCTGGCGATCCGGCCCTACGTGCAGCCGGGCGAGCACATCGCGGGCAATGTGACCGCTTCGGCAGAAAACCACCGCCTGGCGTTCGGCCTGACGCTGGCCTACTACGCGGGCACAGACGCCCGTTGGAACGTGCCGCCGGAGGCGGTCCTCAGCGGCGAGGCGGAGATAGATTTCTACGTCTACTGCCCGCCGACGCTGGACGATCCCGACGCCCCGCGTGAACTTCCGGCGGCGCTGGCCGAGCGCGCCGTCAGCCTCTTCGAGCGCGACGGCTGCTGGTTCCTCGACCTGAAGGAGTAATGCCGATGAATACCGTCCAGGCGTCGATCCCCGTGCGGCTGGCGGGTGTGCTCCTACGGCGGTTTCTACTTGACACACCGTCAGGTCGCGCGTATACTCACCCACAATCAAACACACCAACGGCTGTGAAGAGGACGAGTAAGCGTCAAAGCGGCGGCCCAGAGAGCGGGAGTTCAGGTGCAAGTCCCGTCCGCGCGCCGATGCCGAATGGACCTCAGAGCCGCCGGGTGAACGGCTTTCCAGGCCCAGTAGCCCGTGCCGGAGCTGCCACCGTTACCAGGGCAAAGGGCATCGCGGAGTGTATCCGCCGTGCTCAATGGAGTGAGGCTGGCTATCGTTGTGTTGCGCGGCCAGACTAAGCGGGGTGGCACCGCGGGCGTGAACAGGCGCTCGTCCCCAACCGGGGGGCGGGCGTTTTTTGTTGGAAGCGGTCAGCCGTCAGCGATTGGCCGTCAGCTTCGTGTCGCCAGGCCACATGATCGCTAATGGATGCAGCAGCCCGGACCGCCATGAGCTAATCGCTAATCGCTAACGGCTTAATACAGGAGGAATCCATGAACCCCAACGGCAACAAACAACGCAAGCGCATTCTGACCGGCGACCGGCCTACCGGACGGCTGCACCTGGGCCACTACGTCGGCTCGCTGGCGAACCGCGTCCGCTTGCAGGACGAATACGAGTGCTTTTTCATCATCGCGGACCTGCACACCTTGACCACCCGCCCGGAGAAAGAGCACATCGCCGAACTTCACGACAACATCCGCCAGACGGTGCTGGACTACCTGGCCGTCGGCATCGACCCGGCCAGGAGCGTGATCTTCGTGCAATCGTTGGTGCCGGAGACCTACGAACTCAACCTGATCCTGGAAATGTTGACCACCGTCCCGCGCCTGGAGCGCGTGCCCAGCCTCAAGGATATGGCGCGCGCCGCCGACCTGGAAGCGATGCCCTTTGGTCTGCTGGGCTATCCGGTCTTGCAGGCGGCGGACATCTTATTGCCGCGCGCACATCTGGTGCCGGTGGGCAAAGACAACGAGGCGCACGTCGAGGTGACGCGCGAACTGGCCCGCCGCTTCAATTATCTGTACGGTGCAGAGGTGTTCCCTATCCCCGACGTGATGATCGGCGACGTGCCCAGCCTGATCGGCACGGACGGGCAGGCCAAGATGAGCAAGTCGCTCGGTAACGCCATCTTCCTCTCGGACGACGAGAAGACGGTCAACGAGAAGGTGCGCAATATGTTCACCGACCCGAACCGCATCCGGGCGGATATTCCGGGCCGCGTGGAAGGCAACCCGGTCTTCATCTATCACGACACTTTTAATCCCAACCTGGATGAGGTGAACGACCTCAAAGCGCGTTATCGCGCGGGCAAGGTGGGCGATGTGGAAGTCAAGAAAAAGCTCGCGCTGGCTATCAACAACTTCCTGGCCCCGATCCGCGAGCGCCGCGCGCAGTACGAGTCGCAGCCGGGGCTGGTGGACGACATCCTGGCCACCGGGACGGAGCGGATGCGCGCCGAGGCCCAGGCGACGATGGCTCTGGTCCGGGAGGCCATGGGCCTGTTCCGCCTGCCGGCGCGCACACGGGCATAGGCCAGGTGTGTCGCCGTCCGGCAAACGTGCACTTCGGGATACAGCGGCGGGCAGTCCGGTGTCCGCCGCTGCCGTGTGTATCGGCGGGCTGGCTATTCCCTGCTGCGCTGTGAACGGGCCAGTAGAGTCAGCCGCCGCAAGAGCGGTTGTAGTTCCGCCGGGGCTGCTGCATCGGTGGTAGTCACTGTGTGCATCCGATCCTCGGCTTCCACCGTCAGGACGTAGTGGAACTGGTCCGCGCCGGGTGTGGCAGAAGTCAAATGTGCGGGCAGGTCGAAGAAGCCAGCCGATTCGACCATCTGCCGCAGGGCGCGCGCCTCATCGTTCGGCAGCGTGTTGTCATCGACGGTCGCCGCCATCCGCATGCCCGTAAAACCGCCGCTCCGCTCAAAGTGAATCTTCATCGCACCCTCCTTTGAAGCCATCAGCGATCAGCCGTCAGCCGTCAGTCACGACACCTTCACGCCAACGCATTTTCGAACGCCAGCCCAGCCGCTCCTGCGAAACACAACCCAACGCTCGCTGACGGCTGACCACTGACCGCTATTCCTAACTGCTCGTCGTCGCCGGGCGCATCACGACGGCCTTGAACAGCGCCGCCAGCAGTTCGCCACAACCGCCTGCCTCGACGTTGATCCCGACCTCTGCCCAGCCTTTACGGACAGCCTGCTGTTCCAGGCTGTTGGCGCCGTACAGCTCGCCGGCGACCTTGTACGTGATCTGCGCGGCAGCCTGGAAATTGGAGTTCGCAGCCATCTGGTCGCGCAGGGCGATGTACCAGATGCGCCCGGCCTTCTCCCAGGCATAGCCGTTCATTTCATAGGCCGCGATGTAAAAGGCGCGGTTGGGGATGCCGGAGTTGATGTGTACGCCGCCGTTGTCGTAGGACACTTGCTTGTAGTCTTTCATATGTCCCGGCTGCGGGTCCTTGCCGAGGATGGGATCGTCATAAGCCGTGCCCGGCTCCTTCATCGAACGGATGCCCACGCCGTGAACGTTCGCCGTGAACAGTCCCGCCCCGATGATCCAGTCAGCCTGGCGGGCGGTCTGGTTGAGCGTGCGCTGCTTGACCAGCGCCCCGAACACGTCGGACATCGATTCGTTGAGTGCACCGGGCTGCTCCCAGTAGACCAGCCGGGCCTCGTACTGGGTGACGCCGTGCGTCAGTTCGTGGCCGATCACGTCGATGGCGGCAGTAAAGCGGTTGAAGAGGCGCTGCGCAGGAGGCAGGTCCTCGTCGCCGTCGCCGTAGACCATCTGCGTGCCGTTCCAGAAGGCGTTATCATAACCCTGGCCGTAGTGCACCGTTGACTCCAGCTTCAGGCCGTTGCCGTCAATCGAGTTACGCCCATAAATGTCCATATACAGGTCGTAGGTCGCGCCGGAACCGTCGTAAGCCTCATCGACCGCTACGTCACCGGTGGCCGGGTCGCCCTCGTCGCGCATCATACGGCCTGGCAGGGTGGTGCCGTTGTCAGCATTATAGACGGTGCGGTGCTTTCCGGGGGCAGCAGCAGGGGCAACGAGTGCCGCCTCGGCCAGGGTGTTGCGCTGCCCACGAAACTGCGCGGAGAGCATCAGCGTTCGCAGCGCCCACTCACGCTGCTCGGCACTGCCGCGTTCGGCGATTTCCTGCAACATGTGCGGTGGAATGATGCACTGAATAGGGTGAAAACCGGTCATCATCATCCTGTCCCCTTTTCCAACAAAGGACTGGACAGCAGTCCAGACCCGGTAGTATGATACAGACACCTCTTTAGCTACCTTCTCACATTTTCTATTAGTGAGCAAGAGAAATATCTATTTGCCTGTTGGTACATTGGTCCTTATCCGCTGGTCAGACAAAACAACGCATGGACATCTCCCAACTCAAGCAACAGGCCGCCGAATACGCGGTCGATTTGGTCCAATCGGGCATGATCGTTGGCCTGGGGCATGGCAGCACTGCCATCTACGCCGTGCGCCGGATTGCGGCCCTGCTCCAGCAAGGTTGCCTGCGCGACATCCTCGGCGTGCCGTGTTCCCTTCAAGTGGCCGACGCAGCGGCGCGCCTGGGCATCCCGCTCACCTCGTTGGACGAACACCCGGTGGTCGATCTGACCATCGACGGGGCGGACGAGGTCGATCCGCGCCTGGACGTGATCAAGGGCGGTGGCGGGGCGCTGCTACGCGAGAAGATCGTGGCGCAGGCCAGTCGCCGCGAGATCATCGTCGTGGACGAGCACAAGCTCGTCCCGGCGCTGGGAACGGGCTGGGCCGTGCCGGTTGAGGTGATCTCGTTCGGCTGGCGCTCGCAGGCCCTTTACCTGGAGTCGCTGGGCGCGCGTGTCGTCTTGCGGGAAAAAGACGGCGCGATCTTCAAGACGGACCAGGGCAATCTGATCCTCGATTGTGCCTTCGGGCCGATCCCCGATCCGATCTCCCTGGCGGCGGCGCTGAACGGGCGGGCCGGGATCGTGGAGCACGGTCTGTTCCTGGGCCTGGTGACGGATGTGATCGTGGCCGGTGAAGCGGGCATCCGCCACCTGACACGAGAGGAAATGCCGCCACGCCGTTAAAATCACCAAATGATTTATGTCTGTATCATCAGCGTTGAGCCGGCAGGATGCGGCGGTACTCGGCGTAGATTCCCCATGTGCGTACCCGTTGATACTGCTGCTCAATGATCTGGCGAAAGACTGGTGCGCCGAATATCCCGGCTTCTTCGCCGATATACCAGAGCTGCTCCCCGGCGTCTTCAAGAAACGCCTCGAACTGTCGCAGTGACTCGCTGTCGCTGTCCAGCGCCAGGTGCACCGGACGGACGGGTACCCCTGGCCCACCCGTTGAGTAGATGTATGTGGCGGCCTGGCCGGGGCGCATGATGTGGAACACGTCCGCGTTGGGCACACGCACGGGCAGCCGTTCCTGCACATAATAGGTCAGTGGGATATGTTGTGTGATGAACGGCAGCTCGATCACCACACGGCTGCCTGCCTGGAACGTCTCGGACATCCAGGCAATGTGGCTGGTGGCCCAAAGGGAAGGGTGATTTGCCGCGACCAGATTGGGCGAGGATAGTGTCGCAGCAGACAGCGCCGCAGGCAACATCAGCAGCAGGCTCAGGGCGCGCACGGCCCTGGGACGAATTGCGCGCAGCCCCAGCGCCATCAACAGCGCCGCCGAGGGCAAGATGATCACCAGATTGCGCGCCGTCACGTTGCGCATCCACTGGTTCACCGCTAACCCGACCACTAGAATCGCCAGCGGCAACACCGCCACATAGCCTTTACGCCAGCCGGGATCGAACCGCCAGGGGGCGGGCGTGGTCTCAGATGTGCGCCGCAGGGACGGGCAGGCCAGGGCGGCAGGTAAGATCAGGCCGGCCAGTTGCAGCAGCAGGGCCAGCGGCTCGAAGGCGAATTGTAATTCGCGGTAAAGTTGTTCGATGCCGCTGCTGTCGGTTTCGACGGCGTAGAAGATTCCGCCCGGAAAGATGCTCAGATAAAAGTCCAGCGCCGCCAGCAGGCGCGGGATCAACGCCAGGCCGAGGGCAGCAAACAGCAACCCTGCTTGCACATAGCGTCTCCGCTCCCAGCGTGTGAACAGGGTAAAGAAGATCGCCTGCGCTGCGAACACATACACAACAAACACATGCGCGTAGAACGTCAGTACGCCAAACAGCCCGTACAGTAGCGCATAGCGGAGGCGCGGGCGCTGCATCCAGCGCAAAAAAGCCAGTTGCAAGCCCACCGTCCCCAGGATCAGGGCGGCATAGGGGCGTGTTTCGCGCGTGTGCGAGGCGTAAAAGCCGGACGCCCCCAGAATGAAAACGGCCAGCAGCGCCACCCGCCAGTCGAACAGGTCCGTTCCCAGGCGAAACAACAGCGCCAGGCCGATAGCCGTGCAAAGCGCGGAAAGATAGCGCGTGACTGGCTCGGTGTGCCCGAACAGGGCGATCCAGATTTCCAGGGCGGCGTTCTCGGCGACGTAGTGATTCACGTTGCGCGCCAGCAAGACAGGCAGGCTTTCGCGTTCCAGGCTGCCCAGGGCGGTGTGCACAACCCACGCCTCGTCCTGGCGGTACATCCGCCCGGCGAACTGCACCCCGTGTAGGCCGAGGATGGCAATGGTCAGCAAGACGAACAGGAGATAGGCAACCGGTTTTTCCGGGCGCGTGTGAACAGCAGAGTCGTCAGTCAGCATCCTGCTCTCAACATTCGGTCAGGGCGCGCTTCGGCGCGCAGTCGGTTTTACGTCCGGTCGGCGGGCAGACCGTCGATGCTCAGGGCCACTGCCGCCTGGAGGGCCAGCACTTCCAGCAGCGCCTGATCCTCGTCGGAAAAGCGCCGTGTGACATCTTGATCTCCGACGGTGATCGCGCCGAGCACGTGACCATCGTGGATCAAGGGCACACTCATGGCGGCGCAGAAATCCAGGCGATGGAATCCTTCCAGCCCGCTGTCCCAGACGACGTGATCGCCGACCCGCAGCGGCTGCCCGCTCTGCACGACCCACCCGGCCAATCCCTGCCCACGTCCCAGGCGTGTCCCGATGGGCACATTTTCACCCACGCAGGCGGCCACTTCCAGTTCGGCAGAGGTGTTCAGCAAAAAGAGCAGAGCCGTGTCGGAATCGGTCAACTGTCGGGCGTAGCGAGCGATTTTCCCGGCCAGGTCGCCGGATGAGGGACTTGCCAGTGCCAGCGCCAGGTCGCGCAGAATGCGGATGCGCCGGACCTGAGCCAGCAGCGGCGCGATGGTCGTTTGCCGGATCAGATTGTAGCCCAGCAGCGCAGCGACCGGCCCCGCCAGCCAGGTGCCGATGCCCAGTTCGCGCAATGCCGGGACGACCGTCATGCAGGCATTGCCCACCTGAAAAATCACCACCGCCAGGATCAGTCCCGGCTGTCGGATACGCTCCCGGTAGCGGTGGGCCAGCCAGACGGACAATCCCTGATAAATAAACAGGATCGTGCTGGCGTAGACGGCGGCCAGCCCGACAGGGCGCAACGCGATACCCAGCAGACCCGGCGCATCGGTGGCAATCAACTCGCCCTGCCATAGGGGAAGCTGAAACAGCAGCCAGAAGGTCACGCCCGTGCGCACCATCACGTCCAGCGGCCCCTGCGTTTTTTCGGCGACGGTCACGATCAGCGTGAAGGCGATAACCGTTGCCAGGCCATAGGCCGCCGTCGAGAGGTTCACCAGCGCCGCCAGTGCATCCGGCGTGCCACCTTGTGTGGCGGCGCTCTGGCCGAGAGCCGTTACCGCGATCCAGAACGCCGTGCAGCCCAGGAACGCTTTTTGCACCCGGAAGGCATTCCCGGCTACACGCTGGCGCAGCGCCAGCAGCAGCGTCCCCAGAGTCAGGGTCAGGGCCAGGGTATTCAACGTGAGCGAGAGTGCAGTCAGCGGCGGCATAGGGCGACGACAGCCGGGCCTCCAGGTCAGGATTTAGCGGGCAGTCATGCGCTGCCCGATCTGCTGTCATTCTGCCATCAGGCCGCCGTTTGCGCCAATACAGCCTGCCGATCACCGGACTTCAAAGGTGCAACTGCCCGTCTCAAACTCGGTTTGCGTTCCCGGCCCGAACCAGCGGTAGCCGTCGGTGATAGGCGCGCTCCACGACACGCGGTAGGTGATGCGGTGGGTGCCGCGTCCTACTTCCCCGGCGGGCACATACCAGTAGATCTCCCAATCGCCGTCGGCGCGTTCCCGGATGCGGGTGGCGTATTGTCGCCAGTTACCCAACAGCCTGCCGTCGATCAGCACTTCGTAGGTGACGGTGTCGAGATGTTGCTGAATGTATTCCGGCGTGCTGGCGATCCAGCCCCAGAACACATCTATCGAGGTCCCGGCAGCCAGCGGTGGGGGGACTTCGTTGAACTGCTCACAGTAAGCCAGCACGTCGAACCCGCTGGTGGGGGGCAGGACCGTTGCCTGGGTCGGGGAGGCGGTCGCGGTGGACATGAGCGCGGGGATAGGCGTGACAGTGGGGATGTCCGCACCGGGAACGGCGGTCTGGCTGAAAGTGGGGGTGGCCGTCAGCGTGCCCGGTGTGCGTCCAAGCGTAGCGGTGGCCGTATCACTCGGCGTGGCTGTGATCGGCTGACCGCCTAACAGCGCTGTGGCGATGGGTGTGCCACTGACCATCAGCACCACACCCGGCGGTGTGTCGGAAGCTGTGGGCGTGGGGCTGGGCGGGATGCTGATCAGGTCGGCGGCGATCCATCCTTCGGTGCCGTCTTCCAGACGGATGTTATACCAGCGCCGACTCTCGTCGGCGGCCAGGACGATCACGTCGGTGTTGCTGGGCACACCCCGGATAACCGCAAAGGACGTGCTGGGGCCGGCCCGCATGTTGACCGCCGCCTGGACCGAGGCGATTCGTCCGATGACCGGTGGTGTTGGCGAGGGCGTGGGCGTATCCGACGGCGTGGGTGGGATGGCGGTATCGGTCGGCGTGTACGTGAAGGTCGGGCGCGGGCTGGCGCTGGGTATGGGCGTGGCGGTATAGCGCGGCGTTAGCGTCGCCAGGGGGACCAGCGTATTGGTCGGCAGTGCGAGGGTCGCGGTGGGGTTGATGTTCATGCAGGCCGCGCCCCCAACCAACAACAGGAAAACCGCCGCAGTCCAGACGATGCGTCTCACGGATCTCCCTCCTCCTCGGACAACCGACGTGAGTATAGTATAGAACGATCCGCTGGGGCAAGGAATAAGGGAGAGGCACGGCAGACCACCGTGCCTCTCCGGGGTTACACAGGCCGGTCGCAGCGGCGGACTCGCTCCGCCACTGCGGGGGGAACCGGGAGAGAGATTAGCCGCAGTCCCAGCAGCCTTGCTCGATCTGGCAGGTGCTGGAGCAGCCGTCGCCGTTCTGAGTGTTGCCGTCGTCGCACTGCTCACCGCTCTCGATAGTGCCATTGCCGCACGCGGCTGTGATGGTCCGGCAACTGCTGTTGCAGGTGCTGGTGTTGGGTGGCTCGCACTGCTCGTTGCAGGTCGGGCACACCACACCGTCGCCGCAGTAGGCCCACGTGCAGTCGTTGCGGCAGGAGTCCGTATCGACGCTATTGCCGTCGTCGCAGTCCTCGCCGGACTCGACGCGGCCATTGCGGCAGACCGGCGGTTCGTTCTGGCAGGTGCTGGAGCAGCCGTCGCCGTTCTGGGTATTGCCGTCGTCGCACTGCTCGCCCGTTTGGACGATACCATTGCCGCAGATAGGCGGCTCGGTCTGGCAGGTGCTGGAGCAGCCGTCGCCGTTCCGGGTGTTGCCGTCGTCGCACTGCTCGACGCCGGTCCGGATGTAGCCATCGCCGCAGACCGCGTTCCGGCAGTTGTTGAGGCAGGCGTCGCGGTTCGACGTGTTGCCGTCGTCGCACTGCTCGTTCTGGCCGTTGCCGTTCGGCGTCTGGCGGATGCCATCACCGCACCAGGTCTGCCACCGGCAGGTGCCGCTGCAACTCGTGCCGTTGGGCGGGTCGCACTGCTCGCCGCGGCTGGATTCGGTTACGCCGTCGCCGCAGGCCCACTGGCAACTGGTGTTACAGTCCGTCGTATTGGGCGGATCGCACGCTTCGCCTGCCTGGACAATGCCGTTGCCGCAGACGATTGGAATGGTGGGCACCGGCGTGGGCACCGCGCCCGGCCCGGCGTTGCAGCCGTTGTCGAAGGCCAGGACTGTGCCGTTGAAGCTGGCCTGATTGTTGTTGTAGTAGGTTTGCAGGCTGCCGGCCAGACCGTCGAAGTCCAGCCACATGTTCACCGTGTCGCCGGGGTTGACGACCGCGTTGATCAGCCAGGTTGCCTCGGTGCCGAGCGTCCCGGAAGCCGTGTTGGTCTGCTGACCAACCGTTGTACCGGTGTCGTTGCCATCCCAGATGCGGATGCCCGCCGGGTCAAAGGCGTTTGCTCCTCCGATCTGCACAAAGTCCAAAGTCATCCCGCTGAAGTAGTAGACCCAGCGCAGGTCCATGCCGGTGATCTGGATGGGCGTGTAGCCGCCATTGCGGATGCTGAACTGCACCACCGCGTTGGTCCAGAACCCTTCCAGGTTCATGACGTAGTAACCGCAGTCGATAGGCGGGAGATCGGTAGGTGTAGCCGAACCGGTTGGCGTAGCGGTCGGCGGAGCGTCGTTATACACTACCGCGCAGTTGCCGCTGAAGTACCAGGTAGACCCCACGAAATCGAAGCGGCTGAAGTAGTTCGCCAGCGCCACCGGCCCATTGGCGAAGCGCGCCTGCCACAGGCTATCGGTGTTGCCCTGGAACAACACGTCGGCAGTGTTATCCCACGTCGGCTCCGGCGAAGGTGCGGTGCCTGTGTTGGTGGGCGGCTCGGAGTCCTGGCCGTTCCAGTGCGTCTCGCCGTTCCAGATCATATAGTCCACGTACATGTTGGGGAAGTACGTGGTATTGCGACGCCATTGCAGCGATACGCCCAGCAGTTGCACATCCGAGGCATTGCCGTTGTGGAAAGCCACCTGTAAGAAGGCGCCGTTGAGCATGACCTGGCTGATGCTGATGTCGGTGCAGTCCGGCGTGGCCGTCGCCGTCGGGGTAGACGTAGACGTCGGCGTCGGTGTGATACTCGGTGTGCTGCTCGGTGTATACGACGGCGAAGGCGTATAGGAGCTGGTAGGGAGGGGCGTATGGGTCGGCGTGTTCGTTGCCACCGCCAGGACGGGCGGCAGGTTGATCACGCGCGAGGAACGGAACGCCTCATTGATCATCACACGGCGCGCCTGGAGCGGGATGTAGGCCGGCAGGGCCAGTGGCGTGATCAGGGGATGATTGAAGGTGATGATGATCTCGACCGCGTCGCCGGGGCCGCCCGCGTCCCACTGGACGTTACCGTCTGGCTTGCTGGCAGTGGGGCCGTTGTTGACCGTCAGCGGGCTGTCGCCCAACTCCTCTGCGCGGCGCTCGGTCACATTGCAGGTTAACTGCGCCCGCAGCGGGTTATAGCGAAACACGTCCGCCGCGTCATCTTCTCGCAGCGACAGACGCGACGAGCAGATGAAGACGTGGAACCATCCCGCGACATTGTCGTTGGTCCAGCGCACGAAGTTGCCGTTGGCGTCCACTTCCATCTGGTATGCGCCCTCGTCATAGAGGCGCACGTCCAGCCCGGCAGCGCCGATGCGTGCCTGATCGCGGATCGAGGGGATGCGCACTAGGTCGTTGAGCAGGCCCTCGTCCTCTTCGTCGCCGGGGTCGCAGTCGGCCCCGTCCCAGTAGTTGGCGAAGACCATCTCATAGCCACCGGCGTAGGGGCCAAAAGGCGCATGCGAACCGGCAGAACCGGGCAGGGTGGCGGTCTGACACAGGCGCTCTCTGGCGACCTGCACGTCGTTGGTCGGCATCCCGCCGATGGTCGCCGCAACGCCGTTGGCCAGGTCCAGGAAGTAGTCCGGGTTAAACTGGCCGGTGGCGGCATAACGGGCGGCGGTGCGCGCCGCGTTTTGCAGCGTCACCCAGGCCTGGAACGCGCGGGCGAATTCGATAATGCCGAACATCAACAGCAGCAGGATCGGCAGTGTCAGCGCGAATTCCGCCAGCGCCTGTCCTTGCCGCCGCCGCGACGGCTTACTCAGGGTTTCTAGTTCTTTGCTCATAGGCAATCCCCCTCATTTCACTTTTCAGACCACATCGGTGGCTCTTCTGCCCCCGGCCTTGTCCTTCTCAAAAAGCCGGCGGCAGGGGGCAGGATGATCGAGCGAAAGGACTTTAGCGCGCCAGACGGGTGAACAGGCGGCTGGCGATCTCCGCAAAAACACGTTCCAGGTCGGCAGAACTCTGCGCATACCAGTACTGTCCGCAGTCTTGCTGGTTGCCGGCCACCTCGATTTCGCATGGGTCCGGCGGTCCAAAAGCAGCCGGGTAGTTGTTCGGGTTATAAGGCAGCCCCGGCACCGTACCGGTCCCACCCTCGTTGCCGCAGACCTGGTCGTTGCGGCAGTCCTGCTGCCAGTTGTTGTCGATCACGCCGTTGTCGCCCGCGTCGGCGATGTAGCGCAGCGTGTACTCGCCCAGGGGCGGGATCGGATCGCCCGGCACGCCGAAGCCGATGGTATACATGGCGATGAAGTTGCCCTCGACGCCGGGTCGCACCTCGACCAGACCGGCGAAGTCGGCCATATCCATCGCATAGTCGGTCGCGTCGTAGAAGTCGCTGCAGTTCGGGTCATCGATGTTGATGCGGCCCTGGGCATCCATGCAGAAATGGCGGCTGTAGAAGTTGCCGTCGCTGCAAAACGGGGAACTATGCGCGTAGGGCGAGCCGGGGGCGGCGTTCGGGTCGGTCGGGTCGGCCCCGCCGGTCGCCATGCACTCCGGGTCGTCCTGGTTGACTGGGTCTTCCGGGTCGCAGAAGGTCCACCAAGGGCAATAGCCGTAATAGCCGTAATCATTAGTGCCCACATCCTGCACCGTACCACCACTCAGGCGGGTGGCGCGGTTGGTGATCGTCGCGGCGCCGTCGCTCAGCAGGATGATGACCCACACGGCCTGCCGTCGCACGTATAACGGGTTGGTTAGAATCGAGTTCGCCGCCAGGATGCCGCCGCCCATGTTCGTGTCGGGACAGGGGGCCACGTGGCGGTAGGTGTATGCCTGCACGGCAGAATAGCCCCACTGCGACCACCAGGCCGCCGCTGACGTCTCACAGTCGTTGTACATCCCGGTTGCGTGGGGCGTGCCTACGCCGATCTGATAGTCCAGCGTGCGGATGGCGACGGCCTCATCGGTAACCAGGGGAGGCAGCGTGCCTGAGCCGCTGGGGTTATTTGGAACCACGACCGTCGTGCCGCTGGTTGCCCCGCCCAGTGTGACGAAGGCCACGCGGTCGCCACGCACAAAGTCCAGCCGCTGAATGAAGGTCCGCGCCGCGTCGCGCGCCTGCTTGAAGGGCTGGCAGATCAGATCGCGGTAGTCGCCGTTGGCGACGTTGCTGGTGACGCCGGTGACATTGCCCGCCAGATCGACGGTGCCGTTGCCGGGATCGTTGCAGCACCCGCCGTAGGGCAGGTTATCTCCAGTGTATGGGTTATAGGGGTTGCTCTGAATACACTCCGCGCGCGGGCTTAGCCCGGCAGCATTGTAGATGGCGTTGTAGTGCGCCTGGGTTGTCGAGCGCGACATCGATTCGGAGATGTCCAGCACCAGCGCCACGTCCAGCACCGCCGTCTCGGCAATGGCCGATGTCTCCAGCGTGATGGTGTTCCAGCCGATCAGACGCAGGAAGGTGGTCGGCGAATCGACCTGGGCGATGACGCGCACCAGTTTACGCGGCGGGTTGACGCACAGGGCCGGGTCGGTGGGATTGGTGACGCAGGTCTGCACCAGCACGCGGTCCGGGTCCAGGTCATACAACCGGATGAACTGGCGAGCCGTCAGGGCCACGTCGGCGTAGTCGCGGTTCTCACGCACCTGCCCCGCCGCCGCAATGGAGGCCGCATCGATGGCGCGGCGAAGCTGACTATAGCGCACAAACAGCAGCGCAACGTCCGTCACTAGGCCGACGAACACCAGCAGCACCACCATGCCCAGCGCCAGCAGGATAATCGCCTGACCGCTCTGGCTGCGGCGGAAGAAACGACGGTTGACGTGTTCAGCAAAAGTGCCCAGTCTCATACTCGTTCATCTCCACCGTTAGTTTGGCGTTGCCGTCGGCTCGGCTGCCGATACCGGGAAGAGCGACCACACGTGAATCTCGAAGTTATCGCCGATGGTGGTAAACCAGGGCAGTTGCAGCAGTTGGCGGTGATGCCAGAACATTTCCACCAGCAGCACGCCGTTGTTCGGCGTGTTGGAGTTTTCCAGGGCAGAAGCGCCGTTCAGCCGCGCCTCGATCTCCGCCGTGCTGAACTCCGAACCGATACAGTTGGTGTTGTCAGAGACGCGGTGATGCCCGGTCAGCACATAGCCCCGGATGTTCTCGCTGTTGTCGCCGGGGCCGATTTCCAGGCTGCCGTCGTACAGCTTCCAGGGATAGAGCGGGTCATCTTCGCGGGCGTCCAGCGCCCCGTTGCGGTTCACATCGAACGGGTCATAGGGTTCGTCGTCGCATTCATTCTGGCGCGGCGGAAAACGCCCCGACACGCGTATGGTGAAACCCTGCGGGCCGTTGCCGTCGAAATCCTCGACCAGGTAGCTGAACACCGAGACGACCACATCATCATTGCTCGGATCAAAGATCAGCGGGTCCATGTTGCGGACGGCGGCGCAGGCCACGCCGTCGTAGTAGCCATAAGGTCCGTCGGCTCCATCCACGAAGTAGCCCGTCGGCAGATGTGAGGTGTCTTGCACCGGCAGATAGGCGCGTGGATTGCCCTGCGCATCGCGGTAGGTATTGGAGCCGCCATCGAACTCGTTGCAGTCCATATGCTCCAGGTTGGCCTCTTCGCCATTGTTCCACTGCAACGGGTCGACGGTTGCGCCGAAGCGGCCTGCCTCACGGGTCACGTCCAGCAGGATCAAAAAGTTGTTCGCCAACCAGCCGATCTCGATCAGCCCCAGGAGCATGATCAGCAAGATCGGCATCACCAGCGTGATCTCCACCAGGCTTTGCCCCCGCCGCAAGGCCGGTGAGGGAGCAGCCAGCATAGGAGCGCCGTCCAACAAGGTCACCAGGTTTTGCAGAGAACGACCCATCGTAGTTGCCCCCAGGCTAGTCCATGCTTAAGGAAGGTTAAGACGATAGCCCAAATAACCGGCAGGGCAAATAATCCCTGCCTTGATGATACCACAGGCTCCTTACCGCCCCGTGACTCTAATTAGTGAGGAAATGATAGAGAATTGTCAACAGCCGGGGAAAAAACGGCGAACCGCAGCTTTTTAATTTCCCGGTCTTCCCTGCCCAGGCAAGCAACGATACCCTCAGCAGGCAGCAGCGGCAAAGCGGTGATCCGGGTGGCCAGCTTAGCTTTGAACCATGTAGCCGACGCCATGCACGGTGCGGATGTAATGCGCGCCGCTGCCCTGGGTTTCGGCCTCCAGCTTGCAACGCAGGTTGCGGACATGCGCCCGTACCAGGTCCGGGTTGCCGACGCTGTTGGGATATTCCCACACCGCTTCCAGCAGGTGTTGGGTCGAAATCGGCTGGTTGGCGTGCTCCATCAGATAGCGCAGCAGGCGGTGTTCGGTGGCGGTAAGCTGCACGGCCTTGTTCTGGACGAACGCCTGGCAGGTGGCGGAATCCAGCTTGATCTGGCCGACTTCAAGCACGGCGTCGTCGTCGAAGTCGGCCCGCCGGGCGCGCCGCAACAGTGCCCGCACGCGCGCCATCAGCTCGGCTCCCTTAAACGGCTTGACGATATAATCGTCTGCGCCCGCGTCCAGCCCCTTCACAATGTCGTCCGTTTTGCCCAGCGCGGTGAGGAACAAGATCGGGAGCGCCACGAAGCGCGAGTCCTGACGCAGGCGGCGGCACAGCGTCAGACCATCCATGCCGGGCATGTTAATGTCCAGGATCAAGGCGTCCGGGCTGTGATCTGCCAGCCTCACGAGCGCCTCCTGGGCCGAGCGGGCTTTTTCCACCTGCATCCCTTCGCGGCTCAACACCCGCAGCAGCATTTCCAGAATTTCCGGGTCGTCATCAACGGCCAAAATATGCGGGACCATGTTTTCATCTCCAATCGAATATGTTTTTATTGTTATTATAGGGGTAGTCCGGGTTCATTGCCAGAGCCAGGCCCACTGGCGCAGGCACATCAGCCGCCCGACGGTGTATCTCGCCGGGCCAAACGCTGGCGGCGCAGCGCCAGATCGTCTTCCACCTGGATTGTTTCCACGACCTGGCGGGCCTGGTCCTGGGCGGCGGCCAGGCGTTTTTCTTCTGCCTCCAACGCCTCGATCTCACAGCGTGTGGTTTGCAGCACCGCCTCCAGAGTCGGGGCGGGCGGCGGTTCGGCAGTCTGACGCGGAACGGTGGGCGGCTCGGCAACCTGCGATTCGGCAGGCGGCGGCCCGGCGGTCTGGCGTGGGGCAGCGGGCGGTTCAATTCCCTGCTGGCGGCGTGCGTCGGCGACTAGCCCTTCCAACACGTTCACCCTGTCGATCAGTTCTGCCGTATTGCGGCGCAGCTGGGCCAGATCGGCTTCCAGCAAGGCGGCCCGCTCTTCCAGCCGCTGTATCTGGGCGACGGCGTGGCGCGCAGTGGCCTCATCTTTTTCCAGCAGGGCGTTGTCGGCTTTCAGGTCCCAATCAGCGGCTTCCTGCCGTAGCGCGGCGATCTGCGTTTGCAGGTTCTCGTCACGTTCGAGCGCCGCATCGATGCGCCGACGCAGTGCAGCCACTTCGCGGTCGATGTCCTTGCCCAGCCGGTCGGCAGAAAGCGGTGCTCGCCCCGGACGACCCAATGGCAGGCCCAGGTCTTCGCTCAAAAAGCCTTCCACGCGCGCGCGGATCAGGGTATTGATTTTGCTCAGCAGGTCGGTCACGGTGCGCCCCTTACTCCGATCCAGATAGCACGATTTTACAGAGGCGGGCAGTTCTTTGCAAGCGCGTTGTTAGCGATTAGCGATTAGCAATGCGTGCTCGGCGGCTCAGGGGTGGATTCCCGGCTTACTGCCCGAAGCGTTGGCGCAGGTAATCCAGCGCCACGCGGTCGATCCGGTCGGGCGCGCGGTCGATGCGCCAGCGTTCCTCTAGGTTTTCGTTGCCGACCATGGCCCAAAAGGCGTGTTTGGAGGTATCGTCCCACACACCGCTGATCTCGCCGTCGTAATACCCCTGGCGGCGGAGCAGGCTTTGCAGTTCGCGGGCCAGCGTTTCGTCAATCGGCAGGGCGTCTTCCGGGCGTGGCGCGCCGAAAAACAGGTGGTGCATGGCGACCAGTTCTTGCAACCGGCGCACCGGCTCCGGGTCGTCGTCCACGCGCAGGTCCAGATAGCGGTCGTTGTCGCCCCCGTAGCCCCCGTTCGGGCGCACGACCAGCACTGCCGCCGCCTGTTTGCCGCGTCGGTCGCCGCCGACCGTGTCGCCTGCCAGCAGCGCCGCGACCAGCCGGTCGGCCAGTTCGCCGCGTGTGCTCGTGAATGTCTCGGCCATCGCGTCCAGGGTTTCCGGTCCGGTGAGGATATTGCCCTGGCAGGTGAAGCCCTGGCCTATGCGGTGGCCTGCCCAGGCGATACAGGCCGCGCCGGTATGCGCCGCCGCGCCGCCGTGCGCATCGACGAGGCCAACCTGTCGGTCGGCCTGGCCGGGATCGTTTGCCAGGAGAATGGTGAGCGTCTCCTGCGCGCTGTTGCCCTGCGCCAGCAGTGCCAGCCCCTCCGGCCCGAAGCTCACCTTTGCCAACGCCTGGGTCGCCACTGCCCCCACACCCGCTTGCGCCCAACTGACGACCGCTCCTGCGCCCAAAAACTTGCTGGCGACGGCCACCCCCCAGGCGCGTTCATCCAGATCGCAGGCCACGATAGAAAACGTGCTCAGCCGCATGGGAATCCCCTCCTTGCACCGCTAAAAACTACCTCGGCAAAACGACAGGGGTGGCCTACCACCACCCCCGTCCCTCTTATGCCTGCAACTCCTCCACCAGCCTTTCCAGCGCGCCGATGGCATCCTTGCCCAGGTGAAAGCGCACGATGCGCCGCCCGGCGTCCAACAACGCGCGCCGGTCGCCGAGGGCCTGCGACAGTTTGAGCACCCCAAAGGTCATGGAAGACTCCGGCAGGCCCGCCGCATCGGGGATCAGCACATCTTCCGCCGAGTCGGCGGTGAACTGGAGGAACAGGCCGTTGCCCGCGTCGCCTTTATGAAGCTGTCCAGTGGAGTGTAGAAAGCGCGGTCCGTAGCCCACCGTCGTTGCCAGGCGGTATTTGTCACGCAGTTTGAGGCGCAGGGCCGCCAGTGCCGCGTCCGCCGCCAGGGAAGGCGTCAGGTAGGCCTGGATGGCGATGTAGTCGCCCGGTTTGGCCTGCGCCAGAAAAGATTCCAGCACCTCGGCTTTGGGCGGCAGCGCCTCGACCGGCGGCAGATTGCCACGCTCCTGATAGGCGCGCAGCATTTCCCGTGCCTGCACCTTCGCCGATTCAACGTTCGGCTGGTCGAAGGGATTGATGCCCAACACGTGCCCGATGACGGCGTTCGCCACTTCCCATAGAAAGAATTGCCCGCCCAGGTCGTAGCGGTCCCGCAGGCGCAGGTCCACGACCGGATGTCCGGCGGCGGCCAGGGCGTTCAGTGCGGCGTCGTGGGTCGTGTCGTCGCCCAGGCGGATGCACACAAACACCCGGTCCGGGCCGTAGGCTTTAGGCCGCCCCAGGCGTTCGCCCACCACCGGCAGGATACCTTGCCCTTCTTTGCCGGTGCTTTCGGCGATCAACTGTTCCACCCAGTCACCGAAACTGGCGATCTCTGGCGAAAGGACCAGCGTCATCTTGTCGCGCCCGGTCTGCGCCAGCCCCCCCAGGATCGCGCCCAACCGCACCGGAGCGCTGGCTTCGGCCAGCGTTTGCGTGTGCGCTGCCACCGCCGCCGCCCGATCCAGCAGGCGTTCCAGGTCCATGCCGATCAGCGCCGCCGGGACCAGCCCAAAGTGCGACAGGGCCGAATTGCGCCCGCCGACGGTGGGATCGGCCAGGAAGATTTTGCGGAAGTGATATTGCGCCGCCATGTCGGCCAGGCTGCTGCCGGGATCGGTGATGGCGATAAAGTGGTCGCCTACGCGCTCCCCCCCTATCAGTTCGATGACGCGATTGTAGAAATATTTGAAGAACGCGTTGGTTTCCACCGTACCGCCGGACTTGGTGGAAACGATGAACAGCGTCCGGCTCATATCGATCCGGTCGGCGGCGGCCAGCACCGCGCCGGGATCGGTGCTATCGAGCACGACCAGTTCCAGGCGGCCCTCGCCGCGCCGTGCGAAAATTTTGCCGAACGTCTCCGGAGCCAGGCTGGAACCGCCCATGCCCAGCAGCAGGGCGTGCGTGTAGCCGTCTTTGCGCACCGCTTCGGCCAGTTCCATGATCTCCGGCAGGTGCGCACGCATCGCCTGGGGCAGGGTCAGCCAGCCGAGCCGGTTGGTGATCTCCTTCGGGTCGGGCTTCCAGAGGGTATGATCGCCCTTCCACAGGCGCGCCACGACCTGCCTGGCAGCCATCGCCGCCAGCGTTTCGTCTACGCGCGCCTGATATTCGCCCAACCGCGCACTCAGCCTGTCCTGCGCGGCCAGGATGCGCTCTCGCTTGGCCGCGATGCTCTGCATCAGGCTTTCAAACGACTTGACGAAGGCATCCACACCTTCGACCTGAAGCTGGGCCGTGACTGCGCCCAAGTCGATCCCCATGTCGGCCAGGGCGGCAATCTGGGCGCGGGCCTCGTCCAGGCCGGCGGTGATCGTGACCGCGACCGTGCCGTGATCTAAAAAGGCTTGCACCGTCGCCGGCGGCGCGGTGTTGATGGTATCCGGGCCGATCAGGGCATCGACGTAGATCGTGTCGGGATAGTGGGGGTTTTTGGTGCTGGTGCTGGCCCACAGCGGACGTTGCACCCGCGCGCCGTGCGCCGCCAACCGCTCCCAGCGCGGGCCACTGAATAGCTGGCGGAAGCGGTCATAGGCGATTTTGGAGTTGGCGATGGCGATTTTGCCCTGCAAGGATGCGCCGTTGGGCCGCCCTTCCAGTAATTTATCTACCAGCGTGTCTACACGGCTGACGAAGAACGATGCCACCGACGCGATATGGCGGATGTCCTGCCCGGCGTCCAGACGCGCTTCCAGCCCGCGCAGGTAGGCTTCGGCCACTGCCTCGTAAGTTTCTACCGCAAAGATCAACGTGATGTTAATATTCAGCCCGTCGGCGATCAACCTTTCGACTGCCGGGAGGCCTGCCGGTGTGGAGGGCACTTTGATCATCAGATTAGGGCGGTCTACGGCGGCGAACAGGCGGCGCGCTTCGGCAATGGTGCCTTGGGTATCGTGGGCCAGCGTCGGGCTGACTTCCAGACTCACATAACCGTCTACGCCGTGCGTCTGCTCGTAGATAGGGCGGAGCAGGTCGGCTACACGACGGATGTCGGTCTGAGTCAGGGCTTCGTAAATCTCGTTCACGGTGCAGCCCGCGCCGACCAATGTTTGCAGTTCCGCGTCATAGGCGCTGCCCCCGGCGATGGCTTTCTCGAAAATCGTCGGGTTAGACGTGACGCCCAGAATCCCGGCGTCGATTAGTGCCTGGAACTCGCCGGAGTCCATTACGGCGCGGTTCACGTTGTCGTACCACATCGATTGGCCCAGGCGAGCTAGGTCATGCAATTTCGTCATCTTTTCCCCCGCTTGCTTCAAAACCGGGCCGTCGTCCGGCAGCCCGGCAATCATCTCAAAAATGGGCAGGGACTATTGTAAGCGGCGGTGGGAAAGATCGCCAAAATCCCGGCGGCAGAATCCAACGAAGAACTTCTAAACTGCCGGAAAAATGCGGGCGCTTCCCAGATCAAAACTGCTTGACGTGTTTTGAATTTGGCTTTATACTGAATTCACACGTGTCAATTGACACGATACAATTACCCGTTGAAGCTCCTTTGAATTTCCAATGAAACGACCAACGCAAAAAGATGTCGCTCGCAGGGCAGGGGTCTCACGTTCTACGGTGTCTTACGTGTTGAACGATCAGGCTCGTCTGACGATTCCCATTTCCGACGAAACCCGGCAGCGTGTTTTGGATGCCATCGCCGAACTGGGTTATGAACCGGATGCACGGGCGCAATCTTTGCGGCGCGGACACACCAATATGGTCGGCGTTATTATCCCCGTCATTCAGAACCCGTTTTTCTGGCAAATGCTGTCTGGCATTTCCGAGAGCCTGCAAGGGGCCGGTTACAGCCTGCACCTGTCCCATTATCCCCTGGACGTGCAGCAGGAGACCAACACGCTCCGCCAGTTAAAGCGCCAGCCCGTAGACGGCTTCATCCTCTTGGCCGCAGCCAAGTACTTGCCGCCCAGGCTGATCGATTACCTGCGCAAGGCGGGTCGCCCGGTCGTCGAAATTACGGCGGCCAGGGCGGAGTTCGACCACGTCGTTCACACATATGCCAGTGGCACCCGCACCCTGATGGCACACCTGCTGGAATTGGGACACCGACGCATTGGCTTCGTCTACGGTGTTGCCAGGGAAGTGCAGGGGTTTGATCGCCTACTTGTCTATCGGGAAATGCTGCAAGAAGCCGGGTCAGGCGGGAACGAGAGCTACGAGGCCCACTGTGGCGAAAGGCTGGAAGATGCGTATCAGGCTGCCCATGCCCTGCTGAGCTGCCCGGAACGCCCGACGGCGCTGTTGGTGATTAACGATATGCTTGCTATCGCCGTGTTGCGCGCCGCGCATGACTTGGGACTGATGGTTCCCCGTGACCTTTCCGTTGCCAGTTTCGACGACATCCCGTTTTCCAGTTACACCTCGCCGCGTCTCACTACCGTTTCGGGGAAGGCTGAAGAAAGCGGGCGCATGGCGGTTGAACTGCTTCTCAAGCGCCTGGCGGAACCCGATCTTCCCCAGCAGGTGACAACGGCGGACGTGCAACTGATCGTGCGCGAGTCAACCGGCCCGGCGCCCCTATAACAGGTCTGGAAGGTTTTCAAAACGAGACAAAGGGAAGTCTCTTTATGCGCACACTGTCCAGCATCCGTAACTTTCTCAGAGGCAACGGAGGCGCCTATGTATTTCTTGCGCCATGGCTCATAGGGTTCTTCGTACTGACGGTTTACCCGATGATCTATTCGCTGGGGCTTAGTTTCACCGATTATGACTTCACCCAGCCCAATGCAACGCAATGGATCGGGCTGAGCAATTATCTGAAAATGTTCGGGTCGGTGTTTGGGCTAGAGGAGTTCACCGCGCCCACAGGCGAGGTGATGCGCGTAGACCCGTACTACATGAAGTCGTTGTCGGTGACGTTTACCTATGTGTTTGTGTCTGTGCCGCTGAAGCTGGTCTTCGCGCTCGCTGTGGCGATGCTCATGAACCAGAACCTGCGAGGCGTGGGGTTCTACCGTGCCGTGTACTATATTCCCACGCTCCTGGGCGGATCGGTGGCTATCGCGGTGTTGTGGAGAAAGCTGTTCGAGCGAGACGGCCTGGTCAACGATGT
>Ga0209018_1000362_pt1 | contig 43364 bp, 39 predicted proteins | sample YNPBryBLVA2012_FD_185814 | JGI IMG/M metagenome (GOLD analysis project Ga0209018, IMG submission 185814) | Anoxygenic and chlorotrophic microbial mat microbial communities from Yellowstone National Park, USA - YNP Bryant BLVA 2012 (SPAdes)... ...
CCCTAAACCCTTTTTTAAACCAGCCATTACCATCTTTATCAAAAAAGTATTTTTTGAATTGCTTAAGGGCTTCTTTACTCTCTGGCCTTGTATTAAGTTCCTTCCAAAAATCCTCAAACCATTTATCAAAATCCAGAAATTTCCTTTCAAACCAGTAGTGTATGAATATTGACTCAAGCGGTAACATATCTTTAGGTAAATCTTGTTCAACCCATTTTATATCCTTGAGTTCCTCCCGATATTCAAATAATGGTATACTTTCAAGGAATTCACGATATCTTTCAAAATCTTTAACCGAATCTTTAGGCATAAATATTCCCCATTTTAATTATCTTCCACTCTTTCTTAGTCGGTAAAGGAATATTCTTTAGTTGAGTAATACTTAAATGATATGTGATTTCACGGTATGTATCAGCTATATATTTTTTTAAGTAATCGGAGTTCAAGTATTCAAGGATTTCTTCATCATCAAGATCAAAAGAATTGTTAAATAATTCATTTTTTCTCAAAAGGTGATAAATATCTCCCATCCAAGGGTAACATTTTTCATCATAAGCAGCTCCAACTTTACCATTCTCTCGGAAGCCTAAACCAACAACTATATGTGGTTCAGTAAAATACCCTCTCAATTTTCTTGCGTCTGACTTTTTAATCCAGTATCCAGTCAAGTTATCGTAAATAATTTTGTTACATTTAAGGTTTTTCCCATTTAATATTGGCAGATAAGAACCATTGCCATTAGGTGGTTTAATCTGGATAATACAAGAATTATTTTTTATTTCTGGAGTTCGTGGAGAAATGCTTATATCATAAACATCACCTATAATATATGAACAGATATTTTCAATCTTTCTGGTATAATCTGTTTCAAACTTAACTATCTCCCCATGCCAGTGAGGTATTCCTTTTATAAGGAATAATTTATTGTTTTTATACTCAAAAAGTTTTAATCCGCAATGTATATTAGATTTATTAAAATCAATGACAACTGATGCCACATCTGCTTCAGGTTTAAATACATCCGGTCCTAAATAAATTATACTTGTATATCCATTGTGCGACAAAAATGCTCTTAATTTCTTAAAATCATCTAAAATCATAAAGGTAGCTGGCACGATAAAAATTAATTGTCCATCTGATTTAAGCAGATTAATTGATTTTTCAATAAATGCTCCATATACATTGTATTTCCCATACCAGGTTTCGTAAATATTTTTGTATTTTTCTTTAGTAGTATTATCTATTTTGATAGAATAATGTACTGAAGGACTGGGGATACCATAAGGAGGATTACCTATAATTAATTCAAATTCTTGTTTCGGTTCCCATAGAAGATAATCAGAATGGATTAATTTAATATCATCTATAATCTTTAGATTAGTAAAGTAGTCAATAATATCCTTATTAATTTCTACACCTATAGTTTGTGCTTTTCGGTAAAGAGAGAGATAATTTCTTTTTATACCTATCAAAAACTGTGCTAAGCCGCAAGCCGGTTCAAGGATATTGATATCCTGTTTATTCGCAAACCTACTGGTATCAATCAAATTAACCATAAAATCAACAATACGTTCCGGTGTAAAGAAAATCCCATAATCCTTTTTATCATTCTCAAGCAAATCGTTTATGGCTGGCTGATAAGCAAAGGTTGAGGTGATACCTTCTCTTATTAACAATTGTTTGCTCTTTTCTTTTTCGTATATTACTCTTGTCTTCATCTTTCACCTTTTATTTCCATATATATTGCAAAGCTCAGAGTTCGTCTGAGCGTCAAGTCTGGCTCCCCGGGTAGGACTCGAACCTACAGCCTAGCGGTTAACAGCCGCTCGCTCCACCATTGAGCTACCGGGGAATGGGATCATCGGAAACCAGTGTTTTTTACCAAAAACCGAGGTGCATTTGCAAGCGTACGAACGGAGGATTCGCTCTCGCGGCGACATGCGCGACCCGCCGGCGGCATCCGTGCTCAGAACAGGTAGAAGTTGACCAGGATGTTGAAGAGCAGATCCACTCCTTCTTCCCGGAAGTCAAGGTGCGGGCTGGACAGCGACGTGTGGTAGACGCCCGCGTCAAGACACAGCGATAGCCCATCGGAGAGATACTTTTCGGCGCCGACGAACAGACCGATGATACGCCCCGTCGCCAGGGGATGCTCCGCGCCGAATTGGTGGGCGGTGACAAAGTCGTACTCGATGCCCGAATAGAGGGAGACCTGGGTGATCGCCGGCAGAAAACGCGTCACATCGTAGAGCGTCCGCACCCCGATCAGAAATGCGTCTTCTATTGTTTCCTGGTATACCGCCTCGGTGTCCCGCAGGTGCACGATTCCCTGGCGCAGTTCGATCGCAAGAGTGCGGTACAGGGAAATCTTTTCGCGCAGCAGCGGGATGGCGGTCTCCTCCAGGCTCACGCCGAGAGCGAAGGTGGTCCGCCTGCCCCCTTGCACCGCGCACACGAACGATACCATGATGAGGAGTGTCGCTAGACACCGTTGCATGACACCCGACGGACTATTTGCGGTAGTCATAGAGTATGTAGCTGGTGAAATCCAAACCGGGGATGTCTATCTCACGCATGACACCGCAAATGGTGGCGGTGGTTATTTCGTTGCCGAAATAGTCTAAAAATTTGCCGTCCGCCGTCAGGGAACCCGCCGTTGAAGTCGGTGAAAAGGCTTTCTCCAGCCAGATTTCGCGGATATTCTCCTGGGAAACCGGCTCGAGGTAGTCGTAGATGTTGGCCATAATCCACCGGCCGTCCGCAGTACGCTTCAAAAAGCGGATTTCAAAGTATCCCGTCCCCGGCGGCACCCCCTGGCCGGAGGACATCTCCCACATGTCGCCGATTCGTTCGCCGGTGCGCACGATTTTTCCGATGGCGAGGTCCGGGTTGAGGTTGACCACGTGGCAGTACTCTATGGCGTAGTTGCGACCGTATCGGACAACCTGGTGATCACGGTCAAACCCCCGTTCCAGGCTCACGACCACGCCATCACACAGCGCGTATATCGGTTTGAAGCCGGATGAGGCAACCCACATGGTAAATTGGCCGCTCACGCCGGGCATATTGAGTTTCTTGTTGCCGAAGGTATTGATGGAGAGAACATCATCTTTAGGAATGGTGGATCCGGTCCACCAGCGGATCGTCAACCGTGGCGGTTGGTCGGTGTCCGGGTAGACGAGCTGTTCGTGGATGGTGCGGTGCAGGGTGCGCGCCCGGTGTTTGATGCCTCCCATGACGCCGACACCGAGGCGGACTTGCGTCCCTGCGGGAATACCGCAGAGCACCACCATCGCTGCAATAATGAGGCGCGTCTTCGCGATACGCATGGTCAGAACCGATACTGAACGCCGGCGGTCGCCTGCAGGCCGCTGAAATCCAGCAACAGCGGGGTGCCCTGATCATCTTCGCACCCGATGACGATACCCCGGGTTTTACCAACGTAGTAGGTCTCATAGATCCGATACTGTCGGAGTCGTGGAATCGCGCAATACCGCAACTCCAGCCCCGCCCGCACTGCGACATCGGGGGAGAAGGCGTAGACTGCCCATGCACCTGTTTCAATCGCGGGACCGGCGCCGGTACCGTACACCTGCACGTATGTGCTCTCCTGGTACCCGGAATCCTTATACCATTCCAGACGAGAGTACATGTCGGCGGCGGCGTACCCGGCAAAAAAACCTCCGCCGGCGGTGATGCGCGCGGTGACCGGCCGCGTATAGGAGGCGCCGAACAGAACCGGCATCGCCGATGCGGTGACCGTCAGGCGCGCCCGGTACAGCGGATCGTACGGCGGATCAATATCGTTGTACCCCCAGATGGTCGTCCGACCGGCGATTTCACCGGCGACGGACAGGGAAGCGATGCGCGGCCCGACGGCGAGGCGTGGTGAGACGTGGTACATGATATCAACACCGAACAGAGCACCGCCGTTGACCGGGATGACCGCGGCGGGGAATCCGCTCGAGAGTTCCACCAGATGGTCCGCTCTGGCGCGCAGTTGTTCGTTGAGCGCGCCCATGGAAACGGTCCCGTAGCCCGCCCAGCACGATACGCGGAATTCTCCCGCGGAGGCGGTCACCGCTACGGCGGCCGCCAAAGATGCCCCCAGTATAATCCTCATCTTCTTTTTCTTTCGGTCAGGTCCCCGGCCGCTGCGTCGTCGCGGGGCATTCCCGCGAACAGCATTATCGGAAGGAATGCCGCGGTTCTCCGGCCAACAGAAATTCCATGTCCGCCGCGCAAAAACGATCCCGCGGGCGCCCTGGGTATGCGCACTTCTCCCCATTGGCATTATCGGCGGGAGGGTTTGCTGCCTTGAGCGACGACGTGCAGCGTTTGGATTTCCTTCGGTGCAAGGCGGAGGGCGACGGTGTTCCCCGAGCGGATCCGCACCGCCTTGCCGGCGGTTTCATCCAACCGGCAGAGCCGCGCCGAACGCAGCGGGACGCCGAAACGGATCTCCCCCGTGACGGGGACCGTGTCCGGATTCCACGCACGCACCACGTACCCGCGGTCGCTCTCCGCGCGTTTGACCGCGGAGAGTACGAGCGGGCCGCTGACCTGCAGGAACGAACCTGCTTCCGGCAGGTCGCCGGCGCGGCGCTGGTCCACGAACGTCCGTACGCCCGTTTTGTACCACTCCGCTTCGTGAAATGCCTGCGAACGCCACCCGGGTTGCTGCGGCAGCACGAACATGCGCCAGGCGAACTCCCGCGTTCCCGGCAGCTGGCTGTCCTGCGTCGCCTCGTGGAACAGCACCTCCCGGAAAGCGCGGAACAGCGTCAGCGCCATGCTCCGCTGCGCGTCGTCGCGCACGCAGCCTTCGGTGATCCCGCGAGTCACCGCGCACACCACCACGCGCCCGTCGGCGGCGCACAGCAGATTCTTGAACGGGTGGTATTCCACCGCGGGTTCCTGCCAGCCGGCGGTGTCCGGGAGTCTGACCGGCCGTTCCACGAGGTCAAAGGCGGTGTCGGCATGCCAGGTGTCGGTGCGCAAACCAGTGGGGAACAGCACCCGCAACCGGTGGTCGCGCGCGCGGTTGTCCACGGTCACAGCGAAATCCACGAACGGTTCACCCGCGTACAGCGTGACGTCCGCGGTGACGGGAAGCTCCGCGTATTCGTCGGCGCGGGCGGTGCGCGACCGATCCAGTTCGGCGGGCACCCGCAGGGTCAGCGCGATGCGTATGGTGCCGACCAACCCCTGGCGCAGCGCGGTGCACCGCGCCGCGCCGTCGCCGGAAACAACGCACCGGTCCTGCGCGGGAACCCGGTGGTTCCATCCGTCGCCGGCGTCCCCGTCGTCGGCGAACAGCAGCCCGCCGGACAGCACGTGGCCGGTGCGCAGGTCGGTGATGTCCACGGTGCCGTCGGTGTTGACGCCCACGCGAACGAGCTCGTTCTCCATGCTGTTTCCCGTCACCCGTACACGCAGGGGCGCCGCGGCGGCGTCGGAGCTCGCCAGCGAACACCCGAACGTCGTGTACCCGTGGGCCGGCAGGTCCGCCGGGAACGCGACGGTCCAGCGGTGGTGCGGCCCGTCGGCGACCAGGCCGTACTGCCGGAGCTCCCCGCGCATTTTCCCCACCAGGTACCGGGAGCGGACGTTCCGCTCGACGGCCAGCACCTGCACGGGGATTGGCGCGCCCGTCGGGCGGTACAACACGGGAACGGCATCATCGCCCACGCCACCGGAAGGCCACTCCACGTCGGCGATAACCACGCCTGACCGCGGCGCCGACAGCGCCGAGCACACTACGAGAGCCCGGTCCCCGGGCAGCCGGGCGGTGTCCACACGAACGGCGATTTCCCGTACACTTTCGGCGACGGCGTCTTCGGCGATGATGCGGCACTGGTCGTAGCGGTAGTGCATATCGCGGTGCACCTGGTCGATGCTGCAGCCGCAGATGGAATCGTGCGGCTGGTTGAGCAGCAGGTACTCCCACGCTTTTTCGAGGAATGCTTGCTGCGCATCCCCGCCGGACAGTCGGTTCCACACATCCCACGGCTCCGCCCACGCGGTGAGCAGCCACTCGCACTGGTCGTTGCGAAACTTGAGATCGGGCCGGGAACTGCCGGTGCCCGTGAGCAGTTCGTTCCACCATCCCGTTTTGGCGGTGCTGCGCAATTCCCCCCGCACCGCGGGACGCCGCCGGTGCCAGCGGGAGCCCATGGCGCGGCGCAGTGCGCGCAGGTACTCGGGGAACGAGGCGTGAACGAAGCGCACCTCGCCTCCCGCGAGCGCGTTGAGCCGCCGGATGCGTTCGGCGAGGTCGGCGTACGGCCCGGTGTGGTCGTTGCCTTCCAGCGCCAGCCAGACGTTGGTCGTCGCCTGAGAACGCTTGTCATTGATAAACCGCCGCAGACGCTCTTCGAGTGATCCGGTGAACTTGCTGGAGGTCGGATCCCACACGGTGTAGCGCAGGTCGCCGTAGCCGGCTTCTAAATTCACGCGGAGGAGCAGAACGGCGGACCCGTCGGCGCCGTACCACACCATTTCCGAGCGGTCGCCGTCGCCGGATGTTCCTCGGTGCAGCAACACGGCGTCGATGCCGAACCCCCGCAGCAGCTGCGGGAACTGCGATATGTGTCCGAAAATGTCGGTGACGTACCCCACGGGCAGGGGAGGGCAGCCGAACCTGCGGCATTCACGATGCCCGAACAGGAGGTTGCGGATGAGGCTTTCGCCGGAAACCAGGAATTCGTCCGGCATGACGTACCACGGGCCGATCAGGATGCGCCCTGCACGAATGAGCGCCGCCAGCCGCCCGGCCATCTCCGGACAGGCATCGCTGAAATCCCGGACCACGCGGGTCTGCCCGTCCAAGTGGTAGTACTTGAACGAGGGGTCACGTTCCATAATGCGGATCAGCTCGCTGAGCTGGTAGACCAGCCGCTTGCGGAACGACTGGAACGGCTGGTACCACTCGCGGTCCCAGTGGGTATGGCTGATAATGTAGGCGGTCGCGGCGGAACGGGCGGTTTTCCCGGCGCCGCGACGGGCCCGCTGCGGCGTGCGTTCGGCGGTCATGGGAGGCTCCTCGGCGTTTCGAAGTGCGGTCTCACGCGGCGTCTTTCGGGGCGATGCCCAGTTCGCGCAGCAGCGCGAGCGCTTCATTCAGCGTGTAGACGCCGTCGTTGTCCAGAATGAAGTAGTGGTGGACCCGGTCCAGGTTTCGGTCGTGCAGGTACGCCACGTACCGGCGCAGCAGCGGTTCGCCTTTGCCCAACGACAGCCGCGGCACGATGACTGTTTTGCCGGCCAGGCCGTCCAGCATCTTTTCCAGGTCCACCTCGGCGAGGTTGCAGTTGACGCCGCGCAATCGGTCGTGCTCCAACACCACGTCCAGTGCATCGGTGAACCGGCCGCAGGCGTGCATGAACAAGCCGTTGAACTCCTCCGCAAGCCGGTTGTTGTACGGCAGGCCGAACTCGCGGTACCACGCGGGGCCTGTGACGGACACCAGATCCTCCGATGCGCTGATCCCGAAGTTTTCCGGCAGCCAGATGCACGGGTTGTGGTTCAGGTTGAGCGCCGGGTTCTCCGCCAGCTGCTCACGCTCGAACTCGATGATAAAGTCGGTGATGCGCCGGAGTACCGCGTGGACGCGGTCGGGATCAGTCATACCTGACACCAACAGGTCGGTGTAGTCCCATACCAGCGAGGCAGTGTCTGTTGGCCCTTGCAGATCGGTGTGTGTGACCTGCCATCCCGGGCGGACGTATCCCGCGAGTATGCGCTGGTACTCAAGTGCCCGGCGGGTTTCCTCGGTCGGATGCGGGTCGGGTAGCGCGTCCGCCTGATCGGCCGACGTGATGATCGGTTTTACCTTCGGTTCCTGTCCCGGTTCGCGGATGACCGGACAGCCGAACGCCGAGGCGTGCACCCCGATGTGGATGTAACTGTTGAGCAACGGCACGCCGTCGTCGGGAATGGTGGCGGCGGCCAGGGCGGTGCGCACCGCACGGGCTAGGTGGTCCCGCAGGAGCGGGTCAACGGCGGCATCGGCCGGCGGTTCCCACTCAGGCTCGTTCCATCCTAATAGGCGGAACGCCGGGCGCGGCACATCCCGAAGCGCCCACAGCTCCCGCAGGAAATCCTTGGTCTGCGCGATGTTCGTGCTCATCGCCATCACGGTCCAGGACTGTTCAGAACACTTCCAACAGCATCAGCACACCAACCACGATGAACCCCACCGCGGCGGTTTTCTCAATGTACTCTTTCGGAACCACCCTGGTCAGCGCTTCACCGACGACCACGCCGACCAGCGTCACCAGCGCCATCGCCAGCACCGCCCCGCAGAACACCGCGACCGGCTGTTTGGTCTTGCCGACCATGCAGATCGCCGCCAGCTGCGTCTTGTCCCCCAGTTCAGCGAGGAAAATCAACCAGAACGTCGAGACCAACACCTTCCAGTCCATGGGCTTCTCCTTATCGGCGGATTCACCGCGGCGCGGATGCTCCCGCCGCACGGAACTCCGCAATGTACCTGCTCATGTCTTTGAGCAGCACGGCGCCCGGGTTGCACCGCAGCACCATGCCGTCCATGTACATCAGGCTGCGGATGATCGGGAAGATCCCGCGGTCGAACGACATCCCGCTGTTGACCCCCAGCTTGATGGTCTGCATCATCTTTCTGGTCAGGCTGACCTGGCCGACGGTGGCGTTGGTGAAGTCGCGGTACAGCGCGATGAACTCTTCGCGGAACCGTTTGAACGCCGCCCCGTCGACACCGCGCTCCGCCATGTTGTTGAGTCGCTCGGCGCAGGCCGGGTAGTCGTAGCGTCCCAGTGCTTCAAAAAAGTCCAGCAATCCGATCCGGATGCGGTCGCTCACGCGCCCGATGGATCCGGTGTCAACGAACCAGTACCGGTCCCCGTTCACGATCACGTTGCCCGGGTGGATGTCGCCGTGGAACACCCCAGCGTTGAACATGAAGAACCCGTGCAGGCGGAACAACTCCAGCAGCTGCTCATAACGGAACGTCCCGGCGTCCAGCAGTTCGTCGATGGTCGGGCCTTCCAGGTACTCCGTTACCAGTACGCGCTCACCGGACAGATCGCCGTATACCCGCGCGAACCCCAGGCGCGAGAGGTCGAAGGATCCTCGCGCTCCGTCGGCGATGCCCCGCAACGTGCGCTGTCCCGCGGCCTCGTTGCGCAGGTCCAGTTCGCTGAGGGTGTAGGTGCGGATGTCCTCCAGGATGCCCAGGGGATCGGCGACACGCGCCAGTTTCGGCCAGAAGAAGATCACGAAACGGAACAGGCGCTCCACCGAGCGGACGTCGCGCCGGAACTGGTCAGCGAAGCGGTGCTTCACCGCTTTGATTACCACCCGTTCGCCACTGCGCAGCACCGCACGGTGCACCTGCCCCACCGATGCGGCTGCGAGTGGTTTGTCTTCTATGGATGAGAAAGCATCCATGAACTTCGGGCCGCCGGCCTCGCGCAGCAGCGCGCGGAAATCCTCGGGCGGGATGCCCGGATCCCGCCGGTACAGCTCTGAGAGCCGGCGACAGACGTCCGGATCCAGGAAATCGATGCGCAGCGCGTGCACCTGGCCGATTTTGACGGCCAGCAACCCCAGCCGGCGGATGCGCTCCGGATCGGGCGAACCGCTGTAGATGGACCGCATCAACCCGATGAACTGGAACCAGTTCATAGCGCTCCCGGCAGACGTGCAGTGTAGAGACGGACTCACATACTACATTTTTTATCCTCCCGGTTGCAAGCGTGCTTGTATTGCCCGCTTTTTTTTTATAGAGTTGCGGATACAGAACCGTTCAGCTCTCAGGAGGCCTCCATGTTCCGGATGATCGAAGTCGTCGGCACCTCTCAGGACGGTTTCTCGGCCGCGGTCAAGTCCGCCATCGAACAGCTCACCGCCGCGGGCAACACCATCCATTTCTTCGAAGTGGTGGAACAGCGCGGCGCAGTACGCAACGGCGCGCTCCGAGAATACCAGGTGAAACTCAAGGTCGCGGTTGATGCCGAACCCGTCGCGAAACCGGCGGCGCCCGCCGCCGCAGCGCCGGCGCAGCACGTCTGTCCCACCTGCATGCAGCCCGTCGGTGAGCACGGGCACCTGTGCGTGCCGGTGCAGTCGCACGACGAAACATGCGACTGGTGTGGCGCGCTGATCCCTGACGAGCGGCACCTCTGCGATGCAAAGGTCCGGGAGCTGACGTACGTCTGCAACTCCTGCGGGCGTACCGCGGTCTCCGCCGAACACCTGTGCAATCCGGTGAAAATCTCCGGGAAATAAACCATCCCCATGGCAACAAAGGTAGTCATCATCGGGGCGGGTCCCGGCGGGCTCACCGCGGGCATGCTCCTCGCACGCCGCGGGTTCGAGGTGGAAATCTTCGAGAAGGCCGACCGGGTCGGCGGACGAAACGCGGCCGTCCGGGTCGGGGAGTTCACCTTCGACACCGGCCCCACCTTCCTGATGATGAACTTCATCCTGGAGGAGATGTTCGCGGAGGCGGGCCGCCGCGCCGGAGATTACCTGACCTTCCGCCGCATCGAGCCGATGTACCGGCTGCAGTTCACCGATCGCACCGTGTTACCGACCGGTGATCACACCCGGATGCGGGAGTACATCGCGCGGACCTACCCCGGTCAGGAAGCCGGATATGATGAGTTCCTGCGCCGCGAGCGGGTGCGCTTCGAGAAGATGTTCCCGTGCCTGCAAATGCCGTATTCCTCCCTGATCAAGTTTCTGCACCCCAACCTCATCAAGGCGCTCCCGCACCTGGACCTCGGCAGGTCGCTGTTCGACACGCTCGGAAGGTACTTCTCTGACGAGAAACTGAAGCTGTCCTTCACGTTCCAGGCGAAATACCTGGGAATGTCCCCCTGGGAATGCCCGGCGGCGTTCACGATGATCCCTTTCATCGAGCACAGTTTCGGCATCTACCATCCGATGGGGGGACTGTTTCGGATCTCCGAGGCGATGGCGAAGGTGGTGGGCGAGCACGGCGGGCGCATCCGGCTCAACACGCCGGTGCGCGCGCTCACCTTGGACGGGCGGCGGGTGACCGGTGTGGAGCTGGACTCGGGCGAACGGGTGCTCGCGGACGAGGTGGTCATCAACGCCGATTTCTGCTACGCGATGACGCAGCTGGTGCCCGACGGAGTGCTCCGGAAATACTCGCGCCGCCGCATCGCCCGGAAACGATTCTCGTGTTCCACGTTCATGCTGTACCTGGGACTCGACAAACGCTACGGCATCCCGCACCACAACATATTCTTCGCTGAAGACTACCGCGGCAACGTCGCCGATATCTTCACCCGCAAGCGACTGTCGGAGGATACTTCGTTCTACCTGCAGAACGCCTGCGCCCTGGATCCATCGCTCGCCCCCGCAGGCGGTTCAACGCTGTACGTTCTGGTGCCCGTGGCGAACCGCACCGCCGCCATTGACTGGCAGCGCGAAAAGAAACGGTTCCGTGAGCTGGTGCTGTCCACCATCGAGCGCCGCACCGAGCTCGCCGACCTGCGCCGCCACATCGTCGCCGAGCACCTGATCACTCCCGACGACTGGGAAGGGGCCTACAACGTCTACAACGGCGCCACCTTCAACCTGGCCCACAATCTGGGACAGATGATGTACTTCCGGCCGCACAACCGTTTCGAAGAACTGGACCGCTGCTGGTTGGTCGGCGGCGGCACGCACCCCGGGTCAGGACTCCCCACGATTTACGAGTCGGGCAGGATCACCGCGAACATGATCTGCAAGCAGCACCGGGTGCCTTTCACTCCGCCATCGCGGCTCTCCGACAAGCGCCCGGTCGCGCAGCCGCCGGCCTAGACCTTCGCACGCGGCACCCGCACAGCCCATACGCCGCCACACGCAGATCCCGTCGCAACCGGTCCCTTCCGCAGCCCTTCAACGACCCGTTGCCGGCGCACGCATTCCCTGCATGCAGCAAAAACGGCACGAATGCGTCACAGGGAATGCGTGCACTCAACGATACAACGGAACGCGGAAGGGGGATCGAACCATGGTCCTGGACGAGCGCCGGGGATCGGCGATGCTGGTGAGCACGGAACGACAGGGACAGCGGCTGATGCTGCTGGACGCCTCCGAATGGCTGGTGAGCCCGTTTGACATACCCGTCAGCAGATCCTGGGAATCGTCGGCAGTCGTGGAGTTTGCCGATACCGGGGACGGATCCCCTTTCCCGGTGGTCATGCGCAACCGCGAAAACGGGACCGCGATCCGCGTGCGACTGCTCCCCCAGGAAAACGAGATCGCCCCGGCCACCCCAATCTACCCGCGTGTCCGCGGCAGCCTCTGCGCGCGACTGCTCAAACGGCGCATCCGACGGATGCTCGGTGTGGTAACGGGAGCAGCCGCTACGCGCGGCCGTAGCGCACCGTCGCTTCGCGCAGCCACCGTCGCTCACCGTCGGTGAGCTGTCCCGGGCGCAGACGCCACTCCCAGTTGCCGTGCGGTACCGAGGGGGTGTTCATACGGGCTTCGGCGCCGAGCCCCAGCACGTCCTGCAGGGGGATGATCGCCACGTCGGCAACCGATGCCAGCGCCAGACGCATCATTTCCTGAGCGGCGGTGTCCGCCGTGACGTCCCGTCCAACGTACGCTGCGAAGCGTTCCCGGTCCCGCGGTGACGCGTCGCATTCAAACCAGCCCCGGGTGGTGTTGTTGTCGTGGGTGCCGGTGTACACCACGCATCCACGTTCGTAGGTGTGCGGCAGGTACGGGTGGTCCGGTTTGTCCTCCGAAAAAGCGAACTGCAGCACTTTCATTCCCGGCAAGCCGTACTCGCGCAGCGTTTCACGCACGTCCGCGGTGATGATGCCCAGGTCCTCAGCGATGAGCGGCAGATGGAAAAAGCGCCGCCCGAGCGCCGCGAACAGATCACGGTACGGGACCTCCACCCACCGCCCGTTGACCGCGGTGTGTTCGCCCGCGGGGACCTCCCAGTAGGCGACCAACCCGCGGAAGTGGTCCACCCGAACGACGTCAAACAGCCGCAGGGTGTGTTCCATGCGGCGCACCCACCAGGCGAACCGATCCGCGACGAGCGCCTGCCAGTCGTACACGGGATTTCCCCAGAGCTGGCCCGTCGCGCTGAAATAATCCGGCGGAACCCCCGCCACGTGTGTCGGACGGCGATCATGGTCCAGTTTGAATATGCGGGGATTGCTCCAAACGTCGGAGCTGTCGTAGCTGACATAGATGGGGATATCGCCGATGAGCGCGATCCCGCAGGATGCACAATGCTCCCGCAGACGCCGCCATTGCTCGAAGAACACCCACTGTCGGTGCTTCTCAACCGCGATTTCCTCAGCGAGCTCCGCTCGGGCGCGCGCCAGGTCGGGCTCCCGCCGGTCACGCAGCGCATCCCCCCATTGGTTCCACACCGTTCCTCCCCGGGCGTTCTTCAGCGCGACAAACAGTGCGTAGTCGTCCAGCCACCAGGCGTTCCCCTGGCAGAAAAACCCGTACGCATCGCGGTGTTTCTTGGAACCGGCGGCATGAGCCGCTGAGGTGCGCAGGAGTGTATCCTTCCACCGCCGCACCGCGGTGTAATCGCAGCGGCTCTCGGGAAAGTACGGCGCATCGTCCAGCGAGCCCGCGGGAAGAAGCCCGTCCTGCAGCAGCAGTTCCGGGCTGATGAGGTCGGGATTACCCGCGAACACCGAGAGCCCGCTGTACGGCGAACTGCCGCAGGCTAGATTGGTCGGGTTGACCGGGAGCACCTGCCAGTATCGCTGCCCCATCGCCGCGAGTTCGTCCACGAACGCGTGCGCGGCCGGCCCCAGGTCGCCGATACCGTAACGCGACGGGAGAGACGTTATGTGCATGAGAATGCCGCTGCCGCGGTGTTTCATACGACCTCCTTATCAGTGGTGCGTTTCGCCGTGACCACGCAGGCGGAGCGGGATCACCGACACGTCGTCAATGCGCACCGCGTCCCCGCCCTTCACCAGGAAATGCAGCTGGCACTGCACCGTGCCCTCCGGTGCGACCAGCAGGCTGCGCACCCAGCGCCAACCGCCAGGGTACCGCCGCGTGTCCACCAGACCGGTGCACACCGTCGTTTCCTCAACCCGTCCCGACTCGTCCACGAACGTCAGCACCGGCTCGCACATGACCGCTTCGCTGTCCTCCCCGGCGACCGATGCGTGAAACAACAGTTCGTACGCCCGCCGGGGGACAACGGTGAACGTCGTCCCCAGCGAACCGCCGGACCGCATCAGAGCGCAGGCGGTACCGGCGTGTTGCATCTCGCGGTCGATACTGAACCGCCCGGACCAGCCGCCCGAACCCTCTTCAAATCCCGGATTGGCGATGGGAACCGGGTGCGGGCCCCCCGGGGGCAGCGGAACGACATGGGCATCGGGGATGGAGCGCCTGCTCCACACCGGGTGGCGCCTGGTGTATGCCGCCAGACGGTGGTACGCCGGCGCGAACGTGACCGACAGCGGTTCCCAGTTGTACTCGCGATCGAACGACGCCACTGTGATGTACATCAACCCCGCGGGATCGGGATCCGGTTCGTTGTCCAGGTGACCCAGTCCAACGTAGTAGTGGACCCGTTCCACGTACCCGGCGACCCGGCATGTATCCAAGGAAAATGTGAGGTGCCGCGCCTTGGCCTGCTCCCCCGGTCGCCAGCCGAACTCGGTGAGCCACACCGGCTTCTCCGTATCGCCGTTGACGTCGGCGATGTGTCGCACGTACGCGAGCATCGTCGGGAAATGCAACGGTCCCCGCTCATCAGGCCCGGTCAGCGGCGCGGAATAATCGCCCATGTCGTTGCGGTTGTAGTAGTGGAAATTGATGCGATCAAAGAATGAAGCGCACCCCAATTGGTACAGATCATCCAAATGGTTGAACTGGAACGCCCAGATACCGTCCATCACGACGGTCAGCATCGGGGAATGACGTTTCACCGCCTCGTACGCCGCCCGAAGGATGTCGGCGTAGTACCACGAGGCGTCCCGCTGGTCCATGCCGGACGCCGGACGCGGCCGGATCCCGGCGCTCTGCGGTTCCCGGAGCTCGTCGGGAAACTCGCGCATCGCTGCATAGGAAAACGCGTACTCTGCGACGGCGTTCGTAGGATGTTCGTTCTCCACTTCCACGGATTCCACCATGCCCGGGCACATCCGATCGCAGTGGTGCAGGAGTGTGGAGATGAAGGCGGCGTACCGCTCCGGTACATACGACAGTACCTTCAGCGGATCCCGCCGGGCCCACGCGGGAGAATCAAATACGCACAGCGACACCTTGATCGGCCGCGAAGCGCCACGGTCGGCGGCGCGGAAGTTGGCGAGGTGAAAATCCAGATCGTGCCAGCGGCTGGATCCGGGTTCGCCAGTCCAGATGAATTCTCCAGGCCTCGGCTCCAGATGTCGCCAGCTGACCATGACGCGGAACCGGTACACGCCCGCACGCTTGTACGCGTTGATGCTCGCGAGAGTCCAGTACCAACCATTGATACCGTAGGGCGCTTCATACGCCCCTGCGTACCCGATGGTTACCATCGCGAATACCAACCAAACACCGGGCACGTTCCGACACAAACGGAAACGAAACCGTCGGTGAAAACAGCAGAGAAACCGGGAACCCATCGGAATACCGGCAGGCTCCCGGCAGGTACGCAGACCGCTGGTGACAGTTCTACGAATCAGAGTTCAGTCAACTTCTGCAGCAGCAGTTCCAACCCCTTGCTGATGGTTTCCTGTTCGGCCTTGGTGCACTTCTCGAACAACTGTTCCACAACTTTGATGGGATTGCTGTCCATCACGCCGATGATGCTCTTTCCCTTGTCGGTGAGCACGATCCCGTGGGTCCGGCGGTTGTTCGGGATGGCAGTACGTTTGACGTACCCCTGTTTCTCCAGCGAGTCGATGATGTGGGTCATCGCGGGGGGCGTGGTGGAGAGATACCGGGCCAGCTCCACCTGCGAGACCCCCGAATGATCCTTCAGGTACCTGAGCACCGCACGCCACAGGAACGTCAGCTTGTTCTTGTCGCGCTTTTCGAACAATCCCGTTTTGTACGCTTTGAACACCACTTCCTTGAGATTCTCCAACAACTTCTGTTCTTCTCTCATGCGTGCTTCCTTCCTGCCGCCGAGACCTCCGCGCCCCGGGACATGTGGAAAAGATTGCGCCGCTGTCTCTGCAGCTGCGCCCCTGCAAGGCATCACCGGTACTTCCTGGAAAACACACACCTTCTACACAAAGGTACTACAAAACAATCGTCTTAGTGTCAAGACTTTTGTGAGATTAATTTCTCTTTTTTTCTCCGACACCATCCTCCCGATGTGATCGCCCCGCGGGCGGGCCTCCGCCGCAGGGATCCGGGAACCCGCGCCGGGGCTCCGTATCCCGAGGAATATCCAGCTACGATCTCCCCGTCCCGCCGGGCGACATCCCCATTATACCGGACATCCTTACGGGCGACAGAACGGAGTCACGACACGACACCACGGTCCGCCCGTTCACCGCCTCTCCGGTCACGGAGTATCTCTTCCTCAACCGCCCCGAACAAGCGCTTGAGCGCCAGCCGGAATCCGAACAGGTACAACGCAGGCATGACGATGAACTGCAGGGCGGCCAGCACGAAATATTGCACCGCGGTGTCCAGCAGATGCTGCATCCCGGCACCAGCGACCGCCTTGACCATCCGGGCGGTCCCCTCCACGTACCGGCGGCCCTGGTCCAGCGCCTCACCGACGCTCTCGATCACGTTCTTCTCGTTCCGGATGCTGCGGCGGGGAACCGGGGAGGACGGAGCGGAAACCGCTGCACCGTCGGTCGCGGTTGAGAATGCGATCTGGAACTCCTGTTCCGCCATGCTGCGCAGGTGCTGCAGGCGCGTCGAAATGCTGCGGGATGTCTCCACCTGCGCGGCGCTGAACAGGTCCCGCACCAGCAGCGTGTACAGGGACAGGCCGGGGTTGACCATGAGCAGCACCGTGAGCGCGGCCACCGCGGAACGCAGCAGCGGACGGACCACCGCGAACACGACCGTGCCGACGACAATCAGCACCTTGACGGCAGCCACCCGACTGAGGTGGAGCATGGCGAGATTGAGAAACACCAGGCCGTTGACGACCAGCATCAGGTTGAGGACCCGGTCGATGATCTCCTCGATACCATCGGTGAAACTGAGGACGCCGGCCAACACCTTGAGTCCCGCGACAATGCCCAGATTGGCCACAGCGTCCGACGCCAGCCGCGACAGGTACTCGAAGGAAATCGTCGCCAGGGCATCAGACAGGGCGAGCCCGATCCCTGCGGCAAGCACAACGGCAACCGCCCAGTCCCGCGGCGGGATGCGACGCACGTCCATGGCAGTACCTCCGGGAAAGGAGCGTCAAACGCCCGACGGTGCATCGGATACACGGTCCGCCGCCGTGCAGCTCCGACGTCCGGCGGGTCACCACGCTCAGGGGACGGTGCCGCTGTGCTGCAGCACCAGGATGTCACCGCCGTTGCCTTCGTAGACGATGAACTGCCCGCTCACGTAGCAGTACCGCGGCAGGATGCCGGCGCTGTAGGCCCCCGGCACCGGCGATCCCGGCGGCGCGTACTGGGAGAGACCCGCGTACGAGAAGAAACCATCTCCGAGCCCGCGGGTGTCCCCGCACAGGTTCATGTACCCCGTGTTGAAGCGCGTCGTCCAGTTGGGGGTTCCCCCGGTGCCGCAGTGGACGATCGTTGGGTACTTGGTGTAGCCGAACGTATTGCTGAACGACGAGCCCCGCGTACCGGAACGATCGGTGATGCGCAGGATCTCCGCGGAAGCCCAGTGGGAATGCATCAGGGTGTCTCCCGCCATCGTGATGGGACACTGTTCATCGGTGATCCGCACGAAAAATGTCCCCACCTTCTCCATGCCCACGAACCGCAAGTCCCCTGCGGAGAGGCCAGCCACCGTCGTGTTGTCCAGAACCATCTCTCCCATGTGCGAATCCCAGCGGTAGTCGCAGCCGCCGCAGTCCCCCCACCGGAAATGGATGTAGGCCACCTCCGCCCCGCCCGGCCACTTCTTGACCACGGGGACCGGTCCGATGGCGCTGTAGGCCGAACCGCCGAGGTAATCCTCGGTACCCCCGTATCCCACCGCGGGGATGAACGCCTTCTCGCCGTCGCTCAGACGCAGGGCGAAAAGATTCTGATGCTGTGGATTGCCGATCAGCCAGTTCCGTATCGTCGTGAAGTTGGTGGGGAATGGTGCTCCAAACGGATCCAGCGCCCTGTGCTCCAGCCGCATCCGTAGGAATACAATCCCGTGCTCTTCGGCGATCACCGGCCAGATGTACTCGAACTCGTTGGGGAACCCCGCGGTGTTGGGCGTCGGCTTGACCCGTCACTTGCGGCTGCCGTCGGCGTTATGGACGCAGTGAACGTACAGGTCATCGGTGGCATAGACGATGACGTCCTGCGCCGCCGAATACGACGGCGGGGTGGCGATGGTGGAGCCGCCCGCGTACGCCGCACCCCAGGCGAGCGCCATGGTCGCCATGTTCACCTTGTGCAGATTGCCGGCATCCGTGACAACATACGCGAAACCCCCGACCAGCAGCACCGCCTTGTTGAGCGGGCCGCCCGCGGCGTAGGTGCCCGCGACAGATCCATTCACCGCGTTGATTTTGTAGAGCGTCCCGTTCGCCCCCCCCCCCCCGCGAACAGCATGCCGGAAGTCGGATCGTACGCGGGCGCGGCGTTCACCGTGGATGCAGTAAACCGCCACTGCTCGTTGCCGTCGGTCAGTCGCTTGGCGTATAAGCCCAGGCCGCCCGCCGGGATGTACACGTTGCCGCCGCCGCATACGGTGCGCGCCTCGCGCGGCGCGTTGTATATGTGACCGCTCGTCCCACCCGAGGCCCCGGCACCGTTGAACGCCCACCGGAATGTCCACGGGGTGTCCGGGTTCACCGGCACGTACCCCGTGCGCTGGGCGTCGTGGGCGTCCTGGTGCCACTCCGGGGAGATCGGCTGGGTGCTGACACGCTGCAGCTGGAAGTTGAGCGTCGCGGCGCCAGCACCGATGGGCAGTATCCACAATGCCACAACAGACACCACTGCACGTATCTCTCTCACGACGTCCCCCTCTCCCCTCCCCGTGCACATTTATTATACCAACTTTCCCACTGAAAAGCAAACGGCAGTACGATCACCCGGACTTCCGGGCGTACCCCCGCGAGAGCTCCACCGTCATGCCGTTGAAAGACCAGTCAACCGATCGTATGACCCCCTCGAAAATGACTTCATCCCCAGGGGAGAGGCGGCGGGCCGCAGCGATGGGAATCAGACCTTCCACATCCCAGACGCTGAGCAACGATTTCCGGTCCATGTCCACGCGCAGCCGCCGGTGCGTACTGTTTTCCGGTTCTATGGAAACGACCCGTCCGCGCCACCGGACCCTCTTCCCGATGAACCGGTTGGCCGCCTGCTGCCAGGCGACTGAATCACCCCCCTTGACCCTGTTCATCGCTGATCGCACCTGCAGCAACGACGGGCCGGGCACCCGTGCGGCAACCGCCGCTCGGGCGATTTTTGCCGGCGGTGGGCTCTTTTTGGCGGCGGGGGTACGCTGAACAGACGACGGCTTCACGGCGGTGCGCTGCGGGGTCGCGACGACCGGGGGAGACATCTGGACACCCGCCGCCATCGAGGAGGAGATTTCGGATTGCGCGGTTGACGGCACATGGTTCGGCGTCTCAGTGTCATCGTACGCCGCTGGAATTGCAGGTGTATCGACGGGCTCGGATCCCGGTTCCTCCTCAGTCATCGCCACGGGCACCGCCCGGATGGCATGGCCCGACGGGATCCTGATCTCCCAAAACCACCCGCCACCGCACACCAGCACCACCAGCACCAGGGGAACCAACAGCGTCGGGTGAGGCAGCAGATCCACCAGCCGGCTCCACACCGTCGTGGCGCGCAGCAGGATGGTCGCGCCACAGTGGGGACACTCCGTTGTGGGGTTCTTCAGCGCCTCGCCGCAGGCAGGACAAAAGTTCACCGTACCGGGCTGTGAACGGCGTCCGGCCTGCGCTCTCCTTCGTTCAGTCGCCATATCAGGAATACCGCTCCCGACCGATCTCCGGTCTCACCGCATTCGCTCCTTCACAGCTCAACGATATCCTTTCCCTCGTGGTACAGCGACAGGTAATCGCGCAGGTGTCGCGTGATGAGAAAGTTGTTGCGGATGTCCTCACGGCCGTTCTCGCCCAGCCGCCGGACGTACCCGGGTTCCTGGAGCAACTGCTTGAGGTAATACGCCGTCCCGTCGATGGAATACAACAGATACGCGAGTACCTGTGGGCGATCTGCAGCAGAATGCCGCCCACCGCAGATGCAATGACCGGCGGGGCTTCCCAGAGCACTTCCGCAACCGTCAACCCGAACCCTTCCCTGAGGGATTTCTGCATGATGACCGCGGACCCGCGCTGGAGGGCGTTGATTTCCAGGTCGCTGGCCGGTGGCAGGAACAGCACGTGGATGTCAGGTTCGTCCGCCGCCGCACGTACCTCCTCCAGCACCTTCATCCCTTCAGGGTCATCGGCGGCCCCTCCCCCGGCGATCACCAGCTGGCAATCCACGTACCGGCGAACCTTCCGGTATACCTCAACCACCCCGACGGGATTCTCAGCGTTGGTGGGCTCGGGAGACGCGAAATGGTGCTGCTGCAGGGAGCGGTGCGTATGGTAGTAGATGCTCGCCGCAGGCACCTCATGGATACCCTCCAGCAGCTCGCGCGCCGTACGCGCCCGACGCCCCAGCAGCCACACCAGGTGGACCTGGAAATGGAACTGAAACGGTTCGGTCATCCGGCCACCTCCTCAAGCAACGCGCGAACATCGCGGTAATCGGCGGCCACAAACCGCGCGACCGATGGACCGGGCCCCACCTTCACCGTTACCGCGGTTTCCGGCAGTGCCCGGAACATGTCCTCATCCGTCCAGTCGTCCCCGGCGGCGATGATGCCGTCGTAGGCATGGCTCGTGAGCAGCCGCTCCACGGCCGTACCCTTGGTAACACCGCCGGCGCGAACCTCCACCACCTTGCTGCCCTGCAACACCCGCACATCGGCGTTCGCGGCGAACGAGATGAGATCGTCCAGCAGCTCGCGTGCGCGCAACGCCGCCAGTTCCGGATCGGCGTCGCGGTAGTGCCAGGCCAGCGCGAACTCCTTCTCTTCGATGAATGACCCGGGCAGGCGTTCTTCGGAACGCCGCAGCAGGGGCAGCAGATCCGGTTTCCAACCGGCGGACAACTGCTTGATCGGGTGCCATTCGTCACCCGGGTCCCGGAGCCACACGCCGTGTTCGGCGACCAGCGTCCAGTGCAGCCGCCCGAACCACCGCACCAAGGTTGCCCGATCCCGGCCGCTGATGATCACCGCATCCGTCCCCGGAACCCCGCCCACGCGCTCCAGAAGCCCGAGCAACTGATCATCCGGAGCGGCGGCTGCCGGCGTCGCGGCATAGGGCACCACCGTCCCATCGTAGTCCAGGAACAGGATGCGCCTGCCCACGGCGCGGAATGAACTGGCCACCTCCCGCCGCACGCCGCCGGTGAGCCGGCGCTGCCGCGCGGACCGGCGCCGCTGTTCCTGACGCACCGCCTGACGCAGGAAATCCCGTGCCCATGTCACGACATCGTATCGCTCCAGGCGCCGCTGCATCGCCGTCATGCGTGCGCGCTGCTCCTCCGGCGGCATCTCCAGCGCCGTTTTCAGCGCATCGGCGACCTCTTCCCGGAAATTGGGATTGATGATGAGCGCCTCGCCCAGTTCCCGGGCGGAACCCGCCATCTCGCTGAGGATCAGCACCCCGTCCCCGTCCGTCCGCGCGGCGACGTACTCCTTGGCGATGAGGTTCATGCCGTCGCGCAGCGGCGTCACCAGGGCGATGCCGCAGGCGCGGTACGCCGCGACGATGTCCGTGAACTCCAACGACGTGAACCGGTAGTGTATGGGCGACCATCCCACCCGCGCGTACCGCCCGTTGATCCGCCCCACTGTCTCGTCGATGCGGGTCTTCATCCGCTGGTAGTTGTCCACGCCGATGCGCGACGGCACGACGATCAGCACCAGCACCACCTTGCCGTGCCACGACGGGTTGTTCTCCAGGAACAGCTCGTAGCCCTGCAGGCGGTTGATAATCCCTTTGGTGTAGTCCAGCCGGTCCATGGACAGCACCAGCCGGAACGGCGCGAGCGTCCGGGTGAGCCCGTCGCATGCCGCGAGTATCCGGGGATCTCGTGCGGCGTCCGCGAATTTCCGGAAGTGCACTCCCATCGGAAACGTGTCCGCCTTCACCGAGCGGTCATCGACGGACATCATCCCGAGGGCGTGATCCACCCCGAGGAACCGCAGCACGCACTGCAGGAAATTCTGTGTGTAGTCGTTGGTGTGGAAACCGACCAGGTCCGCCCCGAGCATCCCCTCGAGCAGGTCGTGGCGCCACGCGCGCGGCAGCAGCTGGTAGACCTCACGCGACGGGAAAGGGATATGGAGGAAGAAACCGATGGACGCCTCGGGCTGCCGTTCGCGCACCAGCCGCGGCAGCAGCATCAGGTGGTAATCGTGTATCCAGACGATGTCATCGGAACGCAGCAGCTTCTCCATCTGTTCGCGGAACAGCTCGTTGACACGCCGGTAGGCCTCCCAGTATCCGGCACCGTAATCGGCGTGCTCCGGCAAGCAGTGAAAGAGCGGCCACAACGTCCTGTTGCAGAACCCGTTGTAGAACGAGTCCATCAGCTGCTCGTCGACGAACACGGGCGCTGAGTGGAACTCCGCCGAGGCGCGGCGGATCACCTCCGCGATGTTCTTCTCACGTTTGACAAGCCCCGGCCACCCCACCCACAGGTACTCCTCTACCGGCCCCTGTCCCCGTTCCACGGTGTCCAGGAATGCGCGCAATCCCGTCGCCACCCCTCCGGCGCTGGGCTTGAACACCAGATCCTTCGCGGTCTCTTCGACGGTGAACGGCAAACGGTTCGAAACAATCACCAGGCGCACCAGCACACCTCCCGGCGGTCATGCAGCCGCGTCCATTCTTTTTACCAGATGACGACGTCCATGTCAACGGGCGGGCGGTGATGGTACCGGAGGTGATGGACGGGCGGTGCACCACGCGGGAAAGCGTTTGGGGGACCGGGGAACCACTGCCGACCAGCCACGTGGCGCCGCGCATCCGAAACCAAAGACCGCCCCCGGCAGGACTCGAACCTGCAACCTGCTGGTCCGTAGCCAGACGCTCTATCCAATTGAGCTACGGGGGCATGTCTTGGAAAGAATGTTATGTACCATTTTTCCCGGGGAAAGTCAACCGGCGCGGGCGCGCGCCGCCCGGCGTTCGCGTTCGAGCAGGCGACGCTTTCCGGCAATCCCGCCGGGTCCCGAATAACCGCCCGGTGAACCATCCGATCGTATCACCCGATGGCAGGGAACAACGGGAGCGAACGGGTTGCGGGCCAGCGCCCGCGCGACCGCGCGCCACGCCCGGGGTCTGCCGATGCTGCGGGCGACCCAGGCGTAACTGCGTGTTTCTCCGGGCGGGATGCGCATGACCGCCCGCCATACCGCCTGCGTGAACGCCGGATAACGGCGCATCCGTTCGAGAACATCCTGTTGTGTCCGTGGGCGACACCCGTTCATACCGCCGGGGGTCCCCCCACGGCATTCGGTCGGTCCGGCCGCACGATACGCCCGCACGCCAGCACCCGGCCGTCCTCGGCGTACACCACGACGTACTGCCCGGGTGTCGGGGCAAACTGCGGCCGGCGGAACAGCACGTGCATCCGCCGCCCGTGCACCGACACCGTGCAGGGGGTGAGCGGCGCCTGGTGGCGGATGCGCGCCATGCGGACCGTGGACGGTTCCCGCGCGACGGTACCGTCGGCGAGCATCACGACGTCCGAAACCACTTCGTACGCATCCAGCAGTTCACGCGGACCGACGTACACCGCATTCGCCGCCGGATCGATGTCGACGACGTACCGGCGTGTCAGTCCACCCAGTCCCAGACCGGTCCGCTGCCCGAGGGTATAGTTGATGAACCCCTGGTGCCGCCCCAGCTGTCTGCCGGTGCCCGCCTCCAGGATCGGCCCCTCCCGCCCGGCGACACACCCGCGCTCACGCAGGAACCGCCGGTAATCCCCGGCGACGAAACAGATCTCGTGGCTGTCGCGTTTCGCGGCCACCGGCAGGTGCAGAGCGCGCGCCTTCTCGCGCACCGCGTCCTTGCACAGATTCCCCAGCGGGAATTCCACCGCCGCCAGAACCGACGGTTCCGTTGCCGCCAGGAAATACGACTGGTCCTTGGCGGGATCCGCCGCCGCGGCGAGGTACCGGTGACGGCCGTGTCGGACGATGCGGGCGTAGTGCCCGGTCGCAAGCCGCGCGGTGCTGAAGATCCCCTCGATGCGCGCGCGGATGTCGCCGAACTTCACCCGGGTGTTGCACATGACGCACGGGTTGGGCGTCTCCCCCGCCGCGTACGCCGCGCAGAACGGATTTACCACCTCCCGCGCGAATACGTCGCTGATATCCAACACCGCGTGGGGGATACCCAGGATACCCGCGACGCGACGGGCGTCGGCGATATCCCGCGGTGAGCAGCACCGCTGCCGTGACGCGGCGGGGACATCATCGCAGCGCCACATCTTGAACGTGAGCCCGATGACCCGCTCCCCCCGCTCTTTCAGCAGCGCAGCGGCAACCGCCGAATCCACCCCGCCGGACATCAGTACGACCATGGGAGCGCTCATGTTCCGGTGTGCATCACGGTGCTGTTCAATCTTTTCGCATATGCTCTCTCTTCTATTATCTTCTCGAGAGCTTTCCTAGAATCAGAAAGCAGCTCTTCCGCAACGAGATAGAGATTCCCGCGTATCGTACTCAGGTGCTCCTCGCGGTCGCCCGCCGCCCTGGAACGTAAAACAACTCCTCTGTCAGGACGACAGACGTGCAGCAAACCGCACCTCAGTTTGTAGAGCTGTTCGGCGTGGGCATGATATTGCTCCGGGAAAAAAGATCGGATTGCCTTGGTGAAACGATACTTACTGATTCTGCTTTTTGAAATGTTACACTTATTGCATAGACAACCAAGCAGTTCTATGCCCGCCGCCATGATTGCAAACGACGCGTAATCCCCGCCGCGGACACGTTGCTTTCCAGGGTTTCCCTCGAAATCCCGTTGCTGCATATCGGACGCGGTATTCAGGAGATCTTCCAGCCGCCGCTCCAGGGTGACGGTATTGGTCATTGTTGTCTCGCACCGGGGGTATTTTTCATACTTTTTTCTCCCCGAACAGCGGCATCTCGGCCGTGGGTGGTTTGCCGTCCACGATGGCGAGCAGTTCGGTGATGTCGTTAATCTCCACATCAGCGCCGGACTCGCCGGTGTTGAAACAGTCGCCGTACCGGGCAAACACGGTGCGGATGCCCAGTTTCTTGGCCCCCGCGATGTCGCGTTCGGCCCAGTCGCCCACCATCAGCGTCTCGGCCGGGGAGGTTCCCAGGCGTTCCAGCGCGAGGCGGAACGGTTTCGGTGACGGCTTGCGCTCGCCCGTGTCGTCGAAGCTGATGACGAAATCGAAGTAGTTCTGCAGGTTGAGCGACACGATGCGCAGCCACACCGGCAGCCGCGGCGCATCTGACAGCACGCAGAGCCGGATGCCGCGCTTGACCAGCTCCATCAGGGTGAGGTGTACCCGTGGATAGACGAAGAGGTTGGCCTCGCGCGCCCGGCGGTACCGGATGATGCCCGCGGCGAGGATCTTGGGATCCACGTACCCGAGTTCCTTGAGCAGCACTTTGTCGAACACCTGCTGATCCTCGATACCTTCGGACTCGTAGACTGCGTAGATCTTCTGTTGCAGCGCGTCGCGGCTCATGGACAGCCCGGCATCGATCATGGCGTCCACCGCCGCATCCACCGCCGCCCGTTTCATCTTCATAAAATCGGTCAGTGTGTTGTCCAGATCAAAGATGATGGCTCTGATCATGTGCAGCCTCCCGCGAGCTTCGCCCGCATCAGTACCCCAGTTGGCGGATGAACTCCGGGCGCTTCGTCCACCGCTCCCGGACAACCACCTGCAGCCGGAGGAACACCGGGCGGCCCAACACCGCCGACAGTTCCTCGCGAGCCGCCCGCCCGATCGCTGTGAGGCGGGCCCCCTTTTCACCGATGACGATGGCCTTGTGGTTGTCGCGCTCAACGATAATGTTCGCTGTAATAACCAGCATCTCAGGATTGCGGTCGCCGGGGCGCACATCCTCCACGATGACTGCGGTGCCCTGCGGCACCTCCTGGTACAGCTTATGGAACGCCTTCTCCCGTATGATCTCGGCGATGTGCAGCCGCTCGGGCAGGCGCAATGCCGCGTCATCCCTGAACAGACGTTCGCGCTCCGGCAGGTGTCCGACGATGGCCTGCGCGAGACGATCCACATTGTCACCTTTCAACGCACTCACCGGAACGTACTCCGCGAACGGGTGGATGCCGCGCGCCCGCTCGATGACCGGCAGCACCTGCGCACGATCTTCGAGCAGGTCAATCTTGTTGAAAACGGCGAGCACCGGCGTCCGATCCAGCGGGCGGCCCGCGTCCCGGGCGATGTCGCGCAGCCGCCCGAGAATGTCGAGGTCGACGTCGGTAATGTCGTTGGAGGGCAGGACGAACAGCACCGCGTCGGCGTCCACCACCGACTGACATGCGTGGGCGTACATCGCGCTCTCCAGCTCGTTATGCGGCCGGTAGATGCCCGGCGTATCGAAGAAGATGATCTGCGCGTCGGGCATCTCCCGGATGCCCGCGATGCTGAACCGCGTGGTGCCGGGCACGCGGGAGACGATACTTGCCTTGCGCCCGATGAGCGTGTTGAGGAGGGTGGACTTGCCGATGTTGGGACGGCCCACGATGGTCACGTACCCGGACCGGAACAGTGCTCCGCCGCTCATGCGCCCGTCCCGCGCCGCCCGGCGACCCACCACGGGAACAGCCGCACCGCCGCGGCATGTGCACCCCAGCCGGCCAGGACCCCCAGCACTGCTCCAACCAGAACGTCCGCCGGGTAGTGCACACCGCAGTACACCCGGGACCAGGCGCTCAGAACCGCAAACCCGAACGCGAACACCGGCACCCACACACGCAGGCGCCCGTCCACACGCCGCGCAAAGAACAGGGTCAGCACGGTCGCCGCCGCGAAAGAGTTGGCTGCGTGGGACGACGGCATCGCGGTGTTGAGGGAGGCGCCGACGAGCTGACGCACTCCCTCCTCCACCTGAAACGGCCGCGGGCGCCCGAACAGGTGCTTGAGCAGTTTGGAACACAACAGGTCGGTCGCGGTCACCGCGACGATCGTCGCCCCCGCGGCGACGCGCCCGCGCGGGCGCCCCCAGCCCACCAACCACGCGAACAGGGCGAGAAATACCGGATAGAAGTTGCGCTGGCTGGTGACAAACGGCATCACCGCGTCGAGAACCGGATTGGTGAGCGTCTGGTTGACCAGGCTGAAGACCGCTGCGTCGATCCCCTGCAGGAACGTCATGCGCCGGCTCTCCGGAACATCACCGCGGCGGCAGTTCCGCGCGGATGCGCGCGACGATATCGTCGGCACTCACGCCGGCGGCATCCGCCTGGTAGGTGCGGATGATGCGGTGGCGCAGCGCCGGGAGCGCGACGGCGTCCACATCCTCGACGCTGGCGGCGTGGCGTCCGGCCAGCAGCGCGTGCACTTTCGCGGCCAGCACCAGCGCCTGTTCCGCGCGGGGCCCTCCACCCCAGCGCACGTTGGCGCGCACGTACTCCGATGCGCCGGGCTCCGTCGGACGCGTCGCGCGCACCAGCCGGATGATATACTCCACAACGCTGTCGGATGCGGGCACGCCGCGGACGAACCGCTGCAACTCCAGGATCTCATCGCGCGAGAGCACCTTTCCGGTGCGCGCCTCGTGCAGCCCCGTGGTGCGGTTGAGGATCTCGCGCTCCTCCTGCGCCGACGGGTACCCGATCACGATCTGGAAGAAGAAGCGGTCCAGCTGCGCTTCCGGCAGCGGGTAGGTGCCCTCCTGTTCGATCGGGTTCTGTGTGGCCAGCACGAAGAAAGGATCGGGCAACGCGTGCGTCACGCCGTTGACGGTGACCTTGTGCTCCTGCATGGCCTGCAGCAGCGCCGCCTGCGTCTTGGGCGGTGTGCGGTTGATCTCGTCGGCCAGCACGATGTTGGAAAACACCGGCCCCGGGATGAATCGGTACTGCCGTTTGCGGCTGACCGGATCCTCTTCAATGACCTCGGTGCCCGTGATATCGGACGGCATCAGGTCCGGGGTGAACTGGATGCGGTTGTACCCGAGGTCCAGCACCTCGCCCAGCGTCTGGATGATCAGCGTCTTGGCGAGTCCGGGCACCCCTACGATGATGCAGTGCCCCCGGCACAGCAGCGAAATGAGCATCTCGTCGATGACCGGTCCCTGTCCCACGATGACGGATGCCATCTCAGCGCGCACCGCCCGGAACCGTTCCACCAGACGTTCGGCGCGCTGCACATCGTTGCACGTTTCCATGCGGTCACATCCTTTCCGGCGCGTTGACGCCGATGAGCCCGCACCCGGACGCCAGCACCGTGCGGGTCGCGCGCACCAGCCGCAGGCGGAATCCCGCCACGGCGGTATCCTCTCCGACGATGCGGCAGTTCTCGTAGAACTTGTGGAACAGGCGCGCCAGGTCCAGCAGGTACGTGCACAGGTGGTTGGGTGCGCTGCGTGCCGCGCACACCTCCAGCACGTCCTCGTACCAGCACAGCTTCAGCAGCAGTTCGCGCTCGTGCGGGGTCCACGTTCCCGTACCGTCCCCCTCGCGCACCCCGGCAGCCTGCGCTTCGCGGATAATGCCGCAGCAACGGGTGTGGGCGTACTGGATGTAGTACACCGGATTCTTGAGGGAACGCTCCTTCGCCAGGTCGAAGTCGAAATCCACGTGGGTGTCCGGTGATTTCTGCAGGAGGAAAAACCGCGCCACGTCCGAACCCACCTCGGCGATGACCTCGTCCAACGTCACAAAAGTCCCCTCTCGTGTGGACATCGCGACCCGGGCGCCGCCGCGGATCAGGTTGACCAGTTGGTACAAAATCACCTGCAACTCGTATGGGCGGCCGGCCGTCGCCGCGAGCGCCGCCGTCAACCGCGCGACGTACCCGTGGTGGTCGGTGCCCCACACATTGATGAGACGCACGAACCCCCGATCCAGTTTGTCCAGGTGATAGGCGATGTCCGACAGGAAGTAGGTCGGCTCGCCGCTGGCGCGCACGACCACGCGGTCCTTGTCGTCGCCCAAGCCCGCCGCCTTGAACCATTCCGCCCCGTCAGCCGAACGCTCCAGCAGCCCCCGTTCGCGCAGCAGCGCGATCGCGCGGTCCACCTTCCCTTCGGCGTACAGCCGGGTCTCCGGAAAAAAAACGTCGAACCGTACGTTGAACCGGTCCAGCGTACCGCGCATGTTCTCCATCATCAGCCCGACCACGTCCGCACGCACCGTGTCGAGCATCTGCAGAGAGTATACCCCCGATCGCCGCTCCAGCAGCTGACCGGCGACGTCCGCCACGTACCCCCCCTTGTAGCGATCCGTCGCGACGATCCCGGCAACCCAGCCCGCCAAATCGGGAGCCACCCGTTCCGGCGCCCGCCGGGCGGCGGCGTCCAGCACCGATGCGGTGATGATGTTGACCTGCCGCCCGCGGTCGTTGATGTAGTACTCGCGCGTGACGGGGTATCCCAGCCGCTCCCAGATGCGGGCCAGCACGTCACCGATGGCCGCACACCGACCGTGACCGATGTGCAGGGGACCTGTGGGATTGGAGGAGACGAACTCAAACAGAACCGGTTTCCGCGACGGATCCGGCTCCGCCCGCGGGTAGGCCTCCCCCTCGGCCAGGATCCGGTGCAACTCAGCCGCGAAGAACCCGGCAGGGAGGGTGAAGTTGATGAACCCCGGCGCCGTGAAAAAACCGCCGACCGGTGCATCGGAGCGCGGTGCGACGGCCGTTTCTCCCGCCGGAATCTCCGCTACGGCTCCCGTCCTGGCACCCTCGGCGAAAAACGCGGTCGCGACATCGCGGGGCGACCGCCGCAGGCTTTTGGCGAAAAACAGCGGAATATTGGAAGACACGTGCGCCGCGATGCCCGGTGGCGGTTCGCGCAGCTCCACCCCTTCGGCCCGCCCTCCCAGCGCCCGCAACGCGGGCTCAATCCTTCGCAGGAGGCTTCGCTTCATAGCGGACCGTTTTCCCCCGGGACCACACCCGTTCCAGCGCGTAGAACTCCCGCAACTCCGGGTGCATGATATGCGCGATGACGTTGCCGTAGTCCAGCACCACCCAGCGGCGGGCACTCTCGCCTTCGACATGCAGCGGCGACATGCCGTAGTCGTCCTTGACGCGGCGGGAGATGTGCTCCAGCAGGGCGCCGATGTGGACATCCACCGTGCCCGTCATGATGACGAAGTAGTCGCAGAAGTTTGCCACCGTGCGTACGTCCAGCACGACGATATCTTCCGCTTTCCTGGCGGACGCCTCCTGTGCGATGCGTTTGGCCAGAGACAGCGGGGCGGGCGATCGTTTCATAGTCCTCCCGACGTTGGGACCCCTCTGCGGGGTCAGAAAGTGTACCGATCCTTCTCCTGCCGGAACCGCTGCAGCTGCCGCTCCTCCTGCAGGTGCCGCAGGTTCTCCACAGCGACACCGACGAGGATGGTGATGGAGGCCACCAGGTCCTTCATGCGCTGCGGCAACCCCATGCCGTCGCAGGCGACCAGCACGAACCCGGTGACCCGGCCGGCGTACACCATGGGACAGGCGCTGAAACAGGCGCCGCCCGAGCGCAGCTCGTCCACGAACTCCGCGCGGTCGAACACCGGCGCAATCGCGGGATCCGACCGTTCGAACGACGCTGCGAACGGCGACGCATCTCCGGCGGTTCCGCTCAGCTCGAAATCGTCGTTGAACACATTGTACACGTACAAGGCGACCGGGCGCGCATCCCCCAAGGCAGACGAGATTTCCCGGCACACCTGCGTGATGAACACGGGCATGCCGCCCGGATCAGCCACGGACGATATGATGAGGCGGGATATGGCGTAGATGCTGGCCAGCTCGCGCGAGGTCTGCTCCAGGCGTGCACCCATGTTGAACAGCATCCAGCGCACCATGGGCAGCCCGTCGGCCGGACGGGAGTCGAACAGCCCGGTGAACACCTCAGAAGGAACCGAGGCCACCACCGCTCCGGCGCGTGCCACCGCCGTGGCGGTGCGATTGACCACCGAGAACAGGCTCATCTCGCCGAACACGTCGCGGGCGTTGAGCACGCTCAGCAGTTTCTGGTCGGGGCGCCCGTAGTTCTTCACGATCTCCACCTGCCCGCCGACCACGATGTACAGCCGATCGCCCGGCGACCCCTCCTCAAACAACACCCCGCCGCCGGGGAACGACTGTTCCACCGCCGCCGCCGAGACCTGCGCAACGACATCCGGCGCGCAACCCTCGAACATCGCCAGTGAACCGATGAACTCCCGGCTGAGCATGGGTGTGGCCTCCGCGCCTACATGCCGCCGGCCATGCCCAGGCCGGATCGGATGAACTGCTGGTTCTGCGCCTTCGACAGCGCATCCTCCAGCGTGATCGTGCCGCGCTTCAGGTTGTCCAGCAGCGCGCGGTCCAGGTTGATCATGCCGAACTTGGAGCCGGTCTCGATGGCGGTGTATATCTGGTGCGTCTTGCCCTCGCGGATGAGGTTGGCGATGGCGGGGGTCACCACCATCACCTCGCGAATCGCCACCCGACCCGCCCCGTCCTTGCGCGGCAGCAGGATCTGCGACACCACTCCCTTCAGCGTGGTGGACAGCTGCACCCGGACCTGCTGCTGCTGGTGCTGCGGGAACACATCGATGATGCGGTCCACCGTCTGCGCGGCGTCCTGCGTGTGGAGCGTCGCGAACACCAGGTGCCCGGTCTCGGCCATCGTCAACGCGGCCGAGATGGTCTCCAGGTCGCGCATCTCGCCGACCAAGATCACGTCCGGATCCTGACGCAGCGCATACTTCAGCGCATGGTTGAAGCTGCGCGTGTGCATGCCGACCTCGCGCTGGCGTATGACCGACGACTTGTGGTCGTACACGAACTCGATGGGATCCTCGATGGTGAGGATATGGTGGCGGTATTTCTGGTTGATGAGATCCAGCAGACAGGCCAGCGTCGTGGACTTGCCGGATCCCGTCGGTCCCGTGACCAGCACCAGGCCGCGCGGCAGGTCGGCGAACTTGATGATCTCGGGGGTGAGACCGATATCCTCCGGCTTCGGAATCTGCGACGGAATGACCCGCAGCACCGCTTCGACACCGTACTTCTGCACGAAGCAGTTGACGCGGAACCGGGCCACATTCGCGATGTGGATGGAACAGTCCAGCTCCATCTCCTCCTCAAACCGTGATTTCTGCGCGTCCTGCAGGATGGAATACACCAGTCGCTTGCACTCATCGGGAGTCAGCATCGGATAGCTGCCGAGGGGAGTCATCTCGCCCTTGACGCGGACCATCGGGGGTTTGCCGATGGCGAGGTGGATATCGGAGGCTTTCTGCTGGACGGCGAGCGTGAGAATCTCTATCATCTCCATGGGAATCCGTGTCGCGCGGGACGGCGACAATCCGACCGCGCTCGACCTCCCTGCAGGGTATGAGAATACAACGTCACTGGGAGAGTATACCTTATTTTGCCCGCCGAGCGCAAGACGGGGTTGCGCCCCTGCGCACCGCCTGCGGGGCCGCACATCAAACTACGCACGGTTGACGAGACGGTCATCCCGAACCCGGGAATACCGGAGACATTTTTTGATACCTAAACGGTGCGTGCGGAAACGTCCATCCTCACCGGCAGCATTCGTGTTGCAGCAACAGTGTCGGCATACCGGCACACTGGACGCTGCTAGCACGAATGGGGCGTCTGCCGCACGCCGATCCCGCCGGGAAGCGTGGCGTGATGATGGTGTTGCCGTCGGTGCCCGGCGCGCACCTCAACTGCGGGTGACTTTCCTGAGCCCCTGCGGATTATCCGGCGACAAACCGCGCGCCACGGCGCCGGCGTACGCCAGCAGCTGACCGGCGATCACGTACACGAGCGGCGAGAACAGGGACGGAATCGCCGGTACCGGAATCACGGCGTGTCCGTACGGTATGAGCCGCCGTTCTCGCGTGATGAGCACGATCTCGCACCGCGCATCCCGCCGCAGGCGCTGTACCACCGCGCTGAGGTGGGGCAGAACGGCATCGTCGGCGGCGTACACGATCACCGGCATCTGCTGCGATGCCATGGCGATCGGGCCGTGCAGAAAATCCGATGCCGAGAGCGCCTCCGCCTTGATCCGGCAGGTTTCCTTGAGCTTCAGCGCGGTCTCGAGCGCCGTGCCGTAGTTGACGCCCCTGCCGAGTACCAGCATGGACTGCGCATACCGCAGTTCCGCCGCGATGGATTCCACCCGGAAACGGTGGGCGAGCATGGCGCGCATGGCCACCGGTACGCTGGTGGTAAGCTCACGCAAACGCCTGTCGTTCCTCGCCAAAGCGAAACTCAGGCTGTAGAGTGCAGCCAGTTGAGCGGTGTAGGTTTTCGTTGCGGGAATCGCCCGTTCCGTACCGGCGTGCGTCTGGAGAACGGCGTGCGCCGCCCGCGCCAGTCGCGACCGCGGGTCATTGGTCACGGCGACGGTGTACGCCGCCGACCGCCGCGCCTGCGCCACGACCTGTACGATCTCATCAGTCTCTCCCGACTGCGACACCCCGACCACGAGCATGTCCCGGAGATCCACCGATGCACGGTACCGGGTGTACACCGACGGAGCCATGAGCCCACAGGGAATGCCGTTGACGATCTCGAACAGGTACCGCCCCACCGTCGCGGCGTTGTCCGAGCTGCCGCGCGCGGCGAAGAAAACGCCGCGGACGCCGCGCGTGTGCACCGCCGCACAGACCCCGCGAACCGCAGCGGCGGTCCGCAGGATGGTGCGGCGGACGACGTCCGGCTGCTCCAGCATTTCCGTGAGCATGCGGTTCATCGCAACAGCCCTTCCAGGTAGCGCTTCGCGGCGAGAATGTCACGGGTCTGCTGTTCGCCGGAGATCTCCCGCTCGATGGTGATGGGTCCCCGGAACCCCTTCCGCCGCAGCCGGTCCAGCAGCAGCGGAAACTTGACCGCACCGGCGCCCACCGGCACTTCCTCGCCGAGCGGTTCATCCCGGTCGGGCCACAGCGCGTCCTTCGCGTGCATGCCCATGACGTACTCGCCGAGGATCTCCACCGCATCCAGCGGGTGCGCCATGCCGTACAAGATGAGGTTCGCCGGATCCAGATTCACGCCGACATTGTCCAGACCGAGATCGCGGATGGTCCGCATGAGCGTTGACGGCAACTCTTGGCCGGTCTCAAAACAGAACCGCTGGTTGTTGCTCCGGCAGTGCTCAATAAACGCCCGCATCACCGGCAGAAAGCTGACGTACTGCGGATCCGCTGGATCATCCGGAATGAATCCGACGTGCGAGGTGATGCTCTTGATGTCCATCTGCGCGACGAGGTCCGAAAACCGCCGCGCGAGGTCGAGGCGGCGGGTGCGGTATTTCTCCGGGATGAACCCCATGACGGGCGGCCCGTCGAACCGGTTGAAAATCTGTCCCTCAAAGAGCAGAAAGAACGAGCTGATGGTTACCCCGGTGTTCCGCGCGGCGGCAACGATTCGCTGCGGCTGCAGCTTGTCAACCATGAATTCAGCGGTACACGTCACCTGGCACGTCGGAAACCCGTAAGCGCGGACTTTGTCGAACTCCGCCTCCAAGTCTCGATCCTCCGCCAGTACCACGATCGTTCCCAGCTGAATGGCTTCGCTCACCGTTTTCCCCTTTCCGCCGCTCGTGCAGCCGAACGTATTTCGTTGAACACCACTTCGTGGGAACGCAGCACACTATCCAGCGACACCCGGTCGCACGGCCGGTTGTCTCTGAGACAAGTGCACCAGTAGCGTATCTCGTTGTAGTATCCACCGAGGTCGTTGATATTCCCGCCGACGTCGGTACTGGCATCGTACCGGGGGACGGTCACGTCCTGCACGGCATTCCGGCGGTACTGCTTGAACGCACCCGTCCGGGAATGGTACTCGAGCGTCGTTCCGTTCTCGAACGTCGCGCGGAACCCCATGTCGAATCCCGCCGCCGGGTCTTGGTCCCACCCTCCCTCGGCAGCCACCACCACCCGGGGGTAGTCGTACACCGTCATGATGTGGACGAGGCCCTCGCGTGTGCGTCGCGCCCGCGCGGTGATCCCCCAAGGCGTCCCGAGAATCCAGCAGATGAAATCAACATCGTGAATGTGCAGGTCCAGGGCAGCACCGCCGCTCCGCCGGGGATCCGCGAACCAGTTCTCCCACCCGTACGTCGGCGGTGAGGCGAGCCTGGTGCAGACGAGGGTGGTGAGTCGGCCGAACCGCTTATGCTTGATGGCGTCTGCGAGCACCTGATACTCCGGCCAGAAGCGAATGACCATACCGAACATGAGCCGCACACGTGCGTGCCGGACGGCGGCGACCATCGCGCGGAGATCCGCCATCGTGAGGGCTGCGGGTTTCTCACAGAGAATCTGTTTCTTCGCCCGCGCCGCTTGCACCACGTACTTCGTGTGCAGAAAGGTCGGCACGCAGATGTCCACGGCATCTATGCTCCGGTCGGCGAGCAGATCTTCCGCCGTGTCGTAGACGCGCGCTCCGGTCAGCTGCGCGACCGCGGCCGCTTCCTCCCGTCGCACGTCAACCACGCCGACCACTTGCGCCATCTCCGGCAGCGCACGGTAACAATTGGCGTGCATCTTCCCCATCACGCCGCACCCGATGATCCCGACACGAACCGGTTTCAAGCAATCCTCCCGAGAGTCACGGCGAGCGTCCGCACGGCGTCTTCGTACGTGCACCGAATGTGCGACGGGTCGCCGGTCTTCACCGCTGCGATGAACGCGCGATCAGCCTCCCACAGCATATCCACCGCCGTGTGGTGTTCCTGTACCGTACCGCGGACATTGACCTGCAACACCGCAAACCGCGTGAGCGTCAGGCGCATCCCGTCGGCGGTGACGACGTCCAGCACGGGCATCCACTCCGGAGCGGTGCAGCAGGATGTGACGCTCCCGACCGTTCCCGACGCAAACGTGAACGACACCACGCTCCCGATGGGCACCGTTCCCGCGGCGCACTGCCGCGTCTCGAACAGCGCAACGTTGGTAATTTCACCGACCAAGGAGCGCAGGGTGTCCACCACGTGCGTGGACTGCTCCACCAGCTGGCCTCCGGAGATCCGGCGGTCGGTCCACCACGCGGACTCCGGTATGCCGCTGTAGTACTGCCCCACGACGACGGAGACCGTTTTCCCCGCCAGGAGTTCCCGCATCCGGGCGACGAGATCGCAATACCGAACCACGTACCCGACGCTCACCAGTGCGTTGTGGCGGCGGATCTCCGCGATGACTTCCCCGGTGACGCTCAGGTCACAGGCAACGGGTTTTTCCAGGTACACAGGCAGGCCTGCGCGGATCGCCGCCAGCTCTATGGCCGGGTGAGCAGCCGGAGGCACGCACACGTAGACCGCCTGCAGCGTCTCGCGGGCGAACATCTCGCGCCAGTCGATGTACGCCCGGGCGCGGTAGAGCGCCGCAGCATGTTCCGCCCGACCGGCATCGCTGTCGCACACCGCCGCAATGCCGACCTCCGGCATCCGTGACAGGTTCGCCGCGTGCGCCTGCCCGATGCCACCGACTCCGACGATACCCACCGGTAGCGACATCGTCATCTCCTGCCCAGAATGAAATCCATGCTCGCGGACGTCTCAAAAATGAGGCTCTCCGGATGGTGACGTCCCGGGAAGACTTCGGCCGTGAGGTGTCCATCGTAGCCGATTTCGCGGAGCGCCGCCATAACCGCAGGCCAGTTGACGTCCCCGTACAGCAGATTGACGAACCCTTCCGCCGTGCCCACGGATCGTCGGAAATCTTTCACGTGCACTTTCGCGATGCGCGACCCGAGAATGCGGATCCACTGCTCCGGGTAGCCGAACGGCACCACGTTGCCAACATCGAAGTACATTTTGACGAACGGGCTGTTGATCTCATCGATGAACCGCCGGGCTTCCAACGGGCTCAGGAGAAACCGGTTCCACACGTTCTCAACGCCGATAGTCACGCGGGCCTGCGCCGCCAGCGGTGCGAGTTCCGCCAGCGCCTCCACGGCGCGCCGGTACACCGCATCGTAGGAGACCACCGGGATGTTCGGATTGAAGAACACATCCACCGCGCCGGGAACCACCAGGATGGTGTCCACCCCGAGCCACGTTGCGGTTTCCAGCATTTTCTTGACGATATCCCGGGCTTCCGCGCGGACCTGCGGATCATCGCTGGACAGCGAGTGATTCCAGAACAGCCCGGTCGCCAGCGAGCTCACTTCAACGCCCGCCTCGCCGGCGATCGCCCGCACCCGTTCCACGTCGCTGCGCGACGATGCGCGTGTGATCTCGCCGGTGTCGCCCATCGCGACTTCCAGCGAGTCGAAGCCTGCCTTTCTGGCCAGTTCACAGCACTGCCGCAGGGAATACCCCGCGGGGAACGACCACTGACTGATGCCTTTTCTCACGGAACAACCTCCTCTGCCTGATGAGTGTATACGTTCTCCAGGGCGAACAGCGCTGCACCGTGAACCTGATTTTCTTCCACAGGAGACACTTTGATGACCGGTTCCAGGTGCCGAATGGCGTTCCAGAATAGCTTCTGCATTTCCTGCACGATGAGCGTCTGGAGCGGCTGTCCGAACCGTGCGAATCTGCCGCCGATGACGATCACCTGGGGCGAGTACACGTGCACGAGATTGCTGATGCCGATGCACAGGAGGCGTACGGCGTTCCGGACTACATCGGTCACGATCCGGTCCCCGGCGGCGAAGTGCGTGACGAGACTGTCAAAGGTGATGCCGCGTTCGTCCACGTCCGACACCACACCCGACCGCACTATGGCGCGTACCTGCTCCAGTATGGTTCCGATGTTGACCATTGCCCCGATACAACCGCGATTGCCGCAAGCGCACATCGGGCCGTTCTCGCTGATGATCATGTGCCCAAACTCGCTGGCCATCCCCTGTCCGCCGTGGAAGACTTTACCATCCATAATTACGCCCATGCCGACGCCGCGGTCAACGTCTATGTAGATGAGCGACGCCGCATCGCGGCGGTGTTCTTGGAACTCAGCGAGCGCAGCCAGCGTCGCATTGTGCTCGAGGTACACCGGCATCCGCAGCTGCTCCTGGAGAATGCGCTGGATCGGCAGGTTCCGCCATTCCGAATAGAGCGACGTAAACATCCCCGTCGTCCGCATCCGATCGAGGATGCCGGGCACACCCAATCCGACGGCGAATACCCGGCGGCGCGACGCCGCTTCTCTACAGAACGAACGTACGTTTCGCACGTACTCCTCAAGAATTTCGGGTCCGGCGGTCGTTCTCATCGTCACCGTCTGCGCTTTCAGCGTATTGCCCACGGCATCGTATAAACCGATTTTAATGAACTCCTCATCAATACATGAACCGATGACACAGCCGAGGGCGGGATTGACGGTCAGGAACCTGCTCCTGCGCCCGCCGCGGGAGAGCCCTTCGGGGAGCTCCTGGAGGATGCCGTGTTCCATGAGCCGACTGATGATTCGGTATATAGAGAATTCACTGGCACGTGTCGCCGCAATGACCTGCTCACGAGTGATGGCGCCGCGTCGATCAAACACCAGCCGCACGATATCGCGGGAACGAATGACACCGATTGATGATCGATTGTTTTTCTTCTTTTTCAGCATACGTGAACCATCCGTATGTTGGGATACGCTCCGTTCACAGTGCATACTACAATATTCCGTTCCTCATTTCCCTGCGATACGGCCATACAGCCGTGGATTGTAACAGACGCCGTTCTGCACATTCATCGGGAACCAGCAGAGACAGAACCGCCTGCCGAGGAGCAGTGGCACGATGCGAAGTGCCGCTAATACCCGTCCATTCCCGGACGCTTGACTTTGTTTTCTATGAGCCACTCCCGTCTGAACCGATCCACCAGCCGGCGGAGACTCCGGAGCCGGTGCTCATCCCACGACCGGACGGGTGCACGTGAACAAAGACTCCCACGCCGGTGATACGTTTCTGACAGGAAGGATATCCTTCCAGCATGGTTGAGAGAGGCAAATATCACTTCAACGCGAACACCCTCGGGACACCACACGACCCCTGCAGATCCCCGCACGGCTGCAGCGAGATCTGCGGTATCACACGAATCTGCCCCGACTCGGTAACGTAGATAACCGGATCGTTCTGGTACCACTGGATGCGGCCGGTGACCTGAATCACATCACCGACGCGGTACCACCGGTCCGGCGGCTGCGGGAATGCATCCCAGTGCGGTTTCATGATGCGCACCACCAGTACACCGTGGTGCGGGTTGCGGAATCCGAGGTACACCGCCTTCCCGTTGTTACAGATGCTGCGTATCTCCCCGACAACCGTTTTCTCTTCGCCGATGTGGTCGGCGGCTTCCTCAAACGGGATGACGGCGGGGCCCGTCGCGGGCCGTTCCTTGGCGCCGGGGTTCAGCGTCTCAACCAGGTGCGTCTCATCGGCGATCCCGTCGCCATGTGCTGCGTATGACCACCATGCGTCATCCTGCGTACGTGCCATTGGGTTGCCGTTCTCCAGACAGATGACGGCGCTGTCGCAGCTCCGGTAGAGAATGACATCCTCACTCACCACCCAGCAAGCATAGTAGCTCCAGTATGCATCATAGACATTTCCCTGATCCCAATAGATGTAAAATCCATACGGTACTGTACGCCAATCCGGTTGGTGGGCGAACCCGGTATTTGAGTAGTGGGACGCGCTGAATGACGGAACGCCGCCGTTCTGGTTGGTGGACGTAACGAAGTGCGGTATCGGTTCCGACCGGATCGGGTTGGACGGCGTACCCCGCGACGCGGAACGGTCGGTTATCCGCGCACCGATGCCCAGCGCCCAGTGCCCGCCGAACACAATATTGCTGGATACCGAGATGAACGGTTGTTCATCGCTCGGTGGAAAATCGCAGTTGTTGTAGGGGGAAGGCCAGCCGAGACCTCTCCCGTACAGGTTGCCATACTGGATGAATCGTACGTATCCCGCGAGGTACCCGGAAACGGTGGTGCTGTCCAGAACCATCTCGCCGAACTGCGAGTCCCAGTTGCCGTCCGGTCCGATCCCGCGCACCACCGCGTACACCACCTCGCCGCCGTCATCCAGACGCTTGACCACCGGTGCCGGTCCCATGGGCATGATGTCACCGTCGCCCCACCCCCCGTGCCCGACGTTGCAGATGAACGGCACAGAACCGTCGTCCAGGTCAATGGCGAACAGAACCTGGTCGGTGGGTACGTTCTGGAGATTGGCCCGCATCTGCGCGTTGTCGCTCGGCCAGGGACTCCACCGCCACATGGAGTACTTGTCGATCTGCGTTTTAACCAGTACCAGACCGTGCACCTCCGCCACCACCGGCCAGTTCCACATGAAGGTGGCGAGATTATTGTCGTATGAGGAATTCGGATCGTCCGAGGGATCGCACACCGTCGGCTTGACGCGCCACTTCCGCGAACCGGGCGACGCCGTGCCGTTGTTGACCGCATGTACGTAGAGATCGTAACTGCCGGCGACCACACAATCTCTGCTCGGAGAATACGACGGCGGCGTCCGCAACGGAGAGCCGGCATCGTACGACCACGCCGGCGACATATCGGCGGTATTGACCGCACGGACGTGGTTACCTGCGGATACGAACACGCGGCCGGTAATCAGACAGGGGGCGCCCACGATAGCGCTGCCGGCATTGTAGGAACCGACCACCGTGCCGTTCGCCGGGTTCACCTTGTACAGATTCCCATTGCTGGACGGGATGTAGAGCATTCCGGAAGACGGATCGTACGCCGGAGTGGCGTTGCAGTCTCCCCCGGGGCTGATAGTCCGTACGACCGTTCCATCCGTTTTACTGAGCACCCGCACGCCGTTGGCGCCGTCGGCGATGAACACGTAGCCGCCTCCGGTGATCGGCTGAACGTTGCGCGGCAGGGTATGGTGCCCCGCCGCGATGCCCCCGGATGCGTTCGGACCGTTCCACGACCACCGCCAGCGCCACGGTGTCGGGACGTACTGCGGCGTGTAACCCGTACGCCGGGCGTCGTGCCCATGCTGCGTCCATTCCTGTGAAACCGATTGCGTCGCCTGCCGGACGAGCTGGAAATCAAGTGTCGCACAGTACAATGCCGCCGGCCCGGTGACACACACAACACCGACTCCCGCAACCGCACACCATTTTCGCATAGTTGAAGAGCACATTTTTGTCATCCCCGGTACCTCCAGTTCATGAGCGTTACCAACAAAGACCCGAATAGAAGCATTACCCAAACCACCGGTAGCGGGATATGCGGGATATCTTCCCGGCGGCGGAACCTCACGTGGGGGGACCACCGCAAGGCCCGCCGCCGTCGTAGCGCCACTCGCGAACCATCGTCTGCGTGCGCACTTTGTGGAGTGCACCGTTGTCCGACACACAGAATACATGCGGACTGACGATGAGTACGGAACGATTGATGGGGCTCCCAGCGTTGTAGGTGCCTTCAACCGTCCCGTTCGCCGCATTCAATTTGTAGAGTACGCCATCGGCGCCTCCGGCGTATACACAGCGCGTCATCGGGTCGTACGCGGGTGTCGCATTGACCGTTGAGCCGGCAAAATGCCACGCTACTATACCTGAACTCAACGTAAGCGCGTATACGCCGAATGAAGTGGCTGGAACATAGATTTTCCCGTCCCCGGTAACGGTTCTTCCTTCCCGGGAACCGTTGTAAAAGTGGCCGCCGAGACCTCCGTTGGCATCCGGACCGTTGAACGTCCACCGGAATGTCCACGGAAGCAACGGATCTATCGGAATGTAGCCGGTTCGCTGGGCATCGCAGGCATCCTGCATCCAATCATTCACGGTTGACGTGGATATCCGCTGGAGAGAAAAATTCAACACCGCCGCTTCCGTGAGATCGGAGCACAGCACCAAGCCGAACATCAACACCACGCACTTGACCGGAAACGATACAGATCGGAAGGCAACTATCACTTCGTTCTCTCGCATGGCAACACCACCTTGAAAGCTTTCCCTGCTTATTTGCTTATATACCACTTTTAAGCCGCTTTGTCAAGTAGTTATTTGTATATTGCCCGTACGACTGCAACAGATTTTAACGGTATGTATCATACAAGCGCTTGTAGTCATGCCCAGAACTTTTCGACTATTGTTTTGCGATGAGTTCGGAGCGGCTGTCGTGCAGCTTCTTTTGACAGAATGAAAGCAACGCCGACTTTTTCCACATGTGCTTGAACCTTTCTTTGCTGTTCATGGAGTGGCGATACAACACCTACCGGATAACAGCACTGCGTTGCGTTTGTTCTATCCCTCCGCCCTTTGTGACAATAAGGTACACTCCTGCCGGAAGATCGGCGGCGTTCCACGCGACGTCGTCATCAATACCCGCCTGACCGTCTTTCACTTTTTCCGCCACCAACCGGCCTCGCAGATCGTAGATCTTCACTGTCACCATCCCTGCGGTGGTTCTACGGAACCGAATGGTCACGTTGGGATTTGTTGTCGCGTTGATATATCCGTCTTGACCACCGATCACCCGTACTTCGCCCGGTTCCAAGACCGGCTGCGGCTGCTGGGTTCCCGGATTGACCGTAACGGTCACCGCGGGAGAGATGCCGACCGCTCCACCGTTATCCTCCGCCTGCGCCGTCAGTACGTAAGTGCCCGCCGCAACACCCGTCCAGCTGTAGCTGTACGGACTGGCGCTGTCGGTGTTCAGAAGAGTCGTCCCGCTGTAGAACCGCACCGCGGTGATGCTGCCGTCGCTGTCGGTCGCGGTGGCGGTGATCGTAATGCTCGCCGGCGCGGTGAACGTCACCCCGTCCGCCGGACTCGTGATCGTCACCGACGGCGAGGAGTTCACCGGGGGGGTGTAGGTGAAGTTCGCCGTCAGTGTTTTGTTTGAGTCCATCGTGAGCGTGATAGTCGGGTTGGTCCCCGTTGCGTCCCCGCTCCAGGTGGCAAAGGTGTAGTTGGCGTTCGGCGTCGCCGTCACTTGGATCTGGCTGCCCGCAAGGTATGTGCCGCTGGCAGGAGTGACGGTTCCGCCGTTGGCTGGGTTGGCCGTTGCGGTCAGCGTGTACCACACCGCAGGC